>WOYI011025504.1_pt1 | contig 110923 bp, 115 predicted proteins | sample 6423411 | NCBI WGS metagenome assembly WOYI01 (sample SAMN13441803, study PRJNA592873) | oil field metagenome | biome: oil field; feature: oil-well bore; material: oil-contaminated soil; isolation source: oil-contaminated soil from oil-well borehole | place: Germany: Wietze | collected...
TTGCACTGGAGCAGGATGATCTCCGGGAGGAGTTGATGGAGTATATGCGGGGGGTGGTGGGGAGGTGAATCGTGGTAATAATATTAAGGAGAACGTCTTCATTAACCTGTATTTCGAGTTCATCGAGAGCAACCTGACCGATCGTTTGAGTAGTATTTTATTTATTACTCATTCAATGAGAGAATTTTTCAAATTCAAATTAATATCTCTTATTATAAAATATTCTTGGTATTTAAATCAATTGGTAATATATAAAAAACAAAAAAATAATGAAAATTTCCAAAAAATTAACCTTTATCCTTGCTTATTTGATAATACGAACTATACTCCATTAGAACCCACCTATTTCTTTCAAGATGCATGGGCTGCTAAAAAGATTTTTGATCGTAATCCCTCTCATCATTATGATGTTGGTAGTTCAGTTAAAACAATTAGTATTATCTCTCAATTTGTACCAGTTACAATGATCGATATACGACCCATCGAATTATCATTAGAGAATTTATATTTTCAAAAGGGATCAATATTGGACTTGCCTTTTGAAGACAACTCTATTGATTCTTTATCATCATTATGTGTTGTGGAACATATTGGTCTTGGTCGATATGGAGATCCACTAGATGAGTTTGGTAGTGAAAAAGCTATAACCGAATTAAAAAGGGTCTTGAAGGTGGGGGGGGTATTATTGTTTAGTGTTCCGATAGATAGAATTAATACGGTGTATTTCAATGCTCATCGAGCCTTCACAAGAGAGTATATTTTAGAACTGTTTCAAAATTTTGAATTGGTTGAAGAAAAATATCATTATGGAATGAATTTATATGATACCTATGATCCCAAAAAAGGTTTTGGTACAGGTCTTTTCATGTTTAAAAAGGTGATATGAATGTTCACAAAGCCATCAGTTTTTAAAAAGTTACTTCGCCAGCTAAGCTGGAAGGGCTTTAATCATGTGGAAAACAACGGTAATTGTGCTTTTGATACAAATGGTGAAAGGGTTTTTATCAAGAGTTTTTTCAGCCAATTATCACCTGCTGGTGGGATTATTTTTGATATCGGTGCAAACATTGGCCAGTACTCAACAATGCTTCTTGAAAATGCAGAAAAATATCAAAAAAAATTATTATTACATGTATTTGAGCCGACAACATCTTGCTTTAAGGAGTTGGAAGCATCACTCGGTTCACCGACTAAAAATCCCTCAATATATTTGAATAACTTTGGTCTTTCTAATATTGAAACTGAGGCGCAGATATTTTATGATAAAGAGAAAAGTGGACTGGCTTCTTTATATAAAAGAAATCTGGATTGCTACTCAATTCAATTAGATACGTGTGAAAATATTCTGTTGAAGAGAGCTTGTGATTATATAGAGGAGTATGCTATAGATCATATTGACTTTGTTAAAATTGATGTAGAAGGTCATGAGCTGAAAGTTTTTGAGGGCTTTGGTAAGTATATGAATCCAGATTTCATCGATTTTATTCAGTTTGAATATGGGGGAGCAAATCTGGATTCTCATACGAGTTTGTTGGAGCTCTATTCTTTTTTGTCCTCAAGGGGATTTGCCATTGGAAAGGTTATGCCAAAAGGGATTGAATTAAGAAGTTACTCTCCATATATGGAGAATTTTATGTATTCGAATTATGTGGCTATCTCAAAGAATAAGGTGAAGAGTTGATCATATTTATATCAGATGGGAGATTGGGCAACCAGCTGTTTCAGTATGCATTTTTAATGACTATTGCAAACAAAAATGAATATATCATTTGTTTGGGAATGAATGATTTATTGGATACATTCTATATTAAAAATAAATATTTTAAAAATTTTTATAATCCATTATTATATTATTTTACTCAAAGAGTGATCAAACCATATATGTTGAAATTTCTTGTAAAAAAGCAATTTATTGGTTACATTCGACAGGAAAGAGAAGGAGGTACTCCATTACCCTCTTATATAGAAACAAAGGGATTATTTTCGATCAGATTTGTTGAAACAGATTATTTTCAAACTGAAAAAATAATGGATAAAAATAAGGTTTTTTTTGAATTAAAAGAACAATTCTATAAAAGAGCTTTGCAAATTTTATCTGAGATCTCTTCAGAATGTACACCCGTATTCGTTCATGTAAGAAGGGGTGATTATTTAAACATTAATTATAATGGTAAGATTGGTATAGATCTTCCACCAAAATATTATATGAAGGCAATAAAATTACTTGAAGAAACAATTGTATCTCCATTTTATATTTTTTTATCTGATGATCCCTCGTTTATCGAATGTTGCTTTAGTGAAATTAATCCTAAATATATATCTCGCGAAAAAAAGGAAGTGGATATGGCAATTATGATGAACTGTGATTATGGGATTGTATCAAATAGTAGTTTCTCATGGTGGGGGGCATACTTAATGAAAAATCGAAAGATGGTAATATTTCCGAAATATTGGTTTGGGTGGAAAACAAAGACAGGAAAACCTTGGGAAAAGAATATTATTCCATCATATGCAACAGTGATTGATGTGGAGTAATGTTTGGAAATATTTTTTGTAACGAGGTAACTACAAAATGATTCTGTTGGGTGATTGGGCACCTGAGTCATACTCTGTTCTGGTAAAAAGGACAGGCAATCTAATCCTTGCCAATCTTGAAGGTCCAATATTATCTCAAGACCACTCTCTTGAGGCGGTACCAAAAGCAGGTCCACACCTGTACTTCAGTCAATTACCTGAAAATTCTGATAAATATATATTTTCTTTAGCTAATAACCATATAATGGATTATGGTCGACCCGGACTGGAAACTACACTCATTACTCTTCAGCAGAAAGATATACGCTTTTGCGGGGCAGGTACATATATTCAGTCGGCAAGAAATCCCCTCATTGTTCAAGATAGGGGCATAACGATTGGAATTCTCTCCTGTTGTGAAGCGCAATTTGGGGTAGCTCGACATAACCAACCGGGTGTTGCCGAATTCGGGCCCTGGGTTTATAAATCTATCAAAGATCTCTCAAAAAAAGTCGATACAGTTATAGTTTCAGTCCATGCTGGCATTGAAGATTTACCTTGGCCATCACCATTCATCCGGGATCTCTATCGTTCATTTATCGATGCTGGGGCAACTATCATTCACGGCCATCATGCACATGTTCCGCAAGGGTATGAGGAATATCATAATGGACTTATATTCTATGGTATGGGAAACTATGCCGTAGATCCAGTCAAATGGCAAGATTATCAAAATGGATTATGGTCAATTGGAGCTGATATTGATCTCAATTCGAAGCCGTTACAGTGGGAGCTCAAAACATTTGAGATACGTCACGAATCTGGTTCCGAGAGTATCTCTATTGAAGAAAGTATGCCAGAGGAACGAGAATATCATATGAAATATCTTGAGTACTGTAACCGCCCACTCCATGATGACATGCTTTTTGATTCGCTCTGGCAGGAGGTTGCGGTTCGTGCTTTTTATCGATACGGTGGTCATTATATGGATTTTTTGCCTCCGAATTCATTTTGGGGACTAATTAAAAAAATAACCCAATATATAATATCGTATGTATTTGGGAATGTAACTCAGTTCAATATGATACCTAGAATGACACAACAAAAACAATTACTCTATTATCATATGCTTGCTTGTGAAAGTCATCGCCAGATGCTTACGACTGCGCTAGGTGTTTTATCAGGTGAGATTAAAGATTTACGGAGTGAAGAAAGCCGTCAATTAGCTGAAGAGACGTAAAATCTTTAAAGGGGGCATAATTAATGGTGAATAAAATTATTGGTTTTACTGTATCGAAATCAAAAATTGTTCATGAAGATGTGGATATATTCAATCGCGGATTATCAATAGAAGAAATGAAAATTCACGGCAATTATGTCTACATATGGGGAATTAATCAAATAAATAATTGTATGGTAGATGGAAAGTATTCACTCTCTTTTCCTTTAAGTGATAATTTATTAGATAGAAATGTGCTGATTTATGCTGAAGATAATGCCATAATAATAGAAAATGACTGGTTAGGATCCATACCGGTTTTCTATAATGAAACGCATGGAATTGTCTCTACTCTACCGCTTAAGTGTCTGATAAATAAAGATATTTATCCAGAGGGGTTAGCTAACTTTGTAGAATTTGGATATAGTGTCTTTGAGCAGACCCCTTTTAAAGATGTTAAGTTCATGCGTTATTTCTCTAAACTTATTTTAAGTGAAAGAGGACTTCGATGCGTCTATAAAGATGACCCTGTCACTGAAGAAGGTCTATTTGAAACAATAACAGATGAAAAGGAGGTTCTTTTAAAATTAAAAAAGTATATTAATAATATTGAATCTGCGACTTCTGATGAAATATTACTTCCAACTTCAGGGGGGTATGATTCAAGATTATTAAATTTATTAGTGAATGAAAAATCAAGAATACGGTCATTTACCTACGGAATTAGTGATAAACAATCAGAAAGTTCAGAAGTCATTCATGCAAAAAAAATAGCTGAACTACTAGGCACCCAGTGGGAGCAGATAGAACTTGGTTCATTCCATCGGTATATTGATGACTGGTTCAAAATCTATGGTTTTTCAACTCACCTACATGGAATGTATCATATTGAGTTTTATAAAAAAATAGTAGAAAACCATACATTTAGTCAAAATACTACTTTCTTAAGTGGAATTGTAGGTGATGCTTGGTCGGGTAATGTTATTTCTACACCAATAACGCACTCTGGTGAATTAGTACATCTTGCATATTCTCACGGCATGATTGCAGATAAAGGAAAAATCAATTTCTCATATGCTGAAAGTCTTAAAGAGTCTTTTTTTTTAACAAATAAAAAGTATCTTGATAATCCCAAACTTCGGATTATATTCATCATAAGGTTTAAAATAATTCTCCTTTCTTACCTTACAACAATTCCAGAATATTTTGGCTTTCCTGTGTGGACGCCATTTTTAAATTTTGAGATTGCAACAAGCATGTTAAATCTCCCTGATGGGCGAAGGAAAGATCGAAAGTGGCAAATGGATATTTTTATAAAAAATAATCTGGCTCTAGAAGAAATGTTTTTAAAGAAAGATATGAGAAATACACTGAATAATCAAGCATTTAAAATACATCGTTTTGATCCATTGAATGAACAACTATTATCTAAATATTTTGTTCCTGATTATATTCATGAAATAAATTCCTTTTTAAAATATGGAGGGGATATTAAATTGAATCATAAATATTTGGACTTCATTCAAAAAAATAAATACATTGCATATTGTCTAAGGCAAATAGGAATAGAAACTGATAAAAATAAAATGCCTTTACTATATGCATATTATGTCCTAAAACCACTAGATAAAATTTTAGAACAAGCAAATAATGACAACTGACTACATATGCTATCTTTGAAAATTATTGTATATCTCCGTAACCAAAAATGTCACACCGAACAGAATTTTGCCCTCCAATATCATTAAAAAATATGGTGGTTTATTATGAAAGAAACACAGTTAGCTCCAATCGTCCTTTTTGTCTATAATCGCCCCTGGCATACTCAACAGACAATCGAAGCACTTCAAAGGAATGAGCTTGCCGATGAAAGTGAACTCTTCATTTACAGCGATGGCCCAAGAAACGATAAGGCAAGAGAACATGTTAGGAGAGTTCGTCAGTATATTAAGACAATAGATGAAGGATTTAAAAAAATCACGATCATCGAACGGGATAAAAACTGGGGACTTGCTGATTCGATAATTGATGGAGTGACAGAGGTTGTGAATGAATATGGTAGGGTGATCGTGCTTGAAGATGATCTCGTTACAAGTCCTTTTTTTTTACGATATATGAATGAAGCGTTGGAATTCTATAAGGATAATAATGCAATAATGTCAATAAGCGGATATACACTGCCTCCCAAGTATATGAAATTTCCAAAAAATTATTATTATGACATTTATTTAAACTATCGAAATTCATCATGGGGCTGGGCAACATGGGCTGATCGTTGGAAACTGAATGATTGGGACATTCAAGACTATAATCAGTTTATACGCAATCCAGAGCAGCAAAGGTTATTTAATCGAGGCGGGGATGATTTAACACCTATGCTTAAATCACAAATGAGTGGAATAATTGATTCGTGGGCAATTCGTTTTAGCTATGCACATTTTAAGGAGAGAATGTATTCTGTGTGTCCTCGCTATTCGTATGTAAGCAATATTGGTTGTGATGGAACAGGGACGCATTGTGGTAATGAAGAACAATTTAAAAATGATCTCTTAAAGGCGAAGCCAATTACTAATTTTATAAGTGATATTGAATTAGATGAAGATGTTATGTTGGAATTCAGGAAATTTTATCGGAAAAAATCACTTCCAATCAGAATTGTAAATTTGATATCTCGTTTATTATTAAAAAAAGGTTGAATGCAATGAAAATCCTCATCATTACCACTCACGATATCTCCGGAGGTGCCGCCCGGGCAGCCTATCGCCTCCATCAGGCACTGCTTGAATCTGGTGTAGAAAGCAGGATGCTGGTGCAGTCAAAAAAAAGTGACGATGAAACGGTGATTGGACGAAAGAATATAACGATAGCTCAAAAAGTAGTTGGTATTGTGCGTCCGCAATTGGATGGGTTGCCGAAAAGGATCTATATACACAAAACCAAAACATTTTTTTCCCCGGCATGGGTGCCCCTGGGTGGTGTCATCAAGGGCATTGAAGCCTTTGATCCTGATGGCTTTACTATACATTTTGATATGACTTCTACTAAGTATATAGATCAGTATGAGAAAATAACCGTGGCGCAGCATAGTTGCGTATAAAACGTTTACATAATGGTGTCTCTAAAATGAATCCCTCCAAGCTTCGCATTCTTCAAATCAGCACCCATGATATCGCTGGCGGAGCTGAAAAAATCGCATGGGATTTATTCACATCTTATCGTAATCTTGGCTACAAATCGTGGATAGCTGTCGGAACAAAGACCTCTCAGGATCCAGATGTGCTCTCTATTTCAAGCAGAACAAATAATATTATTCAGAATTTTCCCTATAGTTTACAAGCAAAACCAATCGTAAGATATGCAGCAAGAAAAATCGCATTATTCTCAAGCCCAAATCATATACGTTCCGTTGTCAAAGGACATGAAGATTTTAATCATCCAGGGACCTACAACCTCCTCAATATCACTCCAGAACCCCCCGAAATCCTCCACTGCCATAACCTCCATGGCAATTACTTCGATCTCCGTGCTCTTTCCTTGCTCAGCCATCAGGTTCCAACCGTTCTCACACTCCACGATGCCTGGCTCTTGAGTGGACACTGTGCTCACTCCTTTAACTGTGAGCGGTGGAAGAGCGGATGTGGGGATTGTCCGGATCTTTCAATCTACCCGGCAATCCGACGGGATGCAACAGCCTACAACTGGCAGCGTAAAGCAGAGATCTACAAAAAGAGCCGGTTGCATGTTGTCACCCCCTGCCGGTGGCTGATGGATAAGGTTGAACAATCCATACTAAAGCCGGGGATTGTTTCGTCAAAAGTGATCCCAAACGGGGTGGATCTGAATGTCTTCCATCCTGTAGACCAGGCGGATGCCCGCAAAGATCTAGGGCTTCCTCAAGATGCGAAGATTCTTCTCTTTGCAGCTAATGGCATCAGAAAGAACATCTGGAAAGATTATCTAACACTCCAATCTACCATTCGAGAAGTTGCAAAAACGGGAAAAAAAGTGTTCTGCATTGCCCTCGGTGAGAATGCCCCTACAGAAAGAATCGGTTCAGTTGAGATACAATTCGTACCGTATCAACGGGACGCAACGATGGTTGCAAGATATTATCAGGCGTCAGATTTATACATACACCCTGCACGTGCCGAAACATTCCCTACAACCATCCTAGAGGCATTAGCCTGTGGTACCCCGGTTGTGGCTAGCGCAGTAGGGGGCATCCCCGAGCAGATTCTCGAAGGCAAAACCGGCCACCTCGTCCCAACTGGCGATGCGGATGCGATGGCCGGGCAGATCCTTGACCTCCTCGCAGATGACGGGCTCCGGCGTGAGATGGGGGAGAGGGCGGCAGAGGACGCGGCACGGCGGTTTGGGCTTGAGAGGATGGTGGGGGAGTATTATGAGTTTTATAGGGCGATATTGGATTAAATCTAAATCTGTGAATATTTATGGCATAAGAGAACATCCATCCGTTGAGAAGGCCATATTAACTTCTCTGTGCCTCGTGAAGGAAGAGTATGGTACCAAGAACAGAAGGATAGTTATTAGTTTTCGGCGGCTATTCCAGATGAGATCCACTTCAAAATTAATTTATGGTAGACCGTTGTCCAATTAAGGCAGGATTATATGTTAGTTAAAATTATATTGATGTGGTATAGGATATTATTTTATGTTAAATAATCTCACTGTCATTTTTATTGGTTGAAGGTTATTCACTATGGCTATCTCTCACACCACATTCTTCACCCTCAAAATCTCCGTTATCACAGTGAGCTATAACTGCGCAAATACAATTGCCACAACGATGGAGAGCGTGCTCTCTCAAGAGTATTCAAATATCGAATACCTCATCATCGACGGTTGCTCTAACGATGGGACGCATGCGGTGATTGAGGCCCGAATGGACGATCGCATTCGTCTGGTCATCGAGAAAGATCAGGGGATATATGACGCAATGAATAAGGGCTTCTCACTAGCAACCGGTGATATTATTTACTTCCTGAACTGTGGAGATTACCTGGCAAGTAATACGGTTTTTAATGAGATCATAGCTGAGTTCCGGTCAAACCCCGAACTTGATATAGTGTATGGAGATGTCATTCGCTATCGGAATGAAAGTGAAAAGGAACACTATCATGAAGAACTTCTGAAGATGGAGCGAAAAACACCTCTTCATTTGCTCACCCGTTGTATATGCCATCAGGGTATATTTGCACAAAAAAGTGCATTCAACAGTTATCCTCCCTTTAATCTGCACTATCGGGTGTATGCGGATTTGGAATGGATTCTACGGGAGGTTTCTCAGAATGAAATTCATATGGGGTATATTAACAAAATAATAGCCTTCTATCAGGAAGGAGGGACAAGTGAACAGGATATTTCGAAATATTTCCCCGAAAGGCTTGAATTAACAAATAAATATTTCCCATTCATATTCAGATGGTCATATCTCTTGAAATATCCATATGAATCTTTTTTGTTTGCTGTAAAATATATCGTGATGCATCTTCTAAACCTGGTTCGTCGTTTTTATCCGATGTTGAATAAAGGATAGAAGAGCTCCCATCACACAACCCCCATCTCCTTCAACCGCTTCGGCAGGTACTCCCCCGTCACAAAATCCAGCCCCCTCGCCGCAAACGCCTGCTGTTCCGACTTCAGCCCCATCGAGAGCTGGAGATTGATCTGCTCGCGCCAGTACTCGGTGGCAAACCGGGGGTCGGTCAGCTCAGCCCTGAGTGCCGCGATGTCCTGTTCACTGAGGGTGTCGGCGGGCAGATCGTAATCCCTGATGTCTGAAGGCTGGACGCCGATGAACTGGGCTGCAGGGGTGGCCAGGAGCTCGGACATATGCGCACTCTTGATCGAGCCGTAGGCGACCGAGGCATAGATCCGGTAACTCCAGGGGTCGCCGTCTGTGAAGATAAGGACCGGGAGCTTCAGCTCCTCGTTCAGCTTCTTCAGCATCCTCCGGGTCGACCGGGCCGGCTGCCCCTTCAGATGGACGAGGACACAGTTGTACTCCTCGTCAAAGCCATTCTCCTGGAGACGGGCATACATACCGCCGGTCTCCATCGCGATGACAAACTTCGCGTCATGATCGATAAATTCGACACTCCCGACATTGTTTGGGATCGCATAGCCGGCCTCCCCGACATCGTCCCGGCAATGAATCTCACGGGCACCACGGCGGGTCGTCTCCCGAATCCGGACCGGCCCGAATATCGTCGCCCCATCCTCTTCAGGCCGGAGATGGAATGCCTCGCGTTCGAGTGCGGTGACGATCTCAAGATCCTCGACGAGATAGTTGCTCTCATCCTGGGCAGTGAACTTCGCCTTCTTCCAGGACTCCGAGATATAGTACATCTCCCTGAGTGTTGATGAGCGGTTCTCTGTGAGCTGCCCTTTTAAAAACCCGATCACATAGGCCATCTTCAGGAGGTGTGTCGCACCACGGGCAGTTGAGGCAGCCCTCGTGCTCTCCCGCTCCCCGTACTTCCAGACCTCGGATGCATCATCATAGGTGATATTCTGCTTTGTCCGGGTCGGCAGCCGGATCGAGGGGATCTCGCCATCTGCGATCTGGTCGTACCACCCCTGTGCTATCTCAACGAGGCGGCCGATTGTGTGTGTGTTCTTTTTCTGATCGCTCTCTGATATCTCTTTCAATGTGGGTTCCTCTGGGGTGTGGATCCATTTCCCTGACAGGCATCAGTTTGTTATATGGATCTGTTGGTGGTTACAGTATACAGAACTAACCCTGCATCTGCCGCTCTCTACAAAATAACTGCCTGAATGGGATACCACCTGGATATCTTATGTTCTTCCAGTACCCTCTTCTTTCATATTGATATTTCACTCTGAACAAAACCTACACGGACCCACTCCGACTCCGCGGGGGGGCACTGCCAACCCCCGCTCCGTCCTCGGGGTTGGCGACCTGAAGGTCACCGAACGGTGCTGTTCGCACCGCCATGAGGATTAGGGCGCTATCGCGCCTATTTCTTGTTACTGGTCTCTCTTCCTCTCTCTCTCTCTCTTTACATCAACCATAGTTACTCATCCACTGTTGCGTGTGTAAAGAGAACTGGTCAAATCTCATCTTTAAAAAGGATATCCGGTGGGAAATAGCCTCTATCAAGGCAGCTCTTCTTCGTGCAGGAATGGAGGTATGATCCCGAATTACTCACAGTGTGAAATCTTGTATGGGTTCTGCTGCCCTGATGCCACGATCTGCTCCTTCCTCTTCAAGAATCAGATGAAGGACTTCCTGTATATTGGTGAGTACCTCCTCATAGGTGTCACCCTGCGCATAGCATCCCTGGACTGCTGGTATATGGGCATAATAGCCATCGTCGTCCTTTTCAATGACAACACCAAAACTGGTCATGATAGTTGATCTCTCCTTTCTGTAGAGTAATAAGCTTTTGTCCGGACGAAAAAACACTATGTGGTTGCACCATATCAGCAGAACGTATCCTCTGATATGCGCTCACCCGAAAAGATCCAGACAACTCCAGACAACTCCTTCACTGGTATGGTTTCTCGCACCGGTATACAATCTTTGCATCATCAAGAGTGTAGATATCCGGCTCATCCTGAAGAAACTGGTGTAAGGAAAGGTTCGATAGCTTCATCATTCCTCCTGCTTCATGGTGCAGAATCAACTCCTGGAGAATATGTTTTATCTCTGAAAGTTCTTCTTTGATGAACTGGATATCTGATTTCATTACAGTACCACTCAGGCATCTCCCATAGCCTGACAATAATGGTGGTTTGTTCCACATAAAGGTCTATATCTGAACCTTGACCCACTCCGACTCCGCGGGGGGGCACTGCCAACCCCCGCTCCGTCCTCGGGGTTGGCGACCTGAAGGTCACCGAGCGGTGCTGTTCGCACCGCCATGGGGATTAGGGCGCTATCGCGCCTGTTGTGATGAAAGATCGGGTTGGTATAAAGGATTGGATTGGATAGAGTATTGGATTGGTATAGAGTATTGGATTGGTATAGAGCATTGGATTGGTATAGAGCATTGGATTGGTATAGAGGATCGGTCATGATGCCTTATAGCAGACTTCGCACGAATCCACTACATCATGTCGGAAATATCTACTCAAATCTTCCGGCGTCCTGATATCGATCTTCCTTCCTCCAAAGAGTTCAGATAATTCTTCTTCCATTGTCAGGATGGTGAAGAATCCAGGTGTTTTCCCTTCTTCAAACTCGATGAGGATATCGATATCGCTCTCTGGTGTGAAATCCTCCATGAGGACTGATCCAAAAAGGGCCAGGCTCCGGATATGATACTTTCTGCAGAAAGCTGCAATCTCCGTATGGGGGATCGGTATCCGTGGGGTATGTGTCATCTGTGGGTGCTCGTACTATCTCTATTCAAGCTGGGTATAAAAATTCTGTTGGGAGGTCGTCGTCGATTAGATACCTGGATTGAATAAGGCCCACTCCGACTCCGCGGGGGGGCACTGCTCAATCCCCCGCTTCGTCCTCGGGGTTGGCGACCTGTCGGTCACCGAGCGGTGCTGTTCGCACCCGCCATTGGGATTAGGGCGCTATCGCGCCTGCTTCTGATACTGATTGTATTACTTTCCTCTCTGAATCAATTACACTGAGATACGTCCGCGAAGCGGAAAGTCCGTTTTCCATCGTCCTGATTTGATGGAATCCAATCAGTTTTGTTCCAACACTGGTATTTTCTGGGTTATGAATATGGAGAAGAGGCAAAAGAATTATTGTCTTTCATCCGAAAAGGATGATATGGAGCTTCGAGCAGAGGGGACAACGCTTTATATTGATGGTCGTGAACTATCTGAGCTGGATCTATTTGTCTGTCGCTTTCTTGATATTTTGGAAGACTATTCTCCATATACAATCATCAGCGGATATGTAGCAATACTTTTTGGAAGAACAAGGAGCACAGAAGATATCGATCTGTTGATCCCTGTATGTAGTTACCCCTCATTCCATTCTCTTCATGATGCATGCATTGATCATGGTTTTGAGTTTCTGAATGCCGAGGATGCAGAAGGGCTTTATTCATTTCTTTCTTCAGGATATGGAATCCGCCTTTGTGAAAAGGATACATTTATTCCTAATATTGAGATAAAATTTATAAAAAATGAATCTGATGAATATTCATTCGAAAAACGAATCCAACTTATAATTAATGGTAGAACCTTTTTTATCAGCCCTCTTGAAATCCAGATTGCATACAAATTCTGGCTTGGTAGCCAGAAGGATATCGAAGATGCCATCTTTATTCGGAATGTTTGCCGTGATGTCATTGATGAAAAGTTGTTACAGGATTTCTGTAAGTCATTTGGAGTAACCTATGAATCCGCCTGATCAGAAACACCGGGAGCAGATCCGGGAGGAGCGGATCTGGTTTGTTCTGAGATCTGCTGAATGGGTGAGGCGCGTTCCAAATAAGGTCTGGAGCAGAGAACAATCTGCTCTCATCAACCAGCTCCTTGCAAACCGTCATCACTTCCCGCTGACCCGGGAAGAATATCTGCATATGGTTGAGACGGCGAAGATCGCTTCCGGGAGGCGCTCAGGCTCCCCACCTATGCCGGAGTGGGCGAAGGAAAGGCTGTGATTTCCGTGACCTCTGTTTCGTATCGATTGTGTCAGTCACAAAACATTTTTCTCGCTCAGGTAATTTCCGATTCAGGCAATTTCTGTCTTAAATGACGCAAAATAGATGTAATTATGCTCAATTTTGACATATATGCTCCCCTGCCGGAAGAAACTATTTTATCTTCCTCTTCCAAGGTAGATACAATGAAACGTATCCATGTCATCGTTGATGGCTATGTTCAAAAGGTCGGGTTCCGTGAGCATGTACGGAAAGAAATATTCGGGACTGGTATTACAGGGTATGTACGGAACCTTGATGCCGGGGAGGTTGAGATCGTTGCTGAAGGCAGGGAAGATCTCCTCCGGGATTTAGTTCGTGGTATCGATATCATCAGGTACCCAATTGAAGTAACCTCCTGTAACATCACCTGGCAGGAAGCAACCGGCGAGTTTCCAAAGTTCACAATCATCAGGGGAGACGTTCAGGAGGAACTCTTTGAACGGATGGATTCTGTTGTCACTATTATGCATGAAACTCTCGAAGTGTCAAAGTCAACTCAAGACCTGCAGTATCAGACTCTGGATAAGCAGGATAAGATGTTACATAAACAGGACCAGATGATCGACAAACAGGATCAGATGCCCGAGATAAAAAAAGAGATCCGGGACGAAACAGCATCCCCCCCAAAAGAGAGCTGTTCAAATCTCAGTGAAGAAAAATATGAGATCAGACGGGAAATAGCCTCTATCAAGGCAGCTCTTGTTCGTGCAGGAATAGAGTTCTGATCCAATATATATTACATATACACTCGCATTGTGAAAATCATCCAGGAATGATCCATAGAGCAAACCTATTTGTCTCCTATGAACCATCATACACTAACCATGAAATATTATTGCCTTATTGAAAAAGACGAGGATGGCTACTATTATGCATCGATCCCAACGCTTCCGGGATGTTTCACTCAGGCAAAAACATACGAGGAATTGATTGAACGTCTCCATGAAGCTATTTCGTTGTACCTCGATCTCAATGGACCCCCTGATCCAGATGAAATACGGGAATTTGTGGGGGTCGGGGCTGTTGAAGTTAACTCCACTTAAAGCGGAAATAGTAATTAAAATCCTGGAAGATACAGGCTTTTCGTTTATTCGTCAGACGGGCAGTCATGTGATTATGCAGGATCTCGACGGAAGGAGTGTTGTCATTCCTGTTCATCCGGGAGAAGAACTGGGAAGGGGTATTCTTCGGGCAATCATTCGACAATCAGGACTCACACGGGATGAATTTCTTACAAAAATCGTGAAAACACGGAAATGAGCTTCCTGGTATAAACAGAGTTTGCTCCTCCACCAAACCCCTCTCCAGATCCCCCCAATCACTCCTCACAATCCATCACCACCATCTTCGACTCATCCATCCCCTGCACCGTCAGGCTCCCGCCCCCGGCGCCTGGATACGCCGTTGACCACGAAGCAGCAGGCTCAACGGTGACCCGCCAGCACTTCGTCACCTCGCCGTCAAGTTCTGTTGAAAAGTCCGGGGCAACCGTTGCACCCTCCCCGGTATCGGGAGAGATATCATAGAGGGTCAGCTCAATTGGTTTGGTGGTGTGATTGTCTATCCGGATCTGCACCTTCCCGTCAAGGAGCTCCCGTTTCACCACGACCCGCCGCATGATCCGCCCCTCGATCGCGGCAGTCTCGGGAACCGGCTTCTCCACAATCTCTGCGACTTTGCGGGCGATATCCGGGATGATCGCACAGACTGCACGGGCACGATCCTCTGCGATCCGGTTCCGATCCCTCCGGGAGAGGAAGGTCTTCAGGTCGCGGCCGAGCTCCTGGAGTGCAAGGACGATCTCCTTCTCGATCTCCGGAATCGAGGCGACCGCATCCTTGCTCTCACTCGTAAACGGCACATTGGTCGAGGCGATATGTACGAGGATCAGCACCGGCCCCTGGGGCAGACCGGACTGTGGAATCCCATAGCTCTTCCAGTTCACTGCTGCAACCGACTGGGTGATCGCACAGGCTCCCTGCTGATACAGCAAAGGCACCCGGTTGGCAAACCGCAGTATCCGGGCTGCTCCTTCTGCCTCAAGCCGACCGCCGTACCCGATTGCCGCCTCCACCACAAACGAGTGGCCCGAGAAGACACCCGGTGCACGGCTCCGGGATTTCACAAAATCGAGTGCAAATTCCTTCTCAAGCCCGGAGAGGATCAGATCCTCCCCGATCGGGGAGAGGCAGGTAGATGCCGGGGGCGCCGGGATCTTCACCTCCTGCATTGCTGTGAGGAGTTTCTTCAGATCAGCCGGTTCAAGGTGTGCAGCTTTCCGGGATGCTTTAACCCCGGCATGAGACAAAATCTCTGCTGCCGTCTTCTTCCCGACACGGGAGAACTCAAATTGGAGGAAGAGATCCACCGTCATCTCACTGGCAGCGGCCATCCGTTTCAGGATCCCAAACTCGATCCCATAGGGGTGTGGCTTGATCGACTGCGGACAGGGGGGGACCTCCCCGGAGACCCGTTCAAAGGTGAAGCTCTCACCATCGATCTCGACGCGGAACCGGGCATGGGGATTGACAATTGAGGTATACTTCAGGTACTCAAGCAGCCGCTTCTTCGCCGAGATCGAGCTTGCAAACTCAAGCTCAATCCTGGTGCCATGCGGCAGTGACCAGTCGATCTCCTCATGGGAGATGATATCCGGCTCGTTCGTCTGGGTTTTGATCATCAGGGTGAATTTATGAGCCTTCGTCTTCGCGCCTGTCCGCGAGATCACCGTGGCAGGAATCCCGCTCGTCAGCTGTGCATACAGAACTGCTGCTGAGATCCCGATCCCCTGCTGTCCCCGGCTCTGCCGCACCTGGTGAAACCGGGATCCATACAGGAGCTTCCCAAAGACAAACGGCACCTGTTCGGGCATAATGCCGGGGCCGTTATCCTCGACTGCGATCGTGAATGTCCCGGACTCGGTCTTCTTAATGATCACCAGGATATCGGGGAGGATTGCTGCCTCCTCGCAGGCGTCGAGTGCGTTGTCTATTGCCTCCTTCAGCGTGGTAATAATTCCCCGGATCGGGGAGTCGAACCCGAGGAGATGCTTGTTCTTCTCAAAGAACTCTGCAACACTGATGCTTTTTTGTTGCTTTGCGAGCTCCTCAGCGAGTACCACTGCCAACCACCCCGGCAACAGCTTCTTCAAGGGAGACGGTCTGCTGGTTGCCGGATGCCAGATCCCGGAGTGTCACCATACCCGCTTCAGCCTCCCGCCCGCCGATCACAGCCACAAAATCTGCATGTTTTGCTGCCTGTGAGAGCTGTGCAGAGAGGCTCTTTCCATTCAGATCAGTAATCGTCCGGATGCCGGCCTGCCGGAAGGCAGCAGCCACCCTGATCCCGAAGATCCGCCCCTCGGGGGTGGCAGCAACGGCGACCGTTGTCGGCCTCTTCAGCTCATGCTCACCAAGAGAGACCATCACACGGTCAAACCCGATCGCAAACCCGACAGAGGGTGTCTCCTCGCCGCCGAAGAGGTGGGCAAGGCGGTAGGCTCCCCCACCCATGATCTGGTTCTCAGCACCAAGATTCTCGGCAAATGCCTCGAAGACGCATCCGGTATAGTAGTCGAGGCCGCGGGCGATCCCGAAGTTCTGCAGATACGGCACCTCGTGTGCATCAAGCATCGCGAAGGTTCCGCGGATCCGCTCCTCTTCAGGTATGCTGCCTGTGATCGCAAATGCATCATCCAGTGTCTTCGATTCGATGAGCGCTGTCAAGGATCCGGCCAGATCTCCACCGAGATCAAGTGCTTCCAGTGCCCCATAATCGCGCTTGTCAAGGCAGGCACGCACCTGGTTCCGGAGTTCCGGTTCAAGATCAGAGAGCAGACTCCGCATCATCGCAAGATCGCCGACACGCAGCTCAAACGAGACTCCGGTAGCCTTCAATAGATCATAGCCGACTGCCATCACTTCGGCATCGGCCATCGCAGAATCTGCGCCGACAAGCTCGATACCAAACTGCCAGAACTGCCTATAACGTCCTTTCTGCGGCCGTTCATACCGGAAACAGTCTCCAAAATAGTACCAGCGGACCGGCTTGTTCAGCACCTTTGCCTCATTCACATACATCCTGAGGACCGGCGCTGTCAGTTCGGGGCGGAGTGCAATATCGCGGCCGCCCTTATCCTGAAACGCATACATCTCCCCGATGATGCCCTCGCCGGAACGGAGGGTGAAGAGTTCGAGATTCTCAAACACAGGTGTGGAAACCTCACGATACCCCCAGCGGGAGACACTCTCCCGCATCGTCGCTTCGACACTCCTCCGTGCTTCCAGCTCATCCGGGAAGAAATCCCGTGTCCCTCGTGGTTTATGGATCATGATATCACCTACTTATTGTCTCTTCTTCGTCTTCACTGCGCCGAAGAACCGCTCCAGGTTCCCTTCACTGGTCCATATCTTCTCCCGCTCATCCCTCCCCTGGAGATAGAGTGCGGCGAGCATAAGGCCGATCCCGAGGAACGGCTGGCCGAAGAAGGCAGAAGCAATCCCACCAGAGGCAAGCGCCATCCAGATCACGCCCCGCAGTGCTGCCTTCCGGTAGAGTGGCAGTCCTGTTCTCCCGTAGATCCGGAGATCACGCATCCAGAGAAATATCACAACAGCGGCTCCAAAACAGGTGACAAGAAAGAGGATATCCATACAATGAACTTATTATGCGCCTCGTCCCTTGATAATAGTGACCATGCCATTGAATGCACGTATCCTGAATCTCATGGAAGAGGTGAGATCCGGCAGATGCTCCCCTGAAGAGGCAGCCGATCAGATCAGCGGACTCCGCCTGGAGGAGATCGCGGGTGTCGCCAGGATCGATCTCGGTCGATCGATCCGCTGCGGCATCCCGGAGGTGGTGCTGGCTGAGGGGAAGGATACCGCTCATCTGGTCGAGATCATGAGGCGGTACGTGGAGGCGTCCGGCCGGTGTGTTGCGAGCAGAACAACGCCTGAGCAGGCAGATGCCATTCAGCAGGCTGCTCCCGATCTCACCTGTGAGTTCTATCGTGATGCCCGGATCGTCATCCTCTCGAACGGGACAGAAAAACCAATCAACAGCGGCACAGTCGGGATCATCACCGCGGGGACGTCGGATATCCGGGTGGCAGAAGAGGCGCGGATCATCGCAGAAGAGATGGGATGCAGAACCCTCACCGCATATGATGTCGGTGCTGCCGGGATCCACCGCCTCTTCCCGGCACTCCAGAGCCTCGGTGATGCAGACGCATATGTCGTCTGTGCAGGCAGGGAAGGCACCCTCCCCTCGGTTGTTGCGGGTCTTGTGGGCCGGCCGGTGATCGGGGTGCCGGTCTCGGTCGGGTACGGGTACATGGGCAAAGGAGAGGCGGCACTTGCCAGCATGCTCCAGTCCTGTGCGGTCCTGACTGTTGTGAACATCGATGCAGGCTTCACCGCAGGTGCATTTGCCGCACAGATCGCCTCGGGGGTGCAGAGAGAATGAAACGCGGTTTTTATATCGGGCGCTTCCAGCCGTACCATAACGGCCACCAGGCGGTGCTGGAAGGGATCGCAGAGGAGGTTGACGAGATCATCATCGGTGTCGGGAGCGCCCAGCTCTCCCATGACATCCAGAACCCCTTCACTGCAGGAGAGCGGGTGCTGATGATCACCCGCGCGCTTGAGGATGTCGGATCTCCGTTCTATGTGATCCCGATCGAGGATCTCAGGAGAAACGCCCTCTGGGTGGCGCATGTCACCTCGATGACTCCACCGTTTGATACCTGTTATACCTCGAATCCGCTGGTGATCCAGCTCTTTAAAGAAGCATCAATCACGATCAAATCCCCTCCGATGCACCTCCGGGAGACCCTCTCCGGAACGGCGATCCGGCAGAAGATGCTCGATGGAGAGGACTGGGAACAATCTGTGCCTCCGGCAGTTGGTGAAGTGATCCGGGAGATCGATGGTGTCTCCCGCCTCAGGACCATCGCCGAAACCGATTGAATATCAATACGAAGCACAAACAATGGTATCAATGGCACAGACTAAACCCACCCCCCCTATTGCTGATCTGATCAACCAGTACTGGTATCTCACCCCCGGCATCGCGATCTTCGGGGTGCTTCTCACCGCAGTCGGCATCACCCTGCCCCTTCCCTTCCTCGCAGCACCAGGTATCTGGGGCTGCATCATCGCATCCTTCCTCCTGCTTGGGATGGCATTTGCGGATCCGAAGCGCGATCTCGTCTCGATGTTCACCCCGATGTATGCAGTGATCTTCTTCATCCTGCCAAGCGACATCCCGCAGGAGCTCCCGCTGATGGTGCTCTTTACAGCAACGATCATCATCCTGACCGCACGGCTCCAGTGGCGGATCAGGAAGGGATAGACAGAAAACAATGGGTTATCATCTCTGTCATCCTGCTCCCTCGCCGACCCGCCCCCCGATACCCGCGCCGCACCTGCTTCAAACTACCCACATGAAATAGCGAGGAGGCGAGAAACATCCTTTTAGATCCGGGGTTCCCCGGGATCCCCCAAAACCCCTTTCTTATCTCTCAATATGCAAATTTCCGTGCCGGAACAACTGATATCCTTTTTCCGGCTACGTGAATATCCTCTTCCTGATCGAGCGTCAGAATATATCCGCAATCAAGCTCAAAAAACTCCATTGCTTCTACCAGCCCTTCGATCTCCCGTTGTTTATTCCGGGTGGTCAGCTCATAGCAGACCTGTATCGCCTTTGTGATCGTTGTCTTCTCTTTGATAAGGAAATCACATTCACCCTTTTCACGGAAATAGAAGAGCTCCCGATATCGCTTCCTGAGTTCAAGGAAGACATGGTTCTCAAGGAACCTGCCATGATCGTCTGAGAACTGGATTGAATTTGCACGAATCAGGCCGTTATCTATGGCATATACCTTCTTTGGATTGATCTGCCTGCTTCTCTGGGAATAAGAGAACCGTGGCAGGGTGAAGATGATATATGCATCTTCAAGCAGCTCCACATATGATGCGATGGTGGTAACCGATCCAATTGCAGAAAACATCTTCTGCAATTTTGAGAGTGTAAACTCTCTTGCACTATTTCCCAGCAGATAGACTGCAATTTCTGTTACTATCCCCGGGTTCTTAACAGGGTTTCTGAAGATGATATCCCGTGCAATGATATCCAGCAGAAGATTCTGGAGGACTTCATCCATTCCTGTTCTCAAGTATTCCGGAAATCCGCCGGAAGCAAGATAATCCTGAAATGATACTTTTGTGTTTTCAGATTCCATGTACTCCAGGTATTCATGATAGGAGAATGGAAAGAGCTCGATCCGGAGATTTCTTCCAGTCAGTTTTGTCCCGAGCTCCCGACTCAGGAGTGATGCATTCGATCCGGTGATCACCACCCTCTTCTCATTATCGAGAAGATATCTGACATATGATTCCCAGCCTGCGATGTTCTGAATCTCGTCAAAATAATAGAGATCTGCCTCATGAAACTCCTCGGAAAAGGCTTCTTCCAGCATTTCACTATCTTTGAGTTCAAACTCAGCAAGGCGGGGATCCTCAAAATTCAGGTAGTAAAAGCCCTCCTCCCTCTTCATCGACTGGACAAGGAGTGTGCTCTTTCCGCACCGCCTGATTCCGGAGATGATAATTGCAAAATTCCGAAGTGGCTTTAGTCGTTCAAGATCCTGCCGGATAACGCCGGACGTGCGCCTCCCCATTGCCTCTCTCTGGGATCGTAGGATCTGTCTGAGCTCGCTCTTCAGGATCATGGTATACGATACTCCTCATGGAAAATGATAAAACTATCCATTCCAAATGGACACTATTGATCAATCCAGATGGAAAGAATTGATCATTTGAACTGGACAATCTTCCCAACCCCTGTTCATCAGGAGAAAGAGCAGGCTCTCTCATTGGAAAAAAAGGCTGAATAATGCCCCTTCTCTAAAACGAGTCGAGCGAGACCGAGCCGAACTCGTCTGCAAGCTGCCTGACATTGGTGACACCAAATGCCGTCTGGACAACTTCGAGCTCGAGAGCGACAGCGGCATCCACCATATAATCCAGAATATCGATCGAGAGCTCCTTCTTCTCCCGTGACTTTCTCATCTGGTCCAAAAGAAAGGTGATTTTGGCGGGATCTTCGCTTTTCAGCTTCGCAAGCGTCACCACACACATAGAGATCCTGGTGAGGTTCCTGTCAGTACCGGTGATCGTATCGAAGAAGTTCTTCAGCACCTGTGCCTGATACACCTCGCCAGCCATACGTAATAACTCCTTTTCATCCAGGTAATATAAGGCTTTCGCAGGATTGCGCCCTCATCGCCTTATTCTGACGCTTCACCCGCAGAAAACCCCTGTTTCCTTCACTTACTTTGCCGCACTCACGATCCGGATGATATCCCCGTCTTTTAGTTCTGTTGTATCCTTGATCCGCATCTTTGTCCGTGCATCAATCGCATGCAGGAACCCCTTCCCGATATCGGTATGTACCCGGAATGCAAGGTCACGGGGATTGGATCCCTTCTTCATCAGGAAGGCATCGGGGAGCACCCGGTCCTTTGCGTCGGTGAAATGGGTCTCATCCTCAACCGGATAGACGACGATCATCTCCAGTGTCGAGAAGACCGCATGGTTGACCGCCTGCTGCACACCGGTTCCATTGAACCGCTTCAGCTGATCCCGGATCAGCGAAAGTCCCTTCTTCTGCTGCGGTGTCATCCGGGCAGATTCGATCTCAGCAAAATCGGAATCTCCCGGAAGATACCGGATCAACCCTGCTGCGGCGGCATTTCGAAGCGCAAGCTCACCTGCCGCAGTCGCCCGGATCATCTCAGCGGGCAGTGGTTTCAGCATCTCGTCGGTTGCCATATCGGCCTTGTTCAGGAGCACCACCATCGGCTTGTTGATCGAGACGAGTGCATCAGAGAACCGGCAGAGGGCATCTGCATCTGCCTTGAAGAGATCGACATCTGTTGCGTCAACGGCGGTCCGGATATCCTCTGCCGATATCGACAGTCCGGCAAGCGCATCGGCAAGATGCTCGATCAGCGCAGATTCCTTCCCCTGCGCAGCACGGGCGAGGCGAGGAAGATGCTTCCCGATGATACCGGAGACCCACATCGCCATCTCATGTCGCAGGAACCGGACATCCTCCATCGGGTCATGTGATCCGGGGTCGACCGGATTCCCTTCAGCATCGGTACTTCCGCTCACATCCACCACCTGGATGATAGCATCGGCAGATCGGAGATGATCAAGGAACTGGTTTCCAAGCCCTTTTCCCAGATGCGCATCCGGGACAAGCCCGGCAACATCCACAAGCCCCACCCCGATGAACCGGACTCCATCAGTACACTGGCCGCACTCGAACCCGAGCTCCCGGCATGGGCAGGGTACGCGGACATACGCAACCCCGTGGTTTGCATCGATGGTGGTGAAGGGGTAGTTTGCGATCTCGACATCGGCGAGTGTCGCCGCCTTGAACAATGTTGACTTTCCACAGTTTGGTTTTCCGGCAAGTGCAAGCGTGATCATCGTAATTGTCATGTACGACCGATGCATATTAACATGCATGGGCTATATCACACGAGAAACTGCATACTTCGACGCCCCCGGACCACAGAACACCGATGATTGTATCAAACTCTGTGTATCACGGGCAGAAGAGGAGAAGATCAACACCATCGTCCTTGCAAGCAGCTCGGGCGCGACCGCCCTCTCCTTCCGGAAGGCGGTGAAAGGCACACGTATCCGGCTTGTTGTGGTGACGCATGTCATCGGCTTTTCAGAGCCCGGTGTCTGGGAGTTCTCAGAAGCTGCACAAGCATCACTTCTCGCAGACGGTCATACAATCGTCACCGGCACGCATGCCCTCTCCGGCCTTGAGCGCGCCCTCTCCCGGTCCGCGCGGGTTGGTGGGGGCTCAAGGACCGAGGCGATTGCAGAAGCCCTCAGGCGGGTTGTTGCGGTCGGGCTGAAGGTCGCCGTTGAATGCGTGCTGATTGCAGCAGATCAGGGTGCAATCGGGATCAACGATGAGGTGATCGCCGTCGGCGGAACCGCAACCGGTGCAGACTGCGCCGCGGTGATCCGCCCGGCGCACACGGCTTCATTCTTCGATCTCCAGGTGCGTGAGATGATCGCGATGCCGAGGAACCGGTGATCCATGATCCGCGAGGCATTCTTTGAAGCATTCGGGCTATTGAAAGCCCTCCCACTTCTCTGGATTGGAGGGCTTGCGATCGGTGCCGTCTCGGTCGGTGACATCCTCCTGGGAGAAGCAGGCCCGGCTTTCTCAGGAAGCCTTCAACTCCTTTCACTCCTGCTCTTCCCCTTCATCATCGCCGGGAGTTACGGCATTATTCGGGAGAAGAACGGAGATATCACAACTTTTCTCAGGTATGCAACCGGGTACTATTTCCGGGTCCTGCTGCCGTTGATCATCATTGTCTTTGCAGCATTGGTGACGATCTTTCTGGTCATGATCCCAATGGCGATCATGGGAGGGACCCCGACTGCGGATATGATCTTCTTCATCGCACTGGGTGTGACCATTCCGATCATGCTGCTGACATACTTTTACGACTGCTTCGCGGTCTTCTCAGACGAGAAGATCGTTGACTCGATCCGATCCAGCATCACCATTGTCCTCTACCAGGCATGGAAGGTCCTCCTCTTCATAGTAGTGAATAGTGTCGTCCTCGGAACCCTCCTCTTTGGTCTCGCATTTGTCTGGATGGGGCTCCTCTGGGAGAAGATGAGCGAGATCGCCGCAATGGATCCCGAGGTGATCAGCACGATGAGTGGTGAAGAGGTGATGGCCCTCCTCGGCCCCGATGCTCTCTTTGCAACCGCAGTCATCCTCTTTATCTGGGCGCTGATCGCAACCCCCTTCACCCTCGCCTTCAAGGCCGCCTTCTTCCAGCGGCTTGGAGAGATGCCTGTTATTGAGCAGCAGGTCGGTGTCTATGATGAGAAGGGGCGCTGGTATAAGTACTGAATTGAGTCAGCATTGCTGCTGATTCAGATTCAGAGAATAGCCTGCTCGCTATTTCATATGGGTAGTCTGAAGCAGGTGCGGCGCGGGTATCGGGGGGCGGGGTAGAGCTGGATAAGGCTGACAGGGGTGATAAACCCTTGCTCAAGAGAGCAACCTGAAAGGCGATTCATCAGAATCGGGGTTTATATGCTCTGGCAGCCCACAAAGCCTTCCCGCCCCTCCCGCGCTGCAATCTGCGGCCGCCCGGTACAACCTCCCTGCGAAGCATGTGAGGACGGGGACGGGGCGGTGGGGAAAGCACCTGAGTGAACAGATCCTAATGCATGATTCAAAGATCTGATAGCCGGATGATGACTCGTTCCCTATGTAAAAACCACAACAGATCAGCGAAGAGCCAAAGAATAGACGGGGGTAATACCTCTCCCCGCTTTTTATTGGATCTACTTTTTTAGCTTCCTACACCAGCAGCAGCGACAGTACCACCGCAGACACCCCTCCGCCGAAGGTGGCAAGCAGGTTGGTGCCCGCGTTTCCGATGAGCCCCCGGTTCTCAAGCGTTGCACCGATGACGCTGTCGATGTTGGTCCCGAGGAATCCTGCCAGGAGACAGATGAAGAAGACAGGAAGCGAAATGATCTGGAACCCAAAGGCAATTCCTGCAATAATAAATGACCCAAGGAGCGATGCCGCCTCGCCCCTCACCGTAATACCCCCGTTTGTCCCTTCAGGAACCGGCTTCAGGGTGGTGATCATAATCGGCCGCCCTCCGGTCACCCCGATCTCGGAGGCGACGGTATCTGCGGTTGCGGTTGCAATACTTCCGACAAAGAGGGCGGCCCAGATCGGATCTCCTGTCAGGCCGAAGATGACAGCGGCCCCGGTGCCAACAAGCCCGTTTGAGAAGGCGTTCTTATAGCCGCGTGCACCGCCCCGTTCCTGTTCGACCCCCATCGCCTTCTTCCGGGCATACTGGAACCGGGTGCTTGCGGATCCGATGATGAAGAAGGCGAGCATCACCAGGAACCAGTGGACATCGGCAAAGACGATTAATAACACCCCGATGAGAGCTCCCGAGAAGAGGCCGGAGAGATCTGCGGCTCCGATACGGAACGAAGAATAGCCAAAGACGAGCGCGATCGTTGCTGCAAGGAAGAGGAGGAGGATATCTACCTGGAAATCCAGTTCAATGAAGAGGAAGATCGTCATTGCGACGCCGAGCATGATGATCATATAGGCATCCTCCCTGCCCTCCAGAATTGACCTGAGCATCAGCGCAACCAGCACCCCGATGATCAACACAAGCGGCTCGATACTTCCAAGATAGGCCATCACGAGAAGAGCGCCGGCAAACGCCCCTCCCGTATAGTGGAGGTAGGCACGTATCCCCTCTCCTGCTGCCCGGTACGCCAGTTCACCGAGGGTGACGATCGCAACTGTTGCCCCAAATGCAACAAGCGGGAGGATCCCGATCCCATACAGGAGGGCAGTGGCACCGAGTGCAAGGGAAACATACCGGGTTCCCTGGATCAGGTAGAGGACTGCTGAAAAAGAGATGACAAAGAGTGCAAAAAGCCATGCTGGCTGGATGAAGGGGGAGACAAGTACTCCCAGGATGGCAATGAGTGTTGCCGCCAGAAGGCGTGGCTGATTCTGCATGAATAAAAAGAATTAGTGGGAGGGAGAGAAGAAGGTTCGCACGTTCTCCAAAACAGAGTGCGAACAGTATATCAGATGACGCAGACAAACCTGTTATAAATGTCGTCACCCGAGGATCTCTCAAAAACCTATGATTATGCCGGGGTTGAGCGGCGATGGCTCGATCAATGGCGTGATGAAGACTTTTATTTTGACTGGAGTTCATCAAAACCACGCTACATCATCGATACTCCCCCTCCCTACCCGACAGGCCGCCTGCATATCGGGCATGCACTGAACTGGGTGTACATGGATATCGTTGCCCGCTATAAACGGATGCGCGGCTATAATGTGATGTTCCCCCAGGGATGGGACTGCCATGGTCTCCCAACAGAAGTGAAGGTTGAAGAGATCCATGGAATCACCAAGAATGACGTTACCCGGGAAGAGTTCCGGCAGATGTGCCGTGACCTCACCCGTGAGAACATCGGGATGATGCGCCACTCTCTCAGGCTGATGGGCTTCTCGGTCGACTGGAGCAACGAGTACATAACGATGGAGGAGTCGTACTTTGGCCTCACCCAGGCATCGTTTCTGAGGATGCTGAAAGACGGCTACATCTACCAGTCCGAGCATCCCGTCAATTACTGCACCAGGTGCGAAACCGCGATTGCCTTTGCAGAGGTTGCCTATACCGAGAATACCACACTCCTCAACTATTTCGACTTCGATGGTGTCGAGATCGCAACCACGCGGCCGGAACTCCTTGCGGCATGTGTTGCGGTTGCAGTGCATCCTGAAGATTCCCGGTATGACAGTCTGAAGGGAAAGACCCTGACTGTTCCGATCTTCTCCTATCCGGTACCGGTGATCGAGGACGAAGCAGTTGATCCGGCATTTGGATCCGGTGCGGTGATGATCTGCACCTTCGGCGACAAGCAGGATGTCGTCTGGTGGAAATCCCACAACCTCGACCTCAGATCCGCAATCGATCAGAAAGGGGTGATGACTGCTCTCTGCGGACAATACGCAGGCATGAAGGCGAAAGAATGCCGGGAAGCGATCCTCTCGGATATGAAGGAATCCGGGATCCTGAAACGGCAGGAGGAACTGCCACAGCGGGTCGGCACCTGCTGGCGGTGCCAGACCCCGATTGAGATCCTCTCGGCACGGCAATGGTTTGTGAAGGTGAAGCCCGAGGAGATCATTTCATCTGCCAAGGCGATCACCTGGTATCCCGAACATATGCTGATCCGGCTTCTGAACTGGACGCACCAGATGGAATGGGACTGGTGCATCTCCCGGCAGCGTCTCTTTGCAACACCGATCCCGGTCTGGTTCTGTGCAGAGTGCAATGAGATGATCCTCCCGGGTCCTGAGGATCTCCCCATCGATCCGACTATAGACTCGCCCAAACATCCCTGCCCGGCCTGCGGATCAACGAGCTTCACCGGAGAAACAGATGTTCTTGACACCTGGATGGACTCCTCCATCTCCCCGCTTGCGATTACTAAGTGGGACGGAAAGACGAGACCTGCGGTCTATCCCACCCAGCTCCGTCCCCAGGGGCATGACATCATCCGGACATGGGCATTCTATACCATCCTCAGGTCGGTTGCCCTCACCGGTGAGAAGCCGTGGGAAGCGATCATGGTCAATGGGATGGTGCTTGGTGAAGACGGGTTCAAGATGTCAAAATCCAGAAACAACGTCATCACCCCGGACGAGCTGATCGATCGCTATGGTGTTGATGCCCTCCGCCAGTGGGCAGCAGTCGGGGCGGCGACGGGATCAGACATCACCTTCTCCTGGAACGATGTGGTCGCTGCATCACGGTTCCAGACGAAGATGTGGAATATCGTCCGCTTCTCTCTGCTCCAGATCAGAAAAGATCCATCGAGATCTGCGGATTCTCCCCTGGAACTTGCGGACCGATGGCTCCTCTCAAAACTCTCAGGTGTCGTTGCCGAGGTGACCGATGCCCTTGATGCATACCAGTATGATCGGGGATTGAAGGCGATCCGGGACTTTGCATGGTCGTCATTGGCAGACAACTATCTCGAACTCGTCAAGGGGAGGCTCTACTCTGATCTACCATCCCGTGCCGGTGCAGTCTCTACCCTGACAACTGCTCTTGACACCCTCTGCCGGCTGCTTGCCCCCTACACTCCCTTCTTTGCAAGCGAGTGCTACTATCACCTGGCAGGAGGCCGGATCATCGACCAGGAATGGCCCCGCCTGGATTATACGGATGCCGGGGCAGAGGAGAACGGCGACCTCCTCGTCTCTGTCGTCGCATCACTGAGAAAATACAAGCATGAAGCCGGGCTTGCACTGAATGCGCCACTTGGTCATGTGACCATCTATACCCCCGGCATCGAAATCGATGACGGAGGAGATGCCGGAAGGACGACCAATGCGGAGATCGAGTGGAGATCTGATGAACCCCGTCTTGACCGGGTGCTCTCGGATATCACCTTCACTATGGGGATCATCGGGCCCACATTCAGAAAGGAAGCAAACGCCGTGATGCAGGCGATTCGCGCGCTTCCGCCTGAGGCGCTTGAAGCAGGTGTTGATTCTGTGATGGTGAATGGATCAGCGATCAAAATTCCCGAGGGTGCATACGCGCCGGTCTTCTCCTATGCAATTGAGGGAGAAGAGGTGGTGCTTCTCACCGTCGGTGATGCCCTGCTTGCGATCCGCACACACGCCTGATCTCATCTTCTACAAAGGAGGCGATCGCCTCCATCTCCTCTTCTGCATCAATCAGAACAAATCGCTCCGGCTCTGCCTCTGCACGGGCGAGATACTCCTGCTGGACCGCGGCGAGCACCTCTTCCCGCTCAAAATGCTCACGCAGACCATCCCTGTCGATCCTCCTGAGTGCAGCAGCAGGTGGGATCACCAGCAGGAAGGTCAGATCCGGGGTGAGGGACCAGCCATCATGGAGGGCGGTGAGCCACCCGCGGGGATCAGGAACCACACCTTTGAGTGTCACCTGCTGGTAGGCAAACCGTGAATCCGTGAATCTGTCCGAGATCACTATTCTCCCCTCTGCAAGAGCCGGCCGGACGATTGTCTTCAGGTGCATCGCATGATCGGCAACAAAGAGCAGGGCTTCTGATATCGGATCTTCCTCTTTCGCAATCGCCTGCCTGACCGTTGTTCCGATCCAGGTGGCACCGGGCTCACGCGTAAAGAGGCAGTTGAGATCGACCAGCTCCCGTTTGAGTGTTTCGACCAGGGTGCTCTTCCCTGATCCGTCAATTCCTTCGATTGTTATCAGCAGAATGATCCCCCCCTGATCAGATCCAGAGGTACCTTCCCGGTATGGATCGCAGTTGCGATGATCGCCCCGTCATATCCGGCTGCGGCGAGCGTATCGAGATCGGTACAATCCCGGATCCCTCCACCATAGAGGAGCGGCAGGTCTGTCCATGATCTGATCTGCTCTGCCCCGGTGCGGTCGATTCCGCACTCCTCCCCCACTGCGGTGATATGCAGGAAGATGCAGCCCGAGAACCCCAGGTCTTCTGCGCGGGAGAGGGTCTCTTCAGGTTCCTCTCCACCGGGAATAACGCGTCCCTCTTTCACATCCACGCTCAGGTAACCGCCAGAGAACTCCGATAGATCGCCTCCTGCGGTCTCGGTACCGATAACATTCTCGATGAAGGGTGCATCCAGCATATCCCGGGGCCCCCTACATCCCCGGTCAAGATAGCAGCGGGAGACGAGATCTGAGAGCCCAAGCACCGTCTCGTCATGTGATCCCATGCCTGCGATCCGGTCAAGATCGGCAATATAGACCGATCGTGGCCGCACCGCTTCGATGTATCCCCGGGGTTCTGCTGTTGGTGAGATGCCCCATGTGAGGGGAGCATATTCCGACCGCCTTCCTGCTCTCCCGTGAACCACCTGGCCCCCTTTGAGATCCATTGCACAAATGAGTTCCATGATATAACGCAATCACTATTATCATCGGAGATCATTAAGTTCTATGGAATTACTTGTCAGCCCGAGTTCTTTAGAAGAGGCCAGACTTTCTCTTTCTGCTGACATCATCGATGTAAAACGCCCTGCTGAAGGATCGCTTGGTGCAAATTTCCCCTGGGTGATCCGGTCTATCAAAGAGATCGCAGGAGAAAAGCCGATCTCTGCTGCCATTGGCGATTTTGCTCCAAAGCCCGGAACAGCTGCACTTGCGGCATATGGGGCCGCCTGTGCCGGGGCTGATTATGTCAAGATAGGGCTCATGTTTTCTGACCACGATGATGCGCGCCAGGTGATCCGGGCGGTTGTACAGGCAGTCAAACCCGTGTTTCCCGAGAAGACCGTGGTCATTGCGGCATATTCGGATTATGAGCGGCTCTCGACGATCTCCCCCTTTGATATGGCTGCAATCGCCGGAGAAGAGGGTGCTGATGTATCGATGATCGACACCGGATTAAAGGATGGAAAGAGTACCTTTGCATTTATGGATGAGGCGGATCTCACCAGGTTTACACGGGAGAACAGGCAGCTTGGTCTGAAGACTGCACTTGCAGGCTCGATTGCATTTGAGGATCTCTCTCCCCTGAAGCGGATCGACCCAGACATCATCGGTGTCCGGGGTATGGTCTGTGGTGGCGATCGCTCCAACACTATCCGGCCCGGGCTGATAGAGAAGGCACTTGCCATGATACGGAGTTGAGTATACATGTTCCAGGAGAAGCTGAATATCCCCGTCTCGCTCACCTTTGATGATGTGCTGCTCGAGCCTGCGGAATCCTATGTAGAGCCGAGCTTGGCCGATGTCAGGTCGCGATTCTCAAAGAATATCCCCCTGACGATCCCGATCTGCAGCTCTGCAATGGATACGGTGACCGAGCATGAGATGGCGATCACGCTTGCCCGTGAAGGGGGAATCGGCGTCATCCACAGAAACCTCACTGCTGAAGATGAGGCAGAGATGGTCAGGACCGTCAAACGGGCAGACGATCTCATCGAACGGCATGTCCTCTATGTCGATCCGAAAGCCACGATCATCGCTGTCGAGCGCCTGATGAACGAGCATGGGATCGGCGGAGCTCCGGTTGTCGAGGACGGGCAACTGATCGGGATCGTCAGCAGGCGTGATATCCGGGCAATCGTTGGGAAGCGGGGTGAGGAACCGGTCGAACAGGTGATGACCCGCGATCCCTTTACAGTAGGTGAGGACGTCACCCCGGAACAGGCACTTGAGCTGATGTACATGAAGAAGGTCGAGCGGCTGCCGGTGCTGAACGCCAAAGGATCGCTTCTTGGGATCATCACCATGCAGGATATCCTCCAGAAACGGCAGTTCCCACGGGCAAACCGTGACGAGCACGGAAAACTGAGGGTGGCTGCCGCAGTCGGCCCCTTTGATTTCGAACGTGCGATGCTCCTTGATGAAGCAGGTGCGGATGCGCTTGTTATTGACTGTGCACACGGCCATAACATGAATGTCGTCAAATCTGTCCGGGATATCAAGGAGAGTGCAAAAGCCGACTGTGTGGCAGGCAACATTGCCACCGGGAAGGCGGCATCCGAATTTGTTGATGTCGTTGACGGGATCAAGGTCGGAATCGGCCCCGGCTCCATCTGCACCACCAGGGTTGTGGCAGGCGTTGGTGTTCCCCAGATCTCTGCCATCGCTGCTGTCTCCGATGTGATGCACGAGGCCGGGGTTCCGATCATTGCAGATGGCGGTATCCGGTTCTCCGGCGATGTCGCAAAGGCGATAGCAGCTGGTGCCGACTGTATCATGGTCGGGAGCATGCTCGCCGGAACCGATGAGTCTCCGGGCAGGATCATTGTGATCAAAGGCAGGCGGTACAAACAGTACCGCGGCATGGGATCGCTCGGTGTTATGACCGGCGGCCAGTCAAGCGACCGGTATTTCCAGGCAAAAGGGATCGGTGCAACGAAGTTTGTTCCTGAGGGTGTTGAAGGAGCAATCCCCTATGTCGGCGAGGTCTCTGATGTGGTGTACCAGCTCGTTGGTGGTCTGAAGTCCGCCATGGGCTATACCGGTGCGAGGACGATAGAGGATCTGAAGACGCGATCCCGCTTCGTCAGGATCACCGCCGCCGGCATGAAAGAGAGTCATCCGCATGACATTATGATCACAGATGAGGCCCCGAACTACCGGCTCTCATCGTAACTCTTTTATATCTAAAAACCTAACATTATGTTAGTATGCTTGATCAGATCGAGGTCTCCCGCCTCCTCGACATCCTTGGAAACCGCAACCGAAGGCGTATCATCGAACTGCTTCGCCAGAAGCCGTGCTATGTAACCGAGATATCTGATCGGCTGATCCTCTCCCCGAAGGCGGTGATCGAGCACCTGAATATGATGGAGCGGGAGGCTCTCATCGGCTTTTTCCAGGATGAGCGGAGGAGGAAATACTACTATCTCCAGACAGAATTTGATCTCATCGTCTCGCTCAGGAATACAAAAGGAGAACAGCGTACCGCAAGCCTGCCATCGGCCGATCTCCGGCTGATCGAATCTCTCTCGATGCTCAGGCGGATGGCACATGCACGGGAGCGTATCCTCGATACTTTAGAGAACCTTGAGCGGGATATCGAGGCGACGATGAATGATATTGTACGGATGAGTCAGGGTGACAAAGGCCATGATATCGATCTCGATATTATTATCACCCTCTCTCACCAGGATCTCACCCTTGACGAGCTGGTTGAAGTGATGGAAACAGATGCATCTGCGGTACAGGCATCGCTTGCTGCCCTTGTCATGAGGGGTATTGTCACCCTGGATGGTGAACGGTACCGTATCGAGGGGATCTATGAAGCACCACAGTCCTGAAGGTGATGGCTCATACCGGAGGGGAAGCCTCCGTATCATCGGCTGTATCCTCCGGCCTGAAGGGGGTTTTGGCGGGTACCTCCTCGTTCCGGTGGAGCATCATCCTCCTGATCTCCCCTATGAGATGATCGAGACAGAGAACCGGATCTATATCACAGCAGATCTCCCACCAGACCCGATGCTCACCTCGGCACCCTATGCACGGATCGAGCCGGAGCGGGTGGCGATTGTTGTGAACGAACACGAGACCTGGATCCCTCTACCATCCAGGATCAATGTCTACCACTCAACCTATACCATCAGGCACGGGGTGATCGATATCTTCTGCAGAAAACCCGTCGTCTTCACCCTCTGAGCCGGGCGATGCTCCCTGCTGCCATCTTCCGGACATACGGGTTCTCATCCTCAAGAAGCGGCGCAAGATCCAATGCCGCTTCCGGTATCCCCAGTCTGCCAAGCCCCTTTGCTGCCATATATCTCACATGATCCCGCTCATCTGATACCGCAGCACGAAGGTGTGGGTATGCATCGGGCAATTTCATCAGTCCAAGGGCCTCGCAGGCACGGTACCTGACAACCCACCACTCATCTCCGAGGAGTGCGGCAAGTGGTGCGATCGCCTCTTCTCCAATTGAACCGAGTATCTCTGCTGCATCTTTCCTGATATTCTTCTCTTCATTCCCGAGGGCTTTGATCAGCTCAGGGATCGGTGTTCTGGAATTCAGCTGGGTTTCTGTGTTATTTTTTTCTGTCATCATCATAGATATCTCGTCATTGGATCGTATCTTGTTTTTGGCATCTGTACTCTCTATTGGGAACGACTATCTGTATCAAGCCCAATGGTACGAGTGATCTCCATGGAGACCGATCGCACAATTCATCAGGGTGTTTCAGACTCTGTCCTGCACTATACTCCGAAAGTATTCTATAACCGCGAACTCTCGTGGATACAGTTCAACCGGCGGGTCCTCGAAGAAGCACTGGATAAAAACCACCCTCTCCTTGAGCGGGTCAAATTTCTCTCGATCTTTTCAAATAACCTGGATGAATTTGTGATGATCCGCCTCTCAGGCCTCTGGCGGCAGGCAGCAACGGGGGCACTCGAGCGCCCCCCCGATGGCCTCTCGCCAACGGAGCAGATTGCCGGGGTACGATCCGAACTCATTCCTCTCCTCAAACAGGCGACCTCCTGCTGGAAGGATCATCTCCTCCCCGAGCTGAAAAGTGAAGGGATCATCATCTCCGGGATGGATGAACTCTCGCCGGAACAGAGGAGAGCGGCCCGTGAGATCTTCATCACTGACATATTCCCGATCATCACCCCGATGGCATTTGACATCTCCCATCCCTTCCCCTTCATCTCGAACCTCTCCCTGAACCTGGCGGTCATCATTAATGATAAAAGACGGGGCCGCCTCTTCTCACGGGTGAAGGTGCCCCGCATCCCCGGACAGCGGTTTGTGCGGCTGTTCGGCCCCGACGTTCCTGGAGGAAATGAACAGCAGTATGTTCTGCTGGAAGACGTAATCGCTGATAACCTTGATCTCCTCTACCCCGGCATGGATCTCGTCGCCTCCTACCCATTCAGGGTGACACGAGATGCGGATTTTGAGATCGAGGAGGATGAAGCATCGGATCTCCTCAGCACCATCGAGGAGAGTGTGGAGCACCGGCGTATCGGGAGGGCCGTCCGGCTTGAGGTGGATAGCTCGATTCCGGAGTGGATTCGGGAGATGCTCGCATCAAAACTCGGTCTCAACCCCGAGCAGGTCGATACCAGCACCGGCCCGCTCGGCATGGCCGATCTGATGGAGCTTGCCGGAATCAACCGGCCCGAACTGAAAGATGCCCCGTTCCTCCCCTCGGTTCCGGAGGGGCTCGGGTCTGAGAAGACGATCTTCCGCTCTATCAGGAAGCGGGACTATCTCCTCTATCATCCCTATGACAGCTTCATCCCGGTGGTGAGCTTCATCAGGCAGGCAGCACGGGATCCCGATGTCCTTGCGATCAAACAGACACTCTACCGTGTCGGGCAGAACTCTCCCATCGTCGAGGCACTGATGGAGGCCCGTGAACAGGGCAAGCAGGTGACGGTCCTTGTCGAGCTGAAGGCACGTTTTGATGAGGAGAATAATATCATCTGGGCACGGGCACTTGAACGGGCCGGCGTGCATGTGGTCTATGGGTTGATCGGCCTGAAGGTGCATGCCAAACTCTGTATGGTCGTACGCCGTGAGTCGGGTGGCCTTGTCACCTATACCCATCTTGGGACCGGCAACTACAATGCCCAGACGGCACGGGTCTATACCGATCTCGGCCTCTTCACTGCTGATCCGGCTGTTGGGGCCGATGCCGCTGATCTCTTTAATGCTCTCACAGGCTACTCTGCAAAGACGGAATACCGGACCCTGCTCGTCTCTCATGGAAAGATGGGACGGATGCGTGAAGATCTGATCTCCCGGATAGAGCGGGAGATTCGTATTCACCGGGAATACGGGAAGGGCTACATTGCCTTCAAATGCAACTCACTCGTGGATCCCGATCTCATCGCTGCCCTCTACCATGCATCACGGGAAGGGGTGACGATCCACCTCCAGGTGCGTGGTATCTGCTGCCTGCGCCCCGGCATTCCCGGCTTTTCAGACACCATCACCGTCTCTTCCATCATCGGCCGGTTCCTTGAACATACCAGGATCTATTATTTCAGAAACGGGGGTGATGAAGAGGTACTGATCGGATCAGCCGACCTGATGCCGCGGAACCTGAATGGCAGGGTTGAGATCCTCTACCCGATACGCGACCCTGAGATCAGAAATGCAGTGATCAAAACGATTCTTCATGTCCACCTGAAGGATACCGTAAAGCTGCGCCTGATGAACAAGGATGGCAGCTATTCACGGGTGGAGCCGGGTGCTGAACCGATCGATTCACAGGCATGGATGATCCAGCACAGGGGGATATGGCATGGCAACTGAAGAGACATTCAATCCGGGCAATCCGGAGTACTCTATCAACCGGGAACTCTCATGGATCGCATTCAACCGAAGAGTACTTGCCGAAGCAAATGACAACACGCATCCGCTCCTCGAACAGGTAAAGTTCCTTGCAATCTGCGGGAGCAACCTCGATGAGTTCTTTATGGTCCGGGTATCCGGGCTCCGCCACCAGGTGAAAGACGGCATCTGGAAACTGCCTCCTGATAGAATCGCCCCCGCAAATCTCCTCTGGAAGATCCAGCTGGAGGTGGATGAACTCTACCGCCTCTATGAGGAGACATGGAGCAGCTTTCTCCTCCCGGCTCTCTCGGCAGCGGGTGTCTCAATCGTTAGTTTCTCTCAATTGACGGATGAGGAAAAAGAGGCGATGCATAACTACTTCCACTCGACCATCTACCCGATCCTCACCCCGATGGCAATCGATGCAGCCCGTTCATTCCCCTTCATCTCGAACCTCTCGCTGAATCTGGCTGTGGTTCTGGGATCAGCCGATGGGCGGCGGTACCTCGCACGGATAAAGATCCCGTCCCTCACCTTCGGCAGGTTCATCCCAATCAGCTCCCCCGGCGGGGGGCCGGCTGCCCGTTTCATCCTCCTTGAAGATCTGATCGCCGAGCATCTTGGGTATCTCTTTCCGGGAATGCGTGTGGAGGGTGCATACCGGTTCAGGGTCACAAGGGATGCGGAGATCAAAGTGGTCATCGACGATGCATCTGATCTCCTGACTGCGGTGGAGGATAGTATTGAATGCAGGCGAACCGGGGTACCGGTCCGGCTTGAAGTCGATCCAGCCATGCCTCCGCGGCTGATCCTCCTCCTCTCGGAACGGCTCGGGCTGAAAGAGAGCGATGTCTATGGTGTCAGGGGTTTTCTCGGACATACTGACCTGTGGCAGCTGCATGCTCTCTCCCGCCCCGATCTCCTTGATGAACCATTCGTCCCCTCTATCACCGATCCGTTGGTGCAGGAAGAGGATGTCTTCGATCTCGTACGATCCCGGGATCTCTTCTTCTACCATCCCTACGACAGCTTCATCCCGATCGTCCGCCTCTTCAGGCAGGCAGCCATCGATCCCGATGTCCTTGCCATCAAGATCACATTATACCGGATCGACACAAAATCCCCGATCGTGGATGCCCTGATGAAGGCACGCCAGCATGGGAAACAGGTGACGGTGGTTCTGGAACTCAAAGCAAAGTTCGATGAGCTGAACAATATCACCTGGGCGAGGGCACTTGAACAGGAGGGGGTACATGTCGTGTATGGGCATGAGCGGCTGAAGGTGCATGCCAAGGTGGCGATGATAGTCAGGCGTGAAGCAGACGGCATCTACCGGTATGTGCACGTAAGTTCAGGCAACTACAACACCGTCACCACCCGCATCTACGGAGATATCGGGTACCTGACTGCTGATCCGGATATCGGGGCTGATGCGACCGAGCTCTTCAACCACCTGACCGGCTATGTGGATCGGCAGGAGTACCGGAAGCTTCTCGTTGCCCCGATCAATCTCCAGCAGGGCATCCTGGACCGGATCAATAGGGAGATCGACCATCAGAAGAGGGATCAGAACGGGTACATCGCCCTGAAGCTGAACGGGCTCCTTGACCCGGATATCATATCGGCACTATACCGGGCATCCCATGAAGGGGTAAAGATGGATCTGAATGTCCGTGGGCTTTGCGCGCTCAGGCCGGGAATTCCTGGTGTCTCCGATACCATCACGGTCACCTCAATCGTCGGCCGTTTCCTTGAACATGCCCGCATCTACCACTTCCATAACGGTGGTGATGACGAGGTGTTCCTTGGATCATCTGATATGATGCAGCGGAACCTCCGGCGGAGGGTTGAGGTGCTCTTTCCTGTGCGGGATCCGGCGATCAGATCCGCTCTCATCAGGATCATGAAGGTACATCTGGCAGACAACCGGAGATCCTGGCGTCTCAATGGAGATGGCAGTTATGACAGGATTCATCCGGAGAGTACAGAGACGGCCTGCAGTTCGCAGGACTGGCTGATTCAACACCGGGGTGAATGGCATGGGTGGACAGAAAGAGAAGACTGACGAGGGGTTCTGTCTCTTTGGAGCCGGGACTCTCAGAAAGCTCACCGAGGATCTTCAGGGCGAGGCAGATGGTGTACGGCATTCGGATGATATCGAGTATATCCACCGGATGAGGGTGGCCTCACGGCGTATCCGTGCGGCGCTCCCCCTCTTTGCCCCCTGCTTCTCCGAAACGATGTACAAAAAAACCTACAAAGGTGTCCGCTCCATCACCCGTTCGCTTGGGGCGGCGCGGGATCTCGATGTCCAGATCGACTTTCTCCAGTCATATCTGGACTCTCTCCCTGCTGAACACCCTCCCATCTGGTATGCAGGTTTCCTGCCCCCGGCAGAGGATACAACCGTCCTTGTAACAGCAGATCCTCCTCCTGCCGGGGTTCCTGCGCTGCCCCCGTCACCGGGCATCCGCCTGCGGATTGTGGATCTGCTCAGGAGGATACGGACCTATATCACCGGGGGGGTTTCCCTCCCTGCTCCGCGTGAAGAGACGGTCTTTCAGCCGCTCATCAGGCCCGGTATCGAATGCCTGCTTCTCAGGTGGACCGGGAAGCGGGCAGCGCTCCATCATGAGGTCGTTTCATCAGTGGATGCCTTTGAATCGTCCGGTGTTGCGGACGATCTCCTGGACTGGTGCCGGGATCAGATCGTCTCCGGACGTCTTCACGAAACCGATATCCACAGCAGGTCTGCCTATGAGACCGCATACCGTGCGATCAGCAGGCGGATTGAGGAACTCCTCTCATTTGAACGGTATGTTCCTGACCCGACCAGGATCGCCGAGCACCATGAGATGCGGATCGCAGCCAAAAGGCTTCGGTATACGATGGAGATCTTCTCTGCTCTCTTCCCTGACGGGCTGAAAAAACCGATTCAGGCGGTAAAAAAGCTCCAGGATCTCCTCGGGGATATGCATGATTGTGATGTCTGGCTGGATCTCCTCCCCGGCTTTATGGAAGAGGAGGAGGCACGTGTTGCATCGTTCTTCGGCCACACCGGATTTATGCGTTTCATCAGGCCGGGACTGCTGCACCTCGCAGATGATCGGAGGTCCCGCCGGAATGAGTTGTACGAACTCTTCTCGCTCCACTGGAGGAGGATGAAGGAAGATAACCTGATCGAGGATATCAGGCAGATGATCATTGAACCCCTTGTCATGGGGGGAACAGGGATGTACCGGATGCCCGGAGGAACGCCGGTCCGGGTTGCATTGATCGGGGATATCCATGCAAATCTGCCGGCGCTCGAAGCGGTCATAGCGGATGCAGAACTGAGGGGGGTAACGCATATCCTTCACCTCGGCGATCTAATCGGCTTTGGCCCGTATCCGGAAGAGACGATCGGATTGATTCGGGAGAAGAAGATCATCGGGATCACCGGCAATATCGATTCTGAGATCCTTTCACTCACAAAGAAGGACTGCAAAAAGAAGCGTATCAGGGGTGATGAGAAGATGCAATCGCTCTGCTGGACAAAAAAACAGCTCTCAAAAGATCAGGAGAGGCATCTTCACTCACTGCCACGGGAAATTCGGACACGTATCGGCGATATGACCGTCCTTCTCACTCATGGGGCTCCCGGATCGATGACGGGGCGGATCGGCCCTCATACACCGGATACAGAGCTTACGGAGTATGCAAAGGCAACGGGTGTTGATGCGATCATCTCTGCCCACACGCATATCTCCTTCACCCGGACAGTGTCTGACTGCCTCTTCATCAATTGCGGATCAGTCGGTCGGCCGGCTGACGGGGATCCAAGGGCCTGTTACTGCCTGCTGGAAGCAGATCCCTTCTCGGTCTGCCATATCCGTATCCCCTATGATATCGGGAAGGTGACAGCTGCGATCCAAAAGACAGGGCTTCCGCAGATCTTCTGCACCATGCTCAGGCACGGGATCACCCTTGAAGAAGCCCGGGTGATCGCCCCCGGAGATGATCCCCATGGTGGCAATGGCGGAATATCCGCTCAATGTACCGTTGATCGCACGCAGACATCTTTTGAGCCGAAATGATGGAACCGACGATTGCATCTGAGGAGAATGTCGCATTCATTGACATCGGGACAAACTCAATCCGGCTCCTGGTTGTCAGGCTGAACCAGAATGGATCGATTACAGTCCTGACGGAGCAGAAGGAGGTAGCCCGTCTCGGAGAGGGATGTTTTGCCCGTGAAGAACTCTCTGAAGAGGCGATCGGCCGCGGGGTCACCATCTGCAAACTCTTCGTTGATCTCGGCCTTGCCTATGGCGTGAAGGAGTTTGTTGCTGTTGCCACCTCTGCCACACGGGAGGCAAAGAATGCCGATCAGTTCCTTGAGATGCTCCTCAGGGAGGCGAACCTTGATGTCCGGGTCGTCCCGGGGAAGGAGGAGGCACGACTGATCTACCGGGGTGTTGTCTCCGGGATTGATATCGGCACACAGCGGGCCATCTTCATCGATATTGGTGGGGGTTCAACCGAGGTGATCATCGGCAGCCAGCATGACTACCTCACTCTTGAATCATTGAAGCTCGGGTCAATCCGGGTGACCAACCAGTTCTTCCGCCCCGGCGAAGAGGGGGCTGTTTCATTGAAGAAGTATGCCCGGATGCAGCAGTTTGTCAGAAATGTCATCGCCCAGCCAGTAACCCGGATACGGAAAGCTTCGTATTCCCGGGCATTTGGGAGTTCTGGCACCATACAGAATCTTGCCGAGATCGCCTCCCGCCTCTGTCCGGGAACCTCCACCCCCACCCTCCTCAGGTATGACGATCTCAGGCATACCATCGAGCGGCTCTGCTCCCTCTCCCTGGAAGAGCGCCGGAAGGTGCCCGGGATCAACTCCGATCGGGCGGATATCATCATCGGTGGCGCAGTGATCCTTGAATCGCTGATGGAAGGGCTTGGGATCAGAGAGATTGAGATCTCCCCCCATGGGCTGCGTGAGGGTCTTCTCATGGAATATCTCTCCCGGATACCTGGCTTTCCCCATGCAGAGAAGATATCGTCCAGAAAACGGAGTGTTGTCCAGCTGGGACGATCCTGCCGTATCGAGGAAGCTCACGCCCTCACGGTCGTCGGTCTCTCCGCCCTCCTTTTTGATACGGCACGAGAAGCCGGTCTCCATTCCTATGCTGATTCTGAACGAACACTCCTCCTGTATGCGGCGTATCTCCATGATACCGGCAATTTCATCTCGTTCTCCAATCACCATCTCCATTCGGCCTACATCATCAGGAACGCGGATCTGGTCGGGTTTGATGAACATGAGGTCGGTATCATGGCAGAGATCGCCCGGTATCACCGGAAGAAGGCACCACGGAAGAAGGATCATCACTTCAGCCTCCTCGATCAGGTGGTCCAGGATCAGATCCGTATCCTCTCCCTCTTCCTCAGGATGGCCGAACACCTCGATCGCACCCATTCCGGCCGTATCCGCGATGCCCGTTTGTCCAGGGATAAGAACGGACAGGTCATCCTGGATCTTGAAGCACGGGGCGACAGCACTCTCGAGGTGTGGGGTGTCCGGTCCGAGAGCCATATGATCAGGAAGGTCTTTGGCGGGGGTCTTGAAATACACGTCAACGAAGGGGGAGGCGATCCCCTGCGCGGAGAGCTCCCGGATTGATACAGGCCCCTTCCTCCCCTCCTCTCTGGGAATCCATTGAGCCCCCTATATCTTTTCATTATTGATTTTATCCATTCATTGCCTGTCTTCACTCATTCCTCTTTCAATCGGCGCGTATTTGCTGATTCGACATGTTTATATGTCATCTTAGCCTTTTTATTTAGTGCAGTTACCCGCCTTAACTCAGACTGGTAGAGTGCGCGGCTGTAGTAAGATCATCGCCTGCGGGCGAACTGCGCGGCTACCGCGATGTCCCCGGTTCGACTCCGGGAGGCGGGATCAACCCACAAAGTGCCCAGATAGTGTAGTGGCCTATCATGATGCCCTGTCACGGCATCGACTCGGATTCGAATTCCGATCTGGGCGTTCACTTTTCTTTTAAGAGAATTCTACAATAGAACTCTTTATCTTTCAATGCCTCCAATATATGGGTATGCCTACGGCAAAAGCTTCTGTGGGGAATTGCTTTCTTTGTTGAAAGCAGGTCGCCCAAGAGAGTAACTGTTTTTGACACCACCCTGAGGGATGGTGAACAGACACCGGGTGTATCCTTCACCCTTGAACAGAAACTGGATATCGCACGCATCCTCTCGGAGGTTGGTGTACATGCGATCGAAGCCGGTTTTCCCGCATCTTCAGAGCAGGAGAAGGAGACCGTATCCAGAATTGCAGCTGAAGGTCATTCAGCGGCAATCTGCGGGCTCTCCCGGTCACGGGTCGATGATGTCAACACCTGCCTTGACTGCGATGTCGATATGGTGCATGTCTTTATTCCGACATCTGATATCCAGCGTGAGAATACCATCAAAAAGAGCCGTGAAGAGGTTCTGGCAATCACCGGAGAGATTGTGGGATATGTCCGCGATCATCTCGGCCAGTGCATGTTCTCGGCGATGGATGCAACACGGACCGATCTCCCCTACTTGATCGAGGTCTTCAGGGCTGCTGCCGATGCAGGAGCGACCGTGGTGAATGTCCCCGATACCGTCGGGGTCTACACGCCGACGAAGATCCGTACCCTGGTATCGGCAATTGCAGAGGAGATTAAAATCCCCATTGATATCCACTGCCACAACGACTTCGGCCTTGCCGTAGCAAACACCACAACCGCAGTCGAGGCAGGTGCCTCCCAGGTGCAGGTGACGGTCAATGGGATCGGAGAGCGGGCAGGCAATGCGGACATCGCACAGACTGTGATGATCCTGGAATCAATTGAAGGGATTTCGACCGGTATTGAGACGACCCGTCTCGTTGAGATGTCGCGGCTCGTCTCCCGGTACTCGGGCATCCCGATTGTACCGGTCCAGCCGGTGGTCGGGGATAATGCATTTGCCCATGAATCCGGGATCCACTCCCATGGCATCATGGCAAACAGCCAGACCTTCGAGCCGGGGATCATGACCCCCGAGATGGTCGGCCACCGTCGCCGCCTCGCCCTCGGCAAGCATGTCGGCAGGCACGCGGTACGGCAGATGCTCTCGCTCGTCCATATCAACCCATCAGATACCGAGCTGGATATGATCGTTGATCGGATCAAGATGATATCCGCACGCGGGAGAAGGGTTACCGATCACGATCTCTATGTGATCGCAGAAGATGTGATGGATATCCAGGCGGTTGCAAAGACCGTCGAGCTCCGTGATATCGCCATCATGAGCGGGAATCACTGCATACCGACTGCCAGTGTCCGTGCCTGTGTTCTCGGGACCGAGAAGGTAGGGAGTGCCATCGGGAACGGGCCGGTGGATGCTGCAGTGAAGGCGGTACTGAGCGTGATGCCGATTGGTATCCAGATGAAGGACTTCAGGATCGAGGCGATCAGTGGCGGAACCGACGCGATCGGCCATGTGACGATCACAGTCGAGGATGCTGAGGGCAGAACCTATGATGCCAGTTCATCGGGTGATGATATCGTCCTGGCATCGGCAGAGGCGATGATCAACGCGATCAACCTCATCAGGTACACACAGACATCACCCTGATCGTTTTATTCTCTCCCACCTTTTTTCTTCATATGGCAGGTATCTTCACCGACTCCCTTGAGACCGTCAGGAGAATCGATGTCTGGGCGCTTCTGGTGAAATGACATCCCGACCTTCCGGGTCGATGAGATGTCCTATGGCGGTGTGAAGGGATCCGGCATCGGAGCGAAGGCCCGGCATCTGCCATACGTGAGATGACGGTAGAAAAGATGTTGATTATAAATGAGAGGTGATTATGCCGCTTCCGGCATGCGCCCTTCGAGCGAGCTTCTCACCTGCTGCTGAAGCTGCTCGAATTTGGTGGCGATCGCTTTCTCCTGTTTTTCAAGGGATTTGATCCGAAGCTCAAGGGTGTCGATCTTCTCGGCGATGGTCTTTTCAACATGCTCTTTTGTCTGCTGCATCATCACCGATCCGACTGCCATGAAGACCTCGGCATCGTCAGCGGTCTCTTTCAGCTCCTCTTCCGCACGTTTCGCCTCACGAACGCTCATCTCGTACTGGGACTTCTGCTGAAGAATCGTCTGCATCTGCTGTTGCATCTGCTGAAGCTGTGCGATCTGCTGCTGGACTTTCTGGGGGATATTAGGATTTTCCATGTGAATCAATCTCCTGCATATCTTCTGCGATGGTTATCAGGCGGAGCCACATATTCAATGCGGCCCGCAATGCCGAAATGTCACCGGCGGCAACCCTCAGTGTAAGGCGATCGTTCTCAAGGCTGATGAGGGCACTTGATCGATCTCCTGTTTCATCTGATGCCTCGGGGGCGAGTGCCTGGCAGAGCATGGGTGCATGAGGGGTGACAAAGGTAAACTCTGCAGCATGCATCATAGCTCTCGATCACACCGGTATAATCGTCTCTGCCTGCCGTCAAAGATGATTGTGGCGTCCTGGTTCTGAACCATTGTGGCAGGTACATATTGGTTCAGGAGATCATAAACCGATTGGTCGCTTGTGAAGATGCCTTTCTGCATCTCATTTTCACGGACGCCGACCGACCAGCCGGATAGTATAATCTCATCTTCTGTCTCGCCATCCACTTCGAGGCGGATGGCTACCTTCTGCTGGTGCCTCTCGATAAAAAGAATGGCGGGATCCTGTGGGGAGAGATCACGGAGCCCTGTTTTTCCCCGGTTCATATGATCGCACCCGAGTGCAAAGGCGAGATCCTTTGCAAATGTCCGGATCTCAGGGGATGGGCGACGTGATGTCGTCAGGATTGTCATCTGGCCTTGAGGTCTTTAATGACTGCCCCACGCTCTTTGAAGAGGATACGGTGTCCACAGTATGGGCAGCGGACATTCACGTCTATCTCAACCTTCCTCTTGCAGTGGGCACATTTGTATGACCCGGTCACGCCAGCCTACGCCTCCTTCTTGATGATTGCGTCGATGTTCCTGAGTGCGACCTTCAGGGCGGGTGTCTGTGGTGCATATGCGCCGCCTGCAAACTTGAAGCTGCATTTCCTGCAGGTCCAGATACCTGTACCTTCACGCTTCACAGAGACTGTATCACATCTTGGGCAGAGGTGCTTTGCCCTCTGAATCTTTTCCATCTGATTGACGCTCTTTCTGATAAACCTGCCGTAGCGCGGTCCAAAACGTCCTGCACTTCCCGTAATACGTCCCTTTGCCTTGTGTTTACCTTTTGCCATGATTTGAATCTCCGATAGATGTCTTATTGTATTTGCTAGTGATTGCTATTAAGCTACTCTATGATCCTGACCTCGGCATCCCCTTTTGAGACCCGGTTGACGACTGAGAAGAACTCCTCCTGCATCCCTGCGGGGATCTTTACGATACAGATCCAGGATCCATCTGCCTGCCACTCCTCCCGCTCCATCGTCACCAGTGGTGCGCCTGCAATCTCGCCATATCCGCGTGCCGCATAGTCGGGCGGGATTTTAACGGCGAACCTCTTCTCGGCGAACCTGATCGGGAGGATCGGCCTGAGCGCCTTCACTGTCTCCTTGACGAGGGCATCCACGGATTTGAAGGGGTCAAAATTGATTCTGATCTCTTCGAGGGCGAGCTCTATCCGCTGAGGGGGGTGCGGCAGATCTGTCTGGGGATTGATGGCATTTCTGGCGATATAGGTGATCACCTGCCGCTTCTTCTCCTCAGATCGTGCCTTCCGCTGTTCAGAAGTGAGATGGATCTCTCCCTTCCCGATAATTGCCCGCGCAATCGTCTCGAAGTCGGTGGTCCCGAATACTTTTGTCAGGGCTTCGTCTGACGCTCTCTCCGCATGGGCTGCATTCTCATAGACATATCCGGCAGCAACCACATCTTCGATCTCGATCTCCTCCCCTTCCCGGATCTTCTGGGTAAGGTCGGGATCAACGAGGATCTCAAACCGTTCGCCATGGGATTCAAGGCGCGCCACTACAGCGTGATCGAGGGAGATCATAGTACCATCTACTGCTCAAACTCCTCGACACAGACTGCAACTTCTTCAGGTTCCATCTTCCTGAATGTGCCTGCCTGGTTCGAGACAAGGCCGATTTCAACGGTATTTACATCAAACTTGCCTTCTGTTGCGGCATGCAGTGCTTTTAAGCCGAGGAGGATCGCCTTTTTGCATGAGTGTTCTTCATCATACTCCTCTTCAAAGACCTTCATCACTGCCGGCCTGCCGATTCCGATACCGGTTGCCTTGTACTCGAGCAGGGTGCCTGATGGGTCCGTCTCAAAGAGGTGGCATGTGCCGTCTGCAATACCTGCGATCAGGAGTGCCGTTCCATAGGGGCGGGCTCCGCCGAACTGGGTATAGGTCTGCATGTGGTCGCAGAGCTTCTTTGCGAGCGTCTCGACATCGATCGCTTCGTCATAGGAGACGCGGTTGATCTGCGCCTCGATTCTGGCGCGATCCACCAGGGCGCGGGCATCCCCGACAAGTCCGGATGATGCGACGCCGATATGTGCGTCAATCTGGAAGATCTTCTCGATCGATGAGGGCTCGAGCAGCTTTGAGCTGACCCGCTTGTCAACGATCAGGACGACCCCCTCTTTGCATTTGATCCCAACAGCAGTTGTTCCCCGCTTCACTGCTTCACGTGCATACTCGACCTGGTAGAGGCGGCCGTCCGGACTGAAGACGGTGATCGCCCGGTCATATCCCATCTGGTTTGGTTGTGGTTGCATGAAACTTCTCCATATCGTCTTTCGTGAGATATACTAATTCCTGACCTTTCATATCTCTTTTGATAAGATCAATCTTTCCATCGGCATACATGATGCCGCAATATTCCATTCCATGAATGGTGCAGGTGATCGGATGCCCCGCTTTCTGTGGCCGTATTCTCTTTCTGAGCGCTGCAATCGTACCTGATGTGGCAATCGTGATGATGCGCAACGGTCGTCCGTTGATCGACCTGATTGCAGCAATGGCGCAGCAGAGTTCCCTCTCCCATCCACGCCTGCATCTCAGGATCAGGTATTCTCCCTCCAGAAGAATCGTGGCGGCATGCATCTCCGCGGCGATGCAATCACCATAGAGGGAGGTGATACTGTCAGCAACAGCATAATAGAGTTCCCTGATCTCACAATCGGGATCGGACGGCATGATGCTGGTAAGGACATATCTTTTGTTTTCGCGGAGGGTGGGAGAGAGGTGCTTCATGATACCACCCGTGGACGCGATGTATCCTCGAAGAGATCGGGGAGTGTTCCAAGGGCTGTGATCGTCTCCTCCTTCGTCATCCCAAAAAGTTCTGTCAGGAGGATCATCTCCCTCACAGTTCGCTGCTCAAGGATCGACGTTGCCCCGCTCCCGATTGCAAAGGAGAATCCAAACTTCCTCTGGAGGATGAGAAGCTCCCGGTACCGGGCAAGTACTTTCTGGCGGGAGTGGCCCCGGCAGGAGATGATCTGGCTGATATCCAGGTGCACCGCGATCCGTTTCTCTGCGGCAAGCTTTGCCGTCACCTGATCGAACGCATTCCTCTGTGTCCGGTGAAGATTGGTGATCAGATGGACGCCACGGGTCTTCAGGACGCTCCGGTTAAAGGTGGCGTCACCTGCGGCAACCCCGATAATCGCCCGCTTTTTCTGCCGGATAGCGTTTGTGACCGCCTTCATTGTGCCGTCGAATACGATCACTCCCTGCAGAATCCGGACGCCATGACACTCGCATGGGTGGTGACTGACTGCAATGAGCGTGTCAAAACCGCATTCACGTGCGGTCATTGCCATACGTTGCAGTGTCGAGTCACCCTTGGGAAAGGGATGGATGAAGGCATCCGTGACCGTCATAAAAGAAAAGTGGGGTTATTTCCCCTGGTTTTTATGTGAGCGGATACTTGGACGTGTCTTTTCGGTACCGGTACCCTTGCGGCGCATGCCACGGCCTTTCATCCCGGCCGAGGTCTTGCCCCGGAAGACACGGTTCTTCTGGTCACAGATCCAGTTCAGCGTCCTGTCGCTTCTGATGCCGGGGTGGCTGCGATCGACCAGGATCACTTCATAATATTTCCTGACCCCGTCTTCTCCCACCCAGTAGGAGTTCAGAACTTCCATGTTCGGGTAACGGCGTGCAGCACGTTCCTCTGCCATCCGCTGGATACTCTTGCCGGCGGTGGTGCGGGACATGCCCATCCGTGCGGTTCGCCGCCCGCGGACATATCTTGACTTTCTCCGGCCACCACGGCGTACCTGGGCGCGGACAACGATGACACCCTGCTTTGCCTTGTATCCAAGGGTGCGGGCGCGGTCGATCCGCGTGGGGTGTTCGATCCGGACAACAGATCCTTCACGCCGCCATTTCTGCATGCGGTGCCAGAGGAGTTTCTTTACCTCGGTCTCGTCAGGCTTTTTCCATGCCTCACGGACGTACGAATACATTGATCGTGACATTTGTCTTCTCCAGGTTCGGCTTATCGTGTTGAAGCCACATTCCTTGACGGGAGGTATCCCGTGATCTCTATACTTCAACTCCTGCGAACTTAAAGGATGCTGGTTATGCAGCACTCTTCTCTTTGGAGAGGACCCTGATCCCCTCGATCCGGGTTCCCGGATACTGCCCGGACTCATCTTTCTCAGCGGATTTTACCATATCCCAGATGGTCAGAAGTGCAACCGAGACACCGGTTAATGCCTCCATCTCGATGCCGGTCTTTCCATAGGTCCTCACGGTAACGGTTGCCTCGATATACTCATCAGTCTCCAGAAAATCAACAGATACTCCCCCGATCGGGAGGGGATGACACATCGGAATGATCCGGAATGTATCCTTTACGGCAAGAATAGCGGCAATCTCGGCGGTGGCAAGGACATTTCCTTTCTGTGTCGTCTTTTCGGCAATCGCCTTCAGCGTCCCGCTGCTGAGATAGATCCTCCCCTGTGCGGTTGCTTTCCTGTGAACATCAGGCTTCTCCGTGACATCGACCATCCGGACATGGTCGCCGTCGATATGGGTGAATTCAACCATACAATTTCAGTCTCCATAGAGTATCTGTGCAATGAACAGAAGAAGATCGCTTGCGATCAACCCGTCACCAATTGACTGCGCCGCCTCCTCCCCGGCACGGCCGGTTGCATATGCGGCGACTGCTGCTGCTTCGAATGCCGGCATCCGGCAGAGGAGGGCGGCTGCCACTCCGGCCAGGATATCGCCTGTGCCGCCGACCGTCATCGCGGGAACTCCTGTCCTGTTGAACCGGACCCGTCTGCCATCACTGATGATATCGGTCTCTCCTTTCAGGAGTATCGAAGCCGATTCCGGGCAGGCATCCCGGACAACTGTCGCGTCTTTTTCCGGATCTCCTGAGAGTTCTTCATCAAACGCGCGGGCAAACTCCCTCGAATGGGGTGTATAGATCGTCTCTCCTGCTTTTGGGAGGGGGAGGCGGAGCGCATCGGCATCGATGACGGCGCGCCGGGACGCTTCTGCCACCCTGAGAATGAGATCATGGCTGTCAGCCCCAAGGCCGGGGCCGATCACCACCACATCTGCTTCCCGTGCAGCGCGGATCAACTGCCCGCTCTCCTCCTCGCCGATGATCCTGCCCGAGAGCGGGATATGAATCAGATCAGGGCAGTCAAGGGCATTGGGGCTTGCCACGAAGACGATATCTGCCCCGGCACGGAGTGCGGCAAGGCCCGCCAGGTACGGTGCACCCTGGTATGGGCCCCCGCCGACCACAAGCACCCTCCCGCCATGCCCTTTATGGGCATTTTCCGCTTTCTTCGGAATGGTGAGGAGGTCTCCCGGCCCTGTAAAGCATTCGGCCTCGATCGGGATTCCGATATCGGTGATGGCGGTGGCGACGCCTTTGCTTTTGTGGAATGCCAGGATCGCATCTGCCGGGATACCGGGTGTCGGGAGATCTGCTGAGAGGATATATGCGGGAGAGTTGTCTGCCAATGCAACGCAGGATGCAATCGGCTCGCGGAGGCTCCCGCCCGCACCGGTTCCAAGCAGGCAATCAAGGATCAGATCCGCAGATCTGAAGAGATGAGACAGGGCATACACGTCCTCTCTGCAGGATACCTCATGGAGGGGGATGCCGCATGCACGAAGTGCCCGGAGATTTGCCATGGAATCGCCCTTCCGCTCACCTGATACAGAGATACAGCTGCAGTCCGTATGGCGGGCAAGGTGCCGGGCAGCAACAAAGCCGTCACCTCCGTTATTCCCTCTGCCGCAGAGGATGAGCACGTTTTTTGGAGACTTTCGGAGTGCTGTTTCAGCAAGTGCTCTGCCTGCACTCTCCATCATCTGACGGGTGGAGACGCCGAGTGCTTCTGCATTCTTCTCGATCACCTGCATCCGGAGAATATCGATCGGTTCTTCTTCAGCCTGTGCGGTTATCCATGATGGCATGACACACCATTCTTCTATTGGGAGATCCAAAACATTAGTGTATGGCTTTTACTGACGATCTCCTGAAGGCTTCGGAGATCATCAGATCTGCTGATTCCGTCACGATCATCTCTCATATCGATGCGGACGGCATCGCAAGCGAAGCAATTTTGAGAGAGGCGATCGAGCGGGAGAAAACCCCCTGCGAGTCGGTCTTCCTCAGGCAGCTTGAACCCCTGATGATGAAATGGGTGCCAAAGGACGATTCCCTGAAGCTCTTTGTTGACCTGGGTGCCGGCCAGCAGAACCTGATCGAAGAGCACGGACTCTCCTATGACGAGGTGCTCATCCTCGATCACCATATCGGCCAGCCCGCAAAGATAGAATACCGGCAGGTGAACTGCCTCCCCTATGGGATCACGAAACTCTCAGCGGCAGGGATCGCATACCTTGTGGCACGGGAGATGAATGATGCCAACCGGGATCTCGCAAAGCTTGCGGTTGTCGGAAACGTCGGAGATATGATGGCGCGTGAGGGGTGCGGGCTCATCGGCCCTGCCCGTGAGATCGCACTTGATGGTGTTCTGGCGGGCAATGTCATGGCAATCTCCCATGATCTCAACTGTTATGGCCTCTCCACGCGCCCGGTTCATATCTGCCTCAGTTACAGCGACGATCCCGTTCTCCCGGGGATCAGCAACAACCCCAATGGGGCGCAGGTCTTCCTGGAACGGCTCGGCATCCGGCTCCGCGATCCGCAAGGGCAGTGGCGTGTCTGGGAAGATCTCTCCCCCGAAGAGAAGAGAACGATCGCATCCGCACTCGTCGAGCAGCTGGTTGCCCATGGTGAATCGGTCGACCGGCTCTTTGGAGAATCGTATATCTTCCCGGATGAAGCTCAAAAATCACCACTCAGGAATGCCTCGGAGTATGCAACGCTGCTGAATGCCTGCGGCAGATGGACACGCCCCGCGATCGGGAGTGCGGTCTGCCGGGGTGACCGCGGCCTTGTCTACCAGCAGGCAGAGGAGATGCTCCGCCATCACCGGAGCGTGATCCGGGAACTCTTCCAGTATATCATCAGGACCGGGGTCACCAGAGCAGAGCATTTCCAGTGGATCCACACACAGGATCAGTTCCCCGATACCATTGTCGGGATCGGGGCAGGGATGGCACTCTCAAAACTGGATCGGAGGCTTCCGATCATGATCTTCTGCACCCTCCCCGATGATCCCGAGGTGGTGAAGGTCTCGATGAGAACAGTCGATCGGGTTGTCCGCTCAGGAATCGATCTCCAGGCAGCACTCTGTGAAGCCTCAGCGCTTGTGGGTGGTGCCGGTGGAGGTCATGCAATAGCAGCAGGGGCATATATCCCTGCAGGGACGGAGGAGATATTTGTCAGACGAATCGATGAGATCCTCGCATGCCAGTCTGCGCAGGGTACGAAAAATAGCTGAATTCCAGTTTGGGCGCGGGTCAGGAGATGCACTCTTTCCCGAGGAATGTACATTCCAGTACTCGACATCCCAGAGGATACGGTATGTGATACTGGATGGTGTGAGACTTGCCACGGTGCGGGCACAGGACGGCCGCCTCACCCTCAGTTATGACGGGGCGGCACGGCTCCATGCATTCCTCGCGCCCCCGACGGGCCGTGTTGTCGTGCATGAAGAGGCAGTCCCCTTTGTAGCTGCAGGAAAAACCGCGATGGCAAAACACGTGATCAACGCAGATCCAAATATCCGCGCAGAAGATGAGGTATTTGTTGTCGCAGAAGATGACTCGCTCCTTGCAACCGGAATGGCGAACCTCTCCGGATCGGAGATGCTGGAATTTAAGTACGGCGGTGCCGTAAAAGTACGACAGGGAAGGGATAAACAATGATGCCCGGCGGAATGAATCCACGAAAGATGAAACAGATGATGAACAAACTCGGCATGTCGATGGATCCGATCGAGGGGGTTACCCGCGTCACCATCGAAGCAGCAGATGGCACATACATCTTCGAAGATGCCGAGGTGGTCGCGATGACGATGCAGGGGCAGACCACCTACCAGCTGACCGGCACCCCGAGGTTTGAGGCTGCCGGGGTGATCGACTCGGCACCGGTGGAGATCGAGATCACAGACGATGACATCTCGCTCGTTGCCATACAGGCGAATGTTTCACCTGATACCGCAAAAGCAGCCCTTATCGAGACGAACGGGGATATCGCAGAAGCGATCATGAAACTTGGCGGCCAATGATCGAAGAGGGCGATCGCGTCATCCTGGTCGGATCAAAGCGGGAGTACTACCTCCGGGCGGGCCCGGGCAAATTCGGATCCGATGCCGGTGAGATACAGCTTGCCGAGCTTGTCGGGAAGATGCCCGGCGACCGGATAGAGACCCATCTTGGGAAAGCGTTCACGATCAGGGTGCCCCGCCCACCTGACCTCTTCTGCCACGGGAAGCGGAGCGGGGCTCCCATGCTTCCAAAGGATATCGGGATGGTGATCGCCTACACCGGTATGAACAGAAAGGATTCTGTGCTGGATGCAGGGACAGGAAGCGGTGTTGCCGCCATCTATTTCGGCGGTATTGCACAGCAGGTCGATACCTATGAGATTCGGCCCGAGTTTGCCCGCCTTGCAGAGAAGAATATCGCAGATGCGCACCTCGACAATGTCACTGTCCATGCAGACGACGTCCTCTCGGCAGAGGGCTCATATGATATCGTCCACCTGGATATGATGATCCAGAAGGAGCATGTCGCCCATGCCTGGTCTCTCCTGGTTCCGGGTGGGTTCTTTGTGACCTATACACCATTCTTCGAACAGACTTTCTCGGTGATAGATGCCTGTAATGAGCTCTTCTCAGGCGGTGTCAACTGCTTTGAGTGTATGGAGCGGGAACTCACCCGGACAGTACGGGGGACCCGGCCATCAACCCGTGTGGCCCACAGCGGTTTCCTGACCATTGCCCGGAAGTGATCCCCTCGTTTTATCTGGATGGCGCATCAACAGACTGGTACAGGTCTCTTGCGGCGGAATCATTATGCGTCATATCATCTCAATAAACGAGGTTTCAACAGAGGAGATCGATGATATTCTTGATCGCGCATCTGCGATCGAAGAGGGAGCATATGATCCTGATCTCCTCAATGGAAAGATACTTGCCAATCTCTTTTTTGAACCAAGCACCCGGACACAGATGTCGTTTGTTTCGGCAATGTTCCGGCTTGGCGGGAAGGTGATCAATCTTGGCTCGATCGAGGCGAGTTCAATTGCAAAAGGAGAGACCCTCGCAGATACGATCCGGGTCGTATCGGGATACGCCGATGCCATCGTCCTCAGGCACCCAAAGGAAGGCGCGGCACGCCTGGCATCGGAATTCTCAGATGTCCCGGTGATCAATGCCGGTGACGGGGCCGGACAGCACCCTTCACAGACCCTCCTTGATCTCTTCACGATCCGGCAGTCCTTTCCGCTTAACGGGATCAATGTCGGGTTCCTCGGCGATCTACGGTACGGACGGACAGCACATTCACTTGCAACCGCCCTCTCCCGGTACGGGGTCATCATCCATACCATCACTCCACCGGGTCTTGAACTGCCGCCGAGCCTCACCCACGATCTCCTGGATACCGGAACAAAGATCGTTGTGCATGAGCACCTGGAAGATATCATAGCTGACCTTGATGTCCTCTATGTGACCCGTATACAGCGGGAGAGGTTCCCTGATCCGGGAGCCTATGCATCAGTTGCCTCGGGATACCGTGTGACACCCGAGATGCTTGCAGATGTGTCTGACCGCTTCATCCTGATGCATCCGCTGCCACGCGTGGATGAGATTGATCCGCAGGTTGACAGCATGCCCTGTGCCAGGTATTTCGAACAGGCGAGAAACGGTGTCCCCATCCGGATGGCGATGCTCCAGAAGGTGTTGGTATGAAGAGAAAGCCAGAAGAAGGGCTTCTGATCAGCCCTATCCGGAACGGGACCGTGATCGATCATATCGATGGAGGAGAGGGGCTCTCAGTCCTTCGCATACTCGGGATCACCGGCAGAACGACAGAAGAACTCTCTGTGGCAACCAATGTCGGAAGCCGTCAGATGGGGAAGAAGGATATCGTCAAGATCGAGAACCGGGAACTCTTAAAGGAAGAGGTGGATCGGATCTCGCTGATCGCACCGAAGGCGAGTATCAATATCATCAGGGAATACCAGGTCAAGGAGAAGATCGGAGTTGAGATCCCATCTGAGGTGATCGGGGTGATCAAATGCCCGAATCCCGGCTGCATCTCAAATGCGAATGAACCGATTCAGAGCTCGTTTGCCTGCCAGAAGAGAGGATACCGGTGCCGGTACTGCGACACCCTCATCACCCGGGATATTGCAGCGTATATCATCTGATCAGGTGGCCGTCGGGATCGATCTCTTTTCGGTAGATCCTGGTGCTGGAGACGATCTTCCCGTCATCTGCCATGATACAGCGGATCTTGTAGATATCCACCTTTCCTCTTCCCATCTCCTGCCGGAGGGAATTGATCTCCTCTGCGACAGGAAAAGTCTCCTCAGAGACGACAAGCGCCTCAAAATCCTCATTCAGTGCTGATCCGAACCGGTCAGCAAGGCACTCGACATGGTAGGCGGCAGGAAAGTTCATGGACTCGATCCATGCGATCAGCTCATCCAGCCTCACCTCATATGGCCGGACAGGATGGCTCTTGCGTGATGCAAAATCATCAGAAGTGAGTCCTATGGTGACAAAGCCTTCTTTTCCGGCGATCTCAAATGATCTTCTGAGAAGTACTTTATGGCCAACGTGGAGCGGATCAAACGTGCCTCCTACCATAACGTTCATGCAACTACCCTTCTACATATATACTCTTATGTGTAATGGTGGATCCACCGGCAAGTGCGCTTTCATCGCCGATACTGCAAGGGTTGTTGGTGATGCGGTGCTCGGCGAGGATGTGAGCGTCTGGTTTTCAGCGGTGATCCGGGCTGATCGTGTCCGAATCGTGGTGGGGGATCGATCGAATATCCAGGATAATGCTGTCGTGCATGGCAGCCCCGGCTATCCGACAACCATCGGTTCAGGTGTCTCTGTCGGCCATGGTGCAATACTGCATGGCTGCACCATCGCAGATGATGTGCTGATCGGGATGGGTGCCATCGTGATGAATGGCGCGGTGATCGGTTCAGGCAGTATCATTGGTGCGGGAGCTGTTGTCACTGAAGGAAAGGTGATCCCGCCACATTCCGTTGTCCTCGGCGTGCCGGGGAAGGTGGTCTCGGAGACGAATGAGGAGCAGCGTGCATCAATTCAGAAGAATGCAATCATCTATGTTGATCTTGCACGGAGGTATTCCGATGCGTAGGGTTGTTGTTATCGGAGGCGGTGTTGCCGGTATCCAGGCGGCGCTGGATGTTGCCAACCATGGAATCCCGGTGACGATCATCGAGCGCGAGCCGAGCATCGGCGGTCATATGGCACAGCTTGACAAGACATTCCCGACAAATGACTGTTCCATGTGCATCCTCTCTCCGAAGATGGTGGATGTTGAGCGGCACCCGTTGATCACCATCCGGACCCTTGCAGAAGTGCAGAAGATTGAAGGGGATCTCGGCGCGTTCAGGGTGACTCTGCTCCAGCATCCCCGGTATGTTGATTCGAGCCTCTGCAATGGGTGCGGCGACTGCGTCGATATCTGCCCTGTTGAGGTATACAACCGGTTCGATGCCGGAATGGGAGTCAGAAAGGCGATCTATAAGGCGCATCCGCAGGTGGTTCCAAATCTCGTTGTCCGTGATGCCGAGCACTGCATCGAATGCGGGCTCTGCTATGATATCTGCGGGAGAGAGGCGGTGCTCCATGAGGATACTGAGAGGACAGAGGTGATCGAGGCGGCAAGCATCATCATCGCGACAGGCTACCAGCTCTTTGATGCAGAGAAGAAAACGATCTTTGGATACAACCGCTACCCTGACGTGATCACCAGCCTCGAATTCGAGCGGATGATCAATGCGAGCGGGCCGACCGGCGGAGATCTCCGCCGCCTCTCGGATGGGAAGATCCCACAATCCGTTGTCTTTGTCCAGTGTGTCGGGTCCCGCGATATCCAGCTGAAGCGGACCTACTGCTCCTCGGTCTGCTGCATGTATGCGATGAAGAATGCGATGCTGATCCTGGAACACTACCCCGATACCGAGGTCTCGATCCTCTACAATGATATCCGTGCCTATGGGAAGGGGTACGAGGAGTACCTTAACCGTGCAGAAGCAGCAGGCGTCCATCTCGTTCGCGGTTTCCCTGGTGAGGTGATCGAAGGGAAGGGCGATCTGATCCTGCCGCTTGAGAATACCGAGACGGGAGAGTATGTGAACCTCCACGCCGATCTCGTCGTCCTTTCGGTCGGGTTTGAGCCGGTGCCCGATACGCAGGCGATTGCAGAGCGGCTCGGGATACCGCTTGATCAGAATGGTTTCCTGAATACCTCTGATCTGAAGCTTGACCCCGTCGGAACAGTCAGGCCGGGGATCTATTGTGCGGGAACCGTGACCGCTCCCCGCGATATCCCTGACTCGGTGATGACGGCGGGTGCTGCTGCGATGCGGGCGACCCGTGATGTCCTCCTTGCCGGTGAATGATGCGGGATCGTACAATCTGGTGGGAGGAAGACGGCGTCGGGCTGATCGAGCAGACCCTCCTTCCTGAAGAGTATCGTGAGGTGGTCTGCTCTGATGTTCCAAGGCTGGTGCAGGCGATCCAGCGGCTTGAGGTCAGGGGGGCGCCTGCGCTCGGGGTTGCCGGTGCCTACGGGGTTGCCCTTGCCTGCAAAAATGCGCTTGAGGGTTCGGAATCTGCCTTCTCTGCTTCTGTGAACGAGGCTGCTTCCACGCTCCGGTCTGCACGTCCGACTGCCGTGAATCTCGCATGGGGTGTTGACCGGGTCCTCTCGGCTATCCAGCCGGTGAGTGATCCGGTGGATGCCGCAGAGCGGGCACTCACAATGGCTGAGTCGATCGCCGATGAGGATGAAGCAACCTGCCGGAGGATCGGATCGCATGGTGCGCCCCTCCTCCCCGATGACTGCACGGTGCTGACACACTGTAATGCAGGTGCACTTGCCTGTGCTGCATGGGGAACGGCACTTGGGGTGATCCGATCTGCGGCAGAAGAGGGGAAGAATATCCGTGTCATCTCCTGTGAGACCCGCCCCCTCCTCCAGGGTTCGCGGCTGACGGCATGGGAGCTCTCACGGGATGGAATCCCGGTGACAACGATCATCGATTCAGAGGCGGCATACCTGATGCAGAGAGGGGAGATTGACTGTGTGATCGTCGGCGCGGATCGGATCTGCACCGATGGCGTCTTCAACAAGATCGGGACCTACATGCATGCGGTCTCTGCCTCTTATCACCAGATCCCCTTCTATGTGGCAGCGCCACGATCAACCTTTGATCCAGAGCACCGGATGGCGGATATCATTGTTGAAGAGCGTGGACGCGAGGAGGTGGCCTCTCTCTTCGGCCGGACGACGGTGCCGGATGCTGTGCCGGTTGTAAACTATGCCTTTGATGGAACCCCGTTCTCCCTGATAGCTGCAATAATCACAGAAGATGGTCTTATCCGGGAGCCTTTTCATCACCCCTGGCTCATGCCATAAAGCAAGAGGCTAAGTTCTCAGTTGGCATATAATATTCTATACATCTACATATGTTCTTTGAGGATGCGATCTGGAACCGGATGATGATCCTGCTTGGAGAGGTCACCCTCTTTGTCGCAGTCTTCCTGATTCTCATATCCATCGTCATGGCGATCCTGATCGGAACCTCGATCCGTTCAGGACGTCTCTTCTTCCCTGCCCTTCTCCGCCCGTTTCTCGTCCTGATGGAAGGGTTTGTGAAGAGTATCTGCACCTTAATCGGGATTGAACCCGGAGAGCTTCTCAGGTTCTTAATACGCCTGGATAACAGGATGAATACCCAGTCATTTGCTGCAATCCCTCCAAACGAGAGGGCGGTATTCCTGCCGCAGTGCCTCAGGTCTGCGCAGTGCCCTGCCCATCTGACGCCGGAAGGGCTTCGTTGTGTCGGGTGCGGGAGATGTGAACTGGGTGCCGGCATCCCGAGGATGAAGGCGCTTGGGTACCAAGTCTTCATCATACCGGGATCGACATTTATCAAGCGGATGGTGCAGCAGTATCGTCCAAAAGGGATCATCGGTGTCGGCTGCCTGATGGAGGTAAAAGAGGGGCTTGATATGTGCAACCGGATCGGGCTTGTTGCAATGGGTGTTGTGACGGCAAAGGATGGGTGTGTCGAGACGATCGTTGACTGGCATGATCTCTTTGATGTCGCGACGATTGGGATCGATCCCTCTTCAGTCGCCGATTATCCTGACGTTTCGTCCAACCAGAGTGCCTGATGTGATCTTTCCATAGATCAGAACAGAATTTTCAGCTTTCACATCCCCTACCAATATACCGGGCCTGAGGACGATATCGCCGCCCGCCTCAATCGAATGGAGATGTGCCCGGTCACAGATTGTTGCATTCTCATCCACGAGAAGTGGCCCTTTAATCCGGCTGTCTCTTCCGATGATGGCATTTTTACAGACAACTGCCCCCTCGACCGAACATTCAGGTCCCATCTCAAGGGTGCCGTTGACAACAAGTCTGCCCCAGAAATGGGTCCGCTGTGGTACAAGAAAATCGCCGTGAATCTGGACATTCCCTTCGAAGAAGGATCCCGGTTCTGCGAGGTAGGTTGTTTTTTGTTTGTATATCCGCATATCTCCCCTCTCTCCTTAACCAACTATTTCATTGGCATGAAGATATCAATTGCGCTTGCTATCAGGAAGATCAGCAGGGCGATATACATCATGTACTTCAACTGTGTGGTAATTCCGAGGTTCCGGATACAGCCTGGTGTTGTACACCTGGTGGCCGGCCAGACCGATCTGAGGATGACACAATCAAGGATTACAATCCCGACGAGATAGGGAAGTCCCCACCAGAGAAACGGGATGAAACTGACGATAACGGCGATTATTGCTGATCCAAAGGCGATCGTCCCGGATCTGCTGATCCCGATTGCCATCGGGAGGGTGGTTGCACCGCCTGCTGCATCGCCGTCGATATCCTCTGTATCTTTTACGATCTCGCGTGCGAGTGTTCCAAAGAGTGTGATTCCTGCAAGCGGCACCGTGATGATCAGTCCGTCAACTCCGGCAAGCGCCCCGCCGAAGAGGAAGATGCTTCCCGAGAGGTAGGCAACGGCGATATTCCCAAATAGAACAGTGCCTTTCAGGATGCGGGCATAGAGGAGAAGCAGTATGCTGTTTATGATCGCAATTGCAAGGCAGAGTGGATTGGTAAAGAACGCTGCTGAGAGCCCGAGGATGAAGAGGAGGGCGGCATAGAGGTATGCCGTCTTCACGCTCAGCTCACCTGAGGGGATCGGGCGGTCCGGCCGGTTGATCGCATCGATTGCGGCATCACAGGCATCATTGATGGTATTTCCGGCGCCGGTGATGAGGAGTGCTGCTGCTGCGAGGAGGAGTACCTCGGGGATCACTGTTCCGGTTGCGATGAAGTATGCAAGGATTGCGGTTGCACCTGAGATGGTGGCGTTTGCCGGCCGTATGATCCTGATGATGCCCGGAAGATGCATAGTTTCCCTCAATTGGCTCTGCTTCTATTTACTGAAATCGTCTCACGATGAGGCAGGAGTGGCTCATCTTCACAAAGGAATGGCAAGGTAGGCCAGTCGTGCTGTAATGGGAGCCGGAGAGTGCCATCCCGATTGCGATCACCATTATAGCAGGTATAATCAGGATCCGATGGGTGGATATCCTGCTGCTCATGAGGAACATCCGGCTTGATATACTCTTTTTTCACAGAATAATGCCAGAAAAATGCATAGATGCATCCGATGATAAGGAGGTTTGTCTCAAGGAAGACCGGGGCACGATGGTCCCCATGGAATTCTGTCGAGAGGGCGGAGGTGAAGGGAATAAGCGCAATAAAGAGGAGCGATATCCCATACATCCGGAGGATCAACGGGTCGATTTGATCGATCTGTCCAAACTGCCGGTTATGGAGGATCCAGAAGACCATCAGCATCAACAAAGCGAGTGTATGCATCAACAAAGCGAGTGTATGCATCAACAAAGCGAGTGTATAATGGTAGAGATCGGGGAGGATGCTGGAGATAACCGGGATGGAATCCCGGTAGGTTGCAGCTGATGGAACAGCAATGCCGAGGCCAGGAATCGTCATCGCAATGGCAAAAATCCCTTCAGTCAGTGCTTCAGGGCGTTTTTTTGGGAATCTTCCTTCAGAATAGTCATTCTTTGTCACGGCATTCCCTTCTGAAAAGACGGGCATGGAGGGATTTGAACCCCCGACCATTAGCTTAGGAGGCTAACGCCCTATCCTGACTAGGCCACATGCCCACTGACCTATATACTTCGGGTGACGAAGGTATAAGTTTTGCGAAAAACCAGAATTATTGATGAATTTTGTGCAGATCGTCGAGGGTACAACGCAGTTTCTGATACCATTGCAGGATGATGCTACGCAGTTCCCCCCCGGTTCTGCACCGGTCTTCTTTAACCGGCGGATGGAGCTGAACCGTGATGCCACCATCCTCCTTTTAAAAGAGCTTCGTCCCGATCACTACCTCGATCTGATGGCGGCAACCGGGGTTAGGGCGCTCCGGGTGGCCAATGAGTGCGGTATCCCGGTGGTGGCAAATGATCGTGATTTTGATTCAATCCGGCTGTTGAGAAAAAATGCACTCCGGCTCGGCTCTCCGATCAGGGTGGTGAACCGGGATGCAAACGCCCTCTTATCTACGGAGCGGTTCGAGACGGTGGATCTCGATCCCTTCGGGAGTCCGGCACCGTTCCTTGATTCGGCGATCAGGTCTGCCCGGAAGTATCTCTTTGTGACGGCAACAGATACTGCCCCGCTCTGCGGCGCCCACCTGAAGGCGGGGATGCGGCGGTATGGTGCGGTGCCGATGAATACCGATTATCATCCCGAGGTCGGGCTCAGGATGCTGATTGGGCATGTGGCGCGGGAGACGATGAAATATGACCGCGGCATTGAGCCGCTCCTCTCCTTCTCGTTTGAACACTTTCACCGGACACATCTTCGAATGGTGCCGGGGGTCCGGGCAGCGGATCGGACGCTCGCATCGCTTGGTTTTATTCATCAATGCCCGCGATGCTCGTTCCGCTCGGTAGAAGCGGGTCTTCTGCCTTCCGGCCGCACCTGCCGCGAGTGTTCTGTGGCACTCCTGCCGATCGGGCCGCTCTGGATCGGGGATATCGCCGACCGTGCGCTTGCCCTGCGGCTGCTTGAGAGGATGGATGGCATGGTCTTTGGGTCAAAGGCACGCCTCTCCCGGCTTTTAAGGATACTTGCCGGAGAACTTCCGAATCTTCCGCACTATGATTATCACAAAGAGGCGAAACGGCTCGGCGTGTCACCGCCTGCTATGGATATCCTGCTTGAGCGGCTTCTGCAGAAAGGATATGGGGCAAGCCGGGCGCACTACTCCGGCACCGCCGTCTTGACCGATGCCCCGCTTGAGGTGCTGGAAGAGGTCCTCTCCCCATAAGCGAGGCTCTTCGCTGATAACCGGTGTCGAGATCATGCACGGGGATCTGTTCACTGAGGCGTTTTTCCCCACCGCCCCGTCCCCGTTCGCACATGCTTCAAAATACCAGCATACAATGGCGAGGAGCAAAATTTAGAGTTTTGTTACAATTGTCAGGATATCGCCATCTGCGAGGACATGCGGAAGACTGACCCGCTGGGCATCGTGTTTTACCGAGTTCCCCCAGACTTTTGCATACCGGAACCGCTCGACAAAGTCGCGGTGGAGGCGGTTGCAGACATCCTCAACGGTGCTCCCCTCCCTGACGATCAGCGGCTCCTCCATATCTGCTGGTTCTCCAAGCGGTTTCATGAAGATCTGGATGAAGCCGAGATGTTCATAGATGGCATCTTTTAATGCGTTGATATTGTAGCCGGAGTGCGCCGAGATCATGATCGGAGCCTGCCCGAACTGTTTGGTGAGGCGCTTCACAATCTCCTTCTTTGACTGGTCATCGACAAGATCGACCTTGTTGATTGCAATGAAGGCGGGGGTATAGCGGCGGTTGCCGATCATCGCATCGATGAAATCTTCCTGGGTGACATTGCCCCTGATCAGGACCTCGGCGTTCATGATCTTGTTCTCTGAAAGGATTGTCCGGATCTCTTCAAGGTTGAGATCGACACTGCCAACGGTGTTCAGCCGGACGCCGCCCATGCCGGATTTCTTGATGGTGATATCGGGTTTTGGGGTGTTGATTCTGATCCCGGCATCGTACAGCTCTTTCACCAGCACATCGATATGCCGGTCATTGAAGACATCGCCCAAGATGATGATCAGATCAGCCGTCCTGACAACGGCGATAACCTCCTTCCCGCGCCCTTTTCCCATCGCGGCACCGGCGATCAGGCCCGGAATATCCAGGATCTGGATCTTGGCTCCCCTGTGCTCCATCAGGCCGGGGACAACAGTTAGGGTGGTGAAGGCATATGCCGCGGTCTCGCTCTTTGTGCCGGTCAGCTGATTCAGAAGTGTCGATTTACCAACAGAGGGGAACCCTACAAGGACAACTGTTCCATCGCCGGATTTCTTGACCGAATAGCCTTCTCCTGTGCCGGACGATTTCATTGCACGGGAAACCGCCTCGTCCTTCAGCTTCGCTATCTTTGCTTTCAGCCGGCCGATATGGAGGGAGGTTGCCTTATTGTATTTTGTATTCCGGAGCTCATCCTCAATCTCACGGATCTGCTCTTCGAGGCTATTCATTCCTAATAAATGGCATCTCCGTGAACATGAATCTATGGAAGGCATGGGAGAAAGGGGAGGGGACGGGGTGTGTGGAGGAGAGATGGTTGAGGTGTGAAAGAGGGAGAGTTGAGGTGTGAAGGATATGGGGATATGGGGGATGCGGAAGGCAGGGTGGATGGATGATATGATAATGGTTAAATATTCTCGTGTCTTACAGAATAGAGCACAAATTCTTGCTGATATAGTGTAGTCGGCCAATCATGTAGGACTCTCACTCCTACGACTGGGGTTCAAATCCCCATATCAGCACTCTGGCTGTTTCACCGTCTTTTCTGCTAATACAATAGATTCTATCAGACCTTTTACGAAGACTATATTGCAGGGATACTCCGTTGTCCTCACTACTTTGCTTCGCGCCCTCTCACCCTCAATTTCGGAATTACTCCCTCCCTCCTCTTCTTCCGGTAGATCGCTCCCCCAAAGACCATCATGAAGATGATCCCGAAGATGGCGATCACGAGCACCATGAACATGATCTGGGGATCCCGGAAATTGGCGGTGACGACGACGAGTGCGGCTGAGACGTTCCGGAACCCGGTACCAAAGGAGAGCACCTCACGGTTCTGCGGGTCTGCACCGCCCATCAGGTGGCCGATTGCAAATGATCCGAGGATGAAGAGAACTGCGACAAGCACCCCCTGGAGCCCGAGGATTGCACCTGCCATCACGGTGAAGTCGCTTGTGAAGAGGACGAAGGTATAGATGAGGAGGACGAGGATGATCGAGAGATCAGAACTCCGGCTGACGATCGGGTAGATCCGTTTTGCTATTTCTGGCAGCCGTGCCCGCAGTGCCATTGTACTGATAAGCGGGATCAGCATGAAGACGATGAGGTAGAGGATCGTGTTGGTCTTATCGATCGAAACGTCCCCGATCAGGAGCGGCAGAACGAGCGGCATATAGAGGATGGTTGCCAGGATCAGGATCATCGTCAACCCGACGGCATAGGCAACATCTCCTTTCACAATCGAGATCGCCTTTGGAAGCGACGGTGCCCCGGCGGCAGCGGCGACGATGAGAAGGCCGGTTGCAAGACCGGAATCAAGCGGGATGAGCTTCAGGATCAAAAAAGCAAAGAGAGGAACTGCAAGGAAATTTGCAAAGAGCGAGATGGTGAGGAGCCCTTTCTTCTTCCAGGGGGCGAGGATCTCTCCTACTGTCAGGTTGAGTCCCATGGCGGCGATGCTGGTGACGACAAAAAACCAGATCGCATAATTGCCGATATCGGATACCAGCGGATTAACCACCATCTTTCTCCCTCCTCCGGGTTCATAGATTCGCGCAGGAAGTTAAAAAATGGTTACAATTATTTCTCTCCTCTCCCTATGCATGAGGTGAGAAAAACCACATGGGATCCGTTTATCCATCGTTTACTTGCGAGCCGTTGGAAGAGATACAAATGATTATTGCCCGTTCCCCCTCTTCTTATACTACCGCAAGGAAAAAGGGCGTCGTCATAGAAAGGGAGTGTACGGGGAAATGTGCATGGCACTATCGGTTGATTGGGCGCAGACCCGCCTCTTCATCTCTGCCTCCCTCATCTACCCATGTATGCTGATCAGATGTCGCTTTGAGTAACCAGGGTAAAAACGCCTGCTCATGTTCTCTCCTCTTCCTACGGTGTCCTGAGAGAATAATCATGAATACCACAACGCCTATCACACGACTCCTGGGAGTTCTTCTTCTCCTCATCTGCATGGTTGCAGGTGTCAATGCCGCCGGATCTCCTGCCGCTGACTTTTCCGCCACGCCTGAAAACGGCAGTGCTCCATTAACTGTTGAATTCACTGACCGATCAACTCGCGATGCTTCCGGCTGGGCATGGTACTTCGGCGAAGAGATCATCGATTCGGAGTGGACAGAGATCTCGACAGATGCAGGATGGTCCCCACGGGGAGGCCATTCGATGGTTGCCCTTCCCGATGGGAGCATTCTCCTGATGGGCGGCGTTGAAGATGGCGCCTACACCCATGATGTCTGGCGATCAGAGGACTCTGGTGCCACCTGGAGACGGATTGCTGAAGCACCCCAGTGGTCGCCCCGTGTCTCCCAGAGCACACTCCTCCTCCATGATGGCAGTATCCTTCTTATGGGGGGCTTATTCCGGGATGGGGAGGAATATCTCGAATATAATGATGTCTGGCGTTCAACCACCAAAGGCGCTCACTGGACGAAAGTAAACGATGAGGCCGGATGGTCGGCCCGTGATGGCCTTAGCAGTCTTCTCCTCCACGACGGCAGCATACTCGTGATGGGAGGATGGGATCGGGTCGGCCAGAAAAACGATGTCTGGCGTTCGAATAATAACGGCATTTCCTGGTCCCAGATCTCTTATAAGGCCGATTGGCCTGCCCGGACATGCCATTCCAGTGTTCTGCTCCCCGATGGCAGTATTGTCCTTATGGGCGGCTACGTTGAAGATGATGATGGATGGTCATACTACAATGATGTCTGGCGCTCGACCGACAATGGTGCCACCTGGACTGAGATGACATCGGATGCAAAATGGTCGCCCCGTGATGGCCATACGAGCGTTGCACTCCCTGACGGGGGCATTCTTCTGATGGGAGGCAGGGCTGATGATGTCAGGTATAATGATCTCTGGCATTCATCAGATTACGGTGCCACCTGGACCGAGATCACTCCTGAGACGGGGTGGCATGCACGTGATCGGCATGCCAGTGTGATCCTTCCTGATGGGAGCGTTCTCGTCGCAGGCGGCTGGTCATATGAGGGGGATGACGAATTTACCTACTATAACGATGTCTGGCGGCTCCAGACTGCCGACTCAGATGTACAGAACCCTTCTTATCTCTATTCGGATCCGGGAAGCTATAGCGTCACACTCCGGGCATTCAATGACGCAGGTTTTTCCTCTCTCACACAAGAGGATTTCATAACAGTCACCGAACCTGCACCGGCAGAGACACCGGCTCCTCCCGCCACCCCTGAGCCCGAAGAAACACCTGTTACCACACCAACCCCTGAGCAGTCTCCGGTTGTCTATGCACCGGTTCTGCTCCTGATCATCGGGCTGATTGTGGTTGCGATGCGAAAAGAGGAATAATCTTTTTTTTAGCCATATGTGATGGAAGGGATTCTCTCCTTTTGAATCTCTTCCTCGTGCAATAAGATACAATTTTATCCGGGTGCCTGAACTCTATTCTCCTGCTTTTCCTGAGCCACATCCAGATAGAGATCAATCGCCTTCTGCATATTCCTGATTGCTTCATCCCTTGTTGCTCCCTGGGAGTGGCAGCCTTTCAATGCGGGGCAATGGACTGAAAATGTGCCATCCTCTTCTTCTTCCAGCACTATATCAGGCGTCATTGGCAATACGCTTTTATATTCCCCCATTTACACCGACGCCTTCCTGAAGAGAAACGCCCCGATAACAATCATCACCGCTGTGGTCAGGCCAAGCACCGCCAGAGATACAAGCGGATGGATGGCCGAGGTGCCGAGGAGCCCATACCGGATTCCTTCCACGCCATAGGTGAGCGGGTTCACAAGTGTCAGGGGTATCACCCATCCGGGCAGGCTTTCAATCGGGAACAGGGCGCCGGAGAGGCCGAAGATCGGGAAGATCACAAAGTTCATGATCAGCTGGAACCCGTGCATATCCTCCATCCTTGAAGCAATGGCGATGCCGAGTGCTGCAAAGCAGATGCCGATCAGCGTCATGAAGAGGAAGGCGATGAGAAAACCTGCGAGGGAGGGTATCCTGATCCCGATGAAGAGCGATAAGACAAGGATGAACGCCCCCTGGATGACGGCGGTCGTTGCACCGCCGACGGTCTGGCCGAGCATGATCTCAAGCCGTGAGACCGGTGCGACCAGCGTCTCTTTCAGGAACCCAAACTGCTTGTCCCAGATGATCATGATCCCCGAGAAGATCGAGGTGAAGAGCACCGCCATTGCGATGATCCCGGGCACCAGGAACTGGAGGTAATTCTCTCCCGGACTCCCCGGTATCTGCACCACCTCATTCAGCCCAAATCCAAGTGCCAGAAGGAAGAAGACCGGCATCCCCAGACTCCCGACGATCCGGCTCTTTGAACGGATATAGCGCTTCACGCTCCGCAGCCAGAGTGTATAGATGATATCCATCGCTAGTTCCTCCTCGGCGTCCTCATCCGCATCTGATCTGCTACCCCTGCCTCTTCATGCCGCATCTCCCTGCCTGTATAGTGGAGGAAGACATCCTCGAGGGTGGGCTTTCTGATCGAGATGGATGCAATTGTATAGCCATCCCCACTGATCATGCGGAGGAGTTCGGGCAGGTGATCTTCTGCAGAATGGAGCCGGATGATCACCTGCCCGTCATACTGTTCTGCACCCAGAATCCACGGGGCCTTGATCTCGTCTGCAATCCTGCCGGCATCAGGGGAAGTGATGTAGACCACGTCTTCACCCACCCGGGTCTTCAGGTTCGCTGGCGTATCTATCGCAACGATTATGCCCTGGTCGATGATCGCCACCCTGTCGCAGAGCCGATCCGCCTCATCCATGTAGTGGGTGGTGAGGATGATGGTGATCCCTTTTGTCTGGTTCAGGGTGTGGATATACTCCCAGAGATGGTTTCTGGTCTGGGGATCAAGGCCGAGTGTCGGCTCATCCAGGAAGAGGATCGATGGCTCGTGCAGGAGGCCCCGTGCGATCTCAAGCCGCCGTCGCATCCCTCCCGAATAGGTCTTCACCAGGCTGTCTTTCCTCTCTTCCAGTTCGACAAGCCTGAGCATCTCATCTATCCGCTCCTCCCTGATTTTTTTCGGGATGCGATAGAGCCTGCCATGAAAGTCCATATTCTCCCATGCCGTCAGCTCTTCGTCCAGGCTCTGGTCCTGGAACACGACCCCGATGGCTTTCCGGACGCCATCCTGATCTTTCCTGATATCGATCCCATTGAGAAGAGCCCTGCCAGATGTCGGCTCAAGCAGGGTGGAGAGCATCGAGATGGTGGTTGTCTTCCCGGCACCATTCGGGCCCAGGAGCCCGAAGATCTCCCCTTCCGGTATCTCAAAGGAGATGGCATCGACTGCTGTAAAGTCCCCGAAACGCTTGGTGAGTGAATCCACGAGAATCGCAGTCATTCGGATCTCCCCTTATCGCTGAGCTTTCCAAGTCTCTTTTTACATGCCCTGAGGATCTCCAGTGCTTCTTCATGCTTCTCTGCTGGCAGGGTATGGATACACTCCCGTATCTCCCACATCATCTCCCGGAGAGACGCACGTTCCTCTCCAAAGATCCTGGCATGCAGGGTTTTAAGGAGGAGTAGCTGTTCCCCGGACTGTTGCCTGCATGCCTTGATTGAAGCCAGAACCTCTTCCCCGGCATCGGTAAGGGTATAAATGGTCTTTGCACGCAATCCTGTATCTTCTTCCATAATAAGCCCTTCATCGGCGAGGCTGTGGAGCAGAGGATAGAGCGTTCCCTTGCTCGGCACCCATGCTCCTCCGGTTACCTCCTCAATTTCTTTGAGTAGATCATAGCCGGATTTTGGTTTACAGTGGAGAGAATGCAGGACATACAGGGAGATCAATGACCTTGTATGGCCTTCTTCGGTGGTGTAATGTAGTATGCCTTTCATTGTATTACTCGACCTTATGATGATAGTTCTATTTCGAACCGTCTTGTAATGAACTGTTTGTAACAATACTATTTCATCACATCGAATGAGGCGGCAATGTTTTCTTCCATGCGCCTGATGTAATGGCCTGGTTCTGCCCACGATACCAGAGCCTATTTACCTTACCCGGACAATTTTTTCATTCAGAGGATTCTGCAATGCCGGATGAGTGGAAGGTGACGGTCACCGTGACCCTGAAGGTGGGTGGTGCATCAACGAGGAAAGAGGCGGAAGCTGCTGCGCTCGAACGCCTGCTCGGGCTTATAAGGAGCGGTGGCGAGATCCCCTGGGAGACGGATGTCGTTCCGCTCAGGGCGCCGGGGGAGCCACGAAGCGATGAGCCGCTCTTCGGGGTGAAGTGGGAATAGGCTGCCTGATAGCTCTATCGAGGTGCTCTTCATCCACCCCTGCATACAGAAGACACCCCTCTCTTATCTCTTCTCCGGACACATGATCAGGTAACGCATGTATGATATCGTCGTCGTCGGGGGGGGCCCTGTCGGGGCAACTGCCGCACGTCTGTCTGCCGAAGCCGGCCTCTCGACACTCCTCATTGAAGAGCATGCAGCAGCCGGGCATCCGGTCCAGTGTGCCGGTCTCCTCAGCTCATCTGCCTTTGCAGAATGCGAGGTGACAGATCGTTCTGTTCTGAATACCATACAGGGTGCCCGGATCGTCTCGGGCAAGGGGAGCGAACTCCTCTTTGATGCAGAGAAGACGAAGGCCTATGTTGTTGACCGTGCCGCACTTGACCGCGAGATGGTGCAGGCGGCAGCCGCAGCAGGTGCCGATATCCGGATGAAATGTTATGCGGATTGGAAAAAACCCGGTCTCATCACGACACGGGGATCCGGTGGACGTGCAGAGGTCCCCCACCGGATCTGCATTGCAGCAGACGGCCCCCGGAGCGGGATTGCCAGATCGGCCGGCCTGCCCCGGCCAAAGCATCTCCTTGCCGGCATCCAGGCAGATATCGTTCTTCATCGCGATCCCCGGTTCGTCGAACTCCATCCGGATGCCTCGCCAGACTTCTTCGGCTGGGTGATCCCGATCTCAGAGACGAGAGCGCGTGTCGGCCTCTGCGGAATGCAGGATATCCCTGAACGTTTCTCGGCCTTCATCAGGAATTACTCGGGAACATCCGTTCATTGCGTCACGGGAGCAATCCCCCTTGGCCCCCCCGAAAAGACCTATTCCGATCGCCTCATGGTCTGTGGGGATGCAGCCGGGCTCCCAAAGCCCACCTCGGGCGGGGGGGTCTATACCGGGATCCGATCAGCCCGGCACGCGGTGGCAACTGCCGTGCGGGCATTTGAGGTGGAGAATACGAGAGCTGAGGCACTCTATACCTATCAAAGGCTCTGGCAGGCGGATATCGGGCGGGAGCTTGCCCTCGGGCTGAAGCTCTTTGAGATGCGGGGGCGGCTGAGTTCAGATGATGTCGATGTAGCAATCAAAGCCCTCTCGGCCCCGGAGATCCTGAAGATCATCGTGGAAGACGGGGATATGGATCGGCCGGGAAAACTGATCCGCCGCCTCATCTTCAAGCCCGAACTCCTGTCCCTCTTTGGTCGGCTTGGCATCATACACCTTTTAAGAAGTATGACATGATCGGGTATTGCAAATAATTCGTAATACTTTTAACCAATAAGGTGTTATAATCCTCTGGTGAACTCATGCATATACCCGATCCATTCATGCCAATCTGGCAGGGCGGAATCTACTGGATCATCGCCCTTATCTTTATTATTCTGGCCCTGAAGTGGGCGAGGAACGAGCTGACAGAAGATAAAATTCCGATGGTGGCGGTCCTCTCCGCCGGAATCTTCGCGATCCAGGCCTTCAACCTGCCGGTTGGCTTTGGGACGAGTGGACACCTGGTTGGAGGGGCACTGGTTGCCATCCTGCTCGGCTCTCCCTATGCAGCCGTCTTCGTCCTCACGCTTGTCCTGATCATACAGGGCATCATCTTCGGTGATGGCGGGCTCACCACGATGGGTGCGAATATCCTCACGATGGGAGTGATAGGCGGGTTCATCGGATACTCCTCCTACCAGGGGCTTCACCGGGCGACGAAGAGCGTGTATCTCTCCGCTGCCATTGCCGCATGGCTTGCCTGTTTCATCGCAGCACTTGCCTGTGCCGTGATGATGTGGCTTGCAGGCACCTTCCCGCTTGTGCCGGGGCTTGCAGCTATGGGGCTCTACCATGCGATCATCGGCATCGTCGAAGGGGCAATCACGGCAGGTGCAATCTACCTCCTCCTCCAGGCACGCCCTGAATTCTCCGAGATGGTGACGGGGGCGAGCAGTACATGAAGAATCAGCAGTTTATCATCATTGGCCTGGTTTTCGCCATCCTGATCGGAATCGTCGCCGTTGTTGTCGCCTCCGGCGATCCGGACGGTCTTGAGAGCAGTGCGCTCGTTGTCCAGGGACAGAAGATGCTCTTCGGCGACACCCCTGAAGATGCAGAAATTCATGAAGAAGAGGAGGGGCGATTCTCCTATGAATCACCATTCCCGGATTATACGTTGGGGGGAGAGGGAGGCACTGCCGGTGAAGCGGCCGTAATCGCCCTCGGCACGATCATCGCTCTCATCCTCGCTCTGGCTATTGGAAAAATGGCATTGGCGAAGAAATCATAATCTTTATCTTCTTATTTTTACTACTCTATCATACTTCCAATGCATTTAATCGAAACACGAAACCTCTGTTATGTGTATAAAAACAATGTCCCGGCACTTGACGGGATCGATTTTGTGGCACCCCGTAAAGCGAGCATCGCTCTCCTCGGGCCAAATGGGGCGGGTAAAAGTACTCTCTTCAAACACTTCAACGGCATCCTGAAACCGACATCAGGCGAAGTGCTGATACGTGGGGAACCGATTACAAAGAAGAATATTGCGGATATCAGGAAGTTTGTCGGGATCGTCTTCCAGAATCCCGACGACCAGATCTTCTCCCCCACCGTCGAACAGGATATTGCATTTGGGCCGGTGAACCTCGGGCTCGATCCCGAGACGGTCGCACACCGGGTGGATGGCGCTGTTGCAATGCTTGGGTTGGAGGATCTCCGCTCCCGTGTTCCCCACCAACTCTCGGGGGGGGAGAAGAAACGGGTTGCTATCGCAGGCGTTGTGGCGATGGAGCCCCAGGTGATGGTCCTCGATGAGCCGACAGCCGGTCTTGATCCGGGGGGAGTAGAAGATCTGCTGGCATTTTTAAAGACCCTCCCTGAAGAGTACGGGATGACCATCATCTTCTCGACACATCAGGTTGATCTTGTGCCGGAGATCGCCGATCTCGTCTATGTGATGAATCACGGCAGGATCACCGGCTCGGGAACTGTTGATGAGATCTTCTCCCATGAGGAGCTCCTCAACTCAACCCGTCTCCATATCCCGCCACTGCCACGGCTCATCAGGAAGCTCAGAAGAGACGGTGTTCAGATCGATATGGCATACCGGTATAGCGATGCCGAAGCAGCATTCTTCAGGGCATTTGGCAGGCAACCATGATCGAGGAGCTCTTTGCAATCGAGCAGGAGTCATACCGGGACAGCATTATCCACCGGCTGGATGCACGGGTGAAGCTGATCATCACCTTTGCGGCAATCATTGCAGTTGTATCGTTTCCATTTGAACAGAATCTCTATCTTGTATCCGGCGGATTCCTGTTCCTTCTGATCATCCTCTTTGCCCTCTCAAAGACCTCAATCAAAACCTATCTCATCCGCCTTGCCCTGATTCTACCGTTTGGCTTCTTCATCATCGTCGCACAGATCTTCTTTAAAAATCCACGGTATACAGAATTCACCGTCCTCCTTGATCTCCCGTTTGGAATTGCTGTGTACCAGGAATCACTCCTGTTTGCCCTGATGCTTACAGCAAAATTCATCGTCTGCGTCTCCTTCATCATCCTCCTTTCAGGAACAACACCGATGCATGATCTCCTTGAAGGGGCAGCACGGCTTGGGCTGCCAGCAGAGTTTACCCTGGTCCTCGGGATGACGATCCGGTATCTCTTCGTCTTTGCGGTAATGTATGGGTGTATCCAGGACGCGCTTGCCACCCGCTGCTTCAATGCCTATGATCGGGCTCTTTCCTACCGATACCGGCTCTCGACGATCGCCTATACCATCGGCACCCTCTTCCTCCGCTCCTTCGAGCAGGGAGAGCGGACCTATATGAGCATGCTCTGCCGGGGATATGGCCGCTCCTCTCATATCTATATCACAAAGAAACCTCTTCCGGCTCCTGACAGGATTGCTCTGTTGATAATCATGCCATTTATCGTCATCTTCCCCCTCCTCGTCTACCTCTTCTGACCGGATCATTCATCTGATCTCCCGGCAAGATGATTCTTTATGGAAAGCAAATTTGGCAGAGGGTTTGTTGTGAACCTCGTCCTTCTGAGCAGGCATTTTGCCCTCCCCCCCGAACAGGCATTCTATGGAGCATCCGATCATGTCACCGAGATGACCGTGCCGCCTTCCCTGAAAGGAACCGAGGTCGCTCAACTGACCGAGCGGCTGAAGAAACTTATTCTCTGGCATAAGATCGGGATGGATGACAAACAGGAGGCCGAGGCGGCAAAAAAGCTCATCGCCAAACTGATCCTTGCCGTTGACCGGGAACTTGGCATTGAGGATCCCGATATGGGTTCATTCGACTGATTTTACCCCCTCATCCCGCTGTATTCGGTCATATGGGGAGAGCTATATCATCTTTAAGAACCAATATGAGAAGGTCTAGCAGCAGGTATAGATCCTGCCTGCATGAGGATGGCACAGAATTGTATCGGGGCATTTTCCCATCAACTGTGCCATAATCGGAGTCATATATGAGTACTACATATAATGCAGAACAGATCACCGTTCTGGAAGGTCTCAGTCCGGTACGTGAGCGGCCGGCGATGTATATCGGGAGCACAGACGGCCGGGGTTTGCACCATCTCATCTATGAGGTGGTGGACAACTCAATCGATGAGGCGCTCGCAGGATACTGTAGCCATATTGATATCTCAATCAACACAGACGGCTCCTGTACCGTTGAGGATGACGGGCGGGGTATCCCGATCGATACCATGCCCAAGTATGGGAAGAGCGCACTTGAAGTGGTCATGACGATCCTGCATGCCGGTGGAAAGTTCGACAAGAACTCCTACCAGGTATCGGGAGGGCTTCATGGTGTCGGTGTCTCGGTTGTCAACGCCCTCTCCGAGTGGATGGTGGCGGAAGTTTTCCGGGACGGAGTCATCTACTCGATGCGGTTTGAACGGGGGGTCGTCGTCTCGCCCCTTTCATCTGTACCGGAATCGCCGGATGAGCTGAGGCAGCGGCTGAGAAAGCGGTTTGGATCCGGGTATGAAGCGAAGGATACTGACGATCTCTCCTCCTATACCGGAACCCGGATCACCTTCAAGCCTGATCCATCCATCTTCGAAACAACTCATTTTGATTTTGATATCATCAGCTCACGCCTCCGTGAACTTGCCTTCTTAAACAGCAGCGTGAGAATACGGGTTCTTGACAGACGGAGCGGGGATGGAGAGACCTTCTACTATGAAGGCGGGATCAGCGAATTTGTCAAATACTTAAACGAAGGAAAAGAGACACTCTTTCCCGATGTGATCTCGATTGCAAGAAAGGATGAAGAGAATAAGATGGAGGTGGAAGTTGCCATCCAGTACAACAGCGGGTACGGTGAAACTCTCTTCACCTTCGTCAATAGCGTGAATACCCGTGAAGGCGGCACTCATCTTGAAGGATTCCGTTCAGCCCTGACACGGGCGATCAACAGTTCTGCAAAGAAGAACAATCTGCTGAAAGGTGATTTCTCCTTTAAAGGTGATGATGTCCGTGAAGGGCTCTGCGCCATCATCAGCGTCAAGATCGCAAACCCCCAGTTCGAAGGGCAGACGAAGATGCGGCTTGGGAACTCCAATGTACGGGGAATTGTTGATTCCCTTGTCTACAGCTGCCTCTCCGAATTTTTTGAAGAGAATCCGAAGATCATCGGGATCATAGCCGAGAAGGCATCCTCAGCAGCCCGTGCCCGTGAAGCGGCACGCAATGCACGGGAACTTGCCCGGAGAAAGAGCACGCTTGAGTCATCCACCCTTCCCGGCAAGCTTGCCGACTGTTCAGAACGCGACCCCTCAAAGAGCGAGCTCTATATCGTTGAGGGAGATTCGGCAGGTGGATCGGCAAAGCAGGGAAGAAACCGCAGGTTCCAGGCGATCCTTCCCCTGAGGGGCAAGATCCTCAATGTCGAGAAGGCAACCGAACATAAAATCTTAAAAAACCTCGAGATCAACACACTCATTTCCGCGATTGGAACCGGTATCGGGACAAATTTCAATCCTGATCGGGCCCGGTACCATGCAATCATCATCATGACCGATGCAGATGTTGATGGTGCTCACATCAGTACGCTCCTCCTCACCTTCTTCTACCGGTACATGAAGGAGCTGATCGATCTCGGGTATATCTACCTCGCCCAGCCCCCGCTGTATCGTATTGCACGGGGGAAGAAGGAGGTCTATGTCTTCCGCGAGGAGGAGATGCGAAAGGCGGTCGAGGAGATGGGCGAGACCGGCGTCCATGTCCAGCGGTATAAGGGTCTTGGTGAGATGAATGCATCCCAGCTCTGGGAGACGACGATGGATCCCGAACGCAGAGTGCTGAAACAGGTCAGGATCGAGGATGCAATTCACGCAAATGATATCTTCGAGAAACTTATGGGCGAGAATGTCTCTGCCAGGAAAGATTTTATCAAACGCCATGCAGGGGAGGTGAAGAACCTTGACATCTGAAGAACCGGCAATGCCGGCGGCACGGGTCATCTCGGTCCCGATAGAAGAGGAGATGAAGAAGAGCTACATCGATTACGCGATGAGCGTCATCATCGGCCGTGCGATCCCCGATGTCCGTGACGGTCTGAAACCGGTCCACCGGCGTACCCTCTATGCAATGTGGGGGTCAGGGAATACCTCTGACAAGCCATTTAGAAAATCCGTCAAGGCGGTTGCCGCCACGATGGAGAATTACCACCCTCACGGTGATTCCGCCATCTATGATACCCTTGTGAAGATGGCCCAGCCCTTCTCCTATCGGTATACGCTTGTTGAAGGTCAGGGGAACTTCGGCTCGATTGATGGCGACTCTGCGGCTGCAATGAGGTACACCGAAGCCCGGCTCACAAAAGCGGCAGAGGCGCTCCTGATCGATATCGATAAGGAGACGGTCGATTTCATCCCGAATTTTGATGGATCGACAGAGGAGCCAACAGTTCTTCCTGCCCGCATTCCGAACCTCCTCGTCAACGGAACAAGCGGGATTGCTGTTGGGATGGCAACGAACATGCCGCCCCACAACCTGGGTGAGGTCTGCACTCTCCTTGAACGGTTCATCGAGGAACCCGAGATCTCCGCCCAGGAGATCCTCTCAATCATGCCGGGTCCGGATTTCCCGACCGGTGGTATGATCATGGGATCTGCTGGCATCCTGAACGCCTATACGACCGGATACGGACGAATCATCGTCCGCGGCGTCTCAGAGATCGAGACCGGCAAGCGGGATCTGGAACGGATCATCATCAGCGAGATCCCCTACCAGGTCAATAAGGCACGGATGATCGAGAATATTGCCCAGCTGGTTCGTGAGAAGAAGATCGAGGGGATCAGCGATCTCCGTGATGAGTCTGATAAAGATGGTATCCGGATCGTCATCGAGCTGAAGAAAGGGATCAATGCCCAGGTGGTTTTGAATCTCCTGTATAAGCATACCCAGCTCCAGACCACCTTCGGGGTCATCAACCTCTCGATCGTCGATGGCCAGCCGAAGGTGCTGCCGCTCACGGATATCCTCCGGCACTTCCTTGCCCATCGCGTGGAGGTTGTCAGGCGGAGATCGGAGTATGAGTTGAAGAAGGCTCGTGCCCGCTTCCATATCCTCCTTGGACTCTTAATTGCACTTGACAGGATTGATGAGGTGATCGCGACCATCAGGGGATCGGCCTCGGTTGAAGAGGCAGGTACTGCACTTATCTCCCGCTTCGGGCTGGACGAGATCCAGGCTGATGCGATCCTGAAGATGCAGCTCCGGAGGCTTGCAGCACTTGAACGCCAGAAGATTGTGGATGAGAAGAATGTCCTTGAAGCAGAGATCAGACGCCTCATGGAACTTCTTGGAAGTGAGGCTGCAATCCTTTCGGTTGTGAAGGAAGAGACACGGGAGATCCGTGAGAAGTTCAGTGACCCGAGGCGGACCGAGATCGCTCATTCCGCAGAGTTCCTTGATAAAGAGGCACTCATTGAGGAGAAGAAGGTTTTTGTCGCCCTCACCGAACACAACTACATCAAACGGATGCCGCTGGATACCTACCGGCAGCAACACAGGGGAGGCCGTGGCATCATCGGTATGTCCACCAAAGAGGAGGACTGTATCAGCTCTGTCTTTGTTGCATCCACCCATGATTACCTCCTCTGCATCTCTGATCTGGGACGGGCATACTGGTTGAAGGTCTATGATATACCGGAGGGGACACGAACCGCACGTGGCAAGGCGATTGTGAATCTCCTGAATATCAATAACGAGACGATACAGGCAGTTATTCCGGTCACCGAGTTCAGGGATGATCGGTTCCTCTTCTTTGCGACGAGGAATGGAACTGTTGTGAAGATCGCACTCGATCAGTTCTCACACCCGAGGCAGACCGGCATCAATGCGATCAAACTCAGGGAAGGTGATCGTCTTGTCGATGTGAAATGGACTGACGGCGATCGCGAACTGATCCTGACGACACGTCACGGCCAGAGCCTCAGGTTCCATGAAGAGGCGGTCAGGCCGGTCGGCCGGGGTGCGATGGGTGTCCGCGGTATCTCGCTGAGGGATGGCGACCATCTCCAGGCGGTAACGGTCATCCATAATGATCATCTGCTGACGATCACTGAAAAGGGCTATGGCAAACGAACCGATTTCGACGAGTTCCGCGGACATGGCAGGGGCACGCTCGGTGTCCGGAACATCATCACCGATATCAGGTCCGGGATGGTTGTCGCTTCCCGTTCGGTCTCGGATACCGATGAGATCATCGTCATGACCGCCTCCGGGATTGTGATCAGGACCTGTGTGAATGAGGTTCCCATCCAGAAACGGAGCACCCGCGGGGTCCGGGTCATCCGGCTCGACGAGGGTGACCGGGTGACCGGGTATGCGAGCGTCACGCAGGAGATGCTCTCTTCACAGGAAGAGGGCGAATCTGATGAAGACCAGAACGAATAGATACAGGGGGGTGAATAACCCCTCTCTATGTTTCAGACAACCATTCACCTGAAGACCTCGGGGGAAGGGGATGTCATCGATATCACCCCTTTTGTCTTGGATGCTGTTCTTAAGAGTGGAGCGGAGAGCGGAGTTGTCCACCTCTTTGTCGTTGGATCAACTGCTGCCCTGACGACGATCGAATTTGAACCCGGTGCGGTGAGCGACCTGCGGACCGCGTTATCACGGATCGCTCCTTCTGATGTACCCTATGCGCACGATGACCGGTGGGGAGATGGTAATGGCCGATCCCATATACGGGCGGCAATAATTGGCCCCTCCCTCTCAATACCGTTTGCTGAAAAGAGGCTCCTCAATGGAACATGGCAGCAGATCGTGCTCTGTGAGCTGGATATCCGCCATGCCAGAGACAGGAGCGTTCTGCTGACGATTTTGCCCTGAATCTCAGTCGAGTGGAATTGATTCGAGTTGTGAGACGAGTTCCCAGATCCGTGTGCGTGCATGCACCGGCATATTCGGATCATTGCTGACCTCGTCGATCTTTGAGATTGCGGTTGCCGCACGGAGACCGGGCTGCATCTTCTCGTCAAGAAGGATGTTCATGGTTTCATCGGCTACACGCCGGATATTCCTTGGAATTGTGTTATCATCCTTCATCATCTGTAAAATCTGTACACAATTTCGTATTGTATTGTTTGTTTCTGCCAATTGGAACCCTCCATCTTGCCTTCTAGTATTCCCCCTGTGGACTTATATAGTTTCATGGATGAAAGAGTATCTTTCATCATCCCTTATCGCCTATACAGATCTGGTGTTTATGGCAGAAATAGATGAGATAATGGCTGAATATCTTCTAAAAGGTGCAAAGATGCTGGCAAAGACCTGTCCGGCCTGTCATGCACCGCTCTTCGAATATAAGGGTGAGCGGTTCTGTGTGGTCTGTGACCAGGCTGCTGTTTCAGCTGCTGAACCAACATCCGGGTTGCCGGTGGATACGCTCCCGGAACAGAATGAACCAGGGGAGGTTCCCGTTCAGACTCCTCCTCCCTCCCGGGTGGATGCAGTGCAGGAGCTGCAGAGAGGAACCCTCTCCTCCCTGGCAGATTCCATATCAGATGCGATGGTGAAGCTCTGCGACAGGATGGGGAATGAGCCCGATCCGGCTCGCTGCCTCCTCTACATGCAGGCGATCAGGGAAGGGGCTCTTTCGATTGCGGCTCTCCGGGAGAAAGAGCCGCATCATCATCGGAAAGCGTGATATAGTTCCCGATACTTGTCTGTATCTCCTCTTTTACCTCTTCTTTTTCGCTTCTCTCCTGAAGGCGCCTCAGTCCGGTTGCCATAGCCTTCTCTCGTTTCGAAGAGACCCACCTGAATGTCTCGTCACTTGTCCCTTTTGTGACGAGGACGATGATCCTGCCTGCCGCACTTCTACCGGTACGCCCTTTCCGCTGGATGCTCCGGATCTCGGATGGCACCGCCTCATAGAAGATGACGAGATCGGTGGATGGGATATCCAGCCCCTCCTCGCCGACAGAGGTGGCGACGAGGACATGGTACTCCCCTCCCCGGAATCTCCGGATCGCCTCGATCTGTCTCTTCTGTGAGAGCCCCTTCTCCTTCTGTTTTGATGACTGGCCGACGAACCGGCAGGCTGTGATCCCCTCTTCTGTCAGGTACTCGACAAGCATCGAGACCGAGTCGCGGTAGCTTGCAAAGACGATTATTTTACTGTCGGGATCGTCAATGAGCTGATTCCTGATGATATCTGCGGTGATCCTGGCTTTTGGATGGATCTCTCCAGTTATGCCGGTGATGATCCGGATCATCTCTGTGAAGCGGTAATCCCTGACCATCCGCTGGCTTGCCTTGCTCCCCTTCTTTGAATTCCCCTCGAAATTGAGTTTTTCGAGATAGAGTGAGAGGGCACGCGATCCCTGTGACTCAGCCAGGATCACGGCATGGCGGAGTTTCATGATCTCGCCATAGAGGGAGGCTGCCTGGTAGGCGCGTGCATCACCTGCTGCGATCCGCTCCTGGATTGTTGCATGGAGTTGGGAGAGCACCTTCATTGAGAGCCCTTCCCGTTTTGGGAGTGAGTACCGGAGTGAGGCAAGTGTACCGAGGCGGCTGTCAATCATCGCCTCTGTCAGCTGGACGATCCGTTTCAGCGGCAGCGGCAACTCAACCGGGATCACTTCCAGTGTCCGCTCATGGATATAGGGGATCACATCGGGATCGGTCTCGTCCCGTGTCTCGACATGGGTGATCCCAAGATGGGTGCAGACCTCGCCAACGCGGATCTGATCGCTTCCGGGAGAGGCAGTCATCCCGAGGATCAGGGGTTTTTCTGCCTGTTCGAGATACTGTTCTGCAAGATGGGTATAGGCATAATTGCCGACTGCACGATGGCATTCGTCGACGATCAGAAGAGAGACCCGAGAGAGAGAGTAGCGGCCGCATTCAACATCGTTCTGGATCACCTGCGGAGTGGCACAGCAGATCCGGCAGCCTTCCCAGAGCTCTGCCCTCTTTGCAGGAGGCGTGTCTCCGGTGAAGCTGATGCAGTCTCCATCCTGTGGATCGGGGAGGTTCAGGGTGCTCTCAAAGAACCTGAGGTGTTGATCAACGAGGGGTTTTGTGGGCGCGAGGATCAGAATCCTGCCCCCTTCATTCAGAAGCCGGGAGGCGGCAACAAGGAGTGCGATCACCGTCTTGCCAAGCCCGGTCGGGAGGACAACAAGGGTATTCTCCTCAAGCGCCCTCATCGCGACTGCGAGCTGGTACTGGCGTTTCTCTACCGTATCTGGTCTGATGAACGGGTGCTGGATCGTATCCATCGTCTAGTCCCGTGAAAACGGTATCTCACCCCTGATGAGCCTCCGGATGGTGGATGGGATCTCATCAATTCTGACCCTGATCTGCTCCATGGTGTCGCGATCCCGGAGCGTGACAGCATCATCGTCTTTTGACTCGTAATCAACAGTGATCGCATACGGTGTCCCAATCTCGTCCTGTCTCCGGTAACGTCTGCCGATGGCGCCGGAATCATCATATTCAGCCAGGATTCCTTCAGCCTTGATGGCATCTGTGATCTGGCGTGCGATCTCGTCAAGGCCGTCACGATTCATCAGGGGGAAGACTGCCACCTGCACCGGGGCAATTGCCGGCGGGAGGCGGAGCACGGTCCGAACCTCCCCATCGACCTCGTCCTGGTAGAAGGCATGCTCAAGGACTGCATAGCAGAGCCGATCTATCCCGTAACTCGGTTCGATGACATGCGGCATGATCTCTTCTCCACGCACCAGCACCTCTTCGTCCCTGATCTCGAAGAGGTCTGCCTCGATGAAGATCCTCTCCCCATCATATTCGATGAATATACCATCATCCTGCGGAACCGATCCAGCTATCTTCTCCCCGACCTCCTTTGCCCGGTTTCTGAACCGGGGGCCGAGCTTGCCCATCTTCGGGACAATGGCGTATCTTCTCTCAAGTCGCGGTTCCTGGTACTGGATGAAGACGGTCATCTTCTCTCCCGAGACCGCTGCATGGGCCTTCAGATCATAATCGGTCCGATCAGCAATCCCGACCGCTTCGACCCATCCAAACCGGGCTGAATGGTACTCTGCATCCCAGCAGTCTGCTGCATAATGTGCCCGCTCATCGGGCAGATGCTGGCGGAACCGGATCTTTTCGGGATCAACGCCGATTTTGATCATGAAGTCATGGGTAACAGCAAGGTAATATGCGACATATTCGCTTGCGACAAGGCCTCTGTCAACTGCCTCACGCATGGTGAGGGTGATCGCCTCTGTTTCTTCCTGCTGCTGCTCGATTCCAAAGAGCGGCATCCTGTACTCTGCATACCGTGAGAAGTTCGGGTGATCTTTCTCCTCCGGGTGGACGAAGATCTCTGCTTCTGCCTGGGTAAATTCACGAAGCCGGATCATCCCCTGCCGGGGCGAGATCTCATTCCTATAGGATCTCCCGATCTGAACTGTACCAAACGGAAGGGAGTCGCGATAGAACCGGAGCAGGCGTCCGAAGTTGGTGAAGATCCCCTGTGCAGTCTCCGGGCGGAGGTATCCTTTCCGCTGTCCGCCCGGCCCGATTGATGTCCCAAACATCAGGTTGAAATCAAAGACAGAGACATCACCGAGAGGCTTGTTGCAGGAAGTACAGGTCTTGCCTTTCAGCTCTTCAGCAAGCCGCTCCTTTGAGAGTGCCTGGGCATTCTGGATCTCATATTCTTCAGCCACATGATCTGCCCGGAAGAACTCATGGCAGTGAGGGCATGCGAACATCTTGTCAGAGAAGCCTTTCAGGTGGCCGGAGGCGAGATAGATCGGCTCGATCCCGATCGTCGGGCATTCAATCTCGTAGTATCCCTCCCTGATCACATAGAAGTCCCGCCAGATATCTTCTATCCGGCGTTTCATCATCGCGCCGAGGGGACCGTAATCAATAAAACCGGCTACGGAGCCATAAATCTCCCCGGATGGCCAGACATAGCCACGGCGCCTGGCGAGATCGATCACCTTCTCATATATATCTATCATTGGCAACACAACTCTTCCTTACTCTTTGGATGAGGCGGTATTTGATATGATTGTCATCTCGCTTCACTCCTCTTGTAGATAGACAAATTATTTATGGTATAAGCCCGATGAGATGTGAAGATCAGAGTAACAGGTCGATATACACATGGCTACCATCAATAAACAAAAAGATCTTCTCAAGCTCTTCGCCGATATCACCAGTAAGACAAAGATCGTCGAGCCGATGAAGAAGATCCACGGAACATTACGCGACCAGGATGCTGTTGAACGTGAAATAGCGCTTATCATGCGTGAAATCCTTGATGCGGGTCATTTTAAGACCAAACTGGAGCCGATACAGCTTGCGCGTCTGATCACCCTCTATCATGATGGTAAAAACGATACTGAGATTGCACGGAGCCTTGGCGATGAGAAACTCTCAAAGACGGTTGCCAGGGCCCGGGTGCGGTTGAAGCTCTTCCGGGATCTTGATTTCAAGATGCCGTTTGATCCGGCAGTTCTTGACGATCTGCTTGCACAGGATCTCACCATGAAGGAGATTTCAGAGCATCTTGGGATCAGCCCTTCCACGCTCAGGGAATACCGCCATGTCCTTGATGAAAAGAGGGATACCACCCTTGATCCCTATCTTGAACGCATCCGTGATGTGATGGAGGATAGGGACTTAACCGAACAGATGACACTTGCCGTCACGAGGGACAGCCTTGGTGATGCAATTGATATTACCGAGGCCGAGCTGATAGATATCAGCTAACTTTTTTTACTCTCTCACCCGATCTCTTCCCATGTATCTGTCATATTACGGACATTCCTGTATCCTTATCGAGGGCTCGAAACGTGTCTTAATCGACCCCTTCATCCCATCCGGCGATACTCCTCCTGATTGTGATATCGTCTGCGTAACGCATGGCCATGTCGATCATCTGGGAGAGACGGTTTCATTGAAACGCACGACGGTTGCACCGAATGAGCTTGCAAAGTACCTCGCAGACCGTGGTGTTCCTGCCGAACCACTGAATATCGGGGGCAGCATCCATCTGGATGAAGTTTTTATCTCGATGACACATGCGATTCATTCCTCCTGGATTGAGGATGCCTCTGGCGGCTACTATGGCGGACCGGCTGCCGGGTATATCATCAACATGGATGGCGTGACGATCTATCATGCCGGGGATACCGCACTCTTCTCGGATATGAAGCTGATCCGGGATCTCTACCATCCCGATGTAGCCCTGCTCCCGATCGGAGATCGGTTCACGATGGGGCCGGATGAGGCGATGATTGCCGCCTCATATATCGGGGCCCCCCTTGTGATCCCGATCCACTATAATACCTGGGATAAGATCGCCCAGGATCCAGAGTCATTCAAGCATGCAATCGAGAATACAACTGATATGCGGGTTGCCATCCTTGCTCCCGGAGAGAGGAGGGAGATTCCTGATACAAATGCCCATACGTAATTGTGAGAAAGGATATCTGATGAAACGGTATCTGATCTGTATATCGCTCCTCCTCCTCCTGACGGCAGGCTGTGTCAGTGAGGCGGAACCGGCTGCGCCCGCCGATCCCCTGACCGGGGTATGGGTGCATGATTCCGGCAACCCGGTATTTCTCTTTGAGTTCTCCCCTTCCGGATCGGTGAATATCGTCTTTATGTCAATAGAAGATCCAGGCCGGCCCGGTTATGCGGATGTTGTCACCGGAAGATGGGAAGAGTCTCCCGATTCCCTTGCGATCACCTATACGGCTCCCCTCTCCGGGAACGTGGTGACCCTCCATCTGGAGAGGTCCGGTACATTCCTGGTACTGACCGGTGCAACGACTGCGGATGGTTCGGTTCTGAATATACAGGAACTCGAAGGAATCAGGTTCATCAGGGGTGAGTCGTACTCAGCCTCCCTGATGAGCAATTATCGGGTTGATATCCTTTGATATCCTTTAGGCTGACCGGTGGTACTCCGCAAGGAGTGCCTCACGGTACGCATCCTTCTTTTTTGTCGGGATGTAATTGAACTGTGCAGCCCTGAGCATGATCTCGTCTGCGATTTCCTGGTTGCTTGCGAGTTTGAGTTTCTTCACCTCTTCGATGATCCAGTCAAGCTTGTCGATGCCTGTTTCCTTGCCGTCAACAAGGATACGCTTGATCAGGATCTTGTCAGGAGGGGTTCCCCCGCAGACTGTGCAGTAATCGCCTTCATCTGCCATTCTGTTACTCCTTGATCATGGTGAGCGACATCTTGAACTTCGTGATTGCCGAGAGGGCATGCGGGGCGTTTGCCGGGAAGATGATCGAATCACCGGTCTTCATCTCGAACGTCTTTCCTTCAAGCCAGATCTCGCATTCTCCATCCAGGATGGTGACAAGGGCATCAAAGGGTGCGGTATGTTCCGAGAGCCCTTCGTCTTCGTCAAAAGAGAAGATGGTGATATTGCCATGCTTCTGCTTGATCACCATCCTGCTTGCAACCGTTCCATCCTGGTACTCAACGAGCTCATCCAGCCGGATCACTTTTCCCTTTATCTCATCACTCATATTCCAAGCTCCTTTCTCTTCGCCTCGATATGTGCGGCGTGTGCGGCGATCCCATCGACCGCTTTCACCGGGTCCGGCTCAACCGAGAGGACTCCGCCAGTTAATCCTTTGAGGTCTTCTGTTAAGAGCTTTACCAGATTGGATGCTCCGGTAATGGTTGGGATCGGGTTTCACCGATACTCCCGAAAATATATGGGTCGGCAATACTGTTTTGCCATATCCTGTGAGTAAATCCTGGGTGGGGGGTGTATTCCCAGACCATCCATTTGATAGCATCTCAGGGTGAAGGAATCATCATGGATAAAATCATCAACTGGAATGAACTCTGGAAAGCAATTCATGCCAGTTCACGTCATCGTGTCGATAAGGAGAGCGATCCCGGGAAGATCTGGGATAAGAAAGCTGCCGCATATAACCGGATTACAAATGATGAGAAGGAATCGACGAAGCAGGAGCTCTCGATGCTCGATCTTTCGCCGACCGACACCGTCCTTGATGTGGGTGCAGGGAACGGGCGGCTGGCTGTCCCGATTGCAGGCATGGTATCTCATGTCACTGCCCTGGATGCATCAGAAGGAATGCTTTCACATCTTGAGCAGCGGATGGCAGCAGAAGGGAGGACGAACTACTCAGTTGTGGTAAAGCGGTGGGAGGATGTTGTGATTGGCAGCGATATCCCGGTGCATGATGTGGTGATCGCTGCCTTCTCCCTTGGTATCTATGATGTCGGAGCGGCACTTCAGAAGATGGATGCGGCTGCCCGCCGCTCGGTTCATCTCTTCTGGCATATGGGTGAATGGCGGGAGCCCGAGGAGATGGCGCTCTACATTGCAGTTCATGGCGAAGAGTCCACACGCCATAAAGGATATCCTGATGCCCTCTTCCTTGCCAACATCCTTCACGGCCTTCGCATCTATGCGGATATCAGGATCTACCATGCCCTCTGGGAGACGGTGTATGATTCGCCTGAGGAGGCGGCAGAGCAGTGGATCACGATGCATGCACCGGATTTTGAGGACCTCGATCTCGTCACCCGGCATTTCAGTGAGCGGCTCCGGAAAGATGATGCAGGGAAGTTCCATGAACGATCTGTAAGGACGACGGCAATGGTGTCGTGGAAGAAGGGGGAGTGATGGGAAGGGAGGTAAGAGCTGTATGGGTGTTCCCCCTCGAAAAAGTGTTGCCTGAGTACACTTTTTGGATGGAAAAAGTGTCATTGAAGTACACTTTTTCGAAGATATGCGTTTTTTGTATTCCCTAAAATCGGAATCATCTCCGCATTATCTCCTCGGAAAGCTGTCTTCCCGGAAGAATGGACTCGTAGATTTCAATTTACATGATTAAATGATACTCTATCGGGATTGTGATTCCTTCATCATGGTAATGGCGAGGGGGAGTTTATTATGCCAGCGGATCAAATACAGGATCACCTGAGGAAGCTATGGCTGAGAGAAGTGCAGACTGGATGGAACAGGCAGATCGCGATCTCAAGATGGCACACCTGGCACGTGCCGAAGGGTTCTTCGAATGGGTTTGTTTCATCTCTCAGCAGGCTTCAGAAAAAGCGATTAAAGCCGTTTATCAGAAGAAAGGGGCTGTTGCATGGGGTCATTCCAATACAGATCTTCTTCGTGGGCTTGAACAGAAACATCCTGTTCCAAAGGAAATCCTGATATCAGCAAGGAAACTGGATCGCTTTTATATCCCATCACGATGTCCGGATGGATTTGGGGAGAGAAAACCGGCGGATTTCTTTGATGGAGGTGATGCAGATGATGCAATCAGCAGTGCGGGAAGAATCATTCAATTCTGTGCGGGTCTTCTGGCTTGACTATGATCTGATATGGGAACGATTACAGGCCAGGATAGGTGTCCTGGAATCACACCCTGAGATCAGGAAAGTGATCATCTTCGGATCATTCCCGGAGAAGCGGGCGGTACCGGGGAGTGATCTTGATCTTCTGATCATCGTTGATCCCACAGATCTCCCAATACTGGACCGTATTGAATACTATCAGCCTTTTTTTGAGGGGATTGGTATCGGGGTCGATATCTTTCCGCTGACTGAAGACGAGCTCCATATGCCGATTGCTCAAAAAGCACTCTCAGATGGGGCTCTTCTCTTTGAACGGTGATCCCTGGATCTGGTTCTGGAACAGTCTGAGTGATTAGTTTTGATATGAGTGAAAGATATATGATGGTATGAGGAGGATGGATATGTATGAGCGTTTCAATCCCTGTTTCACCGGAGATTAAAATCCGGCTGGATAAGATAAAGAGGCCCGGGGAGTCGTATGAGGAGGTTATTGAACAATTACTCGATGATCATGATGACCTGGATACTTCTCTCTGCTCAGGATGGGCAAAAAGGGCAAAGGAAGCTATTTCTGAATACCGAAGGGGTGAATCCCTGACTGAAGACGAGATTATAAAAAAATATGCCCTTAAATGACCTTTGAAATCCATTACTCTAAAGCAGCAGACAGAGATCTCTCTAAACTTCCAAATAAGGTCTCATCAGAAAAAGTTCATCTTGTAGATGGAGTCGGGCATAGAAGCACAATCTATCAACGATACGGTAGATAAAAGGTTTCTTTACATTCTCTTCGCATTTTCGGCTCTTCTATCCCCTCTTCATCTCTTCCGGGAGCGGCTTGATCCTGGCCGGAGATCCGACTGCCATCATCCCCGCCGGTACATCATGCGTAACAACTGATCCCGCTGCAACGGCCGCCCCCGATCCGATCGTGACGCCGGGGAGTATGATGGCGGCCGCCCCGATTGCGGCATAGTCCTCGATCACCGGCCCCTCAAGCCGGGGCTTGCCGGATGGCGGGTAGCGGTCATTGGTGAGGGTGACATGGGGGCCGATGAAGACATGATCGCCGATTGTGGTGTGGGTCGGGATGAATGCCATGCTCTGGATGCTCACGTGTGATCCGATGGTGCAGTTCCCCTCGATGATGGTGCCGGTGCCAACCGAGGTCTGTTTCCCGATCGTCGTCTTCTCGCGGATCAGGACATTGTGGCCGGTGTTGCAGCGATCCCCGAGGGTGACATCGGCATAGAGGATGGTGCCGGATCGGAGCGTCACGCCTGCACCGATCACGGTGCCGGGATGGTCGGCTCTCCCGATATAGTCGCGGGAGGGAAAGCCGATGGTGACCGGCTCAAAGACGGTGAGGGATTCGCCGATGGTATTGGTGCCGTATTCGATCATCTGAAAGAGAGATGGGTGGGGATGGGAGAAAAAGGGAGGGGTAGAGTGAATAGATACACTCATCTCAAATGAGACTTTCTCATTACTGTGATTTAGACAGAAAGTATATATTACTAATATACAAAATAGATGTAAAATCAATATTGGTAATATGTATGTTAACCGATCGCATCCTTGAAGAGATCATCCTCGATCAACAGGAGGTATTCATAGCAAAGGATCCCGGTGTGAAGAGATCCATCAAGTACGACAGGTATATTCGGCACGATCAGATCGTCATCATCTCAGGGGTGAGGCGGTGTGGAAAATCGACACTCCTGCGCCAGTTTGCCGCCCACTACGACTCCTATTATTACATGAATTTTGATGATGAGCGGCTGATCGATCTTACTGCTGCGGATTTTTCCCGGCTCATGATCATCTTCCAGAAGATTGCAAAAGATACCCGGACTATCTTTATCGATGAGATCCAGAATATCCCGGGATGGGAGCGGTTTATCCGTCGCATCCATGATGAGGGGTACAAGATCTATCTGACAGGATCAAATGCCCGCCTCCTCTCTTCTGAGCTTGGGACACACCTTACCGGCAGATATGCAAAGATTGAACTCTATCCCTTCTCGTTTACTGAGCTTCTTACATTCCGTGGGATAGGTGCCGGTTCACTGACATCGAAGACGAAAGCCGATATCCTGAGAGCCTTTGATCACTACCTTGAAGAGGGTGGCTTTCCCGAATTTCTGAAATTCGGTGATCCGGAGTACCTGAAACGGACATATGATGATATCATCTACCGCGATATTGTCTCCCGGTTTGGTATACGGGAGGTGAAGGCATTCCGGCAGCTTGTTCAGTATGTCTTTTCAAATGCGGGAAAGGAGGCCAGTTACAATTCACTCGCAAAAGCAGTTGAGATCAAGAGTCCGATGTCAGTTAGGGCATACATCGGTTATCTGGAAGAAGCATATCTTGTCTTTGAACTCTACAGATACGATGCTTCCCTGAAACGGCAGTATGCAGGGCAGAAAAAGCTGTACGTGATAGATAACGGGATGAGAAATGCCATTGCATTCCGCTTTTCACAGGATACCGGCTGCTTGTTAGAGAATCTGGTATTCATCGAGCTGAGAAGGAGGGGTGCGGAGATATTCTTCTTCAAAGAATCTGGTGAATGCGATTTCATCATCCGTGAGAGAGATCACACAACAGAACTGCTCCAGATCTCCTATGAACTAAATGCGATTGATCGTGACCGTGAGATCGCAGGGCTCTCCCAGGCTATGGCGGCTCATGCTCTCTCAGAGGGTACGATTCTCACCTATAACCAGGAGGAGGAGATTCTCACCCCCGATGGGATGAAGGTTCATGTCATGCCGGTCTGGCGGTGGCTGATAGAAGGATCGGGGAAGTAAACCGGGTAATAGCAGCCTGTGATGATGCTTTCATCCACGGTGTCGCTGCACAATGCAGATAGTCCGGACTCGATCCTGTTTCTTTTCTTACAATGCAAAAAAAAGAAGATGGATGTATCATTTCTACCCAAAACCTGTTGTTTAAATGACTAATCCACATTTTATAGGCGATTTTCTCCAGTGCCCCTATGACCCATCTTCCTCAGAAGTGTCTACTATCTCACTGCTTCTTACCCTCCTCAGGCGAGATCAAACCGATCCAGATCCATCACTTTGGCCCATGCCGCCACAAAGTCATGGACAAACTTCTCTTCTGCATCTGCACTTGCGTACACCTCGGCCAGTGCCCGGAGCTGGGCATTTGATCCGAAGATGAGATCGACCCTTGTGCCGGTCCACCTGGGCTCACCGGTTCTGCGATCGCAGCCTTCAAAGATGTCGGCGTCCTTTGAGATTGGTTTCCACTCGGTCCTCATATCAAGCAGATTCACAAAGAAGTCGTTTGTGAGCGCCTCTGGTTGTGTGGTGAAGACACCATGCCTGGTCTCTCCGTAGTTGGTGTTCAGCACACGCATGCCCCCGACAAGCACCGTCATCTCGGGTGCAGTCAGGGTCAGCAGTTGCGCTTTGTCAACGAGCAGCTCCTCTGCGGATACGGCATAGCGGGTTTTCTGGTAGTTCCGGAAGCCGTCCGCCTTCGGCTCAAGGAAAGCAAAGGATTCCACATCGGTCTGCTCCTCTGAGGCATCAGTTCGTCCCGGCGAGAAGGGGACTGTCACGGTATATCCGGCATTCTTCGCCGCTTTCTCGATCCCGGCACATCCGGCAAGGACGATCAGATCTGCAAGTGATACCTTCTTCCCACCTTTCTGTGCATTGTTGAATGCAACCTGTATCTCCGTCAGGATCTTCAGGATTTTTGCCAGACGGGCGGGCTGGTTGACCTCCCAGTCTTTCTGCGGCGATAGGCGGATACGTGCACCATTGGCGCCGCCCCGCTTGTCGGAGCCGCGGAAGGTGGAAGCCGATGCCCAGGCGGTTGCAACCAGCTCTGAAACCGGGAGGCCGGAAGTGAGGATCTTCTCCTTGAGGGAGGCGATATCCTTTGCATCGATCAGTTCATGATCGACTGCCGGGATCGGGTCCTGCCAGATCAGATCCTCCTCTGGTACCTCGGGGCCGAGATAGCGTGAGCGGGGGCCCATGTCGCGGTGTGTCAGCTTGAACCATGCACGGGAGAATGCCTCGGTGAGCTGATCGGGATTTTCCAGGAACCTGCGTGATATCTTCTCATACGCTGGATCGAAGCGGAGGGAGAGGTCTGTTGTCAGCATGGAGGGGGCATGCCGCTTTGTGGGGTCATGGGCATCCGGTACGGTGCCGGCGCCTCCGTCGCCCTTTGGCTTCCACTGGTGAGCACCGGCGGGGCTCTCCGTCAGTTCCCATTCGTGAGTGAAGAGTATCCTGAGGAAGTTGTTGCTCCACTTCGTCGGCGTGTTGGTCCAGGTGACCTCAAGACCGCTTGAGATGGTGTCACCGCCTTTCCCGGTGCCAAAACTGCTCTTCCAGCCAAGACCCTGCTCCTCGATAGGGGCAGCTTCCGGCTCGGGACCGACATGTGTTGCAGGACCCGCACCATGACATTTTCCGAAGCTGTGTCCTCCGGCAATAAGGGCGACGGTCTCTTCGTCATTCATTGCCATGCGGGCGAAGGTCTCGCGGATATCCTTTGCTGCTGCGATAGGATCGGGGTTTCCGTTCGGACCTTCGGGATTCACATAGATTAAACCCATCTGGACAGCTGCAAGCGGGTTTTCGAGGTTTCGATCTCCGGAATAGCGTTTGTCACCAAGCCATTCGTCTTCTGATCCCCAGTAGACCTCTTCTTCAGGCTCCCATACATCTTCGCGGCCGCCACCGAAGCCGAATGTCTCAAAACCCATCGACTCAAGAGCAACATTTCCGGCAAGGATCATCAGATCAGCCCAGGAGATCTTCCTGCCGTACTTCTGTTTTATCGGCCAGAGGAGACGACGTGCCTTGTCGAGATTGACGTTGTCAGGCCAGCTGCTGAGGGGCGGAAACCGCTGCTGTGCTGAACCGGCGCCTCCCCGTCCATCCCCAATACGGTAGGTGCCGGCGCTGTGCCATGCCATGCGGATCATAAAGGGCCCGTAATGGCCAAAGTCCGCAGGCCACCACTCCTCTGAAGCGGTCATCCGTGCCAGGAGATCCGCTTTGACTGCCTTCAGGTCAAGTGTTTTAAACTCTTCAGCGTATTTGAACTCTTCTCCCATCGGGTTTGCGAGGGGGGAGTGCTGGTGAAGCACCTTCAGGTTCAGCTGGTTTGGCCACCAGTCCAGTATCGTTCTCCCTTTCCCACTCATCATTGGATTTCCTTTCCCCATTGGCGGGCTCGTGTTTTTGTCACTCATACTGTCATCTCCTGGATATCTCTTGGGTGGATTCCCCTCAGAAAACGGCCCCTTTCCCTATCTGTCCATTTGGATTGTTCACTGTGCGTTCGTCCGTTCTCAGTCTGTTACATTAAACTCTCATCTCATTAAATTGCCGGTGAACCAGTTGCCTGACAGGAGAGAATGATTGCGTGAACTGATAGGGAATATGATTGGCGTCGTCGTGACATGCTGCGTCACACGCAGGATCCCGATTAACCTGGATCCCAGCATATTCTATCCAGTTTAATTTACCTTTCCGGCCAGTTCTGATATCATTTTTATCGTTGTATATCCCTTTTCAGTGATCATATAATCACCCCGTTCGTGTCGCTGGAAGATCATGCCTGAATCGGTCAGCTTCTTGATATGGAAGAGAAGGTTTCCGCCACGGAGCCCGGTCATCTGGGATATCCCGGAGAACGTCCTCGTTTGTGTGATGAGCGATTTCAAGATCTGAAATCTCTGAATATTTGCAAGCGGCTCGATGATCTTCCTGACTGCTATCTCCTCGTCAATCTCCTGTATGGTATCTTCGCCTTCGATTTTATTGTAGATGCCGAGGGACTCCATAAGGCTGACCTGCTTTTCGAAGAGGCGACTGACCTCGGAGAAGCATGTATCGCATGTGTCGGAGGGGCCTTTGCTCTGCATGCTCTTCAGATCCTCCCGATATGAGCGGATGATCTCATCGGAGACGTTCCCGTCCTGTATATGCCTCGCGGTATTCTGAAGGAACTCCATAAATATTGAAAAGCAGCTCTCCCGCATAGCGCATTTTGCGACCATATGTGTGGAAAGATCTCCCCGCGCTGTTTCCACCTGCTGGTTCCTGAATAGATCTGCATAATTTTCTTTCAGCTCTTCGAGTACCACATTGATGTGCTGCTGGTTAGCATTCGCAATGAACCGTTTGAGTTCGTTCCTGAGCTCCAGGATCTCGGTCTTCAGCTCACCGATCTCGGTTTGATGATCCTGTTTCGTATTCACCATTATTCATCCTGTACTAATATCTCATGTACTTTCTAATTACTCTTAAGGTTAGTATTCTGTACTGCTCCCTTTTTGTATATTTTACTGACGCTTAAGTATATAATTATACCCTTCCCAGATAGTATGGTGACAAAGATGTCGAAATGGAAGTACACAGGAAAAGAAGTAAACCCGGAAAAGATCGACGAATCCCTGAAGACAATCAAGAGTGCATGCTTTGGATGTGAGACTCATAGCTCTGACTGTTCAATCGCAAAAGCTGCCGGGGATGTTGCGGAGATGATCGACGAGAAGAGTATTCCGGTGAAGGATCAGATCCATGCACAGATTTCTGGTGCCCTTGCTGGTGCGACGTTTCCAATAGCAACTCCGGATGATCTTATCGCTGCATTTCCGGATGGAGCCAACACGACATGCCGTGTCGGGGATCTGAAGATGACTGCAGGAGAGGCCGGAACACTGCTTAAACCCTCCGATTTCCCATTCAAAAGTGCGAAGGATGTTGCTGACATCATCGTATCAAGAGCAGGGCTCTGAGTATCCACCTCCTTTCCTTTTTTGATCGGGAAAATTCCCATTGAGTCAACATTTATGGGTGTATGCCTGCTGCCTAACAAATAAATAACCCTGGTTCGAATAATCCTCTTATGATCTCTCAGGAGCATGCAACAAAACGAATCCCGGTTCGTCAGAGTACCTGGGAAGAGATACAACGGTTGCGTGAACCCGGTCAGACCTATGATGATGTTATTGTCGGTCTGATTCGTGAGGGAAACCGGAATCGGCTGTATGATGAAACAGATCGGATAATGAAACGGGGTAAATTCGCGGAGCTTCCCCGTGAATTATAGGCTTCTTATTGATGAGGCTGATGCCCTTCCCTTTATAACAAATCTGCCGGCAAAAAGCCGACGTATCATTCTTGAAAAATTGCTCTCTCTTGAGAAAGATCCTTTTCCCGGAGCTGGTGGGGATAAAGAACTGATCAAAGCACCAAAGGGTCGGTCCGAAGAAAAAGTATATCATCTCCATATCGCCCATAGTTTCACGGTCTTCTATCGGATTGAGAGGCTTAATAAGACAGTATTTATTACTGAAATATTGACCATTGAGCAGGCACACAAGAAATATGATCGCCTTTGAGAATTACTTCGATTGTTTCGAATCCGCAAAATGACTTTTCAGTGTAAAGGTTAGCCATTTCTTTCCACGCCCCCAAACACCATGGCACTCCGTCACACATCTGCTGCACCGAATCGTCGCCGTCTTTGCAATCCAGGGAGCGATAGGTGCCATGCAACGGAGGGGGAGCTGCCTGCCGATCAGCCACTGTGCTATCGGGACAACCGGCCCCGGCACCCGGGGGCTGATCGTCCGGCATCTGAAGACTTCAGGACCGTCAGGACAGATAGCACCTGCCGGGCAGGCTTTGATGCATCTTCCGCACCCAATGCAGACATCCGGGTTCTGGTTCGCGTGATCTCCTGCACTCTCCAGTTTCAAAACGCCATTGGTCCTGAACAGATTCGATTCTCCGGCAATGACACCGGAGAGGAGGAGCCGGGGGCCATGCTCTCTGTTCAGGAGCAGGGTGCTCTTTCCGGGTGTTCCAAGGCCGGCGGCAGCGGCAACCTGCTTCAGCCGCACCACACCCCGCACCCGGCCATCCCCGATCCTGACCGGAAGATAGAGAGGTACATGCCTGGCAATGATGCCTTCTGCCTCAAGCAGACCTTCAAGCCGGATTGCAGTCTCGTTCAGCCTTTCGGCAATTCCGAGCAGGATATCCGTCTGCTCGTGTGTATTTAGGGAATATGCCTCCACAGGAACTGCCTCTCCTGAGACGAGCACCGATTCTCCGGAAGGAAAGAACTCCAGTACATATCCCCCTATCCCTCTCTGCGAGGGTGGGGAAGGCGGCCTCGCCGTACGTTTCTATCGTTTCATCCCGGAAAAAAGCATGCATATCCATCTACTATGTCTCAATTGCGATCACTCATCAGGCTACCGATAAAGAGAGGAGCCAGCTGGTATCCGGTCTCTTTCATCTCCCCTTCTTCTCTTCAGTACCCGGCTTTCCCGAGGATCTCCTTCACCGAGAGATAACCCGGCGTATCATTGGGGAGATCCAGAAGCGATCTCCCGGAGAGGACAGACTCCTGCACCAGTGGGTCCTGTACCACCTTCCCGAGATACTCATGTGGGAGGGTTGTCTTTGCCCGTTCCTCTTCTGACTCCGGGAAGAGATATCCCCCCACGATGAAGAACCGGTCCATCCCGATCTTCACCTCCCTGATGATCCGGTGTGCCCGTTTCACATGCTCAAATGACTTGTGCGAGGGGCCGATGATATCGAAGATATCATCAACCTGGCTTGCCACCTTCCGGTTCAGGTGCTCAAGTCCCGCTGGGGAGTCGATCAGCACGTACCGGTAGTTCTTTGTAATCGTTGCAAGTGCTCCCTTCAGTGCCGAGTCCGGAAGGCAGTAGCAGCCCTCCACCCACTTCGTCCCGATCGAGATGAGATCGAATGCTCCTCCTTCATACAGGCCATCCTCCCAGATCCGGCTCTCGATCCGTTCGGTGGGGGCAATCCCTGTCGTGGTGCCGCCCCGCTTTATAAAAGTCTCTGAGATGAGATCTGCGATCGTCTTCACGCCTTCCTTATCGAGATCGACCCCCACCATCTCGGCGAGGTTCTGGTCGGGATCGAGATCGACAAGGAGGATCGGGATCTGATCCTTTGCGATGAAGTGCTTTGCCGTAAGCGCCGTAAAGCTCGTCTTTCCTGTTCCTCCCCGTCCCATCGTCACCAGTGTCTTCATATCTCATTCACCATCCATTTCCATTCTCACTCATCATCTGCCTGCTCCGAATTATCAATTCTTCAATTCTGAACGCAAGAGCGGGAACCCCTCTTCTCCTCACTATCCGCTTCTCCATCAGGTTCCCGTCCTGATACCTGATCCACTCTGCCGGGGAAATACTCCTCCTTCCCCGGAATGAAGAGGGCGGCGGTATACTCCTCGATAAAGTCAACATCAACGAGGAGATCGATATAGACCATGATACCGGCAATCTTCTGCGCCTCCCTCCGTTTGGCTCGCGATACCAGTGCCGCATATGCACCTTTCAGTGAGGTGTTTCCAACCGGGTGCACCTCTGCATTGGGAAAGTATGGGATGATCCCAAACTCAATGGTGTTGTGAATATCCACAAACGCCCCGAACGCCCCTGCCAGGAAGATATGCCTGATATCCGTTACTTTCATCCGGTACTTCTTCAGGAGCACGCCGATCCCTCCGCAGAGGGCGGCTTTTGAGTCCATGAAGTAGTCCATATCCGCTCTTGTGATGACGATATCCCGGCCAGTTGCAGCATCCTCTGCTTTTACAACCACGTATTCAGGGCCATTGTGCCCTTCCCGGACGAGCGGATGGGCGGTGAAGATGCCCTTGAAGTCGATGATACCTGCCTTAAACATCCCGGTGACACAATCGATCAGCCCGGACCCGCAGATGCCGCGTGGCTTCCCACCCCCGATCACCATGCAACGCGCTTCCCCGGTATCCGGGTCGATCGCCACCTTCTCGATTGCACCGTGCATCGCGCGCATCCCCGAACTGATCCCGGCCCCCTCAAATGCGGGGCCCGAGGCACAGGAGATCGAGGCGATCCAGTCTTTATTACCCAGGATGATCTCCCCGTTGGTGCCGAGATCGATGAAGAGGGAGATCTCCGACCCGCAATGGAGTCCTGAGGAGAGTACCCCGGAGACCGCATCGCCGCCGACAAAGCGGCTCACGTTCGGGAGGCAGAAGCAGTAGGCTTCGGGATGGATATTGATCCCAAGTGATGCTGCCTTCCTGATAAACGGCTTCCGGGGAACATCGGCATCTGTCAGCTCGAGGTATCCCGGGTCGGTGCCGGTGAGGAGGTGGTTCATCACGGTATTGCTCGAAACAGCAATCTCCACCAGATCGAGCGGGTCCACGCTGGCAGTCTCTGCAACACGCTGAATGGCAATATTGATACTCCCGGCTGCCGCCTGCTGGAGGAGCCGGAGTCCGTCTCCTTTCATGGCAAAGGCGATCCGGGTGATCACCTCTTCCCCATAGGTGATCTGCTTGTTCATAGTGGTCTCTTCAGCAATGACAATACCTGACTCCAGATCGACGAGTGCACAGGCGATCGTTGTCGTCCCGAGATCGAGGGCGATGCCGAGGGGCGGGCCGGCCTTCTCCTTCGGTATGGCATCGATCACCTCGGGATAGCCGTTTGTCTCGGTCAGAACGGCCACGAGCCCTGTATCCGATTCCTGCATCTTCCGGTACACTGAATCGCTGATGACAGGCCTTTTCCCTGAATACTCTCTCAGGCGGATTGAGGTACCTGCGTGGGGAAGGACCCGGTTGGATCTGATCTCAAGTGGATACAGCCTTACAGATGGGTCTATCCCTCCACAGTCGCATTCACCGGAGAGCCCGCAGAGGATCTGCGGCCGCTCGATCCTGCTCTCGACCGGGATCGTCACCTCCATGTTCCCGGTCACGAAGATCTCGCAGGCGAGACGGTACCCCCGTTCCCGTTCTGCCATTGTCAGATGGTTCTTCTGGGTGAGCCTCTTCTCTCTATAATCACCGGATTCGATGATCACCCTGCATTTACCGCACTCCCCCTTGCCCCCGCAGATGCTCTCGATCTGCACGCGTGCATTCCTGAGTGCGGCGAGAAGTTTCGTCCCCTGCGGAACGGAGACGACCGTATTCAGTGGGTGGACGATTACCCTGCACTCCTCTTTCATTCATCATCCTTTGGCGGCCAGTATTCCTCGATAAACCGTTTCAGGCCAGATGAGTCCTTTGGACCGACAAGTACCCGCCAGCCACTCACCTCTTCAGTCTCCCCGGAGAGGCGTGCTGCGAGGCCGGGGATGATCAGGGTGTGGTGGTCGACGATCTTCTCAGCCTCGTTGATCTTCAGCGCCTCTGCCATCACGTCAGAGGTGAGGTACCGTCCGGCAACCGCACTCTCGACACTGATCCCGCTCGTATCAACGACGATTAAGTGACAGTCGAGATGGGTGGACTTGATATCCGCTTCCACCGTGAAGAAGGTGAGGGCATAGTTTGTGGTGATCAGGAGCGGGGAGTTCTTGTCCGGATTCCCAAAGGACCTGACACCGGGTTCGACCGATACCGGTTTCCGTGGGTCAGTGTAGATATTGAACCGCCAGATCAGCTGGGGGAGGATGTTCCATGCATCCATGCTATGCATGATGATGAGATCCGCATACCGGGAGATGAGCATCGCCGCCATGTACGTCTCCTTCCACTGTACCGCCTCCTTTGCGAGCTCTTCCCCCGCCCAGGCGGCAATCGGGGTGCCGAGGAGCGGGAACCCGGCGAGTTCGTCACGGGCGATGCATGCCGCCCTCCTGAGCTGGGTGAATGTGTAGATGGTTCCGGCAAACCCTTCATCCGGGAAAGTTCCGGGATCGAGGACCAGATCCAAAATGCCGCATGCTGTCAGGGTCTTAACAAGGCTCCTGAGAAGGGCGATATCACCTGGTGCGGATGCAACAAGGGGGGCATCATACCGGAGGGCGAGGTCGGCCATCGCCTGCCAGTTCTCCTCAGTCGCCGCATAGATGAGAGGGCGGCGATCACCTGCCTCGGCAAGCCCCGCCTCCATCACCGCCGGATCGAGGGAGCAGAGGATCAAAGGATATGTGGTGGCACCAGCCGCCGTCTTCACCGTCTCCCTGAAGGCGGCGGAATCATCGGATACAGACCGGATCGCGATCCCGTCCAGCCGGAGATCCCGCCCGATGTACTGGTAGGTGAACCCCTCGATTGCTTCAATCCGCTTCAGGATATCTTCTTTCTGCATGCTGTCATCGATATCGATGATAACCGGGGTCGGGTTATGGTAGGTAAAGTCATGCCGGTAGAGGACATGTTTTCCCCCGATAAGAACTGCATGCTCTCCGGTTCCGATTGTTACCGCCTTCACGGGAGGAGCAAGGAGTTCGCCCAGATCATGCAGAAGGTTTTCGTACTGTTCGGTTGTAAGCGGCGGGCAGTCCGGGATGGTATATTCGCCATTGACCAGTTTTGTTGCGAATGCCATGCAGTTTGCTTCGCCGCATTCGCCGCAGTTCGTCTTTGGCAGGAGCTTATAGACATCGATCGGGCTGATCTCCTTGATGCTCTTCTTTGCATGAGTATTGGCCATATCTTCCACCCCTCCTCAGCACCTCGTCCTCACCCAGTCGGGTGCCTGCGGAACCGCGATCTTTTGCTGCATCATCCATGTTCTGACATCCTGCATCGTCTGGACGGCTGCGGGATGCATCATCATGAAGATATCCACTCCCGCAAGGAGGAGGATGAGGGCATTGATCGTCTCCCATATCGGCCCCCTCATCTCCTTCGGGCTGTATTCAGGATCCATCGTCATCCATGCCTCCCGTGCCGCCCAGGCATTTGTGGATGCTGAGATCGTTGGGTGCTGGAGTTCGGCATCCCCCATCAGTGCGGCATGGCGTGCACGTTCATGGATGGTGAAAGAGTATTCAAGCCCGTATCCGAGTGCAACTGTCGTCAGATCCATCACGATCTCTTCAGGAGGCAGGTATTCATAGAGCCGCCGGTTCAGTTCCTTCGCACTATTCAGCTCAAGTCCGGTGAAGGCGAGGAGCAGATGGCCGTTATCATGTGCGGCTTTTGCCACCCCTTCAAGGGTCTTTGCCTCGGCCATATCGAGGGTGACGGAGTTTAAGAGCAGCCGCTCGCCGCCTGCCCGTTCGGCAACCTCGGTGAAGACGGCGGCATCCTTTTTGGGATCTCCGCATCCGCCAATAATAAGCGGAACATCCACTGCCTGGAGTACCTCTTCAACAATATTTGCCGCTTCCTGTGGCGATCGGTCATGGATGAGCGGATCGGTGCTCATCAGGTGAACCGTTACACAATCTGCGCCGAAGGTGTTTACATTCATCCGCGCCCACTCCGCAGGATCATCCATCACATCCAGAACAGCGGCCTTCAGGGTTTTTGGCAATGCGACATCCATATCAAAGACATCCATTGAGATCGCAGTCCGGTTCTTCGGAGGAAGAGCGGGATTAGAGAATGCGGGTGTAGTTGATCCGCCGATGGTAATAGTGCTCCCCCTGCTGCCCCCGTCTTTCTTCGTTGCACCGAGTGTGACCTCCCGGATCGAGCCGGGATACTTCTCCGCCACCGGGCTGAAACCCTCCCGTAACAGCTCAGTCGGCCGCTTCGGATCTTCTGGCAGGACGATTCCGGGTACGCCGCTGATACCAACCGGGATAAAGAGCTCAAGATCGCCTATCTCCATCCTGAAGTTCTCAAACTCGACCTGCTCCACCCCCGAGAGGAGCGAGAGCAACCGCTCGCCGAGCACGGAATCTGCATGAATCTGATTCTTCTTCATCATTGCATCTCCCCCCGTCCTGGTTTTTTCGGTTGCACAGGCTGGATGATCACCTTGTCCGCATAGATACGGGCATTCTTGAGGAGAATCCTGAATCCTCCGGTGGTGATCGGGAGTTCGCCTGCGGTGATCACCGCCGTCTCTTCCGCCTCTTCGGCAACCTCAACCCATCGCGTGACAACCGGGTGGTTCTGTCCGGTCAGGAAGGTTTTCAGCTCATCAATGGTGGTGGCATCCTTCTCGGTTGCGATCGCACCAAAGACAGATTCGGGAATATACTCCTTCAACCGCTCCTTGATCTCTTCAGGTATCCATACGACCGCCTCATATCCGCCATCTGCCTGGAGGAATTTCCGTGAACGCATGTATTCGATCGAGATCCCGTGGAACCCGTCGATCTGTCGGCCTCCAGCAGTCGAATCAGCCATTGTAGAGAAGGGAAGGCCGTTTACGGCGAGATCGCGGAAGCCACGGTGGACGATGCCGTATCCTTCCACTTCAGGAATATAGAAGGCGATCGCCTCAAAGCATCCGCAGGAGGTGTGGGGGTAGCCGAAGCCCGAGTAGAGATAGATCCGGTTTACCTCGCCCATCGATCGCTTTTGAGCACTCTCATTCACCCCGGTGTACTCACCCGCCTCCGGGTCGAGACAGTCTCCTTTCTCGATCGGGAAGATCGGCCCCTTCGGATCGATCCTGGCAGCAGCCCGCCCGTCGAACCAGCTGATCGCCCCACAGTTTGCATACCGTTGTGGGGTGACGACACAGACATGGGTCGGTGCAAAGGACTGGCAGAGTGCACAGCCATAGAAGACATCCACATCCTCGTCAGAGAGGCCGCGTGCCCGTGCATCCCGTGCCTCATAGATGGCCAGTGCCTCTGTGTATAGAGGGCCTATCTTTTCGGGATCGGTGATGAAGGTGATCTGGATCTCCTGTATGATCGGCAGCTCGTTTCTGAAGAGCTCCTGCATCGCCATTCCGATGAACCGGAATGAATTGAGCCCTTTTTTAAAGGATTTTTTAGAGAGGCGGATCCAGATATCGTACCGCTGGTTAAGATGCATGAAGCCTTCGATATAGTTGGAGTATTCGTGGATACGCCGCTCGATCACCCCCTCCAGATTCTCCTCAAGTTCAGTCCCTGCGATCTCGATTAAGATCCCGAAGGGATGGCTCTTTCCCTCTTCGAGGTCAGGGATATCGGGGCCGATGACATGGATGGCACCGGATTCGATCTCCTCTGCCGGTTTCAGCCTGACAAGCTCGAACTTCTCAGCAACCTTCGGGCCGCCGAGTTCAAACTGCATGTCGCTCTTTCTGATCCGCTCACCCTCGTGGACAAGCCCGACATCTACGGGAATATCTTCGAACATCGCTTAGTCCTCCCTGTTCCCGAGAATTGCTTCAAGGTTCATGATCCAGTTTTTGATTGAGATATTGGAAAATGACCATCTGGCATTTGGCTGGTAGACATTGTCAAGGCTGATCGTCTTCAGGTTCGGGGCGAAATTCTTCAGCCCCGAGAGGATCGTCCATCCCATCTGGTAAGGGAGGCCGACGAAGATGGCAAGGTCATGCGGCCCTTTTCCGTCAACCCCCTGCCATCTCGGATCGGTGAGCCTGTTTCCGATATCGACAGCGGGCATCACCGCATCCGGGGTAAAACCCCGTTTCAGGAACTCATTGTTTGTATTGCCGGTTGCGACCACCTGAATGTTGTATCGTTTTGCCATTGCAATCACATAATCGATCAGCTTCTTCTCTTCAAGGTCGATCTCAGCGGCAATGCTCCCGACGACGAATATCGGCCTTTTTGCACGCCTGATCATCGCATCGGCAATCTCTGGCTTTGTGATCAGTGAGGCTTTCTTTGGTCCGGCCACCTCGGCGGTCAGCCATGCTTCCTGGCTCATGGGAACGCCTCCTTCTCTGGAAGGAGAGTGGGATCGGGGATCACCGTCTCCTTCCAGTCTTTCTCTTTAAGGATGGCGACGATATCCTCTTTCATGGTGATCGGAATATCCGCCTCCATCCTGACGAACCGGTGGATGTCTGTCGGCATCGCTCCGAGGAGCCTCCGGTGGAGATCGATATAATGTGTCAGTTTCAGCGCCCGTCCACGTGAGGTGTCATTTGGCCTCATTGAGAGCTTGGCGATCATCACCATCGCCTCCTCCTTCGTCTCGACGGCAATGAAGAGGTGTTCTGGGACCGGACCCACATACACCTTCTCGCCGGTCCGTGTATCATCGACATACCAGTCTTCATCATGGTCAGATCGTCCGAGGAGCATCCTCCGGTACTTCGTGCCATGTGGCCCGACGATCACCGGTATCCCGAGCCGCCAGAACCCGGCCGCAATCGATACGGCCTTCTGTGACATCGCACCCCAGGCCACCCCCACAGCACCGACCCGGTTATAGACATAATCTGCGATCTCCGCATAATTGCCGCGGAGGTTTCTGCGTGCGAAGATGCTTGCAATCTTGACGGCAGCACCGGAGATGTGGGCATTCGAGACACATGAGCCGACATTCACAATTGCCCCGGCTTCGAAAGTACCTGAATATACCTCATAGGGTGATTTCCCATCCTCATCCCGGTACATGCCGATCGTCATCGCGGCACAACCAGAGGTGCAGACGATGAAACGCCGGTTTGCAAATTCTATCGCCATCTCAGCAAGTTCATTACCGCCTTTTGGATAGTTCGCACACCCGACGAATGCGACGATCCCCGGGATCTCGCCGAGGACGATCGGCCCGCCGACCTGCCGGATCTCGATATCCTGGATCGCACCCCGACCTGCCCGGAGCTTGAAGGATTCGTTTCTGAGCGTATCTTCCCCTGCTGCTACGATTAACGAGTGAATTGGGATCTCCTGGGGGCATGCCGATTCACACCTGATACAGCCGACACATGATTCATAGATCCCGGTCAGCATTGCAGGTTCGCCACGGCTGAAGGCCTTTAACGCATCGGGTATATGGATGTCATTTGGGCAGGCACGCCGGCATTCCCTGCACTGGGTACATTCCTTTGCCATCTCCAGCGCTTCTGCAGGTGAGAGGAAGATGCCACTCTTTTTCTTCTTCCGCTTTGGTGCTATCTGCATCGCAGTCCTGACGGCAACGACCCCGACCTCCCCGGGATTCATGATCAGGGCGCCGTCGATCTTTCCGCTCACGAGGTCGTCGATGATCTCTTCAGGCGGATCCCCTGTTCTGTCAGTGAGTCCAAGGCAGTTCTTCCCGCTGGTTGCGATCACCGGGATCTTCAGGGCACGGGCTTCATCCAGTACATCGGTCCTGATGCATTGCTCGTCAACGACGATGATATCGGGAATGCCACTCCTGATATACCGGATCTGCCAGGATATCGGGCCGATGATCTTTGCCTTCGATGAGTACCGCGTCATATCGATCCCGGTGCAGCAGATCCCGGTCACCTCGATATCGCCGATCAGCTCGTTATCCTGCATATAGTCCATGATCTCAACAGATGGGGGAACATTATGGCCGATGACCAGGATCACCGGCCTGGTGGTGTCAACCGAGCCAAAACCTATATCGACAAGGGGTGCATTCGGATCAGCTTTTGGGAGATCATATGAGGAGATCTGGGCAATATCCGCAACCTCCATTGAGAGATGATCGATCATGCCGGTGTGCATAACTTTTGATTCCAGATCGACGGGGTTGCCCTCCTGCCCGGTATGGGTGCAGGCAAGGAGTTGTGTGATCTGCTGCTCCGAGTAATCGAGCACCATCTCCAGATCGCCAAGCGTCTCCGGCTTCATTCCACAGACGAGGCGGGTGATCGGCGCTTCTACCTTGATATTCAGGCCGCCGGGATCGAGCCGGGTGTCTGCACCGAACTCCTCGATCAGGTGGGTAACCAGCTCACGGGCATGGCTTGTATGGGTTGCTGCTCCGATACAGGCGGCAAGGAGGACGATTCTGGACTGCTGCCCCGGCATCGTGATGCCGCATGCACCCTTCTTGTCTCCGGTCAGGTCGCATTTGCCGAAGGTACAGAGGCAGCAGAGATCACAGAATGGGAGGTAAAACGGCTTGTATCTATTCAGGAGGGTCAGATCCCAGTTCCTGAGTGTGGACATCGACGGAAACGGCGTCGGCCCCTGCGGTTCATCCCAGGTCTCCTGTGCGAGCCTGCCAACAGAAAATCTGAGATCTTTGATATTCCCTATCTCGGTCTCGATCTCCTTGATACTGATATTGATCTCTTTTGTGCCCATTACTCCCACCATCTGTTTCTCTTATATAGGATTCATCCACCCCGGTTCTGGTACATATTGGGCGAACCCTGTATATCAGTGATTCAATCCTTTATGGGGCTAAAATAGTTTCTATCGGAGTCATTGGGTGGATTGGGGGAGATCATGACGGTTCTGGCAGAACAGCTGCCCGGAAGATGAGGTGAAATGTGTCGAAATCGCGCGTCTCCGGTCACCTCAGTATCCGGATCAGTCGAGGAGATTTGGTATATCCTGCAGTTCCAGGTGCCCGGCGATCGTCCGGGTGACCAGGGGGCCGGGCGCCTGCCCCTGGAGGCTGAGGGTTGCGATGGTGCGTTCAGCAATTGCTGCCGGATCGATCGCTCCTTCCGCAACCGATGCCCGCACTGTCGCATGCACCCTCTGAATAGCGGCAAGCCCGATATCCATTTTGAGATAGGCATCTTCTCCTTCGGCGGGAAGATCCCATGCGGGGAAGAGGATGTTCACTCCTTCGAGCTCACGGAGCCGTTTGATGGATGCAACTGACGCGTGTGGATCGTCGTAGATGGGGAATCCACCCTGAACAGGTATGGAATCGCCTGAAAAGAGGATGCCGGTCTCCTCCATGAAGAGTGAGATGGATCCGGGTGAGTGGCCCGGCGTATGGATCACCGTCATTTCGGTTATGCTCTCTCCTGATGTATCAGGGATGATTGAATCGCCGTCCTGAAGCTCGCGATCAATGGTGATGGGGCCGCTGATCAGCGACTCGAAGCCGGGCACGGGCCGCTCCCTGTGCTGGAGATCCAGGTCCTCTATCCAGGCACGATCCGCTGTGTGCGCCGCGATTGTGCACCCGGTTGCCCGCTGGATTGCCCATGCCCCTCCCATATGATCCGGGTGGGCATGGGTCAGGATGATCTCTCTGATCTCGCGGGGATCGCGGCCGGCTGCCCGGATCGCCTCAACGATCTCGGTTCCGCATCCGGCAACCCCCGAGTCGATCAGGGTGATCGTCTCCCCAAAGACCAGATAACAGTACACGAACCGATCCAGTGTGACTCCGGGTGCAACAGGGATCGTAAAATTCAGTTTCAGTGCCTGAACAGAGGGTGCGATTGCCATAAGATCTCCTTATGAAGGGTATAGGAAGGAAGGAGGTATAAAAAGTACTGGTAAAATGTACTTGTACAAATGCTGGTGTGGCAGCCCCCTCTTTCACGTTGTCTGCTAAAACCCTGCCACCCTTAAACGATCAGCTCAGAAGGTTACCCGTGGGGCTTCTGCTTCCCGCATATTGTATTCCATCGTCCAGAAGTACGCCTCGCCGTGGGCGATCCTGAAGACGACAAGTTTTGGATCGGCTGCACCGGTGATCCCGATATCATGGAGCCAGGGGCGGTCTTCGATCAGCTTCTCCCTGAGATATATCTCACTGACCGGCTCGATCGATCCTGCAACCCGCATCATCTTTCCGGCACCGTCACCGGGAGCAAAGAAGCAGAGTTCAAGATTGGGGTTTTTTGTGAGCTGTTTCCAGACATTCTTTCCAATACAGGTATGGTAGTAGAATCCTGTCTCATCGGCAAACCACATGGCAAATGCCCGGACCCGTGGCTGGTTACCGTCCATGGTGGCGATATAGGTCACCGGGTTCTCATTTGCGAATGTAACGCATTCGGAAAAGTCCATTTTGGTTCCTCATAACTTCATTCGGGAAGGAGAAGGATAAATATTGCTATCTAAGAGAGACTGGAGAATAACCAATCTTCGTTTATGGTATGTTTTCTCCCTTCAAGCTCACATTTCTGAATCGATATAGTGATACATCGGTAGCATAGTGTCGTGCTTACGTTCATTAGTTCCCTTATGTGTTTGATCTAGTGATTATTGCTTTTTTAATCCTAGAAACGAGTGATTATGGATAAATACCTATGGTTTTAATAAGCGCAAGTTGGTTTTTTCCCTCTAATTTGACGAAAATTTTGCGTTACATTCTGCTGTGTTACTGGTTAGGTTCGATCAAGAGCATGAGTACTATATAAAAGCTCGGCACTTGTGTTGCATCTAAGTTAATTCGCAAAAGCCGTGATAATCGTGATTTTTTCTTAGAGTCTACGCGCCAGAATAAAGGTATTAGCTGAGATATAAATTGGTTCGAGACCATAAATCTTAGTATTGCCTTATAATGTTCCGATGTTTAATGCTCACTCTTTTACCCGCCTCATTCAAATATGAGGGCGTTCAATGATAACTCATTCAAGACAATCGTTTTATTATTTCAGATAATCTTACAATATTAGTGAGTGGGGCATGAGATGAGAAGTGAATTTATAAAATCACTGTTCATAGCATATCTGGAAAAGGATGATACAAAATTTTTGGATATCGCAAATGAGATCATTTCAGATGAGGCTAAAAAGAATCATACACTATTAGCAAAAGATCTAAAAAAGATTCTAAATAACAGGAATCAAAATTCTTTTCAAAAAGATTCAATTTCAAGACGTTTTAGAGAAGGGGTGCCAATTCCAAGAGATTCCGAAAGAGGCTTCCCTTTACTCGAAATACGCGAATATCATTGCAATTTCAATGATCTTGTACTCAATCAAGACGTCTTTGAAAAGTTAAATACTTTGGTGGATGAGTTCCGGCATAAAGAAATTTTTAGTTCGTATGGATTAAAACCTAAGCAAAAAATTCTTTTTTGTGGGCCCCCGGGAACTGGTAAGACATTAAGTGCAAAAGTAATTAGCTCCGAATTGAATTATCCTTTAGTTTATATTCGATTTGACTCAATTGTATCGTCATATTTGGGTGAGACTGCAACGAACTTAATGAAAATTTTCGACTTCATCGATAAAGGTGAATGGGTTGTATTATTCGATGAATTCGATATCATAGGTAAAAAGAGAGATGATCCCTATGAGCATGGTGAGATTAAGAGAGTTGTTAACAATTTTATGCAAATGCTTGACAATTTCAAAGGACGCAGCCTTATAATTGCTGCAACAAACCACCCACACTTACTTGATACAGCTATTTGGCGACGTTTTAATGATATCATATTTTTTGATATGCCGGATCATGAAAGGAGACGAGATATTTTTAATAAATATTTGAAAGTTTTCGAGCGAGCAGAAAATTTGGATGTCGAGGATTTTTCTAACATTACAAAAGAATTTTCACCAGCCGACATATCGCAGGTTTGTGAAGAAGCCTTGAGAAGGATAATCCTTCATAATAAGCGAGAAATTACTAATGATGAAGTGAATTGGGCGATTAAACAGCAAATTAAGAAAAAAGAGATAATTCAAAGGAGTTAGTATGGTTGAGCACTTTGAACATCTCCAACTTCCATTTATTTCTGAAAATCTGGCTCGGAAGAAAAGAACTGGCAGAAGGGGATCACCTTTTCAGAAAACTGATCGAGACAAAGCCGAGTTTTACCAAACCGAAATAAAACAATTTTCTGCCCTTAAAGAGAACTTAGTAACTCAAAAACGAAAATTCAGAGATTTTTTTGACCCGAAATTAATCTTTAAAATCGAAATCAGTCAAAAAATTGACGAAAATATATTGCGAGAAGAACTGAAAAAAATTGATATTGAGGTTATCGCTCCGTCCCCTGATAAACAGGGCTTTTGGATAGTTTTTTCTGAAGATTCTGAAATGAAAAAATTCGAAGATTCGCTTGTAGCATATGCCAGAACTGACAAAAAATATGGTACAGTTCTTGATGCGATCAAAAAAATCACAGATATTCCACCTGAAGAAAAAATAGGTCCATTATTAAAAGATAAACCACTTGGGGCAGATGAAGTTACTCCTTTAGATTTTTCTGTTTGGAATATGGATAACAATCAACTTAATCATTTTCTAACAGGGCTCAAAAAATTCATAAAAACAAATGATGGCTATGTACTTGATGAATTTAAAACAAAGAATTTTTGCCGTCTAAAAATTCGAGTGAATAATCCTTTACTTCAAGAAATACTACAACTCAAGGAGATAGAGTCTGTTGATAGACCTCCTAGAATTCGCCTTCAGGAAAAGATTCAAGTAGATTTTAAAGATATTCGCCCCCAAGGAAAACCTATGGATGATGCACCTGGAATATTGGTAGTTGATTCAGGTATTTTACCAAGTCATCCACTCTTAATTAATTCTGTTGGAGATGCAATAGCTATTGCAACAAAAGATCAAATTGGGGTGCGACCAGATGATCCATATGATGAAATCGGCCATGGTACACAGGTAGCGGGAATTGCATTGTATGGTGACATTCAAGAATGCATTGATAATAAAGAATTCGCTCCTGAATTTTGGATTTTTTCTTCGAAAGTTATGTATATGGATGATAATGGTGATCCTACCTACGATATCAATGAATTAATTGAACATCAATTGTATTCCGCAGTTACACGAATAATTGAGCAATATCCTCAGTGTCGGATTATTAACTTATCACTTGGCTGTTCTGACTATCGAATGTTTGCGGGTAAAAGACAATTTGACATCGCCTCGCTTATCGATGAATTGGCTTATAAATTCCAATTAATTTTTGTTATATGCGCTGGGAATTATTACGAAGGGTTTGAACATAATAATTATCCTGAGTATCTTTTAGATGAATCAACCGATTCGACGAAAATAATTGACACTGCGTCTTCTGCTCTAGGAATTACAGTTGGTGCTTTGTATAATGAAACAATACCTGGGCCGCTTATCCCAAGATATGTCATTCAACCTTCTCATTATACACGGGTTGGACCAGGATATAACGGGATGGTAAAACCAGAGCTTGTAGAGATTGGTGGTGGAAAAGATGATGATACATTTATTCCAACAATCAACCACAATTGGATCAACGATCATAGGCTCTTCACTTTGGATTCAGGAACGAGTTTTAGTACCCCGAAGGTTGCACATTTTATCGCAAAATTGATGATAACATATCCATTATACTCTAATAATCTATTAAAAGCCCTTCTTCTTTCATCTGCATCTATTCCCGAAGAAAGACCCGGATCCTTGAGAGAATGCAATTTTTTTGGAAATGCAACTAATCAACAAAAACTTTTAAACATCTACGGTTATGGGCAGCCAAACATAGATAAGGCATTTTACTCTGAACGAAATCGAGTTCTTCTGATTCGTGAGAACAGGATACAAAACAATCATGTTCATATCTATCCATTATTCTTACCCAGCAATTTCATCAATAATAAAGGAATGAGAACAATTTCCATCGCTCTTGCATTTGATCCGGTTACTAACAAAAACCGTATCGACTATCTCGGTGTAATGTTCGAAATGCATCTTTTTAAAAATACTGACCCTAATACGTTAAAACAAGCATACAGTGAAATTGATTTTAATAATAACGATGAAGAACAGATTCCAGGGTTATTGAAGAAACAAGAAATCAAACTCAACCCTGGTTTAAATATTAGAAACAAAGGTGTACATCAAAAAGGAATTGTAAAATTTTCGAAAAGGCCCGGTATTGATCCAAATGTACCTTTAACTCTTGTCATTCTATGTAAAAAACGATGGGTGGAGAAAGATTATGAGCAAGAATATTCAGTTATTGTTACAGTAGAGCACGGTGAAAATATCGATTTATACAATCAAATTCGAATTAAAAATCGTGGAAGGGCGGAAATCTCATTATAATCTCTCGAGTTGGTTCGGCAGGTGCCTCCTGATGATTTACCCTATATTTTCATCCACCTTATTATGAGTGATGGAGAATTAGGATTCATCTCGAGAAACCCGGTTCACCTTGTTCTAATCGCCTTCTGTTAGCATACCGCCTGCTACGGCTACGCTTTGCCGGTTTGCAGATTGTTCAGTCCTTGACAATTGCAGAGGCTAATAACCTAAGATAGGTTCATATGACCCTCTTGTCTTTCAGCATGCATCTTTATTAATCCTCCT
>WOYI011425587.1_pt3 | contig 110531 bp, 115 predicted proteins | sample 6423411 | NCBI WGS metagenome assembly WOYI01 (sample SAMN13441803, study PRJNA592873) | oil field metagenome | biome: oil field; feature: oil-well bore; material: oil-contaminated soil; isolation source: oil-contaminated soil from oil-well borehole | place: Germany: Wietze | collected...
AAGAGGGACCGGTCAGGGTCGAGGTGCAAAAGGATGGATCCGTGGTTTTCGAAGCCAAAGAGAATGGTGCTATCAATCCGGGCGTGGAGATCCAAATTGACGGCAAGGCTTATGGGCGGACCGGTGAGGACGGCAAGCTCCATGCGAAAGGCTTGCTCTTCGGTCCCCATGCTTGGAGTGTCGAATCTGGTGACGAGGAACCCTTGAGCGGGGCATTCGAGGTCCCTAAGATTTCCAAGGCCTCGATCGTGAGGCATTGGTTCGAGGACAAGGAAACCAAGAAGGAACTCGATGCCTTTTCGATCCGTCAAGGCGTTTCTTTGTGGATTGCCATCAAGAATACGGGCACGGTGCCCATAAAGGAATGGGAGGTCTGGAACACGTGCCCAGGGCTAACGACTTGTGCCGACTTAAAGATAACTCGCCCCTCGTTGCCTGGATGGCTCACAAAGCCGGTTATTTCTATCATTTTTAAGGACCTTCGTCTTGGAAGAAGGTTCAAGATCGAAAACGGAAAGCTCAAGGTTGCCAACGTGTTCGCAAACCGAACGAGCAAACCTGGGAAAGTGCTTCTTCGAGGAAATCTGCCTCATGAAGGCCTCAAGCCAGGGGATACGCTTGATTTTGCTGAAGATTGGTCATACGCGAAATGGATGAGAGAATACCTGGAAAATCTGGGGATTGACAAGAAAATCAAGGGAGGGCTTGTCGAGCATAAAAATTACGAAATTACCGACCCAAAAAAGGGTATCATCGAGGGCAGCATCGAGGAGTACAAAATTGCTGGGGTCACGAAGCACGACGTGGGCTTCAGGGCAACGCTAAGAGGGCTTGAAGAGTGCTGTACCTTGCGGCTGTTTATCGAGGGGAAAGAAAGCGATCAGCGCTCGATCCAGGCCTGCTACCGGGTAGGGAAGAGCCTCGTCAGGGACTAAAGCCTGGGCCAAATGAGACCTTTGAGGCGTTCGCATGAACAAGGAAGGCCGCCTTGCGCTTGCCAGCCTTGGCTTCGGTGCGGTGCTCGCAATCCTTGCGTTGTATGGGCTTTGCAGCTTCAAGGCGGCGGGGTTGGAGGCAACAAAGGCCAAGATCTTGCTGAGCGAAACGCTTGGAAGCCCTTTTATGGCGCTTGCGGTAGACTGCACCGCGCCGGGGAAGCTCGTTGAGGGTCTTGCCGAATGCCTCGGAGACATCCCCGGGGGGTATTGCTACCACACGAGCTGTGACGTGGTCCAGGCTCCTTGCCTTGCCATCGACCAGCCCTTTAAGGTTGCCATTCTGCCGGTGTCTCGCCTGTGAGCCTTGCAAAGCATGCCGGCCTTTTTGGCCTTGCCGCTTCCAACCTGGTGCGCTACTCTCACAAAACAATCGCGCTGTTTCTTCCCCTTTGCCTAGCAATGACCCTAGCTTCGGCCATGACGTTCGTTAAGGACGGGCTCAAAAAGGATGCGCTCCTTTCCACGACGAACCTCCCCGACATCACGCTCCAGCGGCTTTTAGGCGGGAGGCTCGAGAGGCTCAAGGAAGAAAGCCTGTCCAAGGTCAGCACATTGCCTGGCATTGCAAGGCTGATCCCCAGAGTCTGGGGTTATTTTCCCTTGGAGATTGGCGGTAAGCCGTTTGTGTACACGCTCGTCGGCGTCCATCCTGGGCTTCAAGATCCTAAGATGATGGGCCTTTGTGTCGCCTATGGCAGGTTTTTGAAGCCGGGAGATGACAACGAGGCCGTGATCGGGTCCGCGCTCGCCCGCTCGCTCGGGGTGCACGTTGGCGAGAGCATCGTCCTTAAGGATGCGCTCGGCAATGCCTACGCCTTTAGGGTGGTCGGGCTGTTCGCCACGAGCGTCCAGATATATGCGAGCGACATGCTCGTCACGACCATAGGCGCCGCCCGGGATTTCCTTGGCTACGGCAACGGCGAGGCGAGCGATGCGCTTGTCTACCTCGAGAATGGAGTCTCGCATGACCTCGCGGCCAAAGCGATCGCTTCGCTTGATCCTGGGTTCCGGGTTCTTACCCGGGATACGCTTACGGATGCCACCAAGCAGGCCTACTCCTCGAGGGCCGGAGTCTTTTCGCTCGTTTGGCTCGTTTTGTTGCTGACGGCCGCGCTTGTAGCCTGGGCACAGCTCTCGAGCATCTCGCTCGAGCAACGAAAGGAGGTCGGCATTCTCCGCTCGGTAGGCTGGGGCATCGGCGACATCATCGAACTCAAGCTCTTCGAAAGCCTGATTGTCGGGGTCATGGCGACGCTCTCGGGCCTCTTTTTGGGAGCGGGATACCTTCTTTTGGGCGCTCCGCTCATCAAGGGCTACTTCATCGGCTGGTCTTCGGTGTTCCCGGAGTTTCCGCTGCCTGCCTACGCCGCGCCCGAAAGCGTGGCGCTTTTGTTCTTTACGGGGGTGTTTCCATTGGTCTTTGCGAGCGTTGTGCCCTCCTGGGTCGCATCATCGGTGGAGGTAGATCAGTGCCTGAGAGGCTGAGAAGTTTATGAACGCAAAGCCCGCCCTTATCCTCGAAGGGGCATCCAAGACCTACAGCATAGCCAAAAAAGAGGTCAACGCCCTCATGAATGTTACGCTCGAAGTCCCCCCGGGGAGATGCTGCATGCTGGTCGGGCCATCCGGGAGCGGGAAGACAACTCTTCTGAACCTTGCCGCCCTCCTCACAAGACCAAGCGCAGGAAGGGTTGTTTTGTTCGGGAAGGATACAAACTCGCTCGGGGAGTACGGCCTGGATCGGCTGCGCAGGCAATTCATCGGGGTCGTCTTCCAGGCGTTCAACCTCTTGGGCGGGTTAAACGTGCTAGATAACGTCACGCTGCCGCTCGTCCCGCGCGGTATGGGGCCAAAAAAGCGCAAAGAAGCAGGAATGGCCACGCTCGAGAGGCTTGGGCTTGGGGGGTTTGCCGCACTAAGGGCCGAACAGCTCTCTGGAGGAGAGCAACAAAGGGTTGCGATCGCAAGGGCGCTTGTGGGTGATCCAAGCCTGATGATCGCCGATGAGCCGACCTCGAACCTGGACGAGGAGAACGTGTTGGCGATCCTCGAGATCCTGGCCAAGCTCAAGGAAGAAGGCAAAACGCTCCTTCTTAGCTCGCACGATGCGAGGGTCTTGGAGGGCGGGCTTGCCGATACCGTGGTACGGCTCAAAAACGGCGCTTTGCAAAGCTTAGCGGCGAAAGGATGAAGTCTTGATCTTAAACGAGTTCACCCTAGGCTATGGGCTGATGTCTGGGCTGTCGCTTGCCGGCGGGCTAGGGTCTGGGCTTTTAGGCCTTTCCCTTTCCCTAAAGAATCATCGCGACGCTAGGAGCTCGAGACTGGTATACCTCGTCACGACGCTCGTGTTTCTTGGGTTGTGGATGCGGCTGGCCATGGTGCCCCTGTGGTTCTGGACGCTTTCCAGCCTCGTGCCATCCATCCCGGGCGCGATGTGTCTTTACGGCGTCCACCGGGCGAACGAGCCTATCTCATGGGTCGCCACGGGTCTCAAGCCCCTTTTCCCGCTCCTGTATGGGTTTTGGATTGCCCTGCACGCCATCGATATTCGCCAGGACAACCAGCCCCTTTTAAGGCTGAAGCTCGCAATGCTCGTTCCATTGGGGGCCCTTTTGGTTGTCGAGTCTTTGGCGGACCTTGGGTTCCTCTGGCCGCTCGAGCCGATCCGTGTTACCTGCTGTACTTCGGCCTACACCGAGGTGCTCGAAGGAGGGTTTGGGTTCGTTTATGCATCCAACCACATCTGGGGGGCCTTGGCGTACGCCTTGCTGTCGGCTGGGATCGTGGCGGCAACTCTCAGGGCACTGGCAAGAAGGGCCTTCCCCCTTTCCTGGGGCTTTGTGCTTGCGATTCTTTTTGGTTCGGTCTTTTGTCTTTTTGCGCTTGTGTTTACGCTGCAGACCGAGCTTTCATTACGCATGGTGACGCCTAAGCATGCCTGCCTCTTTTGCCTTTTGAGGAAGTTCCCGGACGTGGCAATTGCCTCTCTCCTTGCGTTCTTGGGGGTCTTTTTTAACGTGCTGTCCGCCTTCGTGGGCGGGCTTGCTGGAAGAGGCAACGTGGATAAGGCCCTCGCAGGGGGTAGGGCTAGAGCCTACGCTCGAATTGGCGTGGGTCTGCTGATTCTTGGGACGCTAGGAATTCTTGCCCGATTCCTATTTTCTTCATAAGCCGCTTCAGGCCTTGGGGGGGAAGCATTGAAAATTGGCAAAAAAAATACCCTCTACGCCCTCCTTGCTTTATCCATGCTTACCGCGCCCCTCGTCTTTTTTTGGGCTGGCCGAAAGGGTTCCATAGAGAGCCTTCGTATCGAAGAGACTGGGGCCTTCGAAGTACCCCTGGGAGGAGGTGCTCCAAGGTACATTAAGGATGTTTCTCTAAGCTTACGCCCAAAATCTCCGGGCGCGCGTATCAGCATGCTGCTTACAGATACCGTAGCCTTGAAGGATAGGCTCCTAAGCGAGACAGGCTGGAGGATACCGGCCGTACTGGCCGACGGCAGTCCTTTTTTCATTCCCGTCTCCGTACAAAGGCAGGCCGAGAGCAAAACGCTCAAGTTTTGGCTGAAAGACCTGCCTTTGCCGGTAGCCGCTGGAGAGGATAAAGCACCCACCCTTGTTTTTAGCTACGAAACGGCCCCTTCCATGGAAGGGCTAAAAAACTTCGTTAGGGCACGCTATGGGTATGCACCAAGAACCCTCCCGCTTGGCCGGCCGGCGGTTGTAAGCCTTACGCTCGAGGTAGAAAAAGTCCATGGTCTCGAGGATGCCGGCATTGCCTTCTTTTTCCGGCGCGACCTTGCGGATGCGGACATCGAGGTATGCTCCGCCCCGGATACGCTCCTTGACCTTTCAACGAATGGGGCCTACCTCTTTATGGGGAAGGTTGACGATGCTTCTTTGGTGACCCTAAAACTCCGCATTACGGCCCGCAGCCAAAAGCTTGTGCGTCTTGAGCGCGCCGTAATCGTCGGCGGCTACCTCAAAGATTCCCCCTACCCAGGCGTGAAGGTTGAGGGGGCCAAACCCACCGAGCAGGTTACAAGCAGTACCGTCTCCTACCTAGGGGATATGGTCTTTCACGTTGAAAGCGCAACCCGTTAGATTTTAAGATAGGGCCATGGCTGGACTTTGGTGTGCTTGAATGCTCCTGTCCTAGTCGTGACTCTTTTTTAATTCTTGAATTTCCTCCTCGACCTCGGTAGCCCCTTCTGCATAGAATTTCTCTTCATCTGGGGCAAGCTCTCTTAAGAGTCGAAGAAACTCCCCGGCATGAATTCGCTCCTCATCGGCTACATCCTTAAGAACTTCAACGGCTAATTCGTTGTCAGTTGACTCGGCTAGCTGCATGTAGAGCTGAATGGCCTCGTATTCTGCCGAAATCATGAAGCGTACTGCCCGAACCAGTTCTTCATGGGTCAGCTTACGATCGTTGGCAAGTCCTGAAAATGGATTTCCGAAATCTGGCATAGCAATTCCCCCTTAATATTAAAAAGCTATCCTTAATTTAAGCCATTCTCCTGATCGAACAAAACGCGACGATGTCCTGCGCCCCGGCTACCAATGGAAAGGGGCCAAAGGGCATCTTATATGGGGCAAGGTAAGGTTTCCCCCCTAAGGGATTACGAAACCACGAGGGCCTTCTTAAGGGCCGGGTTCGCTGAAAGCGCCCCATCTAGGCCTTTGGTGGCAATCTCAAAGACGTACGGAAAGGTGCGTACGGTAAGCGCAGGGGTGGAGGTCATTGGGGTAAGGGCGGGCATGTTGGGGACGGCGTAGTGGAGAACGCCCAGCCGTTCGACAACGGGCTCGTCGTGCGTCGTCGGCGCCTCCAGCGACTCGACCGAGCCTCCTTGATCAATGGCCACGTCCACAACGACGCCGCCCTTGGACATTCTACGGACCATATCGGTCGTTATGACCTTGGGTGCCCTTTCACCATGCAAGAGGACGGCCCCGATCAATAGAGCGGTGCCGTCCATGGCTCGACCAAGGTGGTCGGGGTTGGACACCAGCAGCTCCAGCCGCCCGCCAAACCGTTCCTCTAGCGCTTCGAGCCTGCTTGGGTTGGTATCGAGTACGATCACCCTAGCGCCTAGACCGACCGCCGATGCTGCGGCGCTGGTACCGACTATTCCAGCGCCCACGATGACGACCTTGCTTTTGGGCGTCCCTGGAACGCCGGACAACAAAAGCCCCATTCCGCCGAAGGTCTTGAGCAGGTAGTGCGCTCCGATTTGTGCGGCTAGCCTTCCTGCGATCGCGCTCATCGGGGCGAGCAGGGGCAACGATCCGTCCGCAAGCTCCACGCCTTCGTAGGCGAGCGCTCGAACCCCGGCATTGGCAAGAGCCATTTTCAAAGGCTCGTTGGCCGCCAGGTGGAGGAAAGAGAACAATATCAGCCCCCGACGAAAATTCTCGTACTCCTCGGGCAACGGCTCTTTGACCTTTAAGATCAACTCTGCCTCGGCCCATACTTGTGCGGCATCTGCAAGGGCGGCCCCGGAGAGCGCGTAGGCCTCATCCGCAAAGCCGCTTTCTGCCCCCGCGCCCCTTTCGACAAGCACAACGTGCCCTGCTTTGCAAAGATAGGCCACCCCTTCGGGGGTCATGGCGACGCGTGTTTCACAGTTTTTGATTTCCTTGGGAATTCCTACGATCAAGCGTGTCTCCTAGCGTTTCGAGCCTTGCTCCTTGAAGGCGCGTCTTGGGGTTGGAAGGTATTCTACAGAATGGTACCTGCGGATGGGTTGAGGAAAAAGACTCATGAGTCGATAGATTTTAACGGGCATGTTTGTGGATACGTGCAATCCCAGACTTTTGGCTTCTTTGACCGTAATGGGGTAGTCATGCGTCCATTTTCCTTTGGATAGAAGATCTGCCAACTCTTCTATTTTATCTTTTTCATAACGGCCATCAAGGAGTTCTTCGAGACTTTCTCGAACTTGAGCGATCGCCTTAGCCCCTACGTCTGCCAGGATGAGAGTTTCGTCGTCTAGATCCTGAACCGGTTTTCGCTCGACGGCCTTAAGGATGGATGCCGCGGGAAATTGGCCGATCTGGGGGTCTACAGGACCCAAAACAGCCTCCTCGCACATGACGATTTCATCGGCCGCCAGAGCGATGAGGGTGCCCCCTGACATGGCGTAATGGGGGATGAATACGGTGACCTTGCCAAGGTGCTGCTTGAGTGCCCGGGCAATTTGCAAAGAGGCGAGAACAAGTCCCCCTGGGGTGTGCAAGACGATGTCCAAGGGGACGCTCGAATCTGTTAAGTGAATCGCTCGAATGACCTCTTCGGAATCGTTGATGTCGATGAACCTCAAGACGGGGAACCCGAGCAGGTTCATGCTCTCTTGCCTATGAACCAAGAGGATGACCCGGGATTTGCGGCGGGCCTCGATCTTGGCGATCAGGCGACGTCTAGCCCCATCCAGCATCCTTTGTCGCAACATGGGTTCGATAGCCGCAAAAATGAAAAAAACCCAGAAAAGATCGGAAAAGGTCATCGTTCAATCCTTATGCCATGGAAGTCTGGCTTCGGAGTTTGACCAGAACGCGGCCAAGAAAACGGCGACCAAAAACCCCCCTATCCAGAAGGCCGCGACCTCGGAACGTTCCCACGCTGGCCCTTTGGAGATGCGAAGTATTGCTTCGCCCACGATAAAATTGGCAAACCCCCACAGGACGTTTAAAACGGCGGAGCTGTCACGCTTGAACGGAGTCATATGCCGGTGTCCACAGATTCCCTGGATAAAATGAGGAACGCCGTTTACAAGAAGAACTCCAGCCAAAAAACAACCTAAAACGCCATGAAGGGCCATGGTCTTCTCCCCTTGGGTTTGTATACGGTTGTACCCTTCATTGTAAGGGCTGGCCGGCCGCCTGTAAAGGTAGGCTTTCGAGAAGGCGGCTTTAGGCGTTAGTTCTTTAGCACGTCATTTGACAGACAAAGCGAGAGCAGCCATAATGAATCAAAATTCAAATTCAAAAGGAAATGGTGGGGATGAAGAGCAACCCATGTATTGCGGCAGCGAGCGAGATGAGGCCAGGGAGGTATCCCGCCGAGGATGGTTTTTCTCTCTATCAGAAGGTCTTGAAGGAATTTCTCCGAGAATGGCCCATTAAGCCCTCCGATGTAGGAGGGCTGTTTGCCGCTCCGGCGGGCATGGCCTCCGGAAACGGGGCGGAGGTGTTCATCCATGAACGCCTCGTAGACGACCTCGGCATCCATCCAGCCGTTGCCGAAACGATCAACGTGGGCGGGGCAACCTACTCGGTCATGATCCAGCGTGCAGCGCTCGCCATCGAAAAAGGGCTTGCGGATGGAATCTTGTGCATAGGCGCCGGGAAGTTTCCGAAAGTCAGCGCGGGCGGGGCCGAGGAGATGGCCAAGATGGTCAGCCACCCCGAGTTCGAGTTCCCATACGGGGCGGCCATCTATGCCCTCTACGCCTTGGTGGCGACGGCCCACATGGAAGCGTTCGGGACCACTCCAGAGCAATTGGCCCGCGTAGCCGTTTCGGAGCGCAAGTGGGCACTCCATCACCCCAAGGCGCTCATGCGCGACAAGGGCGGCTTGTCGATCGAGGACGTGCTGGCCTCACGTATGATCGCAACCCCTTTTCACCTGCTCGATTGCTCCGTGCCCTGTGAAGGCGGCGGGGCAGTGCTTGTTTGTTCAGAGGCAATGGCAAAGAAAATCAACCCGAACCCCGCCTACATCCTGGGGTTTGGAGAAAAGCACGATTATGGGTTCATTTCCCAATCCAGAAGCTTTACGAGCCTTTTGGGTGCAAGGGATACTGGCAAGGCAGCATTCGAAATGGCCGGGCTTACACCGAAGGATATCGATTTTGTCGAGCTCTACGATGCCTTTTCAATCAACCCCATCGTGCTGCTGGAAGACTTGGGGTTTGTTCCAAAGGGCAAAGGGGGGCCTTTTATCATGGAGGGCCACACGGACCCGGGCGGTGATTTGCCGTCGAACACCTACGGAGGGCTTTTGTCGTTCGGGCATACGGGCGATGCTTCGGGCATCTCGATGATCATCGAGGGGGCCCTCCAGATCATGGGGAAGGCGCCCGGCATACAGCTTGAAAAGGCAGAGGCGGGTCTTGTTCACACTTACGGAGGAATGATGGCCGAGCACGCAACGCTCATTCTAGGGAGACATGCATGAACCAAAAACCACTACCTGAGGTTAAAGCTTTTAGCTCTCCCTACTGGTCGGCGGCCAGGGAGGAAAGGCTCGTCATTCAACACTGCAAGGCCTGCGGGGCTTATAACTTCTACCCGAGGCCCTTCTGCCCCAAATGCTTCGGGCTTGAGTTCGATTGGCTAGAGGCCTCCGGCGAGGGCGAGGTGCTCACCTACAGCGTCGTTTACCAGGCGCCTTACCCTTCCTACGCACCGGATGCGCCCTACATCTTGGCCGTTATCAAGCTCAAAGAAGGCCCCCAGATGATGGCGAACGTCTTAAATTGCCCAAAAGAGGCGATCAAGGTCGGGCTAAAAGTGCATGTTTGCTTTGAAGAACGCCAGGGGGCCTTCAAAGTGCCCCAGTTCACACCCATTGGATAAGGGGAAAGTCCATGCAAGAAGCACCCACAAAAAGCCCAACGGGCTTTGATCTTAAGTTCGGCACCTACGAGCAAGCCAAGGCCATGATCGGCACCAAATCGGAGGTGCTTTTTTCCGATGTAGATGTCAACGTCCCGATGATCAAGTACTATGCGGCGCACTTGGAGGATGCCAACCCGAGCTACTGGGACGAGGACTTCGCAACACAAGCCTGGGGGAGCGTCGTCTCCCCCCCGGGGATGCTCATGTCCTGGCTGATGCCTCTGCCCTGGAAACCCTCAGGCCGGGGTGTCGCGCCTTTATTGGCCACGCAGGTTCCGCTGCCAGGCGATACGCTCATTAACGTGTCGACCGAAACGGAGTTCATTAGGCCCATCCGAGCGGGCGAGCGCCTGAACGTGACCGATGAGGTCGCGGACGTTACGCCCGAGAAGCAAACCCGCCTCGGAAAGGGGCACTTTATTACGACGGTGGCCACGTTTCGGAACGAAAAGGGCGCGGTCGTGGCCAAGAACACGAACGTGATGTTCCGGTTCAGCCTATAAGGTTAGGAGAGGACAAGGATGTATACAAAGCGCTATGCGCAGCGTTATTTTGAAGACGTCCAGGAAAATGAAGCCCTGCCCGAGGTGCATCTGGAGGTCACATTCAAGCGGGTTATTCAGGATGCCGCGGCGACGCTCGATTACTTCCCCGGCCATCATGACCCGGAGTATGCCCAGACCCAGGGACAAAAGACGGTCTACCTGAATACAATGTGTTTGCAAGGCTTCATCGACAGGGTGGTAACCGACTGGGCGGGGCCTTACACCTTCATTCTAAAGCGTAAGATGACCATGGCACGCTCGGTCTACGCGGGCGATACGATGTACGGAAAGGGAAGGGTTATCAAGAAATACGCCCATGATGGCCGGCATCTTGTTGACATTGGAATCGAAGTGGGCAACGAAGAGGGAGTCTGCTGTCCAGCGAGTGTAACGGTTGTGCTTCCGAGCAAGAACGGCTAACGCAAAAAATAAGGAGGAAAGGTCCATGCCGATCGAGTTAAAAGAGGTCGAGCAGGCGATCGGAGGGATTACGAGGCGGTTTGACCGTGCCTACTGGCTTAAATGCTACAAAGAAAGGCGCTTTACCGACGAGCTCTGGCAGGCGATGGCAGACGCCGGGCTTTTGGGGGCAGGCATTCCGGAAGAGTACGGCGGGGTCGGAGGTGGGCTTACCGAAACGGTGGCCGTGATGGATGGGCTTTCTAAGGCCGGCCTTCCTCCTTTGTACCTCGTGATTACGGGGCTGTCGCGCGCCGCCATCTTAAAGCACGGTACGGAAGAACAAAAGCAGCGCTACATCCCGCCCACGGTGACGGGCGAAGAGAAATTTTGCTTTGCGATTACCGAGCCCAACGCCGGGACAAACTCTTTCAAGATTCAAACGCTCGCCAAAGAAACGGGCAAGGGTACCTACAAAATCACTGGCCAAAAGATCTTCATCTCGGGCGCGGACGTGGCCGAGTGGATGCTTTTGGTGGCCCGGACGACGCCCTACAGCCAGGTCAACGACCGCAAAGAGGGGCTGGCGCTCTTCATCGTGGACGCCAAGGCGCCGGGGATCGAGCTTAGCCCTTTGAACGTTATGATGGTCTGCCCAGAAAGGCAGTTCATCGTGAACTTCGACGAGGTCGAGGTGCCGGCAGAGAACCTCGTGGGCGAAAAAGACAAGGGTGTGCGGGTTCTCTTCGATGCCTTAAACCCTGAAAGGCTCTTGATCGCCGCGATGAGCTTAGGGATCGGGGATTTTGCGCTACAAAAAGCCGTGGAGTACGCAAACACCCGCGCACCCTTCGATGAGCCCATCGGTTCCTACCAGGCGCTCCAGCACCCGATGGCCTACGCCAAGGCGCACCTGGAGGCGTCACGGCTTATGCTCTACAAGGCGGCCCAAGTGTACGACGCGGGGTCTGTGGCCGGTGCCGAGTCGAACATGGCCAAGTTACTATGCACCGAGGCGGCTACCGAGGCCTGCGAGATCGCGCTCCAGACGCACGGAGGCTACGGGTTTGATTTAGACTACGACGTCATTTCTCTCTGGAGCATCGCCCGGATCATGGAGGTAGCCCCGATCAACAACCAGATGGTGCTGAACTTTTTGGGCGAACGCGTCCTTGGGCTGCCCAAATCCTACGGAAGGTTTCGTGGCTAACCAGGCAGGGGATCTTCCTGCCGGTGTATCGCTGGAATTCGTGGCGATCTTAAAAGAACCCCTGTATTTTGTATACTATGCTGGGTATGCTATGGCCTAGGGCCTGCATGGTGCCACGAAAAGAGCGCTAGGAGCGGTTATGGATAAGCTTGTAGACGCCCAAGGTTATCTTCGCTACGGCTTGTACGACGAGCCGGTCGAGAACGTCAATTTTCAAGACTACCCCCTAGAGACCCCGATGGGGTTCAAGGTCCCCAAGGGGCTGAAGGGCTTCATGGCCAACCAGTTCCATTTTTTTGGGGTTTTAGGGCAAGACATCATGGTGGGGATGGCCGTAGTAGACCTGAAATACCTGACCAACGGGTTTCTTTACGTGTACGACCGAAAAACGCGCAAGCTGGCCGAAGCACGCAAGATCTCTTTGCCTTCTTCCAAGGTGTTTATCAAAACAACGCCCGCCACGCCCGAGAGCGTTTTTTCCTCGCGCCGCCTAAAAATAGAAATCCTCCATGACAAGGTGAAGGCCAGCGCCTGGGATGTTCGCGTGGACGTAACCCTGCGGCCAAGCGCCTCACCTTTAAGGCTGTGCAGCAGAGCCGGGTATCGCGGCTGGGTCTATACAGAAAAGACCGTGCCGATTGATTTGTCGGGCCAAGTTTGTTATGGAGGCCGAACCGTTGAGGTCGGCTCTCCAGCCTATAGGGGCCTCATGGACTGGACGGCCGGCTACATGCGACGTCATACCTTCTGGAACTGGGCGGCTGCCGCCTCCACCCTGCCGGATGGCCGGTCGTTTGGGCTGAATCTTTCTTGCGGGGTCAACGAGACCAGCTTTACCGAGAACGCTTTTTGGGTCGATGGCGTTCGTACCAAAGTCGATACGGTGAACTTTGTCTTCCAAAGCCGCAACCTATACGAGCCTTGGCACGTTGCCTCCTACGATCAGAATGTAGACCTCGCCTTCTACCCGGAGGCCCACCGGGAAGAATCTGTCAATGCACTGCTCGTGAAGTCTAAATTCAAACAGTTCATGGGAACCTTTGTTGGCCGGCTAAGAGCCGATTCTGGGGAAACAATCAAAATTGAAGCCTGCCCTGGATGGGCCGAGGACCACTATGCCAAGTGGTGATTTACCCTAGTCGGCCAAAATGCTAGCCGTCGTATGGTGTAAGAATCGCCCATCTTTGATGCTATTTGGCTACGCCGTCTTCGTTTGGTTTAACGGCTGACGAAAGCAAGGCTCCTTATGCCCTTCTATCGGCCATCACTTTGGTATCGAGTACATTTTGGGCATTTGCCGGCCCTGTAAACACAATGGTGTCAAGCCTGGAGAATCTAGAGAATAAGGAAAGGACGCAAAAAGGATGCTTCGATGCAGGAATACTTAAAGCCCACGTATTTCATCGACAGCGAACATGCTTCTGTTGTCGCTTACGCCAAACGGGTCACGGAGGGTGCGGGCGGCCCTGTCCAGGCGGCGGTTCGGTTGTTTTATGCCGTGAGGGACGGGATTCGTTACGACCCCTACAGCATGGCCATTTCTAAAGAGGAATTTCGTGCAAGCCGCGTGCTCGAAAGGGCCAAGGCCTTCTGCGTTCCGAAGGCCATTTTGTTGGCCGCGCTTGCCAGGGCTGCGGGGGTTCCGGCCGCGCTCGGGTTTGCCGATGTCCGCAACCACCTTACGAGCAAACGCCTAACGGAAACCATGGGGACGGACGTGTTTGCCTTTCATGGCTACACGCTGCTCTATTTAGATGGGCGCTGGCTCAAGGCCACGGCTACGTTCAACAAAGAGCTCTGCGAGAAAGCCGGCATCCTTCCGCTCGAGTTCGACGGCCGTAACGATGCGCTCTTTCAGCCTTTGGACAAAGAGGGCAGGCGTCATATGGAATACCTTAAAGACAGGGGTATGTACGCGGATTTTCCTTACGAGGCATGGCTTCAGGCCATGCTCGAGGCCTACCCTTTCATGGCAACCGCGTTAGCCCAAGCGCCCCAGGGCGACTTCGAGGCCGAAGTGGGCAAAGAATAAAGCAATGCTTTGTGGCCGTTGACGTTTTGGCAGGGTTAAATTCCCAAAGACATGCCCTGCAAAAGAAGATAGGCGGGGTTTTCCAACCCCGCCGGAAGGAGAGCGGGGCGTGTTTGTCCCGCCTATCGGGGGGAGTGGGCTTGACGGTATTGGCCGGCGCTCGAGAATGCTGGCGATTAGACGCCCTTGAGGGCGTTTGATTTGAGAATGCGCTCAACCTGCGATGCGAGGGGTTTTTCGCTCCAAATCCTAAGAAGTGGGGCCTCGATCCCCACAGGGAGAGGGGCAAAGGAGGCAAGCTGGCTCTCTAGGATTTCCGTACGCCCGTCGGCAACCTGCTCGCCCGAGAGTTGCCTTTTTTGGAGACGACAGACAAGGGTTGCCTTGGAGGCCTCGCAGGCGATAAACACCGTCCTGGCTTGAATCCCTGCTCGCTTTAGCTCGGCTAGAGGGAGCGTTCGCTCTTGGGGCCCTGGAAACCCGCCTTCTATAATAATGCTTCTTCCAGCCTTGATGTGGCCAAGGGCCCTATGAACGAGCTCTTCGTAGGTTCTTTGGGAAAAATCCGTCGAATAAATGCCCTCGCCGAAAGGCACGTAGTGGCGCTGTTCGCCGATGCCGGCAAGCTCTTTCCGAACCTTGTCCGTGGAGAGCGTCGGGATGTCGAGCGCTTCGGAAAGGGCCATGGCGAGCGTCGTCTTGCCGGACCCCATCGGCCCCAAAACGACCAAAAGCAGCGGCTCAGAGATACCCAAGGATCTTCTGTAGGCTAGACGAAAATAGCCGCGAACCCTCTGAAAGGCCTTGGAACCTGGTTTGGCCGAGTCTTTTTCGAGCGAAAACCCTTCTACCTTGCCCCGGACGTAGGCCCTGTAGGCTTCGTAAAACGGCAGAAGCTCTAAAAGATCTTTGTCGTTTGTCTCTTGAGTGAACGCCCGTTTAAATGCCTTGGCCCAGTTGGGGAACCCCTGAAAAGTGAGGTCCATCGTAAGGAAGGCCACGTCCGAAGCTACGTCGTGGAAGCGAAACCGTTCGTTGAACTCGATCTGGTCTATGATCAAGACTTCTCCAGAGGGGGGGAAGTACACGTGGTCTGCGTGCAAGTCCCCGTGGCAGTCACGGATAAAGCCTTCCTGAACGCGCCTTTGCAGCAATTCCCGGTGCTCTACAAGGAAGCTGTTGGTGAAGGCCTCGATTGCCCGGTACTCACGCTCACTCAAGGTAAACCCGATGTAGGGCAGGGTTTGCTCGAAGTTTTCGTCCGTGTTGCGCTTGATCTGGGCGGGTTCGCCGAACACCGAGCGCGCCTCGTCCAAAGGGCCGTTTGCATAAAACGCTTGGAGTTTTTTTGCGAGCGCAACGATGTGATGCTCCTCAAGCCGTCCATCCCCAAGCATGGCCTTCAAGCTCCAGGCATCGTCTAGTCTCTTCATCTTAAGGGCGTATTCTACGGCCCTCTCGAAATCTTCCGGGTGCTCGGAGAGGCGAAAAGACCCGTTTTTGTCTTTTAAGATGGCTACGGCCCCTTCGTAGACGCCGGCTGCAAGCCTTCGGTTGAGCTCGATCTCTTGCTGGATAAAGTACCTGCGTTTTTCAAGCGAGGTGAAATCTAAAAAGCCAAAATTTACGGACTTTTTTACCTTGTAAACGTGTTCTCCGGCCACAAAGACGTCGCTGATGTGCGTCTGGACGTGCCGAACCTCTGCCCCTTCAGACAGGCCAAAGCTTGTGGGGTCGAGCAAGAAGGCTTTGAGGGCCTCGTCCATGGCGTGCTTAAGCCCGCATTCCGAAGTATTCCTTTAGCTTCTCGACTTGGTCTGTTCGTTCCCAGCTGAACTCTGGCTCTGTCCGGCCAAAATGGCCGTAGGTCGCGGTTTGCCTGTAGATCGGCCGTAGGAGGTCGAGATTCTCGATGATCATCTTGGGGCGGAAGTCGAAAAGCTCCTCTACGGCGCGTATAAGCCGCTCTTTTTCTACCTGCGCCGTGCCGAACGCGTGGACCATGACCGACACGGGCCTGGCTACCCCGATCGCGTAGGCCACCTGCACTTCGATGCGCTTGGCAAGCCCTGCGGCAACCAGGTTCTTGGCAACGTAGCGGGCCATGTAGCAAGCGCTCCGATCGACCTTGCTGGGGTCCTTGCCGGAAAAGCAGCCGCCTCCGTGGTGGCCCATCCCCCCGTAGGTGTCGACAATAATCTTCCTGCCCGTAAGCCCCGAATCTCCCTCGGGCCCGCCAACAACGAACCGGCCCGTAGGGTTTATGAAGAGCTTCATACCGGGAAGTTTGAGCTCTTTTGGGATGATGGGGGTTACGACTTCTTCGATGATGCCTTCGGTTACCATCCGAAGGTCGGCCTCTTCGGTATGCTGCGAGGAAACAACGACAGCCTGAATGCCGACAGGCTCGTCGTTTTCGTAAAGGACGGTTACTTGAGTCTTTCCGTCCGGGCGCAAGAAGGGCAGTTTTCCGCTCTTTCGTGCAAAAGAGAGTCTTTTGGCGAGCAGTTGGGCAAAGCTGATCGGCATGGGCATGAGCGTATCGGTTTCGTCGCAGGCGTAGCCGAACATCAGCCCTTGATCTCCAGCACCCTGCTCATGGCCGTCGTACTCGTCCACGCCTAGGGCGATGTCGGGCGATTGCCTCCCGATATCGACAAGAAAGCTCACTTTGTTCGCCCTGAAGGAATCGCCCTGCAGGTCATAACCGACCTCCCGGATGACTTCCCTCGCAACCTTAACCACGTCTACGTAGGCATCCGAGCTGACTTCTCCGGCAAGAATGGCCGTTTTGCCGGTCAAGAGGGTTTCCAGAGCGACCCTTGCCTTTTTGTCGCTCGCCAAATAGGCATCCAAAATGGCGTCCGAGATTTGATCTGCCAGTTTGTCTGGGTGACCCTCTGTGACGGACTCCGACGTAAACAAGTAACTTGACATTGCCTGCGCTATCCCCCTGTTTGGTCTTATTGCTTGTTTGGACAAAACAACCTCCTTGAGCCCTAAGGTTGACGCTCTATTTTATTTCAAAGTAAGATAAAAGAAAAGGATTCAAGAAACTTGCAGCGGAGGAATCAGAAACGTGGAGGTTCAAGAGGTTATTTTTTCCCATTCCGGCATTCAGTTTAACGCCAAGGTAGGGGATACGCTATCTCTTAGGGGTCATTTAGGCGATGCAGGGGAAATCCTCGAGGTGGGAAGTGTTCTCGCCGTAAAGATGGAAGGCGGGATCAAGTTTGGAGCGCCGTACATCAAAGGCGCTAAGGTAGGCCTTGGGGTTCTAGGGCACACCAAAGGGCCGAAGGTGCGGGTCTTCAAAATGATACGAAGGAAGCGTCGCCGCATGACTCTCGGATACAGGGACCTTCGGACCCTAGTTAAAGTTCAAGCGATCAGCGCATAAGTAGACTTTAGGAGGAGAAGGCTATGGCACACAAAAAGGGGCAGGGCTCGTCTAGGAACGGCCGAGACTCTGCAGGCAAGCGGCTTGGCGTAAAGATGTTCGAGGGGGAGGCGGCAAAAGCGGGCAATATTATCGTCCGTCAGCTCGGTACCAAGTTTCATCCGGGGTTGAACGTGGGCATGGGAAGGGACTATACCCTGTTTGCCAAAAAAGATGGCAGGGTAGTCTTCAAGCAGAGCGGGTCCCGTCAGACAGTTCACGTGGTTCAAGAATTGCAGGCTTGAGCGTTTTTCTGAATGTCAGGCCAGGTTGTTTGGTTTATTTTATAGAAGAACGTACAAACTTTTGCAGGCAGTTTCGCGCGATACGGAACAGAACGAATGGTTGCGTATAAAGATTACTACGCGATTTTAGGCGTCCCAAAAAGCGCGACGCCCGATGAGATCAAGAAGGCTTACCGAAAGCTTGCCAAACAGTGGCATCCCGACAAGCATGCCGGCGACAAGAAAAATGAGGCCGAAGCGAGGTTTAAGGAAATTTCCGAGGCCAACGCCGTCCTTTCGGACCCAGAAAAGCGCAAGCAGTACGATATGCTTGGCGGCCAGTTTCGAGAAGGTCAGGAGTTTACGGCCCCCCCGGGCTACCAAGGGTTCCGCGTTCATGTGGGCGACTTGGGCGATTTGGAGGGCTTAGGCGATTTCAGCGATTTCTTCAGGACCCTTTTTGGGGGGGATGCCTTTGGGGCTGGGTCCTCCAAAAGGGCGAGCCCTTTTGGACATGCAAGGCAGCGGGCCTCACGGGAATGGCCTGGACCCGAGCGTACACCCAAGGAAGAAGAGATTTCTTTGAGCCTCGAAGAGGCGCACGAAGGATGCACGAAGACGCTCGAGCTCTCAATTCAGGCCCCTCAAGGCCTTGGAATGGCCTCGAAGGGGCGGCGGGTAACCATCCGAATCCCTAAGGGCGTGAGGGATGGGGAGCGTATCCGTGTATCTCTGCCCGAAGGCGATATATATTTTAAAGTAAGGCTCCAAGAGCATCCTCGTTTTCGTCTCGAGGGCGACAACCTCATCGCTAAGGTGCCGCTATTCCCATGGGAAGCGGCGCTGGGTGCAGAAAAAGAGGTTCCTACGCTTTCCGGAGGCGTTCGAATTAAAATTCCGCCCAAAACAAACTCCGGGACGAAGCTACGGGTGCGGGGCAAGGGGTTCGCGAAAAAAAGCGGGCCGCCTGGCGATTTGATCGTCGAGGCTGCCGTCGTGTTTCCGGAACGTATGCCAGACAAGGCGCTTGAACTCTTCAGGGAGCTGGCCTTGGTATGTCAGGGGTAGGGGAATGCGGTTCGTCGACGAGGTTCACAAAGTCGTCGCCCAAGGTGGAGCCGGGGGAAACGGTTGTGCCAGCTTTCGAAGGACACGATCTAGTCCCAGGGGTGGGCCGGACGGCGGCGACGGCGGCGACGGCGGCGATGTCGTGCTTGAAGGCTCGAGTCGTATGGAAACCCTCGAAGACTTCTTGTATGCCCCGCTTTGGAGGGCGGAGCACGGCGAGCACGGGCAGGGGAACGGCCGAAAAGGAAGGCGAGGCCACGATTTGACGGTTGCCCTTCCGTTGGGTACGGTCGTGAAAGACCACGAGACGAAAGCCGTCCTCTTTGAGATCCTCGAGGATGGACAGAAGTTTGCCCTTGCCAAAGGCGGTAAAGGCGGGTACGGAAACGCAAGGTTCGTGACCTCGACCAACCAGGCGCCAAGGTGGGCAACCCCGGGGCAAAAAGGGCAAACACAGGCTTGCTCGCTAGAATTAAAGCTTCTGTCGGACCTTGGGTTTGTAGGCCTGCCTAGCGTGGGCAAATCCTCGCTTCTTCGTTCCCTGACCCGTGCAATGCCAAAGGTTGCGGCCTATCCCTTTACGACGACAGCACCCGTGCTTGGCGTGCTGGCGGGTGAGGGGATGAAGCGTTGCACCATCGCCGACATGCCTGGGTTGATCGAGGGGGCCCATCAAGGGCGGGGTCTAGGAATTCGGTTTTTACGGCACATCGAGCGAAGCAAGGCCCTTGTGATTGTCCTAGACGCGGCGCTTTCCGATCCGACCCCAAAAAGGGCCTTTGAAATCGTTAGAGATGAGCTCTTCAGTTACAACCCTGCCTTAATGGCTCGCGTGCAGGCCATCCTTCTGAATAAGATTGATCTCCTAGCAGACGGGAGCCTTAATGAACATAACGAGGAGTTTTTCCGAGCCTTAGGGTTTGAGGTAATCTCCGTCTCTGCACGTTACGGGACAAACATCGAATCCCTGATTCATTATTTACTACGGACAACATAAGACATGGATCTACGCAATCAGCAGCTCAAAAGGATCGTCATAAAAATCGGCAGCCACGTACTTTCCCAGGGTCAAACCCTAAACCCAAAACGTGTTCAAGCGCTCACGAGGGATATCGTCAACCTCAAGAAGGCCCTAGGGGCTGAGGTTGTGCTGGTTAGCTCTGGCGCCGTCATGACCGGGAGGATGCTTGTCCAAACGAACGGAAAGCCTGTTTCGGTGGGCATCAAGCAGGCGTTGGCGGCCGTTGGGCAGGCCAAGCTCATGGAGATCTATTCGTGGGCATTCGCCGAGCACGGCATGAACGTCGCTCAGGTTCTTTTGACCCATGACGACTTAGAGTGCCGCGAGCGGTACTTGAACGCGAAGCGGACGTTCGTAACGCTCCTTAAGCTAGGGATGATTCCCATCGTCAACGAGAACGATACGGTGAGCACCGAAGAAATTCGCTTTGGCGATAACGACAGGCTGTCTGCGGAAGTTGCGGGGCTCGTAGGGGCCGATACGCTCGTTTTGCTGAGCGATGTGGAAGGGCTCTTTACGGATGACCCAAAGACAAACCCGTCGGCGAAGCTTATTTCCACGGTCGAGGCGGTAGGCGAATCGTTGCTTGGCTCGTTTAGCGAGTCGAAGTCGCAGCATGGAACCGGGGGGATCCGCTCCAAAATTCTGGCTGCCAAAATTGCGACGGAGCTAGGCCTCGGTGTTTGGATTCTTCCCGGCCACAAAGAGGACGTGCTTTGCCAGGCGCTCGTCGAGAGCAAGAGGATGGGGACGTTCTTTTTGCCCGCCAAAAACCCGCTCAACACGAAAAGGCACTGGATTTACCATACGCTCAAGGTCAAAGGCGAAATCGTCATCGATGCGGGCTGCGAAAAAGCGATCTTGCTCAAGGGCAAGAGTCTTCTTGCTCAAGGGATTGTCGATGTTCGAGGGGATTTTTCCAGGCAGAGCACGGTCTGGATTCGCAATGCAGAAGGCCAGTTCCTCGGCAAAGGGCTCTGCGGCCCCTCTTCTCAAGAGTTACGGGATGTTCTTGGCCTTAAGCCTGAAAAGGATAAGGATGTTGAAGCTCAAAAAAACGAGAGGGGGATCGAGGTGGTCCACAGGGACAACCTGATCTTGACGGCCCCCGCGTAAAACTCTTATCCCGCCAGAAAGGTTAGCGTATGGATCAGACACCCCCGGCTTGGCTTGTTTCGCTTAAAAAAGCCCAAAGGCAGCTTGCATTGTCCAATCGCGCCAAGAAGGACCAGGCGATCCTCGAGGCGGCAAGGATGCTTCAGGAGAACGCAGGGATCCTGCTCGAAGCCAACGCGTCCGATACGGCTCGGGCCGAGTCGCAGGGCATGAAAAAATCTATGGTCGACAGACTCTTGCTTACGCCGGAGCGGATCAAGGCCATGGCGGACGGGCTGCGGGAGGTTGCCGCGCTCGATGACCCGGTAGGAAGCATCGCGCATATCCAGGTTCGCCCCAACGGCTTACAGGTTGGCAAGATGCGGATTCCATTGGGGGTCGTTTTAATCATCTACGAATCCAGACCTAACGTGACGATCGATGCCGCCGGGCTGTGCATGAAATCGGGAAACGGCTGCATTCTAAAGGGGGGTCGTGAGGCGTTCGAGACGAACCATGCCTTGATCGGGATTTTTAAGGATTCCCTAGAAGCCGCCGGGCTTCCACAAGATGCCGTTCATCTCTTGCCGATGGCGTCACGATCCGAGCTGCCCCAGCTTCTTTCCCTTGCCGGTTGGATAGACCTTGCGATCCCGCGGGGAGGAGAAGACCTGATTCGTTTCGTGACGGAGCATGCGAGGGTCCCCGTCGTTCAGCACTTCAAGGGCGTTTGCCATGCCTTCCTCGAAGCCTCGGCGGACCTTGAGATGGCCAAAGCGGTCGTCATCAACGCAAAGACGAGCCGGCCTTCCGTGTGCAACGCGTTGGAGACCCTGCTAGTGGATGACAAGCTTTCGCAAGCGTTCCTCGAGGAGCTTTTCACGGCGCTGCTAAAGGCTGGGATCGAGGTTAGGGCCTGCCCCGAGCTCTACGGACAGTTCGGACGCCTAGGGCTTGCAAAAGCCTCCGATGAGGACTTTGGCCGGGAATTTCTGGAGATGACCCTGGCCGCAAAGCGCGTCCAAGGTCTTAAGGGGGCGATTGAGCACATCGAGCGCTTTGGCTCGCTTCATACCGAAACGATCGTCACAAACGACCTTCAATGCGCAGAGACGTTCCTTCGGCATGTGGAGGCTTCTTGCGTTATGGTCAACGCCTCGACGAGGTTTAACGACGGGTTCGAGCTGGGGCTTGGCGCGGAGATTGGGATCTCCACATCGAAGCTCCACGCCTTCGGCCCGATGGGCCTTCGTGAGCTGACCACGGAGAAATTCGTCGTCGTCGGAAACGGGCAGGTTCGCTAGGTTGCAAAGAGCCGTTCCGTTGGGTATTTTCGGAGGGACGTTCGATCCGGTACACATCGGGCACCTAAGGGGTGCAGAGGAAGTGGCGGAGCTTTTGGGGATCGAGCGCGTCTTGTTCGTACCGACGGGTTTTGCCAGGCATAAAGAGCTTGCAAGCCTTGCCTCTCCGGAAGATAGGCTCACGATGCTCGAGCTGGCCGTTGCTTCCAACCCAAGGTTCGGTGTGTTGCGCTACGAAATAGAGCACCCGGAGCACGCCTCGTACACCTACTACACGCTCAAGCATCTTCATGAAACCGTCCTTTCGAGCGGGCAAAAGCCTTTTTTGATCCTCGGGGAGGACGCGTTCGCGGGGTTTCCAAAATGGCACCGGTTTCAAGAGGTGCTCGAAATGTGCCATATCGCCGTGATGGCAAGGCCCCCGATCGGCCTTCCTTCTATTCCTGCTGCCCTTAAAGGGTTAGAGAGCCAGGCCGTTTCCTCGGAAGTCTTGCATGTTCGCCTCCAGAGCGGCAACGGCCTCTACGAGTGCCGTGTCACGCCGCTTGACATATCTTCGAGTCGGGTTCGGGAGAGGTGTTTGACCGGACGGTCTGTTCGTTACCTCGTCCCGGAGGAGGCCTTTCGCTTTATCCAAGAAAGAGGGCTTTATCGAAAACCCCTAAACCCACAGAGAAACCCAACCCAAAAGGAGGCTGAATGGGATTTCAAGCGAACTCCCTAGCACAACAACTCTTGGAGATCGCGCTAGATAAAAAAGCGGAGAACCCGGCCGTATACAGGGTATCTCCGGTAGTGGACTATGCGGATACCTTGATTGTTTTGACAATCCACAACCCAAACCATGCCAAGGCCGTAACCGAGGCGATGGCTCAGGGTGCAAAGCCGGCATTCGGGCCGCCTCTTTCGATCGAAGGCCAGGACACGAACTGGGCCATCCTGGACTTTGGCGATGTGATCGTCCACCTTTTTGAGAAGGAGACCAGGGAGTACTACGATCTTGACGGCCTTTGGATGGATATGCGCTCCGAGCAAACAAACGCGTTTCCCGTTTCTTCGCGTGGCTTCCTGGGATAGCCCTTTTCGGTGGGCTAAGGAGGGGTTTCTAGCGTTAGGAGGCGCCCTGATCGAGCCAGAGTGCCCGTTGTGTGATACCCCCGTCTTCTTCCATCCAGGGTCATTGCTTTGCCCCGCATGCGAAAAGGATCTCTTGGCTCTTCGATTGTCCGGGCCTGTCTGCTCTTGCTGCGCCCTCCCCATTAAGGACGGTGAAACTGACCCCTGCGTTGAATGTAGGCTCGATCCGTTGGCGCTCCAAAGGACGAGCGCTTTTTTCAGCTACGAAGGGGCGGTGCGTTCCTTGCTCGTACTTTGGAAGAAGAGGGCGAACCCGTGCCTTCGGCGGTATCTTCTTCGAATATGGGCCTCAAGCTTGCAAGAAGGACTTCCGCCGTTCCCCCCAGGGGCCGTCGTGGTGGGGGTTGAGCCTCATCCAAATCGTCTCCTGGCCAGAGGGTTCGATCCTGTCCTGCCGTTTGTGCGTTCTTTGTCCAAGTCTTTTTGTATTCCAACCCTCCGCGCCCTCGTTCGAACGCACGATGCTCCCCATCAAGCCGCCCTTCCTGCCAGGGAACGCGAAAAGAACGTCAAAGGAAGCTTTCTGCTGAGGTCCGGGATGGATAGGGAGATTCAAGGCCGTCCGGTTGTGCTTGTAGATGACGTGATGACGACGGGGGCCACGCTAAACGAGGCCGCAAAGGCCCTAAGGAAGGCCAAGCCCGGTTATATTCTAGGGGTTGTTTTTGCAAGGACGCTTAAGGGTAGGCAAGGCTTCCCCTTAATCTCGAAACCAAGGGGGTGACCCCTTTTGGTCGGCGCTCGATCGTGAGACGGACTCTTTTGTGCTCTTATAGATGGCGTCAAATGTCTCGAGTACGCCTTTCCCCTCAATTGCTGCAGCCTCCACAAATGGGGCCTTCCAGGGGTTTAGCTCTGCTTCGAGCGTATGGATCGGAAGGATATCGGGGAGGTCCCGCTTGTTGTATTGAATGATGATGGGCAGGGTGTTTGGATCTTGCCCTTGTTCGCTCAGAAACCCGATAAGCTCTTCAAGGGCCGCCTTGTTGGCCGTTTTGGCTGTAGCCTGTGAGTCGTACACCATGACGATGCCATCTGCCCCCCGGAGGACAACTTTCCTTGCCTCCTTGTAAATCACTTGCCCCGGTACTGTGTAGACATGGCAACGGGCCTTAAAGTTTCCCTCGAGCATATCTGCAACGTTCAGAAAATCGAAGAACAGCGTGCGTTCGTTGGCCGTGGGTACAATCAAAAGCTGCCTGGATTCTTTGTTTGGGAGCATGGCATGGAGCTTCTCGAGGTTGGTTGTCTTGCCCGACAGGGCCGGACCGGAGTAGACGACCTTTAAGACGACTTCCCTGTTGGCGTAGTGAATAAAAGGCATTTCAACGCCCCTCGATCAATGCTGGTTTGTCCTTGAAGGGATCGGGGGTTACAAGCCAGGAAAGCCTTTCTGGGGAAGAAGAATCGTCTGGTAAGCCTTCGTAGGCCAAGGCGATCAACTGGGTTGTTCCTCGTAAATCATACACCCCCGGGAATATTCACATTGAAGCGGATGTAGGAGCGTTGCCAAAGCTCCCCGATTTCGGGAACCAGGTTGACGCCTTTGATTTCCGCAAGGCCTGCATGAACTTCAATTCCGCTGACAGAGCCGTTATCGATGCGTATGCGCCGAAACTCTTTTAGTGGAAGCTTCATATAATAGGCAAGGGCCGTACGGATGACGTCTCCGTGCGAAACGACAGCGAACGCTGCGACAGGCCGCTCTTTGGATGCCTCTTCGAGAAAGGCTACGGCGCGTTCCTGGACCCGGATGATCGGCTCGATTCCTTGCCCTGGGTTGAAGGAGGGGTCTTTTAAGTAGCGGAAGTAATTAGGGTCTTCTTTGAGTTCCGAAAAAAGCCTGCCTTCCCAGACCCCGTAACCCACCTCGCAGAGCGCTTGAGCGGGGGTAGGATCAAGAAGAAGTTCTTTGGCAATGATTTCTGCGCTCTCCGTGGTCCTAGGATAGGGAGAACAGTACACCCTTTCGATCGGTAACCCCTTGAGCACCCGGGCGGCCCACCGCATCTGAGTCTTTCCCGATTCATTGAGGCCCACCCAGGACGTTCCCATGACGCGCTGGGCCTTGTTCCAGTCTGTTTCCCCATGTCGAACGAGAACAATGAGCCCCATCTAGTCCTCCGCCAAAAAAACGTCTTGCTTATGAGGGCGGGCTTTTGAGAGGGGGCATTTCTTGTATGCCTCGTAAGGCTCGTCGCAAAAGCCTTGCCTTGCAGGCCCGCACTTGGGCTGCAGGAAGACTCCTAACAAAGGGGCGGCTTTTTTGACCTCTCTACGCATCCCGAGGGCCAGCCTTCGAATCTCCCATTGCGCTCGGAAGCAAAGCCTTAAATCGGCGATGTGCAACAATTCGGCGTAGTTCACGCAGACTTGGATGTTGGATACGACGGCTTGAGGTAGGATAAACCGCGCATCCTCTGCAGGAATCCCCGCCTGAAGCGCCTTTTGGTACAACTCAAAGGATTCCAGCATGTGGGCTTTGTAGGCCTCGGAAAGAGGGCCTTGCTGCCAAGTCTTGGGAGTGGCAAACATTTTTTTTGGATCTTCCGAATCGAGCTTAATGTAGCGCTGGGATTGCTGTTCGAAGCTGATTCCGATACGATGGCGGACAAGCTGGTGGGAGGCTGTCCTAGAGAGTCCTTCGATTCCAAACCAAAACACTATCTGCTCCAAAGGAGACGTATGGCCCGTTTTGAGCCGCTCCAGAATAAACGCCTGAAGCTTTTCGGGAGAGTTTTCCCCGGCCTCTTCCCAAATTTCTATCGGGGATTTCTTCGAGTAGCAGGTTCTGTAAGCCACGTACAGCATGCGTAGCGGCTCCGGGGTATAGGAAAGCATGCGAACATGCAACCTAGTCTTCCTTTGTGGTTTTAGGGTAAGCTTTTGTATCTCTGTACTACCGTTTAAGTGTAACCAAGGTTGTGGGTTCGAGTCTATCTCTTCTAAGAATGTGTAAATGGCTTAAGCAGCCACGGGTTTTACCTCGGGTTATTGTTGGCTTGGCCTTAAGCCTTGCCGTTCTTTTGGCCATCGGCGTCGGTACCTTTTTCGGGGTTCGTTCCTTCTACAGGAGTATACCCAGCCAGCTGATTCAGTACGAAATGGACGTAGAGGCCATGGCCAAGCCTCTGGCCCCGGTATCCGTACGCTCCGAGCTGGGTGATTTTGAGATCCCCATCAAACTTCCGGAAGTCGTACGCATTGCAGTCCCCGTCCGTAAGGTATTGGACGTTCCTGTAAAAGAAGAGTTTCAGGTGCCCGTGAACATGACGGTTCATGTGCCCATTGATCAGGAGGTTTTCATCAAAGCGGAGTTTCCCCTTGAGGTTTCCGTACCGCTCGATGGTATCCGCCTCAAGGCGCGCCCTTTCGGCTTGCCGGCCATCCCGGCGACTCTTCAAGGCTCGCTGCCCCTCAAGCTGACCGTGCCCTTTGCAAGGACGGTTCGCATCAAAACAGACGTCGAGGTTCCAATAAGGCGCGTCTTCACGGTTCCTTTTAGTAAGACGCTCCAAGTGCCCCTGAATTTTGATCTAACCCTCGACCTCCCGATTCAACGCCTCATTCAGGTCCACTTCGACGGGCCGCTCAAGCTCAAGGCCAAGATTACCGAGGAGATGCCCGTGCGCGCGCGGTTTCGCGTGGGCCTTACAAAAGACGGCAGGATCGCGGTAGATCAGCCTTCTACCGCACCCAAAAAAAGGGGGGCAGAGTCGGCTCTGCCCCCTTGATGCCCCTAGTCTTTGTGCTCGAAGAGCCCGGCGGCCCCCATTCCGCCGCCTACGCACATCGTGACGATCCCGTATTTGAGGTCGTTGTCGCGCATATGGTAGAGAATCTTGGTCGAAAGGATCGCGCCCGTCGCCCCCAAGGGGTGTCCTAGCGCGATTGCGCCGCCGTAAGGGTTGAGCTTCCGGCTCTCTAGGAAGCCCTCGAGCCCTAATTTCTTTACACAGTACACGCTCTGGGAGGCGAACGCCTCGTTCATCTCGATTGCATCGATCTCTTTGAGCTTTAGATCCACCTTGGCCAAAAGCTTTGGCACGGCCAACGAAGGGCCGATTCCCATTTCATCTGGACCGCAGCCTACCGTCATATACCCTTTGAAGCGCCCTAGCGGCTTGAGCCCTAAGTCCTTCGCTTTATCCTTGCTCATCAAAACGACGGCCGCCGCCCCGTCGGTCATCTGGGATGAGTTTCCCGCCGTGACCGTCCCTTCTTTCCAGAAGGCCGGTTTAAGCTTAGAGAGCGCTTCTATCGAGGTGTCCCTGCGCGGTCCTTCGTCCGTGTCGAACTGAAAGAACTCCTTGCCCCCGGTGGGTTTGTAGCGGTAAGCCTGGACGGGGACGATCTGCTCCTTGAAAACCCCTTTGTCGATCCCTTCGACGGCAAGAAGGTTGCTTCTTAGGCCGAGCGCATCCTGCTCTTCGCGGGTTATATTGTAACGCTTGGCCACGATCTCGGCCGTTTCTCCCATGCCAACGTATGCGGGGTAGAACTCTTCGGCCATTTCAGGGTGCGGAACAATCCTGTTCCCGCCCATAGGTATAAGGCTCATGCTCTCGATGCCGCCGGCTACGACGATCTCGGCCATTCCAGACATAATCCGAAAGGCGCCCAAAGCGATCGCCTCCAGCCCGGAAGCGCAGAAGCGGTTGATGGTCATGCACGAGACCGAATTAGGCAGTTTTGCACGAAACCAGGCCTCTCTAGCCAGGTTCATGCCCTGCTCGGCCTCCGGCATGGCACAGCCTATGATGCAGTCGTCCACGAGCTTCGGGTCTAAGTCGCCCGCACGCTTCAAGGCTTCGAGAATGACCGCGGCGCCCATATCCTCCGGACGAACATCGGCTAGGGATCCCTTTTTGGCCCGGCCCATCGCCGTCCGTGCGGCCGAAACGACCATTGTTTTTTCCATAGATTTCCCCCTTCCTTCGTGTGTTTAGTTCCTGAGCGGACGGTTGTACATAAGCATGTGCTGGATACGGGCAAGCGTGCGATCCTCGCCAAGGAGGCTAAGGAACGCCTCGCGCTCTAGATCCAGCAGGTATTGCTCGGAGACCTTAGTGCCAGGGCGTACCTTGCCGCCCGTCAAGATGTCGGCAAGCTTGAAGGCAACGACGACGTCGTACTCGGTAGCAAACCCCGCGTTTCGCATTCCCTGGACGTACACCTTGAGAGCGGCCGCCGCACCTTCGCCGGCAACGGGGATGTTCTTAAGCTCTCTGGGCTGCCTGTAGCCCGTTTGAGCGAGCGCCAAGACGGCCTTTTTGGCGTCTTGGATAAGGAAGTCCCGGTTGAAGGTCATCCCGTCCGTTGGTTTCAAGAATCCCCATTCTATCGCCTCCTGGGCGGATGTGGCGACCTTGGCGAGCGCGATCAGCTCGAAAGCCTTCCGTACAAACGGGAAGAGGTCGGCTGGTGGGTTCTCGATCACGCTCTCGACGCAGCGCTTGTAAAGTTCTTTACAGCCCCCTCCTGCAGGAATAAGCCCTACGCCCACCTCGACGAGCCCGATGTAGCTCTCGACATGGGCCTGGACGCGGTCTGCATGCATAAGGATCTCGCAGCCCCCACCAAGCGCCATACCCGCCGGTGCGGCCACAACGGGCTTCTTGGAGTATCGAAGGCGCATGTTGGCGTCTTGGAATTCTCTGATGATTGTTTCAAGCTGTTCGAAGTCTTTGTTCTGGGCGGCGGCCAGGATCAAGAAAATGTTCGCCCCTACGCAGAAATTCTGAGCATGGTTGGCGATGACGAGCCCTTCGAAACGCTCTTCGACAATAGCGATGCTTTTATTCATCATGCCGACGATGTCGGGGTCGATCGCGTTCATCTTCGTGTGGAATTCCAGGCAGGCGACGCCGTCTCCTAGGTCGTAAAGCGTTGCCCCGTCGTTGTGTTCGAGCACCTTCCCTTGTTCTTTAAGCTCGGGAAGAAGGATTATGTCAGGGTTCTTCGAAGCGGGGACGTAGTCCTTGGTCTTGAAATCGTAAAAATAGACGGTATTGTTCTTTTTTGTGTAGAACGACTCTTTGCCAGCCTCGAGCATCCCGAGCACGTTCTTTGGGACGCTTATCCCTTCTTTTTGCATCCGCTCGATAGATTGCCTTACGCCGATCGCATCCCAAGCCTCGAACGGTCCAAGCTGGAAGTTAAACCCCCACTTGATCGCGTTGTCTACGTCCAGGATCGTGTCGGCGATCTCGGGAATCCGGTTTGCGCAGTATGCAAAGCTGTCTGCAAGCACTTTCCAGGCAAAGTTAGCCGCCTTGTCGTCCATTGAAACGAGCTTGGCGATTCTTTGTTTGGGGTCTTCGATCCCCTTAAGGCCCTTGAGCGATGGGTAATCGGGCTTTATCGTCTCGATATAAGACATGGTGGCTGGATCTAAGACCTTTCGTACGCTCTGGCCGTCTTGCGCCCTCTCTTTCTTGTAGAACCCTCTGCCCGTCTTGTCGCCGAGCATGCCGCCATCGATCATCTTTTTGATGAAATCGGGAAGGGCGAAGACCTCGCGACGCTCGTCGTTAGGACAGTTGTCGTACACCGTCCTTGCTACATGGGCCAAGGTGTCGAGCCCGACCAAGTCGGCCGTACGGAAAGTGGCGGAGTTCGGCCTACCCATAGGCACGCCCGTAATGGCATCGACCTCGTCTATCCTTAGGCCCTCTTGAAGCATTAGGTGCATGATGTACATTATGCCTTCGACCCCGACCCGGTTCGCGATGAAGTTGGGCGTATCCTTGGCTCGGATTACGCCTTTCCCGAGGGTGTAGCTGCAAAAACGCTCGATTGCCTGGAGCGCATCCTGCTTTGTTTTGGGGTGCGGGATGATTTCGAGCAGCTTCATGTAACGCGGGGGGTTAAAGAAGTGGGTGACCAGGAAGTGCTCCTGGAAGTCCTTGTTTAACCCCTCAGCCATCTTGGATACACTGATCCCAGAGGTGTTCGAGGCGACGATCGTCCCGGGCGTTCGGAACTGGGAGACGCGCTTGAAAAGCTGCTGCTTTACGGCAAGGTTTTCGACGACGGCTTCGATGATCAGGTCGCACTCTTTAAGCCGTTCCATGTCGTCGTCAAAGTTCCCGACGGTCACCAGTTCGGCGTTCTTTTTCGAGAAGAACGCCGCAGGTTTCGAATTGAGCGCGTTGTTCCAACCCTTCAGGGAAAACCGATTGCGGACTTCTTTGCTCTCGAGCGTCAGGCCCTTGCGTGTTTCCTCTTCTGTGAGCTCTTTAGGAACGATGTCAAACAGGTAAGTGGGGATTTGGGCGTTGGCCAGATGGGCGGCGATGCCGCTTCCCATTACGCCAGCCCCGAGAACGGCTGCACGTCGGATGTCTCTTGCCATGCTTTTCCTCCTTAGGAAAAAGGTTTGTGTTGGGCCTGCATTGGTATGAAGTTACTATACATCAAACCTTGCATCGTTGTGGAGAGCTTTTTAGGAAAGCCAGTGCGAGCCGATCTAGCCTGCTTAACGTGTCCTGGATACAGCATCTTCCATGTTCTATGCGGACCTTGAGCGGACCTTGGGCTTGAGGGGGAAAGAGCGGCTTTCCTACGACCACGACGAGCCTGGTAAAGGGTAGGGGAATCCAGTAGCGGTCCCAGGAGAAGGGATTGTGTATCTTTAGGGAGCTGGCCATGGCTACCGGAATAACCGGGACTCCGAGCCTCAAGGCCAGGTAGGCCGGTCCCGGTTTGGCAATAAATCTTGGGCCCATTGGCCCGTCGGGGGCGATCGCAACGGAGTTGCCTTCTTTAAGAAGCCTAAGCAAACGTGCGGTCGTTTTCGGGCCTTCGATGCCCCTAACGCCTTGGACAAAATCGCTGCCAAACACCCGCGCCGCGGTTTTCAGTAGTTCGGCGCCCATGCTCCTAGAAACCACAAAATAAACGCCCTTCGGTCCAAGAAGTCCGGGGACGAGGAACTGGTGGTGATGCCAGCCGGCCAGGACCGCGCCTTTGGGGAGGCAATCCTCGAGCGGTTCTCCCGATTCCTTGAGCCATACAACCCGGAGCGTTCCAATGTAGCGCTTGTAGAACCAAACCCCGACCCTGGCGAACGTGCGGAAGCCTTTAGGGAGGTTGCAGCCCTCCTGTTGATATCCTACGCTCACGCCACTTCCTGACCGGTGCATGTTTTTCAACTCAACGCACTTTACAACCGTTTCCGTTTTTTGGCAACATGAAAGGATGTTTTGTCGAATATCAAGGATTGGCCTATGGTCTGGAGAAGATACCGGAAAAGCCTGTGCATTGGGGTATTCCTGGTTGGCTGTATGTTTGCGGGCGCAATTTTGAAAGGAATGGCTTTTGGCCCCTTAAGCTCCCTATCTACCCCGTATCAAGGCTCAACCCAGCAAGGCCAAAACGATCAGCCCCTAGCCTACGTGGCCGAGAGCATCCATGACCTCGTCGTGTACCGGGTGTACGCGGACGGGTTCTCTTCGCTGTCCAAAGATGGCAGGGTGCTTGCCTACTGGCTTACGATGGCGGCGCGTGCCGGAAGGGACATCTACTATCTCCAGTTGACAGACCGGGGGCTAGAGGTCCGGGGGCTTATCGAGGGTATTCTTGCCAACCCGGAAGGGATCGAGCCCGAGTTTCTTCGTGACCTAAAATACTACGCCTACAGGTTCTGGGATGCCTCCTCAAACTACGATACGCGCTCATACAAGAAATTTCTCCCCCGCTTTTCCTACGACGCACTCGTTCGTGCCGCCAAGAAGGCGCATGCCAACGGGGCGGACTTTGGGCTAAAAAAGGGCAAGAGCCTGGATGGGCTCCTTGAAGAGCTTAAGCGTACGCTGTTCGACCCAGACTTTGAGCCCTACCTGATTCATCCTTCCCCAAGCGATGCGCTGCTCGATGCCGCGACAAACTTCTACGAGGGAGTAAGCGAAAAAGAGGCTAGGGAGTTCTACGCCGATACGACGGGCAAGCATCCGCTGAATTCCCAGCTTGCCAAGCAGGACGGTGCTCTCGTGGAGAAGGTATGGAAGGCGGGCGGCATGTACGACCCGCAGGTTAGGCAGATTATCCGGTATTTGAAGAAGGCTGTTCCTTTTATGGAAAAAGCCCAGGCGGAGGCTACGGGGCATTTGATCGCCTATTACGAAACGGGCGATACGGCCCACTGGAGAGCCTTCAACGAAGCGTGGGCAAAGACCCCATCAAAAGTCGATTTTATCAACGGGTTCGTCGAAGTTTACCACGACCCGCTCAATTTAAAGGGAAGCTTCGAAGGGCTCGTGGGCTACACGAACGAAGGAAGGCTTGCGATCGCGAAGAAGGTGTTAGGCGACATCCAGGCGTTCGAAGACTCTGAACCTTGGGATGATGCCTACAAAAAGACCTGGACGGACCTGCCAGCCGTCAACCCGGTCGATATCGTTACCGAAACGGGCGATGCGATGGCCTGCTGTACGATAGGGATCAACCTGCCCAACGAAGCCGACATCCGCGAGCGTGTAGGCTCAAAGAATTTTACGCTCGAAAACGTCATCGATGCGATGAATTTAGGCTCGAAGCAGGCTTATGGCAGCAAGGTACTCGATGCGTTTGCGCTTGAAGACGAACGGGCGTACGATGAAGCCTACTCTACCGAGGCGGACTGGCTCCATACGCTATACCACGAAATCGTCGGCCACGGTGGCGGGAAGGTGCTCATCGATCGCGACCCTTCGGAGGTGTTGCTGGAGACGTACAACGCGCTCGAGGAGGCGAGGGCGGAGCTCGTCGCACTCTGGCAAATCGGAAACCCATTGACGATCAAGCTTGGCCTTTTGCCAAACGAGCGGGCCGCGCTCGCACACTACCGCTCGTTTGCGCGTAACGCGCTGCTTCTCCTCCGCAAGTACGAGGAGGCAGACGGAGTAGGTGAGGCCCACGATAGGGCAAGACACCTGATCGTCAATTTCATGATCCGGAACGGTTACGGCGTGAATGTCTTGAACGTCGAGGGCAAGACGTACTACCGCGTAAAGAACTTAGAAGCGATGCGCGAGGGCGTTGGTAAGCTCTTGGCCGAAATTCAGCGCATCAAGGCCAACGGAGATTATCCCGCGGCCAAGCGGCTTATTGAGGACTATGCCGTCCGTTTCGAACCCGCGCTCAGGGACGAGGTGGTAGCCCGCTACAAGGCGCTCGGGGTTCCTGCCTACAGCGTTGCTTTAAGGCCAGTGATCGTGCCCGTCCTCGAGAACGGTGAGGTTGTCGACGCCAAGCTCTACGAGCCCGCGGATTTACTCGAAGAGAACCTAATTTACTCGGGTCTTATAGAGCCGAATTAGCCTGGGCTTTCCAACCCGGACGGGGTTATAGGCGGGACAAGAATGTCCCGCCTATCAAAAAGGGGGGTTTTGTCGATAACCCAAGGCTTTCTAGCCTTGGCGGAGGCGGGCTTGCTTCGTAAGATTAAGTTCGTAAGATTTAATAACGTTTCGCCTGCGATAAGGGACGTAAACGGAATGGAAAAACCCCATAAAGAGGTAAAAGGCTTCGCATGAATCGCGTGGAAATGCAGCGGCTCATCGGAATCGGGGTCGTCTTCTTGCTGCTTCTGGCCCGTGTCCTTACCTACGACCCCTTCAAAGCCAGCATCGTTCCCCTTGACCCTTCCAACGCGTATGCCAGGCCTGCGCTTGGTCCCTCTCCTGGTTCGATCGCGCTGAACCTAGCGAGCGCAAAAGAGCTCGAGCTCCTGCCTGGCATCGGCCCCTCCCTGGCCTCACGCATTCTCGAACACCGCCAAACTCACGGCCCATTCAAGAGCGTAGAAGAGCTACTGGCCGTGAAGGGCATAGGCCCAAAGACGCTCGAAAAAATCCGGCCTTATCTCAGGCTCGAATAACCGGTATATCCCGCTTAGCCGGCGTGGCCGGAAAGAAAGTTATGCCCGTCGTGGCAAGGAAAGCTGGAGCTTTTCTGGTAGGCCATGAAGGCGTTACTATGAAGAATACCTTGTTATTATCCTCAGGGCCGGCCAGGCTTTTCCCTGTTGCCCTAGAAATCCTTCCTCCTTAAGGGGGGATCGTCAAGTTTGTTGAGGTGCTTAACCTGATCCTGAAGAAATCCCCTCGATGAAGCTCCCCAGCACGCTTCGTGCTTTCCGGTCGTACAACTATAGGCTATTCTTTGTCGGCCAGGGCATCTCGCTCGTTGGAAGCTGGATGCAGCAGGTGGCGCTTGGATGGCTTGTGTACCGGCTTACTTCGTCTCCTTGGTACCTAGGGCTCGTGGGTTTTTTAGACCAAATTCCGATCTTCTTGTTCGCCCCAATTGGCGGGGTCATCTCGGACCGCTTCGATCGAAGAAAAGTGCTGATCGTCTCCCAGGCGCTTGCGATGCTCCAGGCGTTTTTGCTTGCACTGCTCGTGTTCTCTGGGAGGGCTTCGGTGGCATGGATCTTTCCCTTGGCCTTTATGCTGGGCGTTGCCCACGCGCTCGATGTGCCCACGCGCCAGGCCTTTGTCTTGGACATGATCGATCGCGCCGAGGACCTAGGCAACGCGATCGCGCTCAACTCCTCGATGGTGAACGTGGCGCGCTTCTTGGGGCCGATGGTTGCCGGCGGGCTGATCGCGGCCGTGGGGGAGGGGTGGTGTTTTCTTCTGAACGCGCTTAGCTATTTGGCGGTGATCGGCTCGCTCATCATGATGCAAACCCGAAAGGGTGTAAGAATTACCCCAAACCAGCCCTTTCTCACCGCGTTCAAGGAAGGCTTTAGCTATACGTTCGGCTTCTTGCCGCTACGCACGATCGTAATCTACCTAGGACTCATCAGCCTTGTGGGTGTTCCCTACCAGACGCTGGCGCCGGTGTTTGCCAGGGATGTCTTTCATGGAGGTCCAAACACGCTTGGGGCTTTGATGGCCGCCTCTGGGGTTGGGGCGCTAGCGGGTGCGCTGTACCTTGCCTCGCGAAAGAGAGTGCTTGGTCTTGGCCACCACATCCGGGCGGCAGGGTTCTTGTTCGGGGTTGCGCTCATTGCTTACGCGCTTTCTGGCACGCTCTGGCTCTCGCTTTGCTTCCTTGCGCTCATAGGTTTCGGGATGATCATTCAGATGGCCGCATCAAACACGCTCTTACAGATGATTGCCGAGGACGACAAACGAGGAAGGGTGATGAGTTTCTTTGCCATGGCCTTCCGGGGCATGGTGCCATTTGGCAGCCTATTGGCTGGAACGCTAGCGTCAAATTTTGGGGCGCCAACGAGCGTTTTGATGGGCGGGCTGGCCGCGCTGGTAGGGGCGGGGTGGTTTTCTTTGGAATTGCCGAAAATGCGCGTTTCGCTTCAGGCCGTGTACCAAAAGAAGGGCCTCCTCAAGACTACTTCGAGCTAAAGGGATTCCATGGTTGCTTTGAGTGAATCAAAAAGAATGCCTACGAGCTCTCTTAGCGTTTCCTCCTCGATTGCCAAAGGCGGCATCAAAACGAGCACGTCCCCCAAAGGCCTTACCAGCGCCCCGCGTTTTCTCGCCTCTAGCGTGACCCTGTGGCCTAGACAGAGTTCCTCCGGAAAAGGCTTTTTGTTATTTCTGTCTTGGACAAGCTCAATCCCAACCATGAACCCAAGCCGCCTCACCTCGCCAACGTAAGGAAGCGAAGCAAACTTCAAGAGCTCTTCTTTAAGTGCGTTTGCCTTTAAGGCGAGGCGCTCGAGCGTCCGGTCTTTCTCGAAGAGATCAAGGCTGGCCAAAGCGGCCGCTGAAGCGAGCGGGTTGCCCGTGTAGGTGTGGCCGTGGTAGAACGTCGTGCCCAAAAAGGCCTCGAAGACCCGCTCGGTAGCGAGCGTTGCCGCAAGCGGCAGGTATCCGCCCGTTACCCCCTTGGCGAGCGTTAAAATATCTGGGCTGACGCTCTCGTGTTCGCAAGCAAACATCCTGCCCGTACGCCCGAACCCTGTCGCCACCTCGTCTACGATCATCAAGACGCCAAGCTGTGCCGAGAGCTCCCGGACTTTCCTAAGGTACCCTTCCGGGTGGACAATCATCCCGCCTGCCGCCTGGATCTTGGGCTCCAAGATAACCGCGCATGCCTGTTTGTGGTGCTCAAAGAAAACCCTTTCGAGCGCGTTGAAACACTCGTGATCGCACGATTCCTGGTGTTGACCCCAGGGACAGCGGAAGCAGTAAGGGGCCTGGGCTTGGATGCTTTCAAAGAGCAAAGGCTCGAACAGCCTATGGAAGGCGGCGATCCCGCCAACGCTGACCGCGCCCAGCGTGTCGCCGTGGTAGGCGTTCGTGAGGCAAAGGAATGTGGTTCGTTGGCTTTCGCCCAAGTTTCGCCAGTACTGAAAAGCCATCTTAAGCGCGATCTCGACGGCCGCCGCGCCCGTGTCCGAGTAGAACACGCGGTTTAAGCCTTGCGGCGCAACATCGATGAGGCGCCCGGCCAGCAGGATACCAGGAGGGTGGCTGGCCCCAAGCATCGTCGAGTGCTCCAAGCGGGCTAGCTGTTCTTTGATCGCTTGGTTGATCTCTGGCCGGTTGTGGCCGTGAACATTAACCCAAAGCGAGGAGACGCCGTCGATGTAGCGCTTTCCTTCCGTATCGAACAGGAACACGCCCTCGGCTCGATCGATGATGAGCTGGTCCTCCTCGAGCCACCTGGCCATGGGGGTGAAAGGGTGCCAGAGGTGGCGGTTGCCGAGCTCGGCAAGCGTACGCGTTCGCAATTCCATGAAGCTCTTCCCCTACACGTTCACGAAAGCAGCCCTAGGGCCTTACCACATAAGGAGAATGCCTCTAGCGCCGATTGAAGCTGGGGCGTGGTGTGCGCGGCCGTCGGGGTGATACGAAGCCTCGAGCTGCCCTCGGGCACGCTCGGTGGCCTGATCGGGGCGATGAACACGCCCGCTTGAAACAGCGCATTCCCAAAGGCCAGCGCATGGGTTGCCTTGCCGAGAATCAATGGCAGGATGGGCGTTTCGCTCTGCAGGCTCCAGCCTAGACCTGCTAGTCCGGATTTCAACAGGTTGGCGTTTTGCCAGAGCCTTTTGATGCGCTCCGGGTGCTGTTGAATAAGCTCGAGCGCGGCATACGCGGCCCCCACTGCGGAAGGGGGAAGGCCCGTCGTGAAGATGAAGGCACGCGCGGTGTTGATAAGGTATTCCCGAATCGAGCGGCTGGAGCAAACGAACGCCCCGAAGCTCCCAAGGGCCTTGCCTAGCGTCCCGATGAGCACGTCCACCCCTCCTTGGAGCCCAAAATGCTCGAGGGCGCCTTTGCCAGATTTCCCGAGAACGCCCGTCGCGTGCGCCTCGTCCACGACAAGCAGCGCGCCGAAGCGTTCCTTGAGCTCTACGAGCGCGGGCAATGGCGCAATGTCGCCGTCCATGCTAAACACGCTCTCCGTGATTATAAGACGCCTTCGAAAGCCCCTGGCCTTTTGAAGCATTTCCTCCAAGGCAGAGGTATCCCTGTGTGGGTAAACATGCACGGCCGCCCTCGAGAGCCTGCAGCCATCGATTAAGCTCGCATGGTTTAGCGCATCTGAAAAGATCGCATCGTCCGGGCCTGCGAGGGACTGCAGGACGCCTAAGTTCGCCATGTAGCCAGTGCTCATGACAAGCGCGGCCTCGAAGCCCTTGAATCTGGCCAGCTCGCGCTCAAAGTCGAGGTGAATTTGGAGCGTTCCGGCAACGAGCCTCGAGCTGCCAGAGCCAGCCCCAAAGCGCCTGGCCGCCTCGATCGCGCCCTCTATCACGCTTGGATGGGCCGCAAGACCTAGGTAGTCGTTCGAGCAGAGGTTGATGAGCTTCCTGCCCTCGATCGAGATCAGCGGCCCCTGGGCCCCTCCTAGGCTGCGGGGAGTTCGCAAGAGGCCTTCACGTTCGAGGTGCTCGAGAGTTTGCACAAGTTCGTTCATGGCGTTACTCTAAAAAAAAAGAAAAACATAATTCTAAGGGGTATACGGTGCTTCAAATGTCTCATTGTAGCTTCCGGAGCGGATCTTTGCCAACACCTTAAGCAAGTTGGCGAGGACAGCCAGGGAACCTGCAGGCATGACTTGTTCGAGGGCCCGTGGCCTCGATTTATATTCCAATCAACCTATCAAAGTGAGGCTAGGCATGCATTATCCGAACCTCTTCCAAGCGTTTTCTCTTAAGGGCATCCAGATCAAGAGCCGGATCGTTCTTGCCCCGATGTACACTGGCTGGTACCAAGAAGACGGGGTCCCTTCGGAGTGGATGATTGAGCTGTACGCAAAGCGGGCGCGAGCGCTGGTAGGCCTTAGCGTCGTCGAATGCGCGGCCGTCAACGAGAGCGCGAAAGGAAGCCGCTACATGCTCCGGACAGATCAAGACCGATTTATACCAGAGCTTGCAAGGTTGGCAAGGGCTATCGAAAAAAACGAAAGCGTTCCCATCCTGCAGCTTTACCACGCTGGAAGGTACGGGCTTGGCGAACGACCTAAGGCCCCCTCGGCCGAGCCCTTCTTCAGGTCCAAGGTAGGCTACATCACTCCCGAAGCGCTGACGGAGAAAGAGATCGAAGGCATCGTCCAAGAGTTTGCCATGGGAGCAAAGAGGGCGATCGACGCCGGGTTTGCCGGCATCGAGGTCCACGGGGCGACGGGGTACTTGATCGTACAGTTCTTGTCGCCTAGGATGAACAAGCGCCTGGATGCCTACGGAGGCCCGCTAGAGAACCGGGCGCGTTTTTACCTTGAAGTCGTCCGGTCGATTCGAGATGCGATAGGGAAGGACCCCGTGCTCGGGTGCCGGTTTATGCCGGACGAATGGGCGGATGGCGGGTTTGGGCTTGGTGAGGCTAAAACCCTGGCTAAATGGCTCGAGGCGTGCGGCGTCGATTACCTCTCTTGCAATGCGGGTACGTACGAATCCTGGTCCAGGACAGAAATTAAAAGGATCATCGCCAAGCCGGGCTACCAGGTTGACGTTGTCCATGAGGTCAAAAAGGCGGTGAACCTCCCCGTATTCACGAACGGAAGGTTCGTTTCACCCGATTTGGCGGAAAGCGTGCTCGATGAGGGAAAGGCCGATGCCGTGGCCTTGGCTAGGCCGCTCTTTGCCGACCCGGAGTATGCGCTCAAGGCCTTTGAAGGTCGACAAGGGGATATTGTAACGTGTAAAGGGGATGGGATATGCACTAGGCAGGTTCAGCAGGGCAAATGGGCTGTCTGCTCGCAATGGAAAGAGCCCCCTTGGGGGTTACGCAGCAAGCGCTAAAGGCTTCCTACGCTGACGGGGTTTTGACAAGCGCCGTGTTTTATGCTTTCGGCTCGTTTTCGCATACACCGAAAAATCAAAAAAAGGGAAGCGGTATGGTTCTTGAAGGAAAAGTCGCGATGGTTACGGCTTCATCGAGAGGGATTGGGCTCGAGATCGCAAGGTACTTTTCTAGGGAGGGGGCCAAGATCGCCATGACCTCCAGAAGGCTCGAAAACGTCTCAAGGGCGGCAGAGCAGATTGGGGCGTTTCCCATTCAGGCCCATGCAGGCGACCCTGACCAGGCAGGGGCCGCCTTCGAGGCCTGTCTTAAGCATTTCGGCAGGCTCGACATCCTCGTGAACAACGCGGCCTCCAACCCCTCCATGAGCCCCGTTCACGAAACCCCTGTCGAGCTCTGGGGTAAGATTCTAGGCGTTGGGCTAACGGGAAACTTTTTAATGAGCCAGCTGGCCGCTCGGCATTTCATCGCAAGCGCCACGAAGGGCGTGATCCTCAACATCGCTTCGATCGCGGGTCTCAGGGCGAGCCCGCTTTTGGGGGCCTACGGGGCGGCCAAGGCGGGGCTCATCTCGCTTACCAAGACAATGGCGGTAGAGCTCGCGGGCTACGGGATACGGGTGAACGCTATCGCGCCAGGCGTCGTACGAACGCGCTTTGCCGGGGCGCTCGTCGATATGTTCGAAGCGGGCCAGAGTGCGGCCAACCCCCTTTTAACCATTCCACTGGGTAGGGTAGGAGAGGCCTCCGAGGTGGCAGAGCTTGCGCTCTTTCTCGCTTCCGACAAGGCCAGCTACATCACGGGGGGCGTGTACCCGATCGACGGAGGCTCTTCGGCCTAATCGCCAGATAGACTGGTGTCCTCAGGGGTCACCGTGCGCTCGGGCGGCCTTGGCGCCCCTTCAGGCGGGGCGGCTTCCCAGGAAACGGGCGGGCCCAAGGTTGCCTTGCGCTTCCGAAACAGTCCGAAGTACGAGGCGATTAACGCCCGCTTCAGCCGTTGAATTCCGAGCGCCGGGTCTACCCCTTTTGGACATGCTTCGGAACATGCACCCGCCAAATGGCAGTTCCAGACGCCGTGAGGCCTGTCGAGAGACTCTTTTCTTTTTGCAAACCCTTCATCGCGGTTATCGGCACTGTAGCGCCAGGCCTGGGCAAGCGCCTGCGGACCCAAGAAGGTGGGGTCGGAGGCGCAGGTTGGGCAGCCAGAGACGCAAATCCCGCACTTGATGCAGTAACTGAATTTCAGGAACGCTTCGAGTTCGTCTGGACGCTGCACAATAGGCCGCGTGTCGTCCGGCTCTTCGCTCCTGATTAAGTACGGAAGGACGGTCCTGTGGCGATCAAAGAGGCTGCTTAAATCGACTACGAGGTCTTTGACCACCGGGAAGTTGGGCAGCGGCTTGATGATAAGCTCTTGCTTGCCGATCTCGTGGATTTGGGTATGGCATGCGAGGTAGGGGTAGCCGTTGACGAACATCGCGCAACTGCCGCAGATTCCCATTCTGCAAGAGGCCCTGAAGGCGAGCGAACCGTCCAGGTTTTCTTTGATGAACATGAGGGCGTCTAGTATGGTCATTCCCTCTTTTTGCGGAACTTCGTACTGTTCGATCCTTGGCGGCAACCCATTGGAAGCGTACCGCTGTACCTTGACGGAAACCCGTCGTTCCATTCGCCCACCTCCATAAGGCTAGGTTAAACCAAGAAAAACCCGACACTCACGGCAGTTCCGAGAAAGAACAAGAACAGCCCAAGGCTCCAAACGAGCATATTGATGGAAGATAGCGTGCGGCTCGAGGCCCATACCTCCATCAAAACCGCTCGAAGCCCGTAGAAGCCATGGTAGAGGGCCAAGCCTAGGAACACGACGTAGAATGCCACGAACAAGGGAGCATGGCCGCGTTTGAGAACCTCTTGAAACACAAGGGGGTCTTTGTAGCCCATGCCAAAACGCGGCAAGAGGGTGTCCATGTGCATCCCAAGCATGTGAACGCCAAGGAGCGCGACCAAGAAAAGCCCCGTAAAGAGTTGGAAAAACCATCCGAGCCCTTCTTTCATGCCAGCCTCCTTTAGACGAGGAACATGTCGCAAAAGGCCACGAACGCGCCCACAACGGCCAGGACGACGACCAGGAACGCGACGGGCCGAAAATCCCTTAGGCCATAGCTGTAAGGGAATACGGGAGGGGTAGGTTTGCCCAGCAGGTAGCCCAACTCCTGGAAGATTAGCCGGACGCCGTTGAGCGCGTGGAACACGAACCCAGCGAACACGAGGTACTCGCCAAAACGAAATGCAGGATGGTGCAGGAAGCCCATGGTCGCTTTCCAGGCCGGCTCTCCAAAAATCCGTGTCGACGTGGCAAAGATGTGAAGGACTAAGTAGAACAGCACGCCTAGACCCGTAAGGCGGTGGAGGGTGTAGAGGTAGCGCTCAAGCCCGTACCTACCGGCCCATCCCCAGCCGACGATCCCTAGGTCGTTTTGAACGGGCCTTGCCTTGAGCGGAATCGCCATGGCTTCTCCCCCTTTGTTAGTATGTCCGCTCGACGGGCTTCCAGTAAGTAAGGCGGACATCACTCGTCCCAAACTGCAGCCGGCCGTTTTCGAGCGAACAGAGCGTGTGCTTCAAGAAACGCTCGTCGTCGCGTTTGGGGTAGTCCTTCCTAAAATGCCCCCCGCGCGATTCGGTACGCCTAAGCGCCCCTTCGACGACCACCTCGGCCAACAAGAGCATGTTCTCTAGCTCTAGGACGCTCATGAGATCCGTGTTATACACCAAAGACTTGTCGGTGAGCTGGACGTGCTCGAAGCGTTGTTTGAGTTCCTGGACCTTGGCGAGCGTCTTTTGGATGCCCGTTTCGTCCCGGAACACGCCAACCCCTTCATCCATTGCTGCCCTAAGCTCGTTCCTTATGGCGTAAGGGTTTTCCGACCCACGCTTTTCGAAAAACCGGCCGAAGGCCCGCCATTCGGCCTCGGTCGCCTCCTTTTCGGAAACCTTAGGCGGAGTCCCAAGCTTTGAGATGTCCCCTAAGACGGCCTGCCCGACGATCCTGCCCCAGACCAGACATTCGGCCGTGGAGTTTGACCCCAAACGGTTCGCCCCGTGCAAGGACACGCAGGCTGCCTCTCCCGCGGCGTACACACCGGGCAAGGGGGTTCTTCCATTGATGTCGACGTGAACTCCCCCCATGGAGTAATGCGCGGCCGGACGGATGGGGATTGGCTTTTCGATCGGATCTACCCCTACGAACTTGATGGCCACCTCCCTAATCAACGGAAGGCGCTCGTTGATCGTCTTTGCCCCTAGATGGCGCAAATCCAGCGCGATGTACCCCATCCTCTCGGGCCCTTCAAACCCTCGGCCCTCGAGGATTTCCGTCATTTCCGCCCTGGCAACGATATCCCTCGGGGCTAGTTCCATCTTGGCCTTCGCGTAGCGCTCCATGAAGCGTGCGCCAAGGGCGTTCTTCAAGTACCCCCCTTCGCCTCGGGCGCCCTCTGTAATGAGTACGCCGGACGGGACGAGCCCTGTGGGGTGAAACTGAACAAACTCCATGTCTTTTAGATGAAGCCCAGCCCTCAAAGCGAGCGCCGCACCATCGCCCGTTGCCGTGATCGAGTAGGTCGTGAAGCTGTACATCCTGCAGCACCCGCCCGTTGCGATGATGAGCGCCTTGGCCCGGATGAGGAAAAACCCGCCCGTGTTGAGGTCCCAAGCGGCGAGCGCGCAGAAAGCCCCATCCTTGACAATCAGCTCGGCCGCGAACATATCGGGATAGAGCGTGACCTGGCCGTAACGCTGGAGCGTGTCGTAGAGTGTCTGGACCTCGAAGAACCCAGTCTTGTCCGCGGCATAAACAGTTCGGTCGACGCTGTGCCCCCCAAAGGGCCTGTACGCGGCCGACCCGTCTTCCCTGCGGGACCATGGGATGCCCAGGTGGTCTAAAAAGAATATTTCCTTTGGTATCGTCTCGACAAACCGAAACACGACGTCCTGGTCCGCAAGAAAATCCGAACCTTTTACCGTATCCCAGGCATGAAGATCTAGGGAATCCCCGCCTTCGGGGTGAAGGACGGCCGCCGTTCCGCCCTCTGCGCATACCGAGTGCGGCCTCAAGATGTGGGTTTTTGAAACGAGCCCGATGTCGATCCGCCCTTGAGAGGCTAAAGCAAGCTCCAACGCGGCGCGCATGCCCGCAAGCCCAGACCCCAAAATAACGACGTCATGGTTTCTTTGTTCCACGCCGCCTCCTTGTATGCCGGTTGATATTCGTATGCATTATACGACGAATCATTGTGCTGATCAACGGCAAGAAGGCGTGCAGATGCTCCTTGGTAGGGCTTCGAGTTTGCTAGCGTTGTTCCCCCGCGGCCAAAAGCGCCCTCAAGGCAGGGATGTAGGCCTTGTTTGCGTACTCCTTGAGCATCCTGCGGGCGCTGAAGGTAGGGCCGCAGCTTTTGATTGCTGCCTTCATCATGGCAACCCAGCCGTGAGGGGTGCCGTCTTCCCCTATGTCGTAGTACAAAGGAATAATCTCTTCTTCGAGCACTCGGTAGAGCGCTTCGGCATCCGTCCTGTCCCTGTTCTCGGTAGGCGTTCCGACCCCGAAGGCCCAGCCGTTTTGGCCGTTGAACCCCTCGACCCACCAGCCGTCCAGAATGCTCAAATTTGGGACGCCGTTTAACGACGCTTTCATGCCCGAGGTTCCGGAAGCTTCCAGCGGAGGGATGGGGTTGTTGAGCCAGGCATCCACGCCGTGCACCAAGTACTGGGCGGTCTGTTCGCCGTAGTCTTCGACAAACGCGATCCTCCCGCAGAAGGAGGGGTCCTTTGCGACGTTGAACACGTTTTGAAGGATGCGTTTGCCTAGGCTGTCGTCTGGATGGGCCTTGCCTGCAAAAATAACCTGGACGGGCCTTAACGGGTTGCACGTGATCCGCTTAAGCCGTTCCGGGTCTGAAAGGATCAAATCGGCGCGCTTGTAGGCGGCAAAGCGTCTTGCGAACCCAAGCGTGAGGACAAACGGGTCAAGAAGTGCCCCTTGAGCCAGCCCTACCGATGCGGGCACTTTATCGCGGGCCCAACGGCGCCTTGCACGCTCGCGCATGATGTTTAAGAGCTTGGTTTTGAGCCAGATATGGAGCTCCCAAAGTTCTTTATCCGGGACGTCTTGGATATTAGACCAGGTTCTTTGGTCGTCATGGCGTTCCAGCCAGTCTCGGCCCAAATGACGGTCGAACAACAGCCCTACCTTTGGGTCTACCCAGGTAGGTACGTGCACGCCGTTGGTTACGTGGAAGATGGGAATTTCTTCCAGCCTTTTGTTCGGCCAAAGAGCCTTCCACATGTCCTTGGTCACTTCAAGGTGTTTTTTGCTGACAGCATTGGCGAATTGGCACATTTTTAAGGCAAATACGGCCATGTTAAACCCGGCGTTCGGGTCGGCAGGGTTCAGCCCGAGCTTGAAGAACGCCTCACGGCTTAGCCCGAGCGCTTCCCAGTAGGGATGGAAGTATTTCTCCACGAGCGCGTAGCTGAAGACGTCGATCCCGGCAGGAACAGGGGTATGCGTTGTAAAGAGCGAGGTCCTGTAGACATACTCCTTGGCCTGCTTAAAATCGAGCCCACGCCCCATGAGACCCCTGGCATGCTCCAAAAGGGCGAAGGCTGGGTGCCCCTCGTTTAAATGGACCATGAACTCTTGAAGGCCGAGCGTTCTTAGGACCGCTATGCCCCCCAGCCCTAGAACAATTTCCTGGCGGAGACGCTCCTCTGGATCCCCTATGTAGAGCCTCGCCGAGATTTCCCTGTTCCAAGGCTCGTTCGCCTCGATGTTCGTATCCATTAAATAAAGGGGAACACGGCCGACCTGAACCCGCCATACAGAAACGTATATGGCGGGTTCGATGACAGGGACGCGAACAGTCAGCCATTTTCCCGCTTTGTCTTTAACCTTTTCGATCGGCAGATAGTTGTAGTTTATAAGCTCGTGGTGTTCTTCCTGCCAGCCTTGCTCCGTGAGCCTCTGGTGAACGTAGCCTTCTGGGTAGAAGAGTCCTATCCCTACGACCGGGACACCCAAATCGCTCGATTCCTTAAGATGGTCCCCCGCCAGCATGCCAAGCCCTCCGGCATAGATGGGGAGAGACCGGTGTAGGCCATACTCGAAACTAAAGTAGGCGATGAGCGGCTCTTTTTGTGGCCTTGGAAAAACCGTATCGAACCACCTAGATGTGTTGACCATGTAGGCCTCGAACTCGGCCATGACCTCGTCGTAGAGGCGAAGGTACGACCGGCTTTTGCAGGCCTTCTCGAGTTCCTCCAAGGGAAGCTCGCTTAGCATCTTTACAGGGTTGTGAACGGTTTCCTTCCAGCGCATTCTTCCTAGGAGCTTGAACAGCATCCGGGCCTTAGGGTTCCAGCTCCAGTATAGGTTCATAGAGAGTTTTCCTAGCCCTTTAATCCTTTCGGGCAAAAGTGGACAGGTATGATTCATCGATTCCATCGTCGTTTGCCTTCATGCCATGAATTGGTGGAACGTTTGGAGAGTGCGATCATCTATCCATGATTTATCTATGCCTTGACTTGCCGTTTGACAGCCTCGGCGGCCCTTTGAACCTCTTCTTGGCTTCCCAAGTAATAGTGGCGAAGGGCGCGGAAGTCCTGATCGAGTTCGTAGACCAACGGAAACCCTGTCGGAATGTTTAGGCCTACAATATCTTGATCGGAGATTCCGTCCAGATACTTTACGAGCGCGCGCAAGCTGTTGCCGTGGGCGGCGATTAGCACGCTCTTCCCGTTTCGGATTTTGGGGACGATTGCATCTTGCCAAAACGGAATCGTTCGTTGAAGGGTTGTTTTGAGCGATTCGGAGGCCGGCAAAAGCCTTGGGTCTAGCTCTTGGTAACGCGGGTCGGACTTAGGGTGCCTTGGATCGTCCGACTCGAGCTCTGGCGGGGGGATGTCGTAGCTGCGCCGCCAGGCGAGCACTTGTTCCGCCCCGTACTTATCTGCCGTTTCTTGCTTGTTGAGCCCTTGGAGCGCTCCGTAGTGACGCTCGTTCAGCCTCCAGGACCGTTGGACAGGTATCCACATCAAATCCATTTCTTCCATTACGATCCACAGCGTTCGTATGGCCCGTTTTAGGACCGAGGTGAGCGCATAATCGAAGCTGACCCCGGCTTCTTTGAGGAGCCTTGCTGCGTTCTTTGCCTCTCTAACGCCCTGTTCGGACAAATCGACATCCACCCAGCCCGTAAAGCGGTTCTCTAGGTTCCAGGTGCTCTGTCCATGCCTTAGGAGAACCAAGCGGTACATTTCTGCCCCCCTTTTATCGCACTTTATAGAGGCTTAATTTCAACCTTTGACAGGATTTCAAGGAACGCTTCTTGCGTGCAGATGGCCGTTCCTGGCATGAGCGTGGTGGCCGTCCCCGCAGCGACGGCACATTTGAGCGCCCAGGTAGGATCCTTTTTTTGCCGGAATCCATGAAGGAACCCCGCCACGAAAGAATCTCCGGCCCCGACGGTGTTTTTTGCCTGAACCTTCGGAGGAACGGCCAAAAGTCTAAGGTCGTTTTTGACGAGCAGCGCGCCCTTGCCGCCAAGCGAAACGAGCACCCAGGGAATCCCTCTTTCGAGGACATCCATGGCCGCTTGCAGGGTCTCATTTAAATTGGTGAGCTCTTTGCCCACAAGCCCAGCCAGCTCGTGCTCGTTTGGCTTGATCGCATCGGGAAGGCCCTCAACCCCCGCCTTTAGCGCCTCGCCGTCGGCATCTAGGAATACCATTGCACCCTTGGACTTGGCTAGCGCCACAACCTGCCTGTAAACAACGGGGTGAACTCCAGCGGGGAGGCTACCGCTGATGGCAAGGAATTCTATATCTTTAAGATTTTCGATTCTTCGGATGAGACGCATGAGCTCGTAAGGGTGAACCTTCGGGCCTTTGGCGTTGAAGATGACTTGCCTGTGGTCGCCTTGTTCATTGACGATGATGTTCGTCCGGGTTTCACCAGAAATTCTAACGAAGCTGCAAGAAACCCCCGCGTTCAATAGCTGTCCTTCGAGCTCTTCGCCAGCGAACCCACCGACGAACCCCAACGCCATGTTTGGCGTGCCGAGCGAGGTGAGCACCTTCGAGACGTCGATCCCTTTTCCCGCGGCGTAACGCTCTTCGTGGACAACCCGGTTGGCCGTGTCGAGGTAAACCTCTTTGACCCATAGGGCCCGATCAAGCGCGGGGTTGAGGGTCAGCGTGTATATAACGGCCCGATCCCCTTTGGATGTTTCTATTTGCGCACTTTTATTATATAGGGTACTCCAGGCTCTGGTTGAAGTGCAAGCGTTCGCCAGGCCCTTAAACGGCCTGGGTCATGCTTTCTGGAAGGGCAGGAAGCATTTGGCCCCTCCTTTGGTAGCGCACGTGGAATGATAGCGCTTCTTCTAAGATATGGGGGGTATGCCCTCCTCGTTTGAGTGCATCCTTGCAGTAGTCTTTGAGGATCTCACGATAGCTTGGGTGTGCGCAGTGCTCGACAATCAACGGCGCCCTTTCTCTGGGGGCAAGCCCCCTTAAATCGGCAAGCCCCTGCTCGGTGATCAGGATGTCCACGTCATGCTCTGGATGGTCGACGTGGGCCACCATCGGAACGATGCAGGATATTTTCCCCTCCTTAACGATTGAAGGGGTAACAAATATAGACAGGTGGCTGTTGCGGGCAAAATCCCCCGACCCCCCTATCCCGTTCATCATGTGCGTGCCCATGATGTGGGTCGAGTTGATGTTGCCGTAGATGTCCGCCTCGATGGCTGCATTGATGGCCACGATCCCTAGCCTTCGAACCACCTCCGGGTGGTTGGAAATCTCTTGAGGTCTTAGAATAAGTTTATCCCGGTAGCGTCCAATATTGGCCATGATTTCCCTGTGGGCCTTGGCCGAGAGCGTGATCGAGGTGCACGAGGCAAAGGACATCTTTCCGGCATCGATCAGCATGAACACGGCATCCTGCAGCACTTCGGAATACATCTTGAGGTTCTCGAAATCTGAGCCTATAAACCCTTCCAAGACAGCGTTTGCCGTGGCACCGATTCCTGCCTGCAGCGGCGGGAGTTGTTTGCTGAGTCTTCCTTTTTTCACCTCGTGCTTGAGGAAATCGATCAACTGGACTGCGATCGCTTCGGTCGCCCCGTCGGGCGGTAAGATGCGTGCCTCCGAATCGGGCTTGTTGGTAATGACGATGCCTACAATCTTCGAGGGGTCTACGGGGATGGCCGAAACCCCCACCCTGTCTTCGGGGTGGACGATTGGGATTGGTTCCCTGTAGGGCCTTCTTGCTGGGATATAAATGTCGTGGACGCCCTGGAGAGCATCGGGTTGGGCCAGGTTGATCTCTAGCAGAATCTTGTCGGCGAACAGCGCGTAAGAGGCAGAATTCCCAACCGAGGTTGTCGGTACGAGCCCCCCGTCCTCCTCGATGGCCAAAACCTCCAAAAGGGCAACGTCCACCTTGGGCAATTGCCTGGAGCGCAACAGCTCGACGGTTTTAGAGAGGTGTTGGTCGATGAACATCACCTCTCCTGCGTTGATCGCCTCCCTAAGCATACCATCCGACATAAAAGGAAGCCGTCTTGCGATGACTCCGGCCTCCGTGAGCGGAGAGTCGCAGTCTTCCCCCGTCGAGGCGCCCGTCATCAGCGTAATCTTGAACGGCTCTTCTTTGGCACGCTCTGCAAGTGCCCTTGGAATCGCCTTAACATCGCCCGCCCGCGTAAACCCGCTCATTCCGACAACCATCCCGTCTTGGATGAACGAGGCTGCCTCCTCGGCGTTCATAACCTTCCCCAAAAGTGACTTGCACCTTAATCTATCGCGGTACACCCTCTAAGCCTCCAGAAAATAAAAAAACATACATTTATAAAATCAAACATATTTGTGTAATCGTCTTTCTAGAATTGTAGCTTATAATGAGAAGAAGTATCAACCCATAACGTATTTTCCACGAAAAGGCCGCAGTCATACTGAAAGACCAAATGCAAAGCTCGAAGTTTTACCAAAATAAGGTTCGGGAGAGTCCTACGAGGGGGAGCCTGGGTGGAGCTCGTTCAGGGCATGTTCGAAGACGGTCTTCGACACTTTGTCTATCAGGACAAACCGTACAATCCTAATGGACCGGAGCTTTTTTGCCTCCTTAAGGATTGTTGCGAGCGCCACACGAGCCGCTTCCTCCATAGGGTAGCCGAACGCACCCGTCGATACGGCCGGGAAGGCGATGGAGCGCAATCCTTTCTCCTCGGCTAGCTTAAGAGCATTTGCGTAGCAATCGGCAAGGAGATTTTGAGGCTGGTTGTCCACCCCATAAACAGGCCCTAGGCAGTGGATGACCCATGGGTTTGGCAGGTTGAACCCTGGTGTGATAACGGCATCGCCCGGTTCGATCGGAGCAAGCGGCCCGCAGGCTTTTTCGAGGCTGGGCCCCGCGGCGCGGTGAATGGCCCCTGCTACGCCTCCGCCGGGTTTGAGCTTCGCGTTGGCCGCGTTGACGATCGCATCAATCCCTTCTTGCTGTGCGATATCCCCCGTCACGATTTCCAGCGTAATCGGTCCTAGCGCTCTCCCCATCTGTCTTCCTTATTCTGTAGTCGGTAGCAGGGGAATCGTGAAGGAGGGCTCTAACGGCCCTAGGCATGGGTTATCCGTGCTTGACAAACGATACTTTGACTCTATCGGCCATTCAAGTATAGTACCTCTAAATTGTTTACAAACGGCCTTCGGCCAAAGAGGAGGACGAATGAATGTGAACGTTCTCGATACGGCCCTTATCCAGCACGAGCTTAGTATACTTCGTGATTCAAGCACGGGTGGAATTGCCTTCAGGAAGGGCCTTCAGCACCTAGGCCGCTATTTTGCCTACGAGATTTCTAAAAGTTTTCCAAGAATTAAGCGTCCCATAGCTACTCCGCTGGACACAGCAGTTGGGTTGTTTATCGAGGGGCTGGGCAGAATCGTTATCGTGAACGTCCTAAGGGCGGCCATTCCGCTTGTCGAAGGGCTCTTGAGCGTGTTCTTCGAGGCTAGAGTGGGCATTATCAGCGCCTTTCGCGGTGAAGCTCCTCCGTTTCCCGTTCAAATCGATTACGTGCGTGTTCCCAAGATCGAGCCCGAAGATACGCTCATCGTGGCCGACCCGATGGTGGCAACCGGCTCGACGATAACGGGCGTCCTAAAAGTACTCGAGCGTTACGGGGCTCCGAAACGTACCATTCTGGCTTGCATTTTGACGACGCCCGTCGCTTTAGACCGCCTAGAGCGGGCGTTCCCGGGCCTTAATGTCTACACATCGGGCATTGATAATTCGCTGAACGATCAAGGCTATATCGTGCCCGGGCTAGGAGATGCAGGAGATAGGGCATTCTTGACCCTATGATTCATTGCTTGGCCGAACGACGGGGAGGTCTCGTCGGATACTGAAGAGGCGGGTCTATCCACTGTTCGTATCACGATCGCCATTGAGAGTGTTGCAGTTGACGAGCGTGCGTATCCTTGCGGCCGGGATCACGCCAGCGCTTGCAAGAAACCTTGTTTACACGAGGGTGTTTTCTAAAAATATCCAAACGTTTACGACGCTCTAGCAGGCCCTTCGGGCCATGATTGCCCATACTCGAGAATCTTAGAGTACACCGTACAAAAACAACAGCTTGACTTTATACTTCTCTCATGCTACCTCTATCAATAGATTTTATTAAAATAAATCTAACGTTTTATGGAGGAAGCATGGGGAGGCTTAGGTTTCTTTGGGGGTTCTTTGCGTTTATGTTTGCATTCTCGTATTTTGGGTCACTGGCTGAGGTTTTCGCCTTGGGCCCTCTCATGCAAGGAGTAGCTTCGAGTGCCTTTAACGCCCTGCCAGGAACGCTCTCGGTACCAGGGCTCCATTTCGAGACAAAGACGTTTACCGTCAAAGCGCTGGATGGCGCGGAACTTCCAGGGCACGTACTGGTTCCAAAAAACGTTTCTCCAGGTCAACGCTTGCCCGTGATTTTATTCGTCCATTCTTGGCTGTTAAACCAGATCGAGTACGTTACCCAAGAGGTACAATTTGCGAGCAAGGGCTACATCGTAGGTAGCTACGATTGCAGGGGCTGGTATGCCGGTCAGGGCAAAATTCAGGTGACTGGTCCCGCCGAGATGGACGATTTAAGCCGCGTGCTCGATCATATCTTAAGCATTCCGTCGGCGGACTCCGGCAATGTTGGAGTGGTGGGTATTTCCTACGGCGGCGGCCATGCCCTGCTGGCCCCGGCCTTCGATGAACGCGTTAAAGTCGTGTACAGCATGAGCGGCTGGGCCGACCTTCAAGACGCTCTTGTTCCCTACGATTCGGGCAAGGGGCTGTGGGATTTGATGCTCGTGGGCTCTGCCCAGATGATCGCAAACCCTGATCCGATGCTTTGGGGATGGATATCCTCTTTCCTTACCGGCGGGCCCAGCGAGCGCGATGCGACCAAGGATGACTTACGCCGCCGTTCGGCCAAGACGTACGTGGACAAGATTAACGCCAAGGGAACGCCCGTTTACATTCAGAACAACATCAACGATGATTTGTTCACCTCCAGGCAGATGGTTGATTTTTTTTCAAGCCTAAACGTTCCCAAAAAACTGGCATTTTTAAACGGCGTACACGCGACTGGCGAGGCGCCGGGGCTGCTTTTTATGTCTAGCTTTGCCTGGAATCAGGCCCATAAATGGTTCGATTACTGGCTTAAGGGCGTTCCAACGGGCATCATGGAAGAGCCTGATGTGCACGTGTACACCAAATGGAACGATTCCTTAGCAGCGTTCGATGACCTTCCGCTCAACGATTCAGCGATGAATATGGTCGTGAGCGATGAGGGGCTCCGAGAGGGGAGGGCCGCTTCAAGCAAAACCTACAGACTCGAGAATCGTGTGGGCATCTCGGATACGAACTCCGGCATTTTTATGACTACGCCGCTTATGTACTCGTATTTTGGCCTGCCCGTAACACAAGGGCCGAAGGTCGCGGGGAATTCGATCGACTGGGATACGATCGCGTTTTCTACCCCTGTTACGTTCATGGGAATTCCAGAAGTCAAGGTGAACGTCAGGACGGATTCAGAAACCTTTCAGGTAAACGCCTTTCTTTGGGATGTTGACCCCTCTGGTAGGGCGAGCATGCTTTTGCACGAGGCATACACCAAGTTTGAGGCGACACCCGGATCGGTCTATCCCGTTGACATCAGAATGAACCTTTTAGCCCAAAAACTAGGGGCAGGCCATAAACTGCGCCTAACGCTTAGCACCTCAGACCCGGCCTTTGCCTTGAGCGTCCTTCAACCATTCACGCTAGAGGTCCTTTCCGGTCAAGATGGACCCATTAGCTTAACGCTACCCGTAATGGGCGGACAAAGGAGCGCGCAATGAACCTAACGCTTACGTTCCTCGACCCCGTGAAGGCATTGATCGAGATGGTGTTCGGTTCCCTTGGGACGGTGATGGTCCCAAGCGCGCCTGCATTCTCTTCGGTGTATACGCTTATGGGGCCGGTTATGCTAGGCCTCCAGCTGGGCCTAGGCCAAATCCTCTCGATGCTCGGGCTGTAAGCGGCCCTTTCAGTTCAGATCAAAAAGGGGGCCAAAGGCCCCCTTTTTGATCTTGGTCTCTGAAGCGCAAGAATAGCCTAATCTTTCAAGCTCCGGGGGGGACAGAAATGTCCAGCCTATCATTTGACAGTAGATGGCAATAATCCGTTCCCAGCCCTATTAAAGCGAAGCCCAAGGCTTTTCGCCCCGGCAATAGGCCTGCAAATGTGGGGAGGAAACCCCGCCATCCTGAATGGGCAACCCCGATCATAGCGATTCTCATATCCAAGCTTCTAGTTGATCGTCCAGGTCTCGAGCCCGTCGAACAGCGCCATGAAAGAGTTGTCCTTCGCTTTGGCTTTTGCTTTCTTGACTTGACCGTCTAGGATTTCGTCGTAGGCTGGGCTTTGAACGTTTCTAAAAATGCCCATAGGAACGGGAAATTCCGGGTAGGTCATGCCAGAGACTAGGAAGGCATACGCCGGGTCTTGGAGCCCTGATTTATGAACGAGAAGGCGCTCTTTTGGGGCCTCAGAGGCGGGGACGACCCTTGGCGACATTTCCTCTGAAATAACGGCATTTTCTTTGTCTTTGCCGAACAGAAGCGGCTGGCCTTCTTCTAGGTATAGCAAGTGGTCGGGCCTCGATTCCTTGGAAACGATCGGGTCAAACACAGAGTCGTTAAAGACTACGCAATTCTGCCAAATCTCGATAAAGGCGGAGCCTTTGTGCAACGCCGCCTCTTTCAAAATAGCCTGGAGGTGCGGTCCGTCGACATCGAACGCCCTCGCCACGAACGTCGCTCCGGCGCCCAAGGCAAGCCGAAGCGGGGAGAACGGGTAGTCTGGAACTCCGTAGGGGGATGATTTGGTAACCTGCCCCATTTGCGTGGTGGGAGAGTATTGTCCCTTCGTAAGGCCGTATATTTCGTTGTTGAACATGACGATCTTGAGGTCCAAGTTCCTACGGAGCGCATGGATCAAATGGTTCCCCCCTATGCTCATGGCGTCTCCGTCGCCCGTCATCACCCAGACGCTCAACTTTGGGTTTGCAAGCTTCACGCCCGTGGCGACCGCCGGTGCCCTGCCGTGGATGCTGTGGAGCCCGTAGGTGTTCATGTAGTAAGGGAAACGGCTCGAGCATCCTATCCCCGATACGAAAACAAAGTTCTCTCTGGGGGTGTTCAACTCAGGAAGTATCTTTTGGATGCTTGCCAGGATGGCGTAATCTCCGCAGCCGGGACACCACTTCACCTCCCCGCCTGGAATAAGATCTTTTCTCGTGAACTTCGGTATGGATGCCGATTCCTGCATTTTCATGCAACGACTCCTTCAAAAACTTGGTGGACAAATTCTACGATCTCTTGCGCTCGTATAGGAACCCCTAGGACACGATTGAACGGGATGGTCTCGATCAAATACGTTGCCCGGAGGATTCTGGAGAGCTGGCCAAGGTTAATTTCGGGGACGATCACTTTTTTGAAGCGCTTGAGGACCTCGCCCAAGTTCCCAGGCAACGGGTTTAGGTAGCTCAAATGGACCTGGGCGACGGGAATGCCGCTACGGTTAAGCTCATCGACGCTCTGGGCGATCGCCCCGAACGTCGAACCCCACCCGACCAAAGCCACCTCAGAGTCGGGGCTGCCTAGCACCTCGACGTCGGGAATGTCTTGCTGAACCCTGGCGATCTTCTCTTGCCTCGTAAGAACCATTTTCTCGTGATTGTCGGCATCGTAGCTTACGCATCCTGTCAAGGAGTCTTTTTCAAGGCCTCCAATTCGGTGTTCCAGGCCCGGCGTTCCGGGAATCGCCCACGGCCTTGCAAGGGTTTTCGGATCCCGCAGATAGGGGTAAAAGCCGTTCGGGTCCGTTCGTAACTGAACTTTTATCTCGGGAAGTTCGTTGGGGCTAGGGATGCGAAATGGCTCCGAGCCGTTTGCCAGGTAGCTGTCCGAGAGGACAATTACGGGGATCATGTACTTGGTGGCGATTCTGACAGCCTCGTATGCCATGTGGAAACAATCGGCCGAGTTCTTCGCGGCCAGGACGACGACTGGGGCCTCGCCATGCCGGCCGTAGATGGCCTGCATGAGGTCGGATTGCTCGGTCTTGGTCGGCAATCCTGTCGATGGCCCACCCCTTTGGACGTCCACGATGACTAACGGGATCTCAAGCATGAGGGCAAGACCAAGCGCTTCTTGTTTGAGCGACAAGCCAGGACCGGAAGTGGACGTTGCAGCGATCATTCCAGCAAAGCTAGCCCCGATGGCCGAGCAAATACCCGCAATTTCATCTTCAGCCTGGAAGGTGACAACATTTAGGTGCTTTAGCTTGGCCAGCTCATGAAGAATTTCTGATGCGGGCGTGATCGGATAGCTGCCTAAAAACAGCTCAAGCCCGGCCTGCTTTGCAGCCGCGACAAGCCCGTAAGCAATGGCTTGATTGCCTGTTAAATTAGTGTACAACCCTGGGTTCATCCTTGCCCGAGGAATATCGTAGAGAGGGAAAGCGCTAAAAATTTCGGCGTTTTCTCCGTAACGATAGCCCGCCACAAGGGTCTTTTCGTTTGCCTCCATAATGGCAGGATTCTTGGCAAACTTCTTTTTGATCCAGTCGATCGTGGGCTCGATTTTCCGGTTGAACATCCAAGAAATTAGGCCGAGCGCGAAGAAATTCTTGCAGCGCTCCGCTTGGGCCGGGGTTAAGCCTAGGTCGTTTACGGCAAGCTGGGTAAGCTTGGTGATCTCGACCTCGTAGAGGCGGTAGCTGGACTTGATACGGTCCAAGTCTTCCTTGGTCAAACCGGCCTTTTGGAGGTTACGCTCTGTAAGGCTCGAGGTGTTCAAAAGCACGATTCCGCCATCTTTGAGCCCCTTGAGGCCTACTTTGAGGGCTGCGGGGTTCATGGCGACGAGGACGTCTGGGTTGTCTCCTGGCGTGTAAACATCGGATGCCCCGATCTGGAGCTGAAACCCGCTTACGCCGTTCAGGGTTCCAATCGGGGCCCGGATTTCTGCGGGATAATCTGGAAAGGTGGCTAGGTCGTTTCCCATCCAGGCGGCTTCCGTTGCAAAAAGGTTCCCTATCAGCTGCATGCCGTCGCCGGAGTCGCCCGCAAAGCGTACGGTAACTTTGTTGACAATCGTGCGTTCTTGGCTTGCAAGGCCCGAATCGGATGGCATATCGCTCCTCCTTAAAGGATTGAGGCGGGAAGCCCGCTTATGAGACAAGGAGCGGCCTCCATAGGCCGCTCCTTTCTATTATACAACCAAACGCACGGAAAAAAAGAGTATCGACACCTCTTACGGAAGGATTGGCCGCAAATCGCTGCCTTTTTGTTTCTTTTCTAAAATGCCAGCCAGACTTGCTTTGCGGCGAGGTGGCACGATTTAGTTCGCCACGTAGCGTTCGAGCCCGTAGGTGTATCCCATCTCGAACGCCTTGAGGTTTAGAGCCTCCGTCCCTTTGGGGACTGAGCTTTCCACCGCCTGCTTCATCGCATCCTTCGAGACAATACCTGTGGTTGCAGTGAGAAACCCTAGCATGACGATATTCGTGACCATCCTGCGGCCGGCCTCCTCGGCTAGCCGGGTTGCTGGAATGGCGAACGTTCGTAGTGCGGGTAAGGCTTTTTCAAGCTTGACGAGCTCTTCTTCGATTAGGAGCGTTCCTTCGGGCTTGAGAGAGCTGGCGTATACATTATAGGCCTCCTGCGACATGGCTACGAGAATGTCTGCTTGTGTCGTGTAAGGATAGAGAACCTTCCCCTCTTCGAGCACAACCTGGGCACTACAAGCGCCTCCCCTGGCCTCAGGTCCAAAGCTCTGCGTCATGGCGGCTTCTTTCCCCTCGAACAGGGCCCAGGCCTTTCCTAAGATGATGCCCATCAAGATGACGCCCTGACCGCCGAACCCAGCAATCCGTATTTCGATGCGTTTATCCATTGCCTATGCCCCCGCGACTGCTTGTTTTCCGCCCTTTAGCAGGCCTGCGTAGTGCTCTTGGTAGGCGTCGTAGTACTCCTTTTTCTCGATGTCGAGAAACTTGCCGATCGTGACCTTGTCCTGGTGTCGAAGGTCTATGCCGACATCTTTGGTATCGGCCCCGTTTTGTATCACGCAGTGCTCCTTGTAGTATTTCAGCTCTTCGACGGCCCCGCCAAGGCGATTGCGTCTTAAGTAAATTGTGGGGCAGGGGGCAAGGATTTCCACGAACGAAAACCCTTTTTTCTGAAGTGCTTCCAGTATGGCCTTTTTGGTCTGGACGACGTGGTAGGCAGTCCACCTGGCCACGTAAACGGCCCCGGAAGAAGCGGCGAGGTGGGGGAGGTTGAACGGCTCCTCAAACACGCCATACGGGGCAGTCGTTTCTATGCTTTCTTTTGGGGCCGTCGGTGTTGCTTGGCCTCCCGTCATCGCGTAGGTGAAGTTGTTTACCAGGATGACCGTGAGGTCAAGGTTGCGTCTTGCCGCGTGGATAAAGTGGTTCCCCCCGATACCGGCGAGGTCGCCGTCGCCGGAGTACACGACGACATGGAGTTTTGGGTTGGAGAGCTTAAGCCCCGTTGCGAACGGGATGGCCCTGCCGTGGGTTGTGTGGAACGAATCGAGCTTCAGGTAACCCGCAACCCGGCCCGTGCATCCTATCCCTGAGACGATGGCAAGCTCATCGAGCGGGATACCGCAGTCCATGACCGCCCTGGCAAAGCAGTTGACGGTCGTCCCGATGCCGCAACCAGGACACCAGATATGAGGCATGCGTTCCGTCCGTAAGAAGGGAACAACCGGGTTGAGCGGTAGAGTGCATTCGGTGGAATCGTTCGAATTCATGAAAGGGCCTCCTTGATCGCATGAAAAATATCTTGAGGGTCATGAACGCCACCGCCCGGATGACCTACTGGAACGACCGGGCAACGCCCCTGGACGGCGCGCTCGACTTCGTTGGCCACCTGGCCTCGCAGGTTAAGTTCGGGGACGACGATTGCCCGAACCCGCGTAGCGAGCTCCTGGATGCGCTGGCCGGGGAAAGGCCATACCGTGATTAACCGAAAGAGGCCCGCTTGAATGCCATCTTGCTTGGCGAGTTCTATCGCCTTTAGTGCCACGCGCGCGGAAATTCCGTAGGAAATCACCGCGACTTCCGCGCCTTGAAGGTTGCGCTCTTCCCACTTCCATATTTTTGGGGCGTTTCGTTGGATCTTTTCGATAAGCCTTACGACGAGCTGTCTTTGGGTTGCAAGGGTGGTAGATGGGTAGCCTCGTTCGTCGTGCGTTAAGCCGGTTACGTGGAACCGGTAGCCGTCTCCCGCCTTGACCATTTCGGGAACGAGGTCCTCTCCGGGGGCGTAAGGGAGGAATTCTTCCGGGGGCTTTTTCGTAAAGCGCCGCCCGAGCACAGAAATTTCCCTTGCATCCGGAATGACAAGCTTCTCTGTCATGTGGCCGACACACTCGTCCATCATGAAAAACACGGGAACCCGGTAGGCTTCTGCAAGGTTAAAAGCCTCGATCATGAAATCAAAGCATTCCTGGACGCTTGAAGGACAGAGCGCGATCGCTTCGTAATCCCCGTGCGATCCAAAGCGGCACTGAAGCATGTCGCCTTGAGCGGGAAGCGTTGGAAGGCCGGTCGATGGGCCTGCGCGCTGGACATCGACAAAAACACATGGAGTCTCCGTCATGGCGGCGTACCCCGTATGCTCCATCATGAGCGAAAACCCAGGGCCTGAGGTGACCGTCATGGCCTTGAGTCCTCCCCAAACCGCACCTTGCAGGCAGATGCTCGATGCGATCTCGTCTTCCATTTGGATGAACATGGCGCCTACGTGTGGCGCCCGTTCGGCGAAGCGTTCGACGATCTCGGTCGAGGGTGTGATTGGATAGCCAGCGGCAAACCGACAACCGGCAGCGATCGCACCTTCGCAGGCAGCGTGGTTGCCATCCATAAAATGAGTGCCCGAAAGAACTGCCTCGGGCTCGGCATGCTGGTAGAGAAGCTCAGCCATCAAGACGCCTCCTTCATTTCACGCTTGAACGCGTAGATGGCAAAATCGGGACAGTACATGCCGCACAGATCGCACCCCGAACACTTTTCCGGATCTTTGAGCTCCGGGAAGTGGTAACCCTTTTGGTTGAAGGCGTCTGACATGGAAAGGACATGAACAGGACAGAATTCAACGCAAACGGTGCAACCTTTGCACCGTTCCTGGGTGATCATGACCACCCCTTCGAAGCGCCTTTTGCGCTGCACGGTATTCCCCCTTACGTTATGGATGTTTTGTGGATAACCTGTTTAGTATACTCCATGGCGCATGGAACGCCAAACGGTAGAATGACCCGTTTAAAACGGCATACGTTCTTGGGAGGCCTTTTTTGCTGAGCGTCGTCGCTTGATCAAGAAAACGGCAAGGCTCGCGATTGCCGCGCCCACAAGCCCAAGTCCTGCCGATAGACTTAGATAGGCCTGAAAAGCTTCGTAAGAGCGGTAGAAGAAATACCCCATGAACGTGAGCGATGTTGCCCAAAGGAGGGCGCTGGCTAGCTCTACGACAAAGAACGCCGCTGCAGCCATGTGAAACATCCCGGCAAGCAGCGGTACGATGCACCGGAGCGGCCCGATGAATTTACCTAGAACAAGCGCCCAGACGCCGTAACGCGCGATGAAACGCTTGCCCATCTCGAAGGATTCGGGCCTTAGACTAGCCCTTTTGAGCAGCCAAGAGCTTTTCCTTCCGACAAAGAAGCTAAACGTATCCCCCAAGAAGGCCCCCAGGCTTGCGACGAGAATCAGCCAGATGGGGCTGAACGCGCCGTGGAACGCCAGGAACCCAGCGACGACGAGCAAGACCGTTCCCGGAAAGGCGAGGCTCACGAACGCGAGCGATTCGGCAAACGAGAATGCGAACACGGCCAGATAACCTAGGTCTTGGTGGGCGCTTAGCCATTGGGTCAGCCCAGCAATCGTCACGGCGTAACCTTCCAATCCTTGACCATCCTAGAATGGGCAGAGCAAAGAGGAATGTCCTGCGAAAGGCCTGCGTTTTGGGCCTCATCAGGCCCGTAAAGGGCGATCAACTCATGGTGCCAATGCGCGTTGTGCAAGCTGCACCTTGCATCGTCACAAAACGCGTTGCCCGTTCGTAAATACGCAAGCGCTTGAAGCGCAAGCCCGGCAACGACCCGAGGCAGCCTTGAATCCCCATGATCGATGAACAGGGCCTTGAAGGCTCTATTGAGGCCGGCCGGGTCCAACCCGGATCGCTTCAAGAGGTAGTATTCCCTTGGCTTTGCAGGGGCAAGAACGATGCCTGGAATCGAGATGAGCGCCGGGAAGCCTAAGACATTCATCCGCAAATGGTAACGGCGGTCCGAAGGTTCGAACGTTGCCAGCAAGTCGGGCAAAAGCACTACAGGAAGGCTTGATAGGCGGGAAAAACCGGCTTGCTTCAGCAATGGCCGCAGAAAAACTTGAAGCAAGGCCCCCTCGTAAGGAATGCCGTAAGGTTTTTTTTCCGGGCTGGTCAAAAACCGGCCTTCAAAGGCGACCTCTGCCGGGAAGGGTTCTACGCTTTCGTTAGGGCCTACCTTGGCCGTAAGCTCTTTGATTCGCAGCTTGGCGAGCATCCCCGCGAGCGTTTCTTTGTCGGCGTTTTTTTCTTCCAAGATAACGCGGTATACATAGGGCGCGAAAGCGGGGAGGGGAGAGCCCGTTTCCTCGATGGAGGCCTTTAGCTTACGGGCTTCTCCCCCTAGGAGCTCTTCGGCCCCTAATACGACCCAGTCCATGGCCGCTTCTTGTTTCTCGCTAACGCCCTATTTTTAGGCTTTCCAGGATTGTCTCGGCCACGCGCTTGCCAGAAAGAAGCATACCCGAGAACGTCGGCCCCATTCTTGGGATTCCATACGTCGTCGTTACGGACATGCCGCAGACGAAAAGCCCCGGGTAGACCTCCCCCGTGTGTTCGACAACAAGGTCCTCGGAGGCCTCGACCCACATGGAGCCGTGCCCTGGCACCTTGAGCAACCCCTTGGATTCGAGCATCTTGACAACGAGGGCATCATGACCCGTCGCGTCCACGACGATTTTCGTTTCCAGGGCGATTGGGTCCACGCAGGTGATTTCTCTCGGTAGCGCCCTGACAGGCGTCCAGTTGACGACCACGCCCTGAACACGGTTGTCTCTAAGGACGACGTCATCGAAGATCGTCATGTTTGCAAACTTGACCCCAGCATCGCAGGCGGATGCGATGAGTTTTGAGCATGCGTGAGGCCCGTCGGCTACGAAAAGACCCTCTTGAGCCTTTTCGTAGGGCACGCCGATCTCATCGAGCACTTTCTCGCCCGGAGCACGGAACGTCACCTTGTTTAGCAGGTATCCCCCGATCCAGAACCCGCCGCCCAGATAGTTGTTCCGCTCGACGATGAGCGTTTTTAACCCTTGCCTTGCAAGGTCCCTCCCGGCTATCAGCCCGCTCGGGCCGGCACCAACGATGATGCAGTCAGACTCTACATACTCGACGAACTGCTTGGCAAAGGTATTGACGATAGCCCTGGTGATTTCCTTTTCCCCTACGGGGGCAAACAAACGACCCTCTTGCGCCACTACGCACTCCCAAAGATTTAATTTAAGGATTTGCTAAAACACCTCTTCCATTTTATCCTGCCGGGATTAGCCCTGGCAAGCGATACAACCGGCCAGTTTTACAACACGGATCCGGGTGCATTCGAGCGAAAGCGTTCGGATAAAATGAATGCTCCCTGCCGTTGAAGAAGGGAGGCCCAGTAGCCATTTAAGAGCCTCGAGCGCTTGAAGGACCCCGAGAAGCCCCGGCGTAGTTCCGATCACCGGGAAAGGGCTCGAGGCGGCGGGCGGCCTGCGTTTTCCCAGATAGCAGGCATAGCAGGCCGTTTTTCCTGGGACGAACAGGCCGACCTCGCCGTCAAACCCGTGGACGGCGGCATGAACGAAAGGGATGCGAGCTCTGAAGCAGGCCTCGTTAAGAAGGATCCGAGATGGAAGGTTGTCTAGGCAATCTAGCGCGATATCGATGTCGCAAAGCAGGCGTTCTGCGCTTTGGGAATGAAATTCTTCCTGAAATGCCTCGATCGCCACCGCAGGGTTGGCTTTGGTTAGCTTGTCTTTTGCCGATTCGACCTTCGGCCTTCCTATGTCGGAAGACGTATGGAGGGTTTGCCGGTTCAAGTTGGAAGCCTCCACCCGGTCGCGGTCGATCAGCCGAAGCTTGCCGATTCCGGCGTAAGCCAAGTACGTTGCGGCCGGGCTCCCCAACCCGCCCACGCCGATGAGGGCTACCGAGGCGTTCTTCAGGCGTTCCTGGCCTTCTTCCTGAACCTCGGGCAGGAGCAATTGCCGCTGGTAGCGTTCATGCTCCTGCTCGGTCAGCATCTTTCCAATTCCTGGTCATCAAATAACATAAGCGAGCGCCGTCGGTCGTGTACTTACATCTCAATTCTAGAGGCAGAAGCATCCTTCGGGCAAGGCCGCGGCCCTGTTACTCTTCTAGTGTCGAAACGTCTCCCGTATCAAGCCCTAGCTCTTTCGCCCTCAAGAGCCTCCTTAAAATCTTTCCGCTCCTCGTTTTTGGCAAATTGTCCATAAAAAGGATACTTTCTGGCTTCGCGATAGGACCGACTTCGTGGCCGACGTGCGCCTTGAGCTCTTCTTCGAGAGCTATGGAGGGGGAGAACCCTGGTTTTAGTGCGACGAAGGCCTTGATCACGTTACCTTTGATGTCGTGCGGGACACCGATCACGGCCGCCTCGGCCACAGCAGGATGGGAAACAAGCCCGCTTTCAACCTCTGCCGTGCCGAGCCTGTAGCCAGATACCTTGATAATTTCGTCCGAACGCCCGATGACCCAGAAGTACCCGTCTTCGTCCAGCCTTGCCGTATCGCCGGTAAAGTATTTTCCTGGAAATTTACTGAAATAGATCCGCTGAAACTCTTCCGGGTCTTTGTAGAGTGTCCTGGCAAGTGAAGGGAAGGGCCGTGTAAGGACAAGGTAGCCCTCCTCGTTCGGGCCGCAGGGTTCGCCCGATTCCGTGAGAATCTCTGCTCCCATTCCAGGCAGAGGCTTGGCGCATGAGCCGGGCTTAAGCGGCGTCTCTGGAAGGGGAGAGATGCAGATCATCCCGGTTTCGGTCTGCCAGTAGGTGTCCATGATGGGGCACTGCCCATCGCCGACCGCTCGATGGAACCATTTCCAGGCGGCAGGGTTGATGGGCTCGCCAACGCTGCCTAAGAGCCTTAGCTGCTTCAAGTCATGGCGCTTGGGCCAGGCATCGCCGTAACGCATCAACCCGCGGATGGCCGTGGGAGTCGTGTAGAAGATGCTGATGCCGTACTTGGAAATGAGATGCCACCACCTGTCTGGGTAAGGGGTGGATGGCCCGCCCTCGTAAAGCAAGAGCGTGGCGCCGTTTATCAGGGGGCCGTAGGTCACGTAGGTATGACCCGTAATCCAACCTGGGTCTGCCGTACAGAAGTAGCGGTCTTCGTCTCGGATATCGAACACCCATTTGGTCGAGCAGTACGCCCCGACCATATAGCCGCCGTGGACATGCACGACGCCTTTGGGCTTGCCCGTGGTGCCCGAGGTGTAGAGGATAAACAGCGGGTCTTCGGCATCCATTGGCTCAGTTTGGACCAAATTGGCCAGCTTGAGGCTCATCAGGTCGTGGTAGAAGTAGTCACGGCCGGGCTCCATCGAGACCTCCTGGCCGATGTGCTTGACCACGATGACGGACTCTAAGCTTGGCACCCTCTTGATGGCCTCGGTTGCTATTTCTTTGAGCGGGACAACCTTTCCGTTCATGTATCCGCCGTCCGCCGTGATCAATAGGCGTGATTCCGCTGACATCATCCTCTCTCTTAGGGCATCCGTGCTGAAGCCTCCGTACACGACGCTGTGGACGGCGCCGATTTTGGCGGTTGCGAGCATTGCGATGACCTGCTCGGGAATCCTGGGCATGTAGATCGTGACGCGATCGCCCTTGTTGATGCCCATGCTTTTTAATACGGTGGCAAGGCGTGTCACTTCCCGGTTCAGCGCATGGTAGCTAAGCGTCCTCGTTTCACCGTTTTCGCCCTCCCAGATGATGGCAAGCTTGTTCTTTCTCCACGTTTTGGCGTGGCGATCGAGCGTGTTGGCTACGATGTTGCATTTCCCGCCAAGGAACCACTTTCCCGTAACGCCGTTTCCTTCAAACACGGCTTGAAAATCCTGGAACCACTCCAGCTCGCGGGCTATCCCGGCCCAAAAATCGATCGGGTCCTCCTCGGCCTTTTTCGAGAGCTCCTCGTAGGCTGGCCGATCGGGACGCGATAACGTATCGGGCGGGAGATAAACTTCTGTTGTCATTGGAACCCATCCTAGTTGTTCATCAAACATTAGTATTTACTATATACTAATGTTATGCATACAGCAAAGACCGGAAAGAAAGCCGTACGTTCTAAGGCTGGTTCAAGGCCGCACGCCGTACCCAAGGGACGACTGCAAGAATTCAAAGAGCTTTCGCTTAATCAAGGGGGCGCTTGGGCCCTCCAGCAAGCGGGTGCCGTGCGCTGAGCCTTCCACGAGTAGGATCTCTTTGGGTTCCGGGGCGTGGGCGTAGAAGTGCTTCGCGCTGTCGTAGGCTGCTGCATCGCTCTTTGCCGCAACAAAGAGCTTTGGAGGCTTGAGCTCGGAAACCTTCGAGCGGGCGTCCAAGCCTTGGAAAGCAGCCGGGGCCGAGAGCGTCACGACCCCTTTGACCTTCGGATGATTGCCCTCGAGAATGCTTGCCGTGCCGCCCATGCTCGCACCGATCAGAACCATGCACGTCACGCGTTCTGCCATGAAACGGACGGCGGCGTTCATGTCGAGCGCGATCCTTGAGATGTCCTTGGACCCTTCGGAGTTTCCATATCCCCGAAAGTTGAACGTAAGTACGGGATATCCCTTTCTAGCCAGGTCCTTTGCCAACGCCTCGTAGCTCGTCTGGTCGGCGGGAAACATATGAGCGCATACAACGCCTTTCTTCATCCCGCCGGGGTAGAAGCGCCCTTCGAGGGTCAGGCCGTCTGGCGTCTTGAATAGGACGGGTTCGAAGGCCGGTTGCGCGCTCGATGCCTTAAAGAAAAAAAACCCGCACAAGATTGCCAAGGCCAAGGAGGCATACTTCATGGTGTACCCTTACTCGTTGCTTAAAACGTGTTCCTGAGCTCCCTTAATTTTAAAAAGCAAGCTTTAGGGTCATGGGGATCGAGCCCAACGCTTGAAGCCATCTTCTGCGCCAACTTGGGGCTAAAGACCATCAAGAAAGGGTTGTTCTCCCTCTCGTCTTCGAGGGTTGAGAAAGGGACTCCGGAGCTTGCGTGGGCTTGCTCCATCTTCTTTTGGAGCCCGTCAATTCCATAAAAGTCAGGCAGAATGGATTTAAGGAAGGATAGGTTCTTTGGAGAGTAGTCGTGGCCCGGCAAAACCATGAGATGACCGGGCAACTGTGCATAGACCCTCTTGAACGTATCATAAAGGACCTCGACATTTCCGCCGACATTTGGGTTTCCGCAGCCCAAGAAAAACAACGTATCCCCCGTTATGAGCGCTTCGTGCTCGACCTCAAACGTAAGCCCCCCCTTGGTATGGCCTGGCGTGTCGTGAACCTTGATGGAAATGCCCGCCAAGTCAAGAACCTGCCCACCCTCGATGGGATAGCGGAGCATGGGGATGGCCTCGGCTTCCCGGGCAGGCCCATAAACCGGGATGCTGTACGCTTTGGCCAGGCGTTCGTTTCCTTGGGTGTGGTCAGGATGCGAATGGGTGTTCAGAATCGCGGCGGGCTTAAGGCCGAGAGTCTTTAGGGAACGCTCGACCTTCTCCGGGTCGGTCGGGTCCACAACGAGAGCGTGTCCCATTTCTCGATCGAAGACAAGGTAGGAAAGGTTGTCCTGAGCGCACAAGACGTAGACGTGCTGCCAAGCCATTGTTCGTCCTCCTTTGATGAAAACTTCTATAACTTAGTGTTCCTTACTCTGGGCTCCGTTGCAACTCTTGGCCGAGCGTGGCTTGCATGCTATGTTGAAGGGATGAGGTGTTCTCAAAGCGCGATGGACGTCCAAGAAAGAGCGCCCGAAATTGAGCAGGTTTGCGCCAGGTATTGCGAGGTTCGCTCAAAGGTAAGGGAGCTAGGGCTGCGCCATCACGGCTCTTCGGAGGCCGTAGCGCTTCTTTTGGCGTCCAAAAGACAGCCCGCCTGGATTCTTGGGCCACTCGCCAAGGAGGGGGCCAGGCTGTTTGGGGAGAATTATGTCCAGGAGGCGAGGGCCAAGATGGCCGAGCTGCAAGGCCTGTCCGCCGAATGGCACCTCATCGGTACGCTCCAGGCAAACAAGGCCAAAAAAGCGATCGAGAGTTTTTCGGTCATCCAGACGCTTGATACGATCGAGCTCGCTCAAAGGCTAAACAGCCTAGCCGAGGACATGCATCGCCGGGTGCGGTGCTTGGTCGAGGTAAACATTGGGGCGGAACAGACGAAGGCCGGCGTTTTCCCGGGCGATCTCATGGGCTTCTTGGAGAAGATGCTATCCTTTTCCTCGCTCGAGGTCCTTGGACTCATGGCCATTCCTCCTCTAGAGCTCGAAATTGACGCCTCTCGAAGGCACTTTGAGAGGATGTACGGACTCTTTCAAGGGGCGAAGGATGCAGGCTACCCGATGCACTGGCTTTCGATGGGAACGAGCCATGACTTTGAGCAGGCTATCGGAGCGGGTGCCAACATGGTGCGTGTCGGAACGCGCGTATTCGGCCCGAGGCAGGCGGGCAAACTTCAATAGAATCGATTAGGGGAATTACGTGGATCAAGAGGCACCTGGCGGGGTGTTCCCTTTGGTGATCGTCGGGCTTGGGCAGATGGGCTCGGCGATGGCCAAGGGGATCGTTGGAGCTTATCCTCGAGCCAAGGGTTTGATATTCGGCCACGACCAGGATCCCTTGAGGGTTGCTGAAGCAGAGGCTTTCGGGCTCGAAGGGACAAAAAAATTGGAAGAGGTCCTATCGAGAGCAAGGACGATTCTTTTGGCACTGAAACCCTTGCAGGTTCTTCCTTGGCTTCGTTTGTACCGGGAGACGTTTGGAAAGGACGTTATGCTTATTTCTATCGCCGCGGGCGTCCCTATCAAGGCCTTTCGCGAAGTCCTCGAGGAAAAGGCCCATGTGGCAAGGGTCATGCCGAACCTGGCGGTTGCACTCAGGACATGCCCGGTGGGGGTTTCGTGTGAGCCTGGGTTTCCTGAAGAAAAAAAAGTCTCGCTGATAGAGGCCCTTTCTTTGGTAGGGATGCCGATTGAGCTTGAGGAAGGGCAGCTGGATGCGCTTACGGCGCTTTCCAGTTCGGGCATTGCCTTTGTCTGGCATGCCCTAGAGGGCTTTGCGGCGGCCGGTGTAAGGCTTGGTTTACCTCCTGCACTTTCCAGGAAGGTCGCCGTAGAAACGTTTTTGGGGGCCGGGATGCTGGCGAAGGAGGATGAGGCCGCTTCGCTTGCGAGCCTAAAAGAGCGGGTGACCACACCCAAAGGGACGACGATGGAAGGGCTTTTTGTTTTAGAAAGGCTAGGGCTTAAAGGGATTTTGATCGAAGCGATCACGAGCGCCTACAATCGCACGCAGGCAATGCTTTCACCCCAAAAAGGAGTTTAAGTGTAATGGTGGTTTTCTCCCGCATCTTGACCGCGCTCGCGTTTATTCTTGACCAGGCGTTGCAGCTTTACATGTGGGTGATTATTATCGCCGCGCTGATTACATGGGTTCAGCCAAACCCCTATAACCCTGTCGTGATGTTCCTAGAAAGAATCACGGAGCCCGTTTTGCGGCCCATCCGCAGGATCCTTCCGCCTATGGGGTTGGACATTTCGCCCGTGATAGCGATTTTTGCGATCATGTTCGTTCGTATGGTGATTCCCCCGACGCTCCGGGATATGGCGTATTCGATCGTAGGAATATGACGCTGACCGTTCATGTCAAAACGGGGAAGTCCATCGAACGGGTCGCCCTACTCCCTGACGGGTCGCTCGAAGTGAGCACGTCCAAAAGGCCTCATGACAACGAGGCAAACCGTGCCGTGGCATCTTTGCTCTCCGAAGCGCTCGGCCTTCCAAAGCGCGCCGTAACAATCCTCAAGGGACAGAAGAGCCATAAAAAACTCGTGATGCTGGATGGGGTTCCAAAAGAGGCCCTGTCTCGGCTCTTAAAGGAGCCATAGGCCTTATGGCATCCGGGCTTATCGAACACACGGCCGATGTTGGGTTCTGGGTAAGGGCAAGGGGGCTTGAGCACCTCTTTTTGGAGGCCCTTGAAGCGTTCGAGGGGCTTCTTACGCCTCTAGGCTGCGTCTTGCCTAAAGAGCGCCACTTTTTTGTCTTTCATGAGCAAGGAGTGGACGTCCTGTTGCACGAAGCGTTGAATGAGCTACTCTACGCGTTCGATACCCGCAGGCTTTTGTTCTCCAGGTTCGCCATCCTTGGCTTGGATGAAGGATTGTTCGAGTTCGTAGCCTTCGGTGAAACGCTTGAGCCCGAGCGGCATCGTATTCGGTGCATCCCTAAGGCCGTTACCTACAACGATTTTGCCATCCGGCAAGAGCCAAAGGGCTTCCTAAGCGTCCGCGTTATCTTGGATGTCTAGGCCGTACTTTTACATGGACATGCCATTGAACCTGTACTAGGATAGAAGAAAGCGTCTTTATGCGCTTCTATGCAAGGAAGGGATGTGTCATGTTTGGGATTGGGACGGGAGAACTCATTGTTATCCTCATCGTTGCACTCATTATCATCGGGCCTCAGAAGTTGCCCGAAATCGCCAAATCTCTTGGCAAGGCGATGGGTGAAGTCAAGCGGGCAACGCGGGATATCCAAGACGAGCTTAAGTTTGACGATCTACTCAACGATGAAGACCCGCCGCAAGCTCCCTCTCGCAGAACATCGCCAACCCAGCCCCCTAGGGTTTCTTGATGGAGCAGCTCAAAGCCAAGGCGTCCGGCATGGCGCAAGACTTGAAGGTCATGCCGTTCATGGAGCATCTCAAAGAGCTCCGTACGCGGCTTATCCATAGCCTTATCGCCGTGGCTGTGGGGTTTGGGGTAGCTTACGGCTTTTCAGAGCAAATCTTTCGCATCCTGCTACTCCCTTTGCTTAAGGTAATGCCAAAAGACCTAAAGCTCGTCTATACAGGGCTGCCAGAAGCATTCCTCGTATACATGAAAGTCGGCCTTATCGGGGGGTTGATCTTAGCCGCCCCTGTCGTGTTTTACGAAATCTGGAAGTTTATCGAGCCGGGCCTTTATCAGAAAGAAAGGCGCTATGCCATCCCGTTCGTGCTCGTGGCGAGTGCCTTCTTTGCCATCGGGGTCACGTTTGCCTACTTCGTCGTTTTTCCCTTCGGGTTCGAGTATTTCTTGAGCTTCTCGAACGACTATATCCAGCCGATGATCTCGGTCAAGGAATTTCTTGGCTTTAGCATGAAGATGTTGTTCGCCTTTGGCGTCGTGTTCGAGCTGCCCGTGTTTGCGTTCTTCTTCTCCAAGGTAGGCCTTGTCACTGGCCAACAGCTTGCCACTTTTCGCCGTTATGCGATTGTTATTGTCTTTATTGTGGCGGCCATTCTCACCCCACCGGATATTTTCTCGCAGTCACTCATGGCAGTCCCGCTCCTTTTTCTGTACGAAGTCTCGATTGTCGTGGCCAAGGTGTTCGGAAAAAAGCCGGAGCCGGAGTGAGCGGCGTTGCCCATGGCCTGCCTTTCGCTGATCGAGGCGAAAGCCCTCCAAAAAGCACTTAGTGGATGGGTTTCGCTACGTACTTCCGTCTTTGCCAAAAACCTAAGGACGGTAGGGGGTGTAGACTGCGCCTATGCAACCATTAAAGGACGTCCGAGAGTATTCGCCTGTGCAGTCGTTCTGTCTTTCCCGATGCTTGAACTTCTTGAGGAGGCCTTTCACGCGAGACCCGTGACGTTCCCTTATATTCCTGGATACTTAAGCTTCCGGGAGCTTCCTTCGATGCTCGGGACGCTGACGAAGCTCAAAATCGTTCCCGATGTCTTGTTCGTCTCCGGACAGGGGGTCGCCCATCCTCGAGGTCTCGGGATCGCAAGCCACCTTGGAGTAGTCGCGGGTTTGGCAACGATCGGGATCGCCAAAAAGCCGCTCTTTGGGCTGTTTCAAGCGCCCTCCTTGGAAGCGGGGAGCGTTTCTGCCCTAACCCATCCGGACGATGGTTCCGTAATCGGGTTTGTCGTAAGGGCCAAAACGAACGTCAAGCCGCTTTATGTATCTCCAGGCCATAGGATGGATGCAGAAACGGCCGTTTCTATCGCGCTTCAGTGCGTCCAAAAGACTAAACTGCCCGTTCCACTTCACTTGGCAGATCGGCTTGCCGATCGGCTCAAGAAGGCGCTCCAAAGGGCAACGGGGCCTGACTCCGTTGAATGCTTGGAGCCAAACCCCGTCGAATATGTGCTGGCTAAAAACCCTTGGCTTAACCTTCTTGACCCATGAGCCCGCTTCCAAGGCAGGCCTGCGGCTAAAAGGATTGCCTAAGCTTGGAGCCCAGCCTTTTTACCCCTCCCGACTTTAAGCATCATGCCGGCCGATGATGGCAACGCTGTTGATGTTCATGAACGGAAAGCCGCCCAGGTTATGCGTAAGGCCAAGCTTCGGGTTTTGGATCTGCCTTTTTCCAGCCCTGCCGAGCAGCTGGAGGTACATTTCATATAGCATCCGAATTCCGGAGGCACCGATGGGATGGCCGAAGCATTTCAAGCCTCCGTCGGGCTGGCAGGGAATCTTCCCGTTTATGTCGTAGAAGCCCTCCATGACATCCTTTGGCGCCTTTCCCCGTTCGGAGATGTGCAAATCCTCGTAGGTCACGAGCTCCGTGATCGAAAAGCAGTCATGTACCTCCATCATACTAACCTCCTCCCGGGGGTTGTTCACCCCGGCCTCTTTGTACGCAAGGGAGCTGGCCTTGGAGGTCGTTACAAAATGATCGAAGTCCCAGTTGTCGTACTGGAGCTCCTCGCCGCTGCTGATGGCAATTTGCAGGGCCTTGACCGTGACATAGTCTTTCTTGCCCAGGCTTCTTGCGATTTCCGGCGTAGTCACGATAGCCGCCGCGGCCCCGTCGCTTACGCCACAACAGTCATACAAGCCCAGCGGGTAGGCGATCATCGGGGAATTTAAGATTTGATCCTCCGAAACCGGCCTTTGCAAGTGGGCCTTGGGGCTTAAAGAGCCGTTATAGTGGCTCTTCGCCGAAATATGGGCCATGGCCTTCTTCACCTCGTCCATGCTCAGGCCGTGCTTGGCGGCATAGCCCTGGGCCAGCATGGCGAACCCTCCTGGGGCGGTCATGTTGGGCATCGTAAAAAAGGCCAAAGAACCCCCCCCAATGCTCGGAAGGCCGCCGTAGCCCGTGTCTTTGAGCTTCTCGACCCCTAAGGCCAGGCAGATATCGTAGGCCCCGGAGGCTACCGCATAGACGGCTCCACGGAACGCCTCGGTTCCGGTGGCGCAAAAATTCTCCGTTCGGGTAACCGGAATGTAGGGTAAATGCAAGGTTAAGGCCAAGGCCAACGCGCTTTTCCCGACGTTTACCTCATCGATGCAAGTGCCTTGCCAGGCCGCTTGAATCTCCTTGCGGTCAATGCCGGCATCCTCGATACATTCCTGGAACGCCTCGACGATGAGCTCCTCCGCCCCGACATCCCAGCGCTCGCCAAACTTTGTGCAACCCATTCCGATGATAGCTACCTTATCCTTGATTCCCGTTGCCATTCTTTTGCCTCCCCTTAGGCTTCTTCTTGTGGAACGGCTTTCCAAAAGTACCCGTGAAAGCCTCGCTCTTTGTCGTACCAGCGCTTGCGGAAGGACATCTTTACCGTTTGACCGACCCCTAGCTTCTCCAGCTCGCAGTCTGTAAAGTCAAGGAGCGTCCTTCCTCCCCCCTCAAACTGCACCATCCCGTAAATTGCAGGAGGGTCGATAGAGACAGCCAGCAGATCCCCCGTAAACGAGATGATTTTGGCTTTTCTTCCCGAGAATTCGTAGTCTTCTTGCTCGTACACCGCATGGCATTCCGGCTTGACGCACACGTCCGTTTTTGGAAACTGGGGGGTGCCGCAGACCTTGCACCTTCCCCCGACCAACCCAAGTATCGCCTTTCTTTTTCGCCAAAGGACGCTCAATGGGGATTGGGCGCTGACTTCGGCCCGAATGCCGGTATCGGCGCCGAGACGGTCGCGGAACTGGCAGAACTTGGTGTAGCTTTCCATTTCCTTGCGTTTGGCCAAGGAGCCTTTGATGCCGTTCCTTGCCGGCAATTTTGCGATGTTCTCGGTAACCTCGAACCAAAAAGCGTCCGAGCCCTGGCCGAAGCTGGCCAAAAGGAGCTTGTCTCCGGGCTTGGCGTCCTCAAGGGCATGGATAAACATCGCCAAGGGGTGGGCCGTACCCATCTCGCCGCAGGTTTCGTGCATGTTGCCCTGAACCATCTGGGGGCTGGCTCCGATCTTTTTGGCGATCGCCGCGTGCTCCCTGCTAAAGAAGCACGGGTAAATGACTTTTGAGAAATCGCCGATGGAGAGGCTGTACTTCGAAAGAAGCCCGTTGATGGCTTCCGGCAGGATCTTCACATACCCCTCATCCCGAATCCAGCGTTCTTCCCAAATGTAGTCGTACTTCTTGGCGGCATCCCGGTAATGGTCGGGGAAATCGTAGCTGACGGAATGGTATCCCTTGAGCTCGGCGATAACGCCCTCCTTACCCAAGAGCAAGGACGCGGCCCCGTCCCCAAACCACATCTCATAGAAATAGCCTGCCTTGGCCTCCCGCTTGTCTGAAGCGGCCACGAGGATGCTGTTTTTGTTTCCGCTTTGAAGGCTTTCGAAGGCCGAAATCATCGCTGTAGTCCCGGCTTTTAATGAGCCCGTGAAATCGGCCGTGAGGATTTCGTTTTTTAAGTTGAGCGCTGTAGATGCGATGCCGGCGTTTTGCCGGTCTGCGTAAGGCAACGTGGTCGAGGCCAGGAACAGGGCATCAACCCCTGCCTTGTCCGTACCCTTCAGGCAGTCCCTGGCCGCCTCGACGCCCATGCTCAGGGCGTCTTCATCCCAGTTGCAGACCGACCTCTCGCCCTGGGCCACGGCAATGGTGGCCGGGGCAAACCATGCCATACTTTGGAACATGGTCATACGGGGTAGACGAAGTCTGGGAACATACCCCCCATAGGAAACGATTCCGATCATGCCTCCTCCTTCCGTTTCTTTTGCTCCCCTTGCCAACAAGGGGGTTGCGGGTTAGTGATAAAAAAGCTTTTTGTGTACTATCAAGAATCATCCGTGAGATGTCCCAAAAAACTTACAGTACTCTGAATTTCAATTCAGTTTCAACATAAAAAACAACCATTTTTTAGGGAGAATAGCTCTTTTATGGGTATTTAGGGTACCTTAAGGGTGCATCCTAGCAGAATTTCAAATCGGAATCAAGAAAAACATTCTATAGCCGTTTTAAGCTGGCGAATAAAGGCGTGAAGGCCGTTTCACGGGAGGGTTAGGGGGGGCAAAAAGGCGTGCAGGTCGTCGCTCTCGCACGCCTTTTTGCCCCTTAGAAGCAGCTTAGAAGGCCAGCTGGAATCTACCCAGGACGAAGTCGTAATTGTTCTCGAACGAGCCGCCAACATGCGGAGAAAGCCCGGGGCCCGTCTTGTCGTACATTGCATGGCTGTAGGCCATGGAAAATTTCATGAATGGGTTTAAATACCAGTTGACCCCTACCTCGATCGAATCGACCTGATTCCCGACGATATTGTCGGCCATGTCGAACCCCTCTCCCGGGGCGATTGCCATACCATTGCCGCCTACGTCGTCTACGTACATTTGCCCGTAGCGCGCGGCCAACTCTAAGGCCCCCCAGCCGCCGTTTCGGGGGTCAAAGTTCTTTTTGGGTTTCACGCCCTTGCTGTGCTGTTTTTTCTCTCCAGTCAAGATGTAGGTGCCCCCGACGTAAAACCCGCTGATGCCGATGTCGGAGAGATTGTTGGGCCTTTCTGCTTTTGTTTGGATGTACTCGCCCTTGAGAGACCCTGGCCCTTTTGTCCAGACGACATCGCCGCCAAGCCGGTAACGGGACCCGTTGCCCTCGATCCGGGGCATCACGTCCCTAAGCGAAGGATCGCGGATAGACTTCATTTTGTAGGAATCCTGATCGCCCGCCGTGAAGTTAAACCCGACCTTCAGGTCTTTTATTGGAGTTTCGAGCCGCTTTAAAGGTGCGACTTCCAGCCTGCCAGCCACGTCCTGGCCGCCCACAGAGCCAGCCACCCCTGTATTCGCGCTGTTGTAGTAGCCGACTTTGTAGCCAAGCAATTCATCCAGTACTTTGCCGTAGAGCATGACCCCGTAGTTGTACTCCGGCGTCGTTGCGCGCGTGATCATAGATCGCTCGATCAAGTCGAGCCACTTGTCGGAAGAGAGCTCTTCCATCCCGAACGGCTCTTTGTCTTGGCCGATGCGGACGCTAAGCCAAGGAAATGCCACGTAGTCCATGTGGGCGTAAAGCACGCGAGAGTCGTTGTTGCCAAAGTCCGCAACAAAATTGAACAGCCAGTCTTTTAGTAGTTTGCCTTCAAGCTCTACGTAGGCCCTCCTTAGCTGGAAGCCGGAATCTTTGTCTCTGTCGTTCTTTTCGTAGATCCGGAAGTCTTCTTGGATTCGGCTTCCGAACTTGATCTCGAAGGCTTCGTCCTTGGTTCGGATGTAGGGACGCGTGTCCCAGCCGGCCTGGAGCGATTGAGATTGGCGCTCTTCCTCCCCTTTTGCTCGCACGGAGAACTCTTGGTACTCCTGCTCGGTCAAGATCCCCTTTTCTTTAAGACGGTCGAGAAGATCCTGAGTGACGGATGCTGCATCCCCCCGCCCGGAAAGAACGCCAAAGGCGATAAGGAGCGTAAAGAAAAAACGGCCTGTTTTCCAAGGCGAAACAGTACGCAAGGCGTTCCCCCTTTCTTGCTGTATCCATCCTGAGGCCAATGAAAGCGAGACAAGGCATTTTCGAGGCAGTATGGTACAGCTTATCGGGGCACGTCAAGGTTCTAGCATAAAAAAGCGTTGATATAGGCGTTTGTCGAGGGCAAGCCGTTGTATGCTATGATTTTTTTGGTGGGTATCGAACGTTTCCAGGATAAAACCGCTATCGAGGGGAAAACCGTGCGAATCCAAGGGGGACGGCTTCGTACGCGGCGATTCTCCGGCCCGAAAGGAGATGAGGCCAGGCCTCTTATGGCCGTCATCCGGGAGGCTCTATTCTCGATCTTGGGGCCTAGGATCGAAGGCGCTAAGGTGGCCGACGTCTGCGCGGGGACGGGCACGTTTGGCCTAGAGGCGCTAAGCAGGGGGGCAGTCTTTGTGGTCTTCTTGGAAAAATCCAAGAAAATGGCCGATCTCATCACGAAGAACCTAGAGAGCCTCGGGCTTGCAGGCTTTGCAGAGGTATGGCCCATGGATGCCCAAAAGGGCATCCAGCGCTTAGACAAGCTAAAGGGCGTAGATATTGTTTTTTTAGACCCCCCTTTTTTCTCGGAGGCGGGGCCTAGAATCATGGAGGCTCTTCTGAAAGCCCCTGGACTTTGGAGGCTGCTGATTGTACGCTTCCATAAAAAAGAAGATTGGCCAAGGAAGCTCGTCGACGCCTTTCAAGGCCAAGTTTGGCTGGCCAAAGATAGAAGCTATGGAGAATCTAGACTCTTGTTCCTCGAAAAGCGGGAGGAAAGCAATGTCCGCGCCGGCCACGAGTAGGGTTGCCCTGTACCCTGGCTCTTTCGACCCGTTCACAAACGGGCATCTTGACTTGCTCGTTCGAGCGGCAAAAATCTTTGAAAGGGTCATCGTATCCGTGGCCTGCAACCCTGAAAAGCGCTACCTGTTTAGCGTGGCAGAAAGGCTGGATCATATCGCTCGGAGCATCAAAGAGGCCACCTTGAATAACGTCGAAACGGACTCGTTCAATGGCCTTCTTGTCGATTATGCCCAAAGGTGTGGCGTGAAGGTGATCATTCGGGGTCTTAGGGTCATTTCGGATTTTGAATACGAGCTCGAAATGGCCATGATGAACCGCAAGCTGAACCCCTCGCTCGAGTACGTATTCATGTTCACCGGAGAAACGAACCTTTACATTTCTTCGACCCGCGTCAAAGAGATTGCGCGTTTTGGCGGGTGCGTCGAAGGGCTTGTCCCTCCTTATGTGTTAGAGAGGCTAAAAGAGAGGTTTCGCAAGGAGCGTTAGGAAACATCGTAACAAGGAGGTATGCCATGGAGATTTCTCTTAGTAGGCGCTTGTCGAAGATCGCCCCATCCCCTACGCTTGCCTTGACTGCCAAGGTCAAGGCGCTCAAGGCCAAAGGAGAGGATATCGTCGGGTTTGCCGCGGGCGAGCCGGACTTTGATACGCCAGAACCCATTAAAGAGGCATGCATTCAGGCGCTTCGGGATGGCTTCACGAAGTATACGGCCACGGGCGGGATTCCCGAACTCAAGGAGGCCGTTTGCAACTGGATCATGGAGAAAAGGGGGCTCAAGTACAGTCCAGGTCAGGCTTTGGTGTGTTGCGGCGCCAAGCATGCCCTTTATAACCTGTTTCAGGCGCTGCTCGAAGAGGGCGACGAGGTCTTGATCCCGGCCCCCTATTGGGTTACGTACAAAGACCAGGTTGCGATTGCGGGCGGTGTTCCTGTCGTCGTACCGACTGACATCGCAAGCGGGTTTGTGCCCGATCCGGAGGCTCTCAAAGAAGCCTGTGGCCGAAAAACAAGGGCAATCGTGCTCAACTCCCCGTCGAACCCTTCGGGTGCCGCACTATCCAAGCGTCAGCTCGAAGCGATCGCAGGGGTGGTGGTCGAGAAAAACCTCCTTGTCGTTTCCGACGAAATTTACGCAGAGATTGTCTACGATGGGTTTCGGCAAGAAAGCATCGCTTCGCTGGGGCAAGAGCTCTACGAGCGCACGTTTGTCGTGGACGGCGTCTCCAAAACGTTTGCAATGACAGGGTTCCGCATAGGATACATCATGGGCGACCCCAAGGTGATCAAGGCAATGAACATGATTCAAGACCAATCGACATCAAACCCAACCTCGATCGCTCAGAAGGCCGCCTTGAAGGCGCTGACGCTCAAGGAGGACGTCGTTTCGCCCATGGTCCGTAAATTCCATGATAGACGCGACTTGATGCTTGCTGGGATGAAGAGGATCGAAGGTGTTCGATGCTTTAAACCGGCCGGAGCATTCTACCTTTTCCCGGACATGCGGGTCTTGCTTGGAAGAAGGACCCCTAAGGGCTTAAGCCTTGAGACTTCCGCGGTCCTTGCGGAGGCGCTTTTGGAAGAGGCCAAGCTAGCCGCCGTCCCTGGAGAGGCGTTTGGTATGCCAGGGTTCCTTAGGTTTTCCTACGCGACGGGTGAAAAGGAGATTCAAAAGGGGATGGATAGGCTCTATGAATTCTGCTCTTCTTTGAGGATGTAGGCTTCGAACGTTGCGACCTTGGTCTCAAATGCTTTCCAAGCGTCTTTTTCGAGGCCTGCCTTGGTAGAGACTGCCTCCAGAAAGCCCACCGGGTCAAGGTGGAGTTCTGTTGCCACCTGAGGGAGCAGCAGGCCTCTTCGGGGGCCGTTTTCAAGGATAAGCCCGTGTTTGCCGATTTCGATAGAGGTCATATCTTTGAGAGAGGCAAGCGGCGTAAGGACAGAAATCTCCACGGTGAGCTTGGGCAACTCATTGGCATCCAGCGGCTGAAAACGCGGGTCGAAGAAGGCCGCTTGGATGGCCATCGACCAGACTAGCTCGTACAACGGCTTTGAGGGGTTATCTAGAGATCCAATGCATCCACGAAGTATTCCGTCGACCTCTAGGGTAACGAATACGCCGTAAGGCTGTACATAGAGGAGCGCTTCGTCAGGAAGGTCGATCGTCACAGGCTGCTTCGAGGTTCCATGGCGTAATGCATGGGAAATTGCTTGTTTTGCGAGGGAAATGAGATATTCCCTGGCGCTGTTCGGCATTTCGGAAAGCCTCGTAGCCTGACACTCTTGGAATGCTTTGAGCAGACCCCTGCTTTTGGCCTCTATGTAATCGCCTAAAATCTGGCCGTGGTCGAAACACAGCGTAGGAAGGGAATGAAGCGAATAGAAGCCGAGCGCCTTGGCATCGTCTTGCGCTTTGGGGCTTCCTTTGGTTTGTGCGAGGAATACAACGGAGAGCGTATGAAACCTCGGGTCTCGTTTTGGGTCTGAATAGGCCTTGAACTGCTCCATCCAGACGGCTTGAAGGCCCGTTTCCTCTTCAAGCTCCCTGGCCGCCGCTTGCTCGAGGCTCTCCCCATAATCAACGAACCCACCCGGCAGGGCGTATCCATAGGGGGGATTGGCACGCTCGATCAAGAGCACATCCCCAGAGCGTTCGACGATGATGTCCACGCACGGGACAGGTTTTCTTGGGTCGGAAGGTTTATGCTTCCATGCGGAGATGGTGTCAGAGGCTTTTGGAGGCGTCAAGGGATTTATTGCTTTCTTTTTTTGGTTGTCTCAACTGATATTTAGTATACTAATCGAAGCATGCGGGCTTGGCAATACGACGGCCGCTTCCTTGATTCCTCGCCAAAGCCTTGCTAGTATGAAAAGGGTTTGGGTATTGCCTTTAGGGAGCTACGGTGAATACAGGACTTTCTGGGCCATCTAAACAAGCTGTTGCCGCGCTGGACATTGGCTCCAATGCATTTCGTCTCTTGGCGTGCGAGGTTCCGCTAGAAGGTATCATCCGGCCCAAAAAGCTTGCTTCTCGTCAGGTCATCACGAGGCTTTCCGGCGGGTTCAGCTCTTCTTTTGGGCTAACCAAGGAAGCGATGGAACGCTCCATCGACGCCCTTAAGCAATTCCGGGTCGCCATGGATGAGCTCGGGGTAGCCCATTATAAAGCCGTGGGAACGGGCGTTCTAAGGCGTGCGGTCAACCGGCAGGACTTTCTCGAGCGTGCTAAGCAAGAAGCCGACATTGCACTTGAAATCATCGACCCCAAGAAGGAGGCACTTCTTACGTACGAGGGGGTCATATCGACAACGAACACTCCGATTGGCTACCCGGTCCTGATCATTGACGTGGGCGGGTTCAGCGTGGAGTTTATCTACGCCGAAACCCCTTTGAGGCCTACGTTTATGGCAAGCCTCGATATTGGGAGTGTTTTGTTGCGGGAGCGCTTCTTAATTTCTGACCCTCCCACCCCACAAGAGATCCAAGGGCTCCGCGATTATCTTCTGGAGAACCTAAACCGCCTTCAAGCGATTCTCTATTCCTCAGGGTGTCTCGGAGGTTTGAAGAAAAAAGGGCAACTCATCGGAACAGCGGGTACGCTCACTACGCTCGCCCAGATCGACATGGCCTTGGCGGATTACAACCCTCTGCTGATCCAGAATTATATCCTGACCGAGCAAAGGCTGGAGACCGTCTTTGAGCAGCTTATCAGGCTTCCCTCAAAAGATCGTCTTGCGATCCGAGGTCTCAAACCTGGCAGGGAGGACGTGATTGTCGCTGGCGCTCTGCTCGTGATCGAGGCCGTCAAGGCATTTCGAAAGCCCGGGATTGTCGTATCCGACGCGGGGCTTCTCGAGGGGTTAATGGAAGAGGTTCTTTTGGAGCTTAGGGTTTCTACCTCGGATTCGTAACCCCTTAATCATTTTTTGAACAATGCCTCTAGGGTCTTCCCGGCGGAGCTGGCTATGTTCGGGTCTTGGTTGTCGGTGTTGAATGCTACGCAGGTATTCTGCAATGTTTCGTGCCGCATAAACAGGTGGCGCTTTTCCTCTAAGGAGAGGGACGAGATTTGCTCCTTATATTTTTGAAGCATGGAAGGCTCTATCTCCGCAAACAGCGAGCGTAGGCCCGCCTCGATAAGCTCGCCTAGATGAGTACAGCCGTAGGCCCGCGGGATCAATGTTTTGATCTCTTTAAGAATGCCTCGCTTGAAGATGAACAAGCCTTCGATAGACTCAAGCGAGGCGATCGCTTGTTCGCAGATAGGGTAAGGAATACGGTCCATTCGGGCGTCGATCCCCTCGATCGTAAGCGATTTGGCGCCTATGAGCATGGCAAGGCGCATGTCATGGTAGTCGTCGTGCATCCTTACAACGGCAAGGATCTGGTTTTCCGTTGGCCTGTAGATCTCGGCGTTTACTTGACGGCCAAACGTTTGCTTGTGATGCCTGGCAAGGCCTATCAGACTATCGAACGAACTCTGGACCTTCATCTACTCTTTTCTTTCCTCTTTGTGTCGGGATTGCATTCAGGTTCCATTTCTTTAATTTTATCATGTACTTAGAAAAGGCCAAGCTCAAAGCCTAGATGTTTGGCGGCACCGGTGCGATCATGACCATGGAAAAACCCAATCGGCCAAACATTCAGGGATGCCCGCGAGAAGCCCCCGCAGGCCTTTATATCCATATTCCCTTTTGCCTCTCAAAATGTGCCTATTGCGATTTTGATTCGGCGCCATTTCCAGAAGATGTTCGAGCGCGCTACGTGGAAAGCCTCTGCGTCGAAATAGGCAAGGCGAAAAGGGTTGAGGCCGACACGGTGTATTTCGGGGGAGGAACACCGTCGCTCCTTGCCCCTCTTGAGCTTGGAAAAATCTTAGGGGCCCTAAGGGAACGTTTTACGGGTGATGCCGGCGAAATCACCCTCGAGGCCAACCCGGAAACGATCACTCCCGCAGCGGCCGATGCTTGGGCCGGGGCAGGTATCAACCGGGTCAGCGTTGGAGCGCAGTCCTTTCATGACGATGAGCTGAGCTTCATGGGTAGAAGGCACAACGCAAAGGATACCCTCAAGGCGCTTGCTCTATTACGGAAGGCTGGCTTTAGAAATATCGGCATAGACCTCATTCTTGGGCTTCCTCACCAAACCTTGCAACGATGGGAAGAGAGCCTAAACGTCCTTTTTGCCCTAAAGCCAGAGCATTTTTCGGCCTATATTCTGGATATCCACGAAGGGGCGGCATGGTCTAAAGAGCAGGTCTCCGCCTTGCTCCCCAAAGAGCGCGTTACGGTGAAAATGTACGAAAGGCTTCTGGAGCTTACAAGCGTCCAGGGCTATGTGCACTACGAAATCTCCAACTTTTGTCTTCCTGGGTATGCCAGCCGCCACAACCTAAAATACTTCTCGGATGAGCCCTACCTCGGGTTTGGTCCAAGCGCCCATTCTTACACCATTGAGGAGCGGTTTTGGAATGTGACGGGTCTCCTTGCCTACCTTGGGGCAGTGGGTGCGAAAGGAAATGCAAGGGCTCGCTCAATCCAGATGAGCCTGGAGGATCGCCGAAAAGAAGCGTTCATGATGGGGATGCGCAAGACGGAAGGAGTGGACCTTGAGTCCTTTTTTTTCTTGTATGGTTGGGATATTCTTAAGGAGCACGCCGGAGTACTCGAACGTTTTATGAGTGCCGGAGTGCTCGAACTATCTAAAAAGCGGCTCAGATTCACCCCTAAAGGATACCTTGTCTCCAACGAAGTTCTTTCAAGCTTCTTTTAATATGGAGGGTACTCGATGCGCGTAAAGGCTGCGGTCGCCTACGAGCCAAACAAGCCCATACAAATCGAGACGGTTGAGTTGGAAGGCCCCAAAGAAGGGGAGGTGCTTATCGAGGTCAAGGCAACGGGCGTATGCCATACCGATGCCTATACGCTCTCTGGCAAGGACCCCGAAGGGGTGTTTCCTTCCATTCTAGGCCATGAGGGCGCCGGTGTTGTTGTCGAAGTAGGTAAAGGCGTGAGGAGCGTAAAAAAAGACGATCATGTGATTCCTTTGTATACGCCTGAGTGCAGAGAGTGTGAATACTGCCTTTCTCAAAAGACAAACCTCTGTCAAGCGATACGGGAAACACAGGGCAAGGGCCTCATGCCCGACGGAACTTCGCGTTTCTCCTTATCGGGCAAGCCAATCTACCACTACATGGGAACCTCGACGTTTGCGAATTTTATCGTCCTGCCCGAGATTTCCGTGGCAAAGGTGCGCGAGGATGCCCCTTTCGATAAAATCTGCCTAATTGGCTGTGGCGTAACGACGGGCGTAGGAGCCGCGGTATTCACGGCCAAGGTTCGCCCCGGTGACCGGGTCGTCGTCTTCGGACTTGGCTGTATTGGCCTTAACGTTATTCAAGGGGCAAGGCTTTGTGGGGCGGAGCAAATCGTGGGCGTCGACATCAACCCGGCCAAAAAGGAGATCGCCGAACGCTTCGGCATGACAGACTTTGTAAATCCCTCCGATTTGGGTGAAGATCTCGTCCAGTACCTGCTCCATCTTACGAAGGGCGGGGCGGATTTCAGCTTTGAATGTATCGGAAGCGTAAAGGTCATGGCTCAGGCGCTCGGCTGCTGCCACAAAGGATGGGGGACATCCATCATTATCGGGGTTGCCGGTGCGGGTGAGGAAATTTCAACCAGGCCTTTCATGCTTGTGACGGGGAGGGTATGGAAGGGTTCGGCCTTTGGAGGGGCAAGGGGAAGGACAGATGTCCCCAAGCTTGTCGATTGGTATATGTCCGGCAAAATTCTTGTAGACGAGCTCGTAACGCATGAGCTTCCCATCGAGAGGATAAACGAAGCGTTCGATATGCTGCACCAAGGCTGTTCCATTCGAAGCGTCCTATCCTACAACCCCGTCTAAAGCGCGAAGATGCGCTGGTCTTTTAGGCCATAGCAACCCTAGGATCTTGAAGGAGCAAGAATGAACGCGGAAAACCAGGCCCATCTCCTGCTTTGCCTTGGTGTTTTTGTTGCAGGCATTTTTTATAGAAATGGCACGTTTAGGGCCAAGGGGCAGGCATGATTGAAAGGTATGCACGGAAAAAAGCAAGCGGGATTTTCTCGCTTTCCTCGCGCTATGCCTACTGGCAGCGCATCGAGGCGGCATGCCTTGAAGCAATGGAAGAGTTAGGGGTAGTCCCTAGCGGAGCAGCGTCCGAGCTAAGGGCAGTTTCGATCGACGTCCAAGAGATTCTTGAGATTGAAAAAGAGCGCGGACATGACGTCATCGCTTTTATCGAGTACGCCGCGGCACGCATGCCCACGCACGGGCGCTTTCTCCATTACGGCATGACATCCTCGGACGTCGTTGATTCCGCGTTTGCATGCCAGTTGCTCGATGCACTCGACCTTGTCCTTAGCGGGGCAACGAGAGCGTTCGATTCTTTAAGGCGTCTTGCGCTCGAACATAAAGACACGGTCATGGTTGGCAGGACCCACGGGATTCATGCAGAACCCTACAGCTTTGGCCTCAAGGTGCTGTCTTGGTACAAAGAGCTAGAGCGAAATATCGGAAGGCTTGAAGAGGCCAGGGAGCAGCTTGCCTACGGAAAGATTTCCGGCGCGGTCGGGACGTATGCCCACCTTCCTCCCGAGGTTGAAGCACGCGCGCTCAAGAAGGTAGGCCTCAAGCCAGAGCCCCTATCGACGCAAGTCGTCCCACGGGACCGGCATGCGCATTTGTTTCTCCAGTTGGCTTTGCTCGCTGCGGGGATCGAGCGTATCATGCTCGAGATCCGTCACCTTCAGCGCACGGAGGTGCTAGAGCTTGAAGAGCCCTTCGGTAGAAGCCAACGCGGCTCTTCGGCCATGCCGCACAAGAAGAACCCTATCCTGTGCGAGAACCTTTGCGGTTTGGCAAGGCTGATGCGAAGCTACGTAGGCCCCGCCTTGGAGGATGTCGCTCTTTGGCACGAGAGGGACATCTCGCATTCGAGCGTAGAACGTGTGATCGGCGAGGATGCCCTAGTCCTGGCCGATTTCATGCTCCACCGGCTTGCGTTCATTCTCGATGGGCTTATCGTCCATAAAGGCAGGATGCTGCACAATCTTGAGGCCTTGGGGGGGATGGTCTATTCCCAGCGCATCCTCCTTGCATTGACCGAAAGGGGTATGACAAGGACAAAAGCCTATGAGGCAGTACAGAAGGCGGCCCTCGATGCCTTTTCAGAAGGCGGCTCGTTCAAGGAGCGCATAGCACAAGATCAAAACGTGCGCGAGGTACTTTCCGACAAGGAGCTTGAGGAGCTCTTTTCTTGGGGGCCGTACCTTAAGCACGTAGATACCGTTTATGAGCGTTGTTTGGGTCCTTCTATTCAAGATTAGCCTTTTTATCAATGTGAGGTGAAGCCATGCAAAAGGGGCGAGCTCTTTACACCGGAAAGGCAAAGGTTGTTTACGAAACAGACATGCCAGACCGGCTCGTTCTTTACTTTCGAGACGACGCGACAGCGTTCAACGCGAAGAAGCGGGGGGTCATTGCGAATAAGGGTGTTATCAACGCCTACATAACCGCCAAGATCTTCAGCTACCTCGAAGATCGTGGAATCCCTACGCATTTTTTGGAGCGAGCCTCCGACAGGGAATTGACGGTGAAGAAGGTCGAGATCGTCCCGGTCGAGGTGGTCGTTAGGAACCGCGTTGCGGGCTCGCTTGCCAAACGGATGGGGCGGGAAGAGGGTGCACCGCTTAGGAAGCCCGTAAGGGAATACTTCTTTAAAAGCGACTCGCTGGACGACCCGATGATATCGGAGGATTTTATTCTGGCCGACGGCCTTGCGACCGAAGATGAGTTTAATGCCATCAAAGAGAAGGCGCTGATTGTCAACGGACTACTTTTGGAGATGTTCCAGAAGACGGGCATCCTGCTTGTGGATTTTAAGCTCGAGTTTGGCCGCGCTGACGGGCAAATTCTCTTGGCTGACGAAATTACCCCGGATGGTTGCAGGCTATGGGATGCGACAACGCTCGAAAAACTTGACAAGGACCGTTTTCGTAGGGACTTAGGGAAGGTCGAAGAGGCTTACCTTGAGGTCGTGAACCGGCTATTCCCGGATTTTCCCAAGGAAGTTTCGCTGTGAAGCTCTTTTACAACATAACCCCCAAGCCCGACCTCCACGACCCTCAGGGAGAGGCCCTTCAGCGGATTCTCGACCGGATTGGTGTACTCGGGGTATCTAGGGTTCACGTGGGCAAAATGGTCGTGCTCGAGATAGAGGGAGACCTCTTAGAGGCCGAGAGAAAGGAGCGGTTCGAAGAATTAGGGAAAACATTCTTTTCCAACCCATTGCTCGAGGATGTAGAGTGCCGCGTGGAAAGCGAGGAACCATGAAGGTTGGCGTTGTCGTATTTCCTGGGTCAAACTGTGACCTTGACGTGGTACACGTTGTGCAGGATGTACTTGGATGGTCTACGCGAATACTCTGGCATACAGAAACAAATCTCGTGGGGCTGGACCTGGTCGTTTTGCCTGGAGGGTTTTCTTACGGCGACTACCTAAGGCCCGGGGCTTTGGCAAGCTACTCTCCCATCATGGCAGCCATCAAGGATTTTGCCTCGAAGGGGGGTCTGGTGCTCGGCATATGCAACGGATTCCAAATCCTGCTCGAGGCGGGGATGCTTCAAGGGGCGCTCATGCAGAACCGTCAGATTCGGTTTGTGTGCAAACCGACGTGGGTCAGGGTCGATTCGACAAGGTCCTTCCTTACGGCATCGGCCTATAAGGGCCAGGTTTTGAGTCTCCCGATCGCGCACCATTCTGGGAGCTATTATGTCACGAAAGAGGCCCTAAAAGGCATGAACGACTCCGGTCGAATTCTCTTTAGGTACGTGAGCCCGGACGGTGCCCAAGACGATGCCTTTAACCCGAACGGCTCGATCGAAGCAATTGCCGGCGTTTCAAACGAGGAAGGGAACGTTGTCGGGCTCATGCCCCATCCAGAAAGGGCGGCAGAGCGTTTGTTGGGAAGCGAGGATGGTCTTGTGCTGTTCCGAGGCGTCCTTTCTTGGATAAGCCAAGCCTCTTAGTCTCAGAGCACGAAGGAGTTTCTATCCGTGGACGAAGTGATTCTCGAGGAGGAAGAGCGGGCATTGCTTGCCTCCGTGCTTTGCAGAGAGCCCACCACGCTTGAGGAGGCGATCACCCAAGGGCTTTGGAACGAGCATTGCAGCTACAAGAGCTCAAAGCTCCTGATTGAACGGTTTCAGGCGCTCGGAACGCGCCTCGGGGGGATCGATGAAAACGCGGGCGGGGTACGTCTTAAGGATGGAACCGTCGTGGTCTTCAAAATGGAGAGCCACAACCATCCTTCTTTCATTGAGCCCTTTCAAGGAGCGGCCACGGGTGTAGGCGGCATCCTCCGGGACATCTTCGCCATGGGGGCCAGGCCCATCGCGCTCTTGGACGCGCTGTTTTTTGGTGAGCCGGATTTTGGGCGAACCCCTTACCTCGCTTCCCGCGTCATCGATGGCATTGCTTGGTATGGTAATTGTGTCGGCGTCCCTACGGTTGGGGGCATGTTCGTTTCCGACGTGGGGTATAACGCAAACTGTCTGGTCAACGCGATGGCCGTAGGGGTGCTCGAACCAGGACAGGCCATGCTGAGCGCAAAGGCTAGAGGGGTCGGCAACCTTATTGTGTATGCCGGCCAAAAGACCGGCCCGGATGGAATTTACGGATCCCGGATGGCGTCCAAATCCTTCGGTGTCGGGGTGGAGCAGCTACGCCCGCAGGTGCAGGTTGGCGACCCATTCAAAGGGAAACTCCTGATCGAGGCGACCCTCTCGCTGGCGAGGCGAGGGCTTGCCTTGTCCTGTCAAGATTTTGGGGCATCTGGGCTGGTTTCATCCGTCTTTGAGATGGCCTACAAGGGCAATATCGGGGTTCGACTCAACCTAGACGCCATCCCCTTGCGCATGAAGGGGCTTCAGCCCTGGGAGATCCTCCTTTCGGAATCTCAAGAGCGGATGGTCTATGTGGTCTTGCCCGAAAACGCCGAAGAGGTCCTGAAGGTTCTCCAGGGGTACGAGCTCGATGCCGCCGTGATCGGCGAACTCGTCCAGGGCGAAGAGATAGAGGTCTTCTACCGGGGTGAGCCCTTGATTCGATTCCCACACCTCCGCGTCTTAAAGGCCGCCCCTCGCTTAAACCGCCCCATGGCACCACCCTTTACGAAGCAAGGGAGAGCGACCGGCCCCATAGGGTCGTTTTCCGCCGAGCGGCTCGGAACAACCCTTGGACGCTTGATTGGGCACCCCGGCGTGGGCTCCAAGGAGGACATCTACAGACAGTACGATCACGAGGTTGGGATCCGCACGCTTGTTCCCCCTTCGCTTGGCCCCTCCATCCTGCGGGTTTACCCGACAAGGGATACGGCCATTGCCGTCGTAGTGGGCTCAAGGCCCTTCCTTGCCGTGTCCGACCCGAGAGGGGCAGCGCATCAGCTGATCGCGGGGCTTTCCCTTGCGTTGGCCAGTTCTGGAGCCACGGCCATAGGGATGACCAACTGTTTGAACTTTGGCACCCCAGAAGACCCAAAAATAATGTATGCCCTAAAGGAGACGATCGAAGGCCTCGCGGAGGCTTGCGAGGCGCTAGGCATAGCGGTCGTAAGCGGCAACGTAAGCCTTTATAACACAACCGAGGATGCGAGCATTCTCCCGACGGCCGTGGTTGGTATGGTTGGAGAGGTGCAAATCCCGCTTGAAGAGGTAGGCCAAAAACCACTCTTACCGAATGACAGGCTTTGGGTCATCGAATACGGCAAACCCGCGCTTAAAGGTTCCCAGCTGAATCGCCTCATGCCTGCAGAATGGGCTGACGAGGGCCTTGTTTCCGCAGATTTCAAACGTCACAGGGATCTCCTCACGCTCGCGACAGCGCTCAGGGCAGATTCGATCCGACTCATCACGCCAGGTGGGGGCGGGACGCTTATTTCCATCGTCAAGCGCTTGCTCGAGCAAGCGAAACATGCGGATCGGCCGCTTGCCTTACTAGACTCGCACGGAATTCAGCTTGACCCTGAGTTCTGCTCAGACCCTGTAAACGGCTTTGGAGAAGGCTGTGCCCGGTTCGTTGCGGCCGTTGAGCCTTCCGAAGAGCCTAGACTCCTAAAGCAGACCGGCCTGTCCGGCTTTAAGTCTTCCTACCTAGGCAAGGTGATCAGCGAACCGGAGGTTTGGCTTGGCCAAAACACCGCGGCAAGAATGGAGGACCTTTTTTTGAAATACACTTTGAGCCTTAGGGCTTTTTTGGAGTAAATAAAGTGACAGACCGACGATTGCGAGAGAAGTGCGCCGTGGTGGGCGTGTGGGGACACCCGGAGGCTAGCAATATTGCATACTTGGGGCTTTACGCCCTCCAACACAGGGGACAAGAGGGCGCTGGGATCGCCTCTCTTCGGCCTCACGAGGACAGGTTCTGCCTCTACAAACGTAAAGGCCTCGTTGCGGATATCTTTACGAAGGATGTCTTAGAGAAGCTGCCCGGCACCTGCGCGATCGGGCACACTCGCTATAGCACGTCCGGCTCGAAGGAAGCGGAGAACCTTCAGCCTCTTTTGGTGGACCACGAGGGCCAGAGTATTGCAGTAGCCCACAACGGGAACCTGGTCAATTACCCAGAATTGGCCGAATTGCTAGCCAGAAAAGATGTGCACTTGTCTAGCTCCGTAGATTCGGAGATCTTTGGACACTTCTTTGGACTCTACAAGGGGTTAGGGGTAAAAGAGGCCATAGCCAGGGTGATGATGGATGTCCGTGGAGCCTACTCTGTCGTGCTTTTGACCCAGGACCGCCTTTTGGCTTTTCGCGACCCGCTTGGCTTTCGCCCTCTTTGCTTTGGGAAAGTCAAAGGTGCCGTCGTGGTGGCCTCCGAGTCATGCGCGCTAGACCTGATCGAGGCGGAATACTTGGGCGAGCTAAACCCAGGGGAGCTTCTAGAGGTTTCCGAGGCCGGACTCGTTCGAACGCAGATTGTGCAAGCCCCTCGACAGGCGGCTTGTATTTTCGAGCTTGTCTATTTCTCCAGGCCGGACAGCAGGGTGTTTAACCGAAACGTCTACGAGACAAGGAAGGCCTTTGGCGAGGGCCTATTTAAGGAAGACTCAATTGAAGCAGACATGGTTATTCCCGTTCCCGATTCTGGCGTTCCAGCGGCGATCGGCTACCATCAAGCAAGCGGCATTCCTTTTGAGATGGGCCTTATCCGCAACCATTACGTGGGACGGACGTTCATCGAACCGAGGCAAAACATACGGTCTTTTGGAGTCAAAATCAAGCTTAACCCTGTCGGGCACCTGATCGAGGGGAAACGTTTGGTGTTGGTTGACGATTCGCTAGTCCGCGGGACAACGCTCAAGAAGATCGTTGGCCTATTAAGGGGTTGCGGGGCAAAAGAAGTGCATGTTCGGATCAGTTCGCCGCCGATCGTATCCTCCTGTTATTTCGGCATCGACACCCCCTCGCAAGAGGAGCTTCTGGCCTCTAGGCTAGAAACCCAAGAAATTGCCCGATTTGTAGGGGCCGATTCGCTCCGGTACTTAAGCGTGCAGGGAATGCTCGGCGCGGCGGGAATGGAAAGGTCCAAGGTTTGCCTTGGGTGTTTTACGGGGTCTTATCCAATTGCAGTTCGATCAGGAGGGGTTGATGAACGGCATGGAGTTTGGCCGGCTTAAGCGGCGTCTCATCGAGATCGTCCGGGATATCGCCTACTACACGGGTGAATTCACGCTGAGTTCCGGAAAGAAGAGCTCCTTTTATCTGGACGTCAAAAAGCTCAGCCTTCATCCGGAGGGGCTATTCTTGATAACCAGCCTGTTTCGTTCGATTCTCCATACCCTAAGGCCCTACCCGGATGGCGTAGGAGGGCCCGTGATTGGGGCAGACCCCATAGTGGGGGCCTTGGTTTACTCGTCGTACGGTTCCGGGAGTCCGCTTGCCGGGTTCCTTGTTCGAAGCGGCCCAAGGGAACATGGAAGACTGAGGAAAATCGAGGGCCTTGAAAACTTCCCAAAGGAAGGGCACGTCGTCGTTCTTGAGGATGTTGCTACAACTGGCGGCTCGCTGCTTGGAGCAATTGATGAGGCGCTAGAAAACCAGTTACGCGTTATTGCGGCCTTTTGCGTGATCGATCGCTCAGAGGGTGGGAGAGAGGCTCTTGAAAAACGTGGCATCCCCTTCTATTCTTTAATGACAATCGAGGAGGTTCAATCGGGTTAGCGGAAACGAAAGGTCTGATGATGGGGGGAGCGGGCTTGAGGCGAATCCGACAGGGTATGTTCCTTACGGCCTTTCTTGTGCTATGCCTCGTTCCTATGGGGGGTGCGCACGGGGAGGATATCTACGTATTTCAGGACGCAGAAGGGACCTTTCATTACGCCACTCCTTCCAGGATTCCTCCGGCTTACAGGAAATCTGCCCGGATTTACCTAAAGAAAGGCTCAGCTTACGCAAGCGTTCGCAAGCGATTCCCTAATGGATACAACGAAAGCTCCATCGTTTTTTCTAAGAAACAACCCCTGCGCGCAGCCTTCGCTTCTACCAAGCCTGTAAGCGTAGAGCTTCCTTACGAGGCTCGATACGGCAAGGTTGCACGGGAGGATCGCTACGATTCAATCATCACCCAGGCTTCGAGGACCTATGGAGTCAGTTTTAGCCTTCTTAAGTCCGTCATCAAGGCGGAGTCCAACTTCAACCCCTTGGCTGTATCGCCAAAGGGAGCCTGTGGAATGATGCAGCTCATGCCCGCAACAGCCCAAGAGCTAGGCGTTCAAGATGTTTTTGACCCTAACGAAAACATCCACGCCGGAAGCCGTTATTTGAAATGGCTTTTGGATGCCTTCGAAGGAGACGTGCAGAAGGCGCTCGCAGCTTATAATGCCGGGCCTAACAGGGTGTGGCTTGAAGGAATTCCAGACATTCAGGAGACCCGAGTATATCTGCAACGGGTAGGATCTTTCCTCCAGGAGTACGCCGATAGGGCGGGCCCCACCGTGGCGTCCAAATAATACGAGCAGGTTTTCTTAGGAGTATGTACTACGTTTTTTTTCCTAACGCCCTGACAGTGTCGCGAGTTCTCATCTCGGCGCTGCTCGTTTTTTTGCTCTCTTGGTCTAACGAAACCGCGCCAAGCCTCTTGGCCGGGTTGTTCGCCGTCGGTTGCCTGACGGATTTCCTAGACGGCGTATTGGCAAGGCGTTGGCAATCTGTAAGCGGGTGGGGAAAGGTCATGGATCCACTGGCCGATAAGGTGCTGATCCTTTCTGTTCTGGTCATGCTCACAGAAAGGGCCCTTGTGCCAGGATGGATTGCCGCGCTGTTCGTCGTACGAGAGCTTTGGGTGACGGGCATCCGCTCTAAAGCGCGAATGTCCGCCTCAAGACTTGGAAAGCTCAAGATGTTCCTTCAAAGCCTTGGGCTTTTCCTAATTCTCCTCCAGAGGCCAGGGAGCCTAGCGGCGATTGGACTTGTATGCCTTTTTGGGGCTCTTGCCGCCGGTTATGGTTCGATGATTGATTACATGTTTCGTTTTCGAAACGACAGAGAATTCTCGAGCAGTCAGAGCGATCTGTGTTATACTAAAGACGGCTAGTCATGTTTGTAGTTCTAGGAGGTCTTGTATGCTAGCAAAGGGGATGCCCGTAAGCAGGCCCAAGCTAACTTTCATGGAACGGGTGTACGTAGTGGAAGTGCTGAAGGGGTTGTATGTCACCTCAAGGCATTTCTTTAAAAACATGTCTTTGCATACTCTGCATCTTTTCGGGGTAGCGAAAAGAATTCCTGCGGCGGTAACGTTGCAGTATCCAGAGCAGAAACGGCCTTATCCTGAGCGTTTCCGAGGTTCTCACAGGCTTACGCTCAAGCCGGATGGCTCTGTGCGGTGTACCGCTTGCATGCTCTGCGCTACGGCATGCCCTTCGCACTGTATTACGATCGAGGCAGGAGAGCATCCCGACTCGAACGTCGAGAAATATCCTCTCCGTTATGACATCGATACAATCCTTTGTATTTATTGCGGGGACTGTGTCGAGGCCTGCCCCGTGGACGCTATCCGAATGGATACAGGACTGCATCCGAATCCGCGCTACACGAGAGAAGGGTTTGTAGATAGGATCGATGTGCTGAAAAAACGCTCCGAACCGTTTAGCGCCGTTGTCATCTAAGCAAGAAAGGGTATGTATGGCAGTTGCACGTGAACGCCTTCTTGAGGCGTTGCGCAGCGTGGAGGACCCAGAGTTACACAGGGATATTGTTGCCTTGGGGATGGTCAAGGATTTAAAGGTCGATGCCAAGGGGAATGTTCATACAACCATTAATCTCACAACGCCCGCATGCCCCCTCAAGCAGCACATTAGAGAGGAGGTCGAAAAGGCCCTCTTGGCGATTGAGGGCGTTCATGCGGTGGATGTCTCTCTAACGGCCGAGGTTAAGGCTGCACGCCTCACCCCCAACGACGGAAAGGCGGCGATACCGGGTGTGAAAAACGTTCTTGCCGTAGGCTCTGGCAAGGGTGGCGTAGGAAAGTCTACGGTAAGCGTAAACTTAGCCATAGCCCTTGCCAGACAAGGTGCTCGAGTAGGGCTTTTGGACGCGGATTTTTATGGTCCAAACGCCCCTATTCTTCTTGGGCTAGAAGGGGAGCGCCCCAAGGGGACACCGGATGGCAAGATCCACCCTTTGGAGGCTTACGGGATCAGCGTTATGTCTGTTGGGTTCCTCGTGGCGGAGGACACCCCGCTGGTTTGGAGGGGGCCGATGCTACACGGACTTATGAAGCAGTTTTTAGAGGATGTCGTTTGGGGAGAGTTGGATTACCTCGTCGTCGATCTCCCCCCTGGAACAGGGGATGTGCAGTTGACGCTTGCGCAGTCTTCGCCTTTGATGGGGGCCCTGATCGTGGTCACCCCCCAAAAGATGGCCATCGGGGATGCGAAAAAGGCAATCGCGATGTTTCAGAAGGTAAACGTCCCTATTCTTGGCGTTGTCGAGAACATGAGCGGGTTTGTTTGCCCTAAATGCCACGAGATTTCCTACATCTTCTCCGGCGGAGGGGGCCAGAGGCTTGCCGAACAATTCCAGGTTCCCTTCTTAGGGCAAATTCCGCTAGACCAGAGGCTTGGGCAGGCTTCTGACATTGGCCGGCCGCTTGTGGCAACCGAACCGCTGGAGGAAGCAAAGGGGGTTGTAGCAGTCTTTAATGAGCTCGCCCTACGGCTAGCCGGAAGGGTTAGCGTGGTCAACGCAGAAGGTATCGTCTAAAGGAGCCCGTTGGAACTCCGAGACGACTTAAGGTAAGATAGACATAGGGCACCAATCGGTGGGCCTTTTCACGCTGCATGGCTGTTCAGGGGTGCGCCCTGTTCATGAGCGCCGCAATTGGAAGTGGGCCGTTAGCTCAGCTAGGTAGAGCAGCTGACTCTTAATCAGCGGGTCGCAGGTTCGACTCCTGCACGGCCCACCACTCCAACCCTTCGCGAGAGTGGCGGAATGGCAGACGCGCTAGACTTAGGATCTAGTGGGACTACCCGTGGGGGTTCAAGTCCCCCCTCTCGCACCATTTGCATCAGAAAAGCGCCTTCAGTCTATTTAGTATCGATATCTGATCGAGCAAGGAGCATGAGGCTGTATGAGGGTTGAGCTCGTAGAATTTCCTGGTTTGAAGCGAGTTATTGAAGCTGAGGTTTCTCCAGAGGAAAGCCTTGATGCCTTGAAAGTGGCCTACCAGGAACTAAAGCACCGCGTGCGTCTCCCAGGATTTCGCCAGGGTCACATCCCACGGCCTGTCTTGGAGAGGTATTTTGGGAAAGATGTGGAGGCCAATGTACGCGAACGGCTTCTCAATCAAGGGCTTGAAGAGGCTATTGAGAAATACAGCCTTGAGCTCGCGACCCGGCCTAAGCTTGTCGAAGATCTGGCTTTTACCCCCGGAGAGCTGTGCCGCTTTCGCCTCGAGGTCGAACTTAAGCCAAAAATCTCTTTGAAGCCCCTGGAAACATTCCAAATCGTTGATGATTCGAACGTCTCGGTCACAGACGATGAAGTCCTCTCTATGCTGGCCTACCTTCAAAAGGTAAACGCGCCATACGCATCGCTTTCCTCCGGGGATACCTTGTTGCCGGAGGATCTTGTCAGGCTTAAGGGAGCCTTTCATGAACAGCGCGGCGAGGCTCACGAGGTTGAGCTTGAGGGGATTGTAGATTCAGAGTTTCGCCTCGTACTTGACCCTAGACATGCTCCTCTCCAGCCAGAGAGTCCATGGGACGGTGAGGGGGAGTTTGTGTATACAGGGGATTTTCCTTATTTGCCCAGCATTCCCGAGATTGTTCGCGGAAAACGCGGAACACTTCGGGCAAGGCTCGTTCACGCCCAAAGGAAGCAGCTTCCGGTCCTCGATGATGAGTTTGCAAAAGATCTTGGGCTTTCCACACTCGACGAGCTTAAAGGCCGGGTAAGGGATGACCTTCAAAGAGAAAAAGAGTCTCGTGTCAAGGAACTTCTAAAGGAAAAGGTTGCCAATGCCCTTATGGAAGGCCACGATGTAGGTTTGCCGGAGGGGGTGCTCGAAGAGGCCATCCAGCGGCACATCGCGGCGCTTGAAAGAAGTGGCGACCACAAAGATATAGACAAGGACAAGGTTCACGCGTGGGTGACGCGACAGCTTAAATGGCATTACCTCTCAGAAGCATTGATCCGGCAGGCGGGAATCGAGGTGGGAGATGCAGAGGTAGAAGCCTTTTTAAGGAGGCGTTTCTCGGACAAGGGGGTTGCGCTCCCTTCCGGTTTGTATGACGAGGCTCGCCGTGTATTGCTCGACGAGAAGCTGTATGATTATCTCCTTGCCAATGTTACACTTAGAAGAGGAGATGCGGCTTAGCCCCATCCTCTCAACGGTTCATCAATGAACATGGGAGTTTTTTATGCCGCTGGTTCCTATGGTTATCGAACAAACACTTCGCGGAGAGCGGGCGTACGATATTTACTCCAGACTCTTAAAAGAGCGCGTCGTTTTTTTGGGGAGCCCTATTAACTCGGATATTGCAAACCTGATTATCGCCCAGCTCTTGTATCTTGAGTCTGAAGATCCTGAAAAAGATATCTACCTCTACGTGAACTCTCCGGGGGGTCTGGTTACTGCCGGGCTCGCCATTTACGACACGATGCAGTTCATCAAGCCTGACGTGGCTACGCTGTGTCTTGGAATGGCTGCGAGCATGGGTGCCGTGCTTCTGGCTGCCGGCGCCAAAGGAAAACGCTTCGCACTTCCGCACTCCCGCATCCTGATCCACCAGCCGTCAGGGGGGTTTCAAGGGCAAGCCGCGGATATCGAAATTCAAGCGCGTGAAATTCTAAGGCTCAAGGCGGAACTCACCCTCATCCTCTCCGGCCATACTGGACAGCCTATCGATAAGGTGGAAAAGGATACCGATAGGGACTATTTCATGAACGCCGAAGAAGGGGTAGAGTACGGGATCATCGACCAGGTGATCTCAAAGAAGCGAGCTGGCGGGTTGATGCAGGAACGCCACGAATAACCGCATGGGTATAAGGAGCTGACTCCTATGGATAAGAAAAGATCCGGAAAGGGCCATTTGACATGCTCTTTCTGCGGCAAATCCCAGGATGAAGTCAAAAAGCTGATCGCGGGCCCGTCGGTCTACATCTGCGATGAATGCGTCGATCTTTGCAACGATATTCTGGCCGGAGACGCTGGGTTCGAGGGGAACTGCTACCCGGAGGGCCAGATTCCTAAGCCATACGAGATGAAGAAAATTTTAGACGAGTACGTCGTAGGCCAGGAACGGGCCAAGAAGGTTTTGTCGGTCGCCGTATACAACCACTACAAGCGTATTGAGTACCGTCCTCAGGCGCACGATGACGTGGAGCTTCAGAAGTCAAACATTATGATGATTGGGCCTACTGGATCCGGAAAAACGCTCCTTGCACAAACGCTGGCCAAAATCCTGAATGTCCCCTTCGCCATTGCCGATGCTACAACGCTGACGGAGGCCGGATATGTCGGCGAGGACGTTGAAAACATCATCCTAAGCCTTCTACAGAATGCCAACTTTGACGTCGAGAGAGCTCAAAGGGGCATCGTATATATCGATGAAATTGATAAAATTTCTCGGAAATCTGAAAATTCCTCGATCACTCGGGATGTTTCCGGTGAAGGCGTGCAGCAGGCCCTTTTGAAGATCCTCGAAGGGACCGTTGCAAACGTTCCACCAAAAGGGGGCAGGAAACACCCTCAACAAGAATACATCCAGGTGGATACGGCAAACATTTTGTTCATCTGTGGCGGGACATTCTGTGGGTTGGACAAGATCGTAGAGAGGCGCCTAAAGGGCAGAACGATCGGATTCCATCGCGATTCTCCCGAAGGCCAGGAAGCTATTGAAGCCGCAAAGCAAAACCTGTTAAACGTTTCTCAGCCGGAAGACCTGATCAGGTTTGGGTTGATTCCTGAATTTATAGGGCGCTTGCCGGTTATGGTGACCCTTGAGGAGCTCGACACCAAAGCGCTTGTTCGAATCCTTAAAGAACCCAAAGGTTCGCTTGTAAAGCAGTATCAGAAGCTTTTTGAGCTGGACGCTGCAGCATTGAAGTTTACGGACGATGCTCTCGAAGTGATTGCAAAAGAAGCGCTCAAGCGAAAGTCGGGGGCGAGGGGGCTAAGGGCGATCATGGAATCGCTTATGCTTGACATCATGTATGAGATCCCTTCCCGAAAGGATATTAAAGAAGTTATAATCAACAAGGATGTCGTTGCTCAAGGGAGCAAGCCTTTGTTGGTCGCTTCAAGGAAAGCCGAGATCGCCTAGGGCGGTTAGCTCAGCGGTAGAGCATCGGCCTTACAAGCCGGGGGCCATTGGTTCGAATCCAGTACCGCCCACCAGCGAGAACGGATGCGGGGTCGTAGTTCAGACGGTTAGAACGCCGGCCTGTCACGCCGGAGGTCGCGAGTTCGAGTCTCGTCGGCCCCGCCATTTTTTACCCTTGATACAATGAAGCCATGAATGCATGGGCGATTGGACGCATTTCGATGAACATGGCCTACCCAGGATGGTGGATATCGCCGGGAAGGCGGAGTCTCATCGGTTGGCTCGTGCGGTCGCAGCCGTAGAGATGCTTCCTGCTACGCTCGAGGCGATTGAAAAGGGGCATGTGAAGAAAGGGGACGTCTTTGGCGTAGCAACCACAGCAGGGGTTCTTGCCGCCAAGCAATCTGCTTTTTTGATTCCCATGTGCCATCCTATCCGTTTGACGCGTGTATCCCTTAATTTTCAGCCTCAAGAAGACAAACGGGGTGTGCTTATTGAGGCGATCGTGGAAGCGTTCGACAGGACGGGTGTAGAGATAGAGGCCCTGGTCGCGGCAAGTATTGCAGCGGTGACGGTCATTGACATGTGCAAGGCGCTGGATCGGACGATGTCGGTTCGGTCTGTCTTGCTCAAAGAAAAGCTCGGCGGAAGAAGTGGGCATTTCCTGCGCCAAGATGCCCCTGAGTGAGGTTCGTCGCTCCGCTTGCATCCTTGTCGGCGGGGAAAGCCGGCGTATGGGGCAAAATAAGGCGTATTTATCTTTCCGAGGTATGCCTTTTGTCCTAAGTCTGATTGCCCTTCTTAAGGACACCTTCCATGAGCTTTTCCTCGTAGGGAAGGATTTTGATCTTTACGGGAAGCTAGGTATTCCTTTTGTTCAAGATAGGTATCCGCTTCAAGGAGCTGCCGTCGGGGTTGCTAGCGGCTTGAGGGCAGCCCGGCACGAGTGGTTGTTTGTGTGTGCCGTAGACATGCCCTTGGTTAAACTTCCTATGGTCAGCCTTCTGGATCGCCAAATTTCTTCAGCCTCTAGCCGCCATCTTGGAATCATTCCAACCATTCAAGGAAGGCTTGAGCCCCTTTGCGCGTTCTACCATAGGCGGTTTCTGGATGTTCTCGATCGAGAGCTTCAAAAAGAACGGACGCCCTCCATAAACGCCCTTCTTCGTGCCCACCCCATCATCGAACTTGCTGTCCCCCAAGGACTTTCAGAAAGCCTAACGAATGTGAACACTCCTCAGGAGTACGAAGAACTCCTTTAGCTTGAGCCGTTTGTCGTTTTCTTATGCTCTTGGACGACCGGCTTAGGATCAGCTTTTTCCTTGCCTTCATTTTGTCCGCCATTTTGCGCGGTTGGCTTCTGTTCGGGTTGAGAGGTAGCCTGGGGGCTGCTCGATGGAGCGCTTGCGTAGTCCGTTTTATACCAGCCTGTCCCTTTGAGCACGAAGCTGCTCAACGAAATACGCTTCCGAAGGACTCCATTGCAATGAGGGCATGTCCGCAAGGGATCCTCGCCTGCTTTCTGGAAGGCCTCCAAAGGCTGGCCGCAATGCGTGCATTCGTATTCGTAGATAGGCATTCTTGGGTAGCTCTCCTCAATATTTATGTTATGCACAAGAAGACCTCTTTCCTTATTAGTATAACACCTTCATCGGTTCAATCAAGGGCAAGAGGCTGAGATAAACCCCGTTTGTCCATCCAAACCCAACTTCGTTCGTTAGATAGCCGAATTGGACGTCATCGCCTACCTCGATATTGCATGCCTGAACGTTGTACTTCTCCCTGATCGTTCCTGTTCGAGCATGCTCATCTGTCACGAGACGGATAAATTTTTCAGCAATACGAGCGGCTTCTTCCGTATAGCCATACCGAAGAAGTCCCCGTACGGCGATCCATTGGAGCGGGGCCCAGCCAAATGGGGCGTCCCACTGGTTCCCTGAGGGGGTTAGGCTGGTTTGAAGCCCGCATGAAGTTTCAAAACGAGGCAAGTTATCGACAATCCACTTTGCTTGGGCATTGGATGCGATTCCGGCCCACAGGGGATAGAAGGTTGTGAGGAAAGGATAAGCATGCCTTGCTCGCGAACGAAAATGGTAATCAAAGTACATTCCCTGTTGTTCGTCCCAAAGAAGGCGGTTAATTGTATCCTTTCTTCGTTTTGCGAGCCTTTCGAAGAGGGTAGCACCCTTGGGATCGCCCAGTATACGATGGATATCGGCGATGTCGTCTTCCATTATATACAAAAGCGTGTTGAGGCATACGGGGAAATAGTTGACGATATCCACGCCAAACTCACCAAACCTGGCCGTGGGGTCAAACCCGGATTCCCTAACGCTCCTGTCGCCGGTGTAGAATAAATCGGTGAGCTCTCCAGCTTCCGCGTCGAAAAAGAGGTCTTTGTCGTACCCTACGTCGGCATTTTCCTTGTAATAGTCTTTTACCCTGTCGTAATGCGATCTTCCAAGCTCATCCACCTCGCTCCATACGACTTCCGGCGCAGGTCCTTTGCCTAGCGCATAGTACCGGGAGAGTCCACCGGCCTCGAGAACATGAGGGGGGCACGTCCAGAACCTGTAATGATCGAGGAGGAAGGGCAGGGCTCGCTTAAGCCACGCGGTGTCCTTCGTGCGTTCGAACACATCGAGGACGGCACGCGTTAAGAATGGGGGGTTGGAGCGGCCGAGGTAGTATGTCCGGTTGGCATTCAGGATCTTTTGATAGTGGCGAATCTGGTAAAAGTAGTTCTCGACAATACTCTTCGCCAAATCGATTCTTCCAGATGTCAGAAGTCCAAGGAGGATAAAATAGCTGTCCCATCCGTACATTTCGTTGAATCGCCCTCCCGGTACGACATAGGGGTAGGGCAAGAACAAAAGTCCATGCTCTTCGATATTGTCCGGGTCGTCCGGGATAGTACGAATCTCGACCCCAGAGAGCTCAGCCGACGAAAGAGTTCGAGAAAGGAGCGTTTGAATGCCCTCCAAGTCCTCTAGACCTGAGATGTACAAGGGCCATGGTTTTCCTGGATCATGGGGGATTTTGATGTCCTGAACGGCTATCGGGATGTCTTTAAGCGTTCGTGTAAGCTCATGCCATGCCTGGTCGATGTATACCGAGGTGTTTGCAACCCGATTTTGTTCTTGTAGGCCTAGGAAGATACCCTCGAGAGTGGCTTTTTCCAAGGGATGTGCGTGGGAAAGGGCGATTTGACAGCCAAGCAAAAATATAGTAAATACTATTCGCAAGAAGGATTTAAGATTTCCCTTTGTCCGCCGAACTGACGGCGTTCCCTGGTCCTGGCCGACACTTGAGCCGATTCGAACCCATGTTTGGAGTTTCATGGCCCCTCCCCAATCTTCTACTGATACGACGCATCGCGTGTCTTCGGTTTCTCGCATGTTCGGGCGTATTGCGCCGTCCTACGATGCGCTGAACCATATTCTATCATTCGGCATGGATATTGTCTGGCGTTCCCGAATGGCAAAGGTTGTCCGCGGGCTACCACACGCCCCGCGGATTCTCGATTTGTGCACAGGTACTGGCGACCAAGCCTATGCCGTGCTTAGAAAGTCTCCCCGTGTACGAATAACCGGCATCGATGCCGCACGGCCTATGCTCACGATAGGGAAGCAAAAGGACCGAGAAGGGCGGGTTGTTTTTTTGCAGGCTTCTGCCCTTCGTCTTCCGTTTCGAGGCGGCACCTTCGATGCCTGCTTTTGCGCATTCGGTCTAAGAAACCTACCGAATCTGCCCACAGCCCTCAAAGAAGCCAGAAGGGTGCTTAAGCCTGGTGGGTTGCTGATCGTCCTCGAGTTCTTTAAGCCCACTGGGTGGTTCGATCGCCTTTTCTATGAGGTCGTTGCTCCAAGTTACGTTCCTCGCCTCGGTTCCTGGTTGGCGGGCGATGCCGCAGCCTATAGGTACCTTATCGGGAGTGTTGGCTCTTTCTTGACAACAGGCCAGTTCCTTGAGGCCTTGGAGAACGCCGGGTTTGTCCTTGTCGCTCGAAAGCGATTCTTTTTTGGAATCGCCCACGGGTTGACCGCTCAATGCCGATAAAACATACGGGGGTGGTTTGATGAAACGCTTTATCGTTGCATCTTTTCTCTGGTTGGCGTGCTTAGGGGGGGGTAGCGCGTGTTTTGCATCGACGTTCTCGCTCGTTCGGAGCGCAATCCCGCTTAAGAGCGGAGAAGTTCTTGCAGGGGTTGGGTTTGGCTTTCAAGATGCCGCGAACGGTGCGCACTACGTGCGCGTGCCGAGGGTCTTGCTTGGGGTTGGATTTGCCGACGTCGTTGATTTTCAAGTGGACTATGAATACTTGCTTTTGCGCCATGATCCCTTCTTCCCCAAACAAGAGGACTCGGGCGATGCCGTCTTGGCCACAAGGCTGTCCTTCCTTCGGCTGTACGGGTATCGGTTTGGACTTGGAGTTAACGTGAAGCTACCAAATGCAGCCGACGATAAGGGGATGGGGACAGACGAGACAGATGTCCAGATCCTACTTCTTACATCAAAAACCTTTGGGAAATTCCAATTGGACTTTAACGTTGGGATTGGGCTGATGGGGGACCCAACGAAGAATGCAGACCAAAGAGATTTGGTCGTCGTAGGAATTTCCGCATCCTATCCTCTTGCCCGGGACATCAGCCTCCTTACGGAATTTTCGATGAACTCCGACCTCCACGATGTTCGCATCGTTGGCTTGAAGCAAGGTCCCTTTTTTAACGATGAAAATATTCTGAAGGCTGGCGGTGGGGTGAGTTTCCCTATGTTTTGGCGTATTCAAGGAGAGCTCCTTGGCCGAGCCGGGCTTACGGGAGATTCTCCGAATTATGAAATCTTCTTTGGCCTCACACGAAAATTCCAGCTACCTAAATTTCCCATAGAGGTCGGTTCTTCGTAAGGAGGGGAGCTGCTTCATGCGTCTTTGCAAAGCGGAAAGCACCTGCTACAATAACTTTGTCTTACAGGGAGGAGACGATGGAGCGCATACCTGTTCTCAAGATTTCCGACTTTTTGATCGTGACTATCCAAGTGGCCTTGGACGATGAGTCTGCGCTGAAGCTTCAAGAAGACATTCTCGAAGAAATTGCTAAGACAAAGGCCAAGGGGCTGTTGATCGACATTACGGCGGTAGATATCGTCGATTCGTTTATGGGAAGGATGATCCGAGACATCGCCAGGATGGCCAGATTGATGGGGCCCCCCACCATTGTGGTGGGCATGCAGCCTGCCGTGGCCATCACGCTCGTAGAGCTTGGCCTGAAAATGACAGGCGTAAGCTGCGCTCTGAACCTTGAGAAGGGCCTTTTGATGCTCAAGGAGATGGTGGAAGCCAAAGAGAGGGAAGAACGCACACTGGAAGCGGAAGAGACCGAGGGTTATGAGGCAGGTGCTTGAAGAAGTTGCTGTTCGCAACAATACGGATATCGTTACTGCACGCAACAGCGTCCGCACGCACGCAAAGCAGATAGGTTTTGGATTGGTCGACCAATCCAGGATTGCAACCGCGGTCTCTGAGCTTGCCCGCAATATCGTTGTGTACGCGAAATCCGGAAAAGTGGAGATCGCCAAATTAAACGAAGATTCAAAGAAGGGGATCGAGGTTGTTTGCGAAGACAACGGGCCTGGCATCCCGGACATAGAGCAGGCGATGTCGGAGGGGTTCACAACAGGCGGGTCGCTTGGCATGGGCATGCCCGGGACAAAAAAACTTATGGACGCGATGGACGTTTGGTCCGAGGCTGGCAAGGGAACGCGCATTACGATCCGAAAGTTCCTCAAGTAAGCCGTGGCATGCATTAGGCCTGATTTCTGGATTCGAAGAATGGCTCAAGAGACTGGCATGATCGAGCCTTTCGAGGAGCGGCAGGTGCGGGATGGGGTCATTTCGTACGGCGTTTCCTCGTATGGCTACGACGTCAGGGTTGCCGATGAGTTCAAGATTTTTACGAACGTGTTCAACACGGTTGTTGACCCAAAGGGCTTTGATCCGAAAAGCTTTGTGGACTACAAAGGGTATGTGTGCGTGATTCCTCCCAACTCTTTTGCGTTGGCGAGGAGCGTCGAGTATCTCCGTATACCGCGCAACACGATGACGATCTGCGTAGGGAAATCCACCTACGCTCGCTGCGGGATCATTACCAATGTAACCCCCCTCGAGCCAGAATGGGAGGGGCACATCACGATCGAAATTTCAAACACAACTCCTTTACCAGCCAAGATCTATGCCAACGAAGGCATCGCACAGGTGGTATTCTTCGAAGCCGAGGAGGTATGCGCCGAATCCTACAAGGATAGATCGGGCAAATACCAGTCCCAACGAGGGATCACGCTACCTAAAATCTGAGCCGTAGACGATCTCCACCCTATTTGTTTCCGAGGGCAGCGAAAACGAGCATCCATTTTCTATGAGGCTGATGGAGTAGCCCTTTCCGTCCACGATCACGGAGGAAGGGGTCTCTCCGTACACTCGAACTTCGAAGGATGGGTGATTGTACAGGAAATCCCCAGACCGTTCTATATCCAGTATAAACCCGGAAGCACGCGCCTTTTGGGTAAACTGGAAAATTTGTCTTTCGGCTTGTCGACTCGTTCCGTCGTCGAGAACGATCCGTGAAACCGCTCTCGAGGAGGATCCGCGAAGCGGGTAAATGTCCAGTCGGATAGGCTTCTCGAGCAGCCCGATCGTATTTGCCCCCGGCTCTACCATAGGAAGAACGGCTCCTTCTTTCACGAAGACGGGAAGCTTATCAAGCGGGCCATGTGCGAAGGTCCATCGTCCACCTAGGTGGACCTCTTTGGACTCCAAGGCATACCAGCTGCCTTTTGGAAGATATACGCTCCTTTCGATTACGCCCGGGTCGAGTATGGGTGCGACCAGCAGGTATTCTCCCACGAGAAACTCGTTGGAGAGGTTTCGGACGGAAGGGTCGTCCTGGTATTCCATCACGAGCGGCCTTAAGATTGGAATCCCTGTCGTGTGCGCCTCGTAGAACAAGCTGTAGAGGTAAGGCAGTAGCGCGTAACGGAGCTCTATGTGCTTTCGTATGATGGATGTGTAGGGTTCACCGAACGCCCAGGGCTCCTGAGGAAGCGAAAACTGATCGGCGTGTTCGCGCATGAGCGGCATGAACGTTGCCGCTTCGTACCAGCGTACGAGCAATTCTGGCGTCACCGAACCGGCAAACCCCCCGATGTCGGCCCCTGAGAAGGCAAGCCCTGAAAGCCCCATATTCAAGAGCATCGGGTTTTGCAGGTTGAGGTGGGCAAAGCTGGAAGCGTTGTCCCCCGTCCATGCTGCGGCGTAGCGTTGAACCCCGGGAAACCCTGCCCGCGAGAGCAAAAAGGGCCTTTTGTTGGGCATGAGCCGTTGAATCCCTTCGTAGCTTGCCTTGGCCATAAGCATTCCATAGGCGTTGTGCAGCGTTGCGTGCGGGCTGTAGCGCCCGTTGTCATAAAATACGACACCAGGGGGAAAGGTCTTGCATGCGTTATTGAACGTATGGGGGTCAAAGACGCTAGGCTCGTTCATGTCATTCCAGAACCCGTCCATTCCTGCCTCGACGAGTGGCCCGTAGAGGGACCCCCACCACTCCCTGACATCTTGTCTTGTAAAATCCGGCCACACGCTCGTTCCTGGCCAAAGGCGCCCTAAGTATACGCTGCTATCCGCGTAGCGTACGAACGCATCCCGCCGGAGCCCTTCTTGGTAAACCCAATAGCTTGGGTCTAGCTTGATGGCGGGGTGGATAATCCCGACAGTCCTGTAGCCTTGGGAGTGCAGCGCCTCGAGAAACCCGGGAAAGTTTTCAAACGTTGCGTTGTTCCAAGTAAAGCTCTTGTAGCTGTCCATGTAGTATAAATCGAGCCATAGCGCGTCGGTAGGGATTCGCTCTTTGCGTGCCCTTTCGGCAACCTCGGGGACCTCTTTTGCGGGGTTCCAACCAAGCTTCGAGATCATGTGCCCTATGGCCCAAACGGGCGGCATGGGTATTCTTCCCGTAAGGGCCGTGTAGCGGCGTACAACATCTTTTATGAAAGGACCTGGGATTAGGTAGAAACGTACCGCCTGTTCAAACGTGGCTATCTGAACGTCCGCCTCGGTCGTTTGCGCGAAGTCAAACTTGGACGGCGATGGAGCATCCAAGAAAAGGCCTGTTGCCTTGGATTCTTCGTCTAGCATGATGAAAAATGGGTGGGATTGGTACAAGGGGTCGGTTGAGGCATCGTAACCGGAAGCGTCCGTGTTCCACATGGCGTAGCGTTGTCCTAGCTTGTCCAATGGGCCCACCTTTTCCCCGAGTCCATAGAAGGACGTCTTCGGAGGGTTAGCTGGTAGAATGATATTCAACGCTCCTTCCTCGGAAGCCTTCCAGCAAAAACGAAGGCCGGAAAGAAATGGAAACCTTTGAGCGTCTTCCAGGCGGATTGCGCCCGTTTCTTTGTTCAAGCCCAAGGTCGCGTTTTTGGTGATGACGAGGATTTCCTCTGGCCGTTGTTCTACGCGAAACGATGCTGGCCCTACCTCGGGTGTATCGATCACGGAAACGCTCTCCCGAACGACGGACGGGCCCTCCCCACGGTCAACCTCAACGCGGAATACCCCTCCTGTATGCGGCTCGATGCGCATTCGAGCAGCTTGAAGACGGATTTCAACGGATGTTTCTGTGGCAATTGTTTCTTGAATGGCCCAAGGAACATTAGGCTCAAATTGGGCGTGGGCGGAACTTAAGGCTACTGAGGCCACTAAAGTATAAAAGAAAACAACCGTTAAACGCATTCTTGACCCCTTTCGAAAAATGCGTGAATGATCTTAGCGACAAGATCATGGTCGTAGACGGCAAGGCACGGCCGTTCCCCCATGCATGCTTGAAGAGCGTTTTCGGGCATACATGGCGTACAATTGTATCTGCTCGAAAACACCGCCCCAAAAGGCCCCAATGGAGCAAAAGCTCTAGCATCGCTCGGCCCAAAAAATGTTAAGGTGTAGAGACCCAAGAGCGAGGCCATGTGACTCGGCCCAGAGTCTGTCCCCACAAAGGCGACATATTCACAGAGTGCACGGTAAAGTGCTTCGAGAGTATCCGGTGCCACGATTGGACCAAGGTGCTCTAGCGCCTTACAAACCCCGCTTTCGCGTTCTGCGGGTCCGATCAAAAAAAATGGCTGGATATGAAGGCCTAGGAGGGCTTCATATAGCTTGGAAACCCAGGGAAGCGGAAGGTTTTTTGCTTGGCTTCCTGCGCCAGGATGGATGAGCACACGCCGCTTTGGCAAAAGAGCGGGCTTGGGTTTTTCATCGATCCCTACGCGCGGAGCTAAGAGATAGGGCTTTGGAATGTTGATCCCCATGAGCGTTCTTGCATAAAATGTTATAGCCCCGCTATGCCTTGGTGGGCGGATAGGCAGGCACGCGGGCGGATCTGCACAGACAGAAGACAGCCAACGTAGGAGCCCTTCGGGAGGGTGCTTTAGGAACACCCATGCTTTTACCGGGGGGTTCAGCCAGCCGTCCAATGGATGCTGTGTTGTAGGAGGATTCTTGGAAAACCATTCCGATACCCAGCCGTTGTGGCAAGAAAAGAACTTTTCTACCCATCCTAGATTGAAGAGCAACCTCCAGGGTGCTTCTCCTACGGCTACGACTTTGGCTTCGGGTTGGGCATCTAGGAATGCGCGGAGTATGGGATAAAGAAGGAGCGTATCGCCGAGTGCACCGGCATGATAAATCAAAAGGGTTCTGGCCGGCTGGTTATTTTGGTGCTTCATAAAACTGCAACATTTTGTTTGCTATGATAGCATTTCAAAATCAAGGGGGAAAGAATGTACCTTCGGAAAAAAGCCTTTCTCTTAAAAGGATTCGCGCTGCTTGCGTTTTGGGGGCAAGCCTCCTTTGTCATGCCTCAAGAGGTAATGCTTAATGGTTTTCAAGCCAGCGTGACTGTCCGGTCTGGGGATCCCATGCCTGGCGGGGCTGTTTTTCCTGAGAACCCGCAGGGTGCCGTTTTTTTGCCAAAGTCCAGTACGCTCGCCGTCGCCCATAATGACATGGCAGGTTCGATTAGCATGTTAGAGCTGGATGGGCCAGTGCTACGCAAGGGCTCCGTCATTCCGACAGGTATTGCCGGACTCGGGCCTATCACCGACAGCAAAGAAGGTTTCGTTTTTGTTGCCCAGAACTTGCCGGAAGGCGGGTTTGTGTACCGTCTTGGGTTTGCTCGCCCAGAGCCTAGACGCATCGAATCCATGGGAAATTTTGCTCACGCCAGCCTTACCGTGGGGGCGGACGGGGCGGTTTACCTGACAGAGGCGGGGCCAAGCGGTGGCTTGTTTAAGTATGTACCCAAAGAAGGTACCGGGTTTCTTGAAGGGGAACTCTTTGCGCTCGATACTACAAAGAGACGCTGGAGCAAAATTGAAGACCCCCTGCATGCCTCAGACGAGGCAAGAAAAAAGGGACTTAGCACGTTCCAGACGCTCCAGGGCGTAAGCTCAGGACCCGAGGAGTACATCTACTTTGCTGAAAATGGGGCCGATTCCTCGTTCGGAAGGATTCTTCGGCTTAACCCTAGAAGCCTTCAGGTTTCCGTCCATCTCTTTGGGAACGGGAATGACTTTGCGGGCCCTAGCGCCCTTTTCTGGGATTCGTTTATGGACCTTTGGGTAGCAGAGGACAAAAAAGGAGCAAATCTTGCTCCCAGCAAGGTTCTTTGTGTGTTGCCATCCGGCGCGAAAGTGAGGAAGTTTGCGGAAGTACCGGGGGTTAAGGCCTTCGGAATCGCCATGGATGCCTCAGGGAAGACGCTTTACATCACTAGGCAGACCAAAGGAGGGGTCGGGGACATTATGGCAGTGCAGGGAGATTTTCAAATTCAAAATGTATTTACAGCGGAAACCATCTAGGAGATCCCTATGAAAGCATTTTTCAAGATGGTCTTGATGGCCGGTGTATTTTTTCTGGGCGCCCCAATGCCTCAAGGTGGGCGGGCTAGTGAGCTCGTTACGGTGAAAGGCTCGGATACGATGGTTATTGTGGCCCAGCGTTGGGCGGAAGAGTACATGAAAAAGCACCCCGATGCGACGATCCAGGTGACGGGGGGAGGCTCTGGGACGGGAATTGCCGCGCTTATTAACGGTACGACAGACCTGGCAAACGCCTCCCGCCCTATCAAGCCGGAAGAGATAGAAGCAGCGCGCCGGTTGGGCCGTGAGCCCAAAGAGGTTAAGGTGGCAATGGATGCGATCGGCATAGTCGTCCACAAAGACAACCCGGTAGAGCGCTTGAGCCTAAGGCAGCTGATGGGGATCTATACGGGGCACGTGAACAACTGGAAGGAGTTAGGCGGCAAAGACTTGCCCATCATGCGCTATTCCAGGGAATCGAACTCTGGAACCTACCTCTTTTTTAAAGAGCACGTCCTTAAGGATATGGACTTTGCCTCCGATTGTCAAAACCTTGCTGGAACCGCCGCCGTTGCCGATGCGGTAGCCAAAGACCCGAAAGGGATCGGATACGGAGGGATTGCCTACTTCGATCGCCCAAACCTTAAGGTACTCAAGGTCAGCAAGGCGGACAATCAGAGGGCCATCGATCCAATCGACCGTTCCGATCTCAAGCGCATGAAGGTCAACTACGACGTAGTGTGGTCTGGAGAGTACCCCTTGGCCAGGCCGCTTTTTGTCTATTCTCTTCGGGAATCTGCCGAGATTAAGCGCTTCCTCGAGTGGATTTTGGGCGAAGAAGGCCAAAAAATTGCGTTCGAGCTTGGTTATATTCCGCTCAACAAAGCCGTTGTTGCAGGCCGATAACGCACGATGGTGCCAGGGGAGCAAAAGGATGGAGCGCGAAGGGGGACGGAAGGGCAAACTACAGGCCTTGGAAGCCCATCTGGAAGCCTCAAGGGCTCAAGGGGCATGGACGAAGTTCCATCGAGCTCGTTCTTTTGTGCATAAAGGGCGAGCGCTGGAGCGCGGAATAGAGCTTTTCCTGCTCCTAAACAGCCTAGTCGCGATTATGGCGATCACGCTCATCTTCTTGTTCTTGTTCCGGGAAGGGGTTCGTGCGCTTACCGCAATTCCTTTGGATCAGTTTATTGGCGTGCGAGTGGTCGATTATTTTAGCAATGAGGAAACGTTCCGATACATTTGGCAACCTGTTGGATCGAGCCCAAAATTTTCTCTCATTCCTTTAATATCCGGAACATTCCTTGTGGCCCTTCCGGCCACGCTTATCGCTTCTGGGTTTGGAATCGGCTGTGGATTGTTCTTGAGCGAAATTGCCCAGCCACGCCTAAGGGAGCTGGCAAAGCCTTTTTTAGAGCTGTTGGCCGGTATCCCAACCGTAGTGATCGGTTTCTTTATGCTCGCCATAGGGGCAGACTGGATTCAGCGAATCTTTCATACTTCTTACCGGCTTAACGCCCTTGTGGGGGCGATCGGGGTCAGCTGTGTGATTATCCCCGTGATCGCCTCGCTTGTGGAAGATGTCCTACACGCTGTTCCCAGGGAAATCCGGGAAGCAAGCTACGCGTTGGGCGCAACGCGCTCGCAGACGGTTCTTTTTGCGATTTTGCCGTATTGTTCTCCGGGTATCGCCGCGGCAGTCATTCTTGGTATGGGGCGAGCGATCGGAGAGACGATGATTGTCGTCATGGCTACGGGGAACGCTGCCCAGGTAACCTTCGATATTTTTAAGTCTGTCCGTACGATGACGGCTACGATCGCGGGTGAACTAGGCGCCGTTGCGCAGGGATCGAACGAGTATTATGCGCTTTTTTTGGTCGGGTCTGTTTTGTTTACGATTACGTTTTTTATGAACTTTGTAACCGAGCTGATCTTGGAGAGGGTACGCAAACGCTTGAGAATGTAGGGGCAAGCATGACGTTTTCGCACAATAGCCGTAGTCGTAGGTCGGTCAGGTTGCTCGAGTGGGCATTCGTGATTGCAGCGGGCTTTTCTATGGCCTTGGTTGTTTTGTTGATCGCTTGGATTTTCGTCCCCATCCTATACTATGGCGCCAAGGTCGTTACCCCCTCTTTCCTGTTCGAGTCTCCGAAAAAAGGGATGACAGCCGGAGGTATCCTCCCCGCTATCTTCGGAACACTTTCTTTGGTTACGCTGATGATCCTAGCGGCCCTTCCCGTAGGAATCGCAACCGCTGTGTACCTTGTAGAGTACGTTCAAGATAGTCCGATTGCCAGGGTCATCCGGGCCGGGGTAAACAACTTGGCTGGCATTCCTTCTATCGTGTTTGGATTGTTCGGGCTGGGCTTTTTTATCCTTTTTGTAGGAAGACATCTCGATCAGGTTCTGCAGACAGGGATGCTGTTTGGCAAACCTGCGCTTCTGTGGGCAGCAATGACGCTTGCCGTGTTGGTCTTGCCCGTGGTCATCGTTTCCACGGAAGAAGCGTTACGCGCCGTTCCTTGGAGCTACAGGGAGGCAGCCTACGCACTCGGCGCAACCCGTTGGCAAACCACGTCCCGGGTGGTCCTTCTGCAGGCGCGTCCAGGTATTTTAACGGGGGCAATTCTTGCCGTTTCGCGTGGGGCCGGCGAAACGGCCCCGATCCTGTTTACGGGGGCGGCCTACTTTCTGCCCAAGCTGCCCGTAGTCTACTTCAACGTTCCATTGCTGCCTTTTCAGTTGCCCATTTTGAACCCATTCGATCAGTTCATGGAGCTTGCATACCATATTTATATTATGGCCACCCAATCGATCAACGTCCAAGAGACCCGGCCGATTCAGTACGGGACCACGTTCGTTTTGCTTGTGATGACGTTCCTGTTCAACCTAACGGCCATTGTCATGCGGTCTTTTTACCGTAGACAGCTGAAGGCGTCCCTCCAGTAGGCGGCAGACGTCAGTAGGCGGCAGACGTCCGGCACGCAGATAGGTCAGAAGTGATAGGCTTGGCTT
>WOYI011268414.1_pt1 | contig 107692 bp, 92 predicted proteins | sample 6423411 | NCBI WGS metagenome assembly WOYI01 (sample SAMN13441803, study PRJNA592873) | oil field metagenome | biome: oil field; feature: oil-well bore; material: oil-contaminated soil; isolation source: oil-contaminated soil from oil-well borehole | place: Germany: Wietze | collected 2016-10-18...
TCGCCACGATTCAACCGCTTCATTATACCATCCGCTCCCCACGCGGCAGGCAAAGGCCAGGTCAGCTCCCAATACGATCGCAAAGTCAATTCATTCTGGAAAAGGATAATTTCACCGCTTCGCAATTAACAAAACACCCCTTCCTCCCTCTGACATCAGGGGAAGGAACGAGGATGGGGTCAGGTTTAAGTCGCAAGCATGCGTTTCAAGACATCATTTTTGTCATTCATTAATCGGCTATTTTTAACGCCATTGCCCTGGCTCAGCTCCCGCCGCCTCCAGGCTTGTTTTGAATTTGCCGCAGGAACTCTGGGCTGTTCAGCTTGCGCTCCAGGATATAGGAAATATAACGCTGGATCAGATCACCCAGAACAGGCTCGACATCCTCGGGGATGGCAAGGTTTTCGACCTGCTCCCAGTTGGAGCGTTGCAGATGGCGGAAATAACGGAGGGTGTCCTTCCCAACCGGCCAGGCTTCCGGGCGGGCTTTCCCACACCGCGGGCAAGCCACCCCGCCCGCCAAGGGCGAGAAATATTGGTCCTCAGCGCTGATCGGCTTGCCGCAGTCCACACACTCAAAGAGCTGCGGCCGGAAGCCCACCAGGTCCAGCAGGCGAAGCTCATAATAATGGACTACGGTCGCGGGCGTCGGGTGGCTCTCCAGCCTTTTGAGCGTGTTGGCCAGCAGGCGGAAGATCGCAATGTTCTGACCTTCCTCATAGGTGAACCGGTCCAGCACTTCGACCACATAAGAGGCATAGCCCACCAGCTGCAGGTCCATCCGCACTCCAGCATAGGTATCAACCGCCTCCGCCTGGGTCACGATGTCCATATTGCGGCCCTTCGCCAACTGCAAGGTGACGCGCGTGAATGGCTCCAGGTGCCCCGCCTTCCGGGAGCGGATTCGCCGGACGCCCTTGGCGATCGCCGTGATCTTCCCCTTCTCAAAGGTGAAGATCTTCAGGATCCGGTCGGCCTCGCCGTAATCTTTATGGCCCAGGACGATCGCCTGGGTGCGGTAGGAGCGGATTTCTCGGGGAGACATCCTTTTTCAATTCTCCATTGAGGTCAAAAAAAGCGCATGGACGGACTGCCGTCATGCGCTTTAATCATAACAAAGAATTGGACTATTCGCGGGCTTCTTCCAGATCGGCGTCGCCAAAAGCGGAGGGCAGCAGTTCCTTCACCAGATATTCACCGACCAACTCCCCTTTCAAGTTGGCGATCAGGACGGTTGCTTCCGGGTTGAACTCTGCCATCACCTGCCGGCAGGAGCCGCAGGGCGTGCCCCCGTTCTTGGTGACCACCGCGATCGTTGAAAAGGACCGCTCGCCTTCGGAAACAGCCTTGAAGATCGCCACCCGCTCGGCGCAGACCGTCAGCGGGTAGACCGCGTTCTCGATATTGACGCCGTCATAAATTTTACCGGATTCAGCCATCAGGGCTGCCCCGACGGCGTAGTTGGAATAAGGCGCATAAGCCTGATGATAAGCCTGAACGGCCTTGGCAATCAATGTTTGCCGGTTCTCATTTGTCAGCATGGTTCTTTTCCTTTTCAGAAACTGTCATAGATTCTCTGACCGCCCGTACCTTGTTGATCCTGCGGCCAACGACTTCATCAACGATCAGGGTCACCCCATCAGCCTGCAGGCTCTCCCCACCCGTGGGGACATCGCCAATCTGGCCGTAGATATAACCGCCGAGGGTGTCTGCATTGTCGGTTGCGATTTCGGTGCCCATGATCTCGTTGAAGATATCCAGATCCACCTTGCCCTGAAAGACGTATTCATCCGCATTGATCTGCTCAAAAGGCCGTTCTTCACTCTCGTCATATTCATCGCGGATCTCGCCAACGATCTCTTCGACGATGTCTTCCAGAGTGACCATGCCGGCCACGCCGCCATATTCATCCACCACAATAGACATGTGCATGCTGCGGGCCTGCATCTCTGCCAGCAGTTCATCCACCTTCTTGGCTTCCGGCACAAAATAAGCCAGCCGCAGCAGGTCCCGATGGTTGGCAATCAGGTCATCATCCGCACGAATGCTCAAGAGGTCCTTGGCATAGAGCAGACCGACCACATTGTCCACGGTGTCCTCATAGACCGGCACCCGGGAATGCCCGGCGTGGATAAACAGCGACCGCGCCTCGCCGAGGGTGGTATTGATGTCCAGAGCCATCATGTCAATCCGCGGCACCATAATGTCCTTGGCCAGGGTATCGCCGAACTGAAAAATGGAATAGATCATTTCGCGTTCGCCCTTTTCGAGCGACCCTTCCGGCTGGCCGACTTCCACCCAATTCCTGAGGTCCTCCTCCGTCATGGAGGTCAAAGTCGCCTTGTTGGCATTCTCACCCAGCAGCTGCATCAGCAGGCTCGCCAAGGGGGAGAAAAACAGATGGATCAACCCACCCAAAAAACTCAGCCGGATAGCGTTCTCTTCGGTGTTCTTCAGGGTCAGGCCTTCAACCAGGAATTCCAACAAACTGACCAGGAGCATCTCCAAAAGGAGGTACGCCAGGGTCAACCAGAGCTTTAACGGAATACCGTAAGCCACGATCAGAATAGGCAGCATCCCGGCCAGCAGAAAATGGAAAGTGGCCATCGCCAAGCGCAGGCTGCTCCTGAGCTTGGGTTTCTCGATAATGCTCACCGTCCGGTCGACCTTCGTTTCACGGTCTTCCCGGAGGCTCAGCAAATAAGGCAGCCGGGCGTAACTCAGGCTGGCTTTGACCGCTGCGGTCAAAAGATCCAACCCGAGCAGTACTGCTGCCACAATCCAAACTATCATTAGATCAGTCAACTTTCTCCAACTTACGTTTTTCTTTGGCTGGCACCCCTATCACAAGGGTATCAGCAGGAACATCCCGGGTGACAACCGCCCCTGCCCCGGTCACGCTGCGGTCTCCGATTTTGACCGGCGCAACCAGCATGGTGTCACTACCGATAAAGACATCATCGCCTATCTCGGTGGGATTTTTCTTTTCGCCGTCATAATTGCACGTGATCGTGCCGGCGCCGATATTGACGTTTGAACCAATCTGCGCATTGCCGATGTAGGAAAAATGGCCCATCTTTGTCTCAGGCCCGAGATAAGAATCCTTCACCTCAGCAAAATTGCCCAGGTGAACGCCCTTTGCCAGGTGCGCGCCCTTGCGCAGGTGGCAGAACGGCCCCATTGTGACCTCATCTTCCACAACCGCATATTCCAAAACGGATCGCTTTAGAACAACGGCATTGCCGACCTGTGACTCCACAATCGTCGTATCCGGTCCGATCTCGCAATCCGCGCCGATCTCCGTCTTCCCCCGCAGAAAAGTGTTGGGCTGGATGATGGTGTCCTGGCCGATGGTCACGTCCGGCTCGATGTAAGTGGCCTCGGGGTTCACAATCGTCACCCCGGCCAGCATCCATTGCTCATTGATCCGCTGCCGCATGATCCGATCTGCGGCGGCCAGGTCCACTCGGTCATTCGGGCCAATGGCCTCGTCCGGGTCCGAAAGCACCAGGGACTTCACCGGATAACCATCCGCAATCGCCAGGCCGACCACATCCGTGAGGTAATATTCGCCCTTCGGCGAAAGCGGGATTCTTTCCAGCGCTTCCCAAAGCCAATCCGCCTTGAAGCAGTAAGCGGAGACATTGTATTCGCAGATTTTCAGCTGTTCCGGCGTGGCGTCGGCTTTTTCAACAATGGCTGTGACCTTGCCGTCTACATCCCGGACCACCCGCCCAAAAGCGCTGCCCGGCTCACCGATGAAGCTGGTCATCGTCACGGGGCTGCCCGCGCCCTGATGGATGGCGATCAACTGCCGCAGGGATTCCCGGCGCAGCAGGGGCATATCGGCGAAAGTGACCAGAATGGTATCGGCCGATGGATCAACTTTCGGCCGTGCTGAGGCCACAGCGTGCCCGGTCCCCAATTGCTGCTCCTGCAGGGCAAATTCCGCCATCCCCGGCACAGCAGCCTGCACCTGCTCGGCCCCAAAGCCCACCACCACCACGGGCGGCAGGTCGCCTAAGCCATCCACAATTTTCAAAGCATGCCACACCATGGACTTACCGGCAAGGGAATGCAGCACCTTGGGGAGTTTGGAGCGCATGCGGGTACCCTGGCCAGCAGCCAGGATGATGGAAGCTATCGTCATTTCAGCATTTTTTCCTTCCACCCATCACAGTCCCGCCTGTGGGTTGATAATCTGTTTCGTTAAATAGAAAACCTCGAGCATCGCAAAGGAAAATTCCAATTGCCAGGCTCGAGCTATATCTATCAGGGATACTATCTTCTTGCGTACTCAATTTTTTTTAAGCTGGCCGGGGCACCAGGATTCGAACCTGGATCAACGGATTCAAAGTCCGCTGTGCTGCCGTTGCACCATGCCCCAGAGAGACAGGCTCTATTCTAACACATTTTAATGGTTCGTCCAACGCCCTCACCACAGCCCTCTGAACCAACGCGCGCATTGATTTCCTGTTTCCATCCATTATCACACGCGCGGGAAGGCTTGGTTTAAGCGAAGGGGAAAAAGCGGGGCCGAATCGATCACTTCTCAGCCCCGCCAACAAGTTACCTTAACCAAATTTGGGTTGCAAACAGCGTAAAAAGAACCCAAACGGCGGAGAATACCAGCGCAATGGTCAACCCGGCCAGCATAGCGGACCGGGTGATCTGACGAAGTTCCTTTTTGGTCAAATCTATCACCGAGGAACCCGTTTTAATCGGGCCGGTCTTCGCCAATTCGGACGCTGCCGGTTGTTGGATCGTCTCGTTGTGCCAGCGCATGCCGGGCACATCCATGTTGACAATCACACGACCGTCATCATCATCGTATTGTTTAGACTTCTTCAACTTCGACATACTCTTTCTCTTCGTTATACAAATGGCAGGCCACTGTATGGCCTCGCTCCAGTTCACGGGTTTCCGGAACAACTCTGCTGCAGATATCCATCCGTGCAGGGCAGCGGGTATGGAATTTACAACCGGAAGGCGGGTTCGCCGGTGAAGGCAGGCTGCCTTCCAGGATAATGCGATGTTTGTTGGCTGTCGGATCTGGAACCGGAGCTGCGCTCAGGAGGGCCTGGGTATAGGGATGCAGCGGATTCTGGAAGATCTGCTTTTTCTCGCCAAATTCGACCAGGTTGCCAAGGTACATCACACCGACGGAGTCGGAGATATGTTCCACCACGGAAAGGTCGTGAGAGATGAAGAGGTAAGTCAGATCAAAGTTATCCTGCAGATCGTTGAGCAGGTTGATAATCTGAGCCTGAATGGAAACGTCGAGGGCTGAAACCGGTTCATCGCAAACGATGAATTCCGGCAGCAAAGCCAAAGCCCGGGCAATCCCAATCCGCTGACGCTGGCCGCCTGAAAACTCATGCGGATAGCGGTCCTTGTGATAAGGCTGCAAGCCACAGATCTTCATAATATTTTCAATATAAGCATCAAACTGATCCTTCATAGTCAGGTGATGCTCCCGGACCGCTTCGCCGATGATCTCACTCACAGGCAGACGGGGTGAAAGGCTGGAATAAGGGTCCTGGAATATGATCTGCATCTTGGGACGCAGTTCACGCAATTCCTTGTGATTGAGCGAGAAAACATCAATACCATTGAACAAGACCTGTCCGTCGGTCGCCTCGTTGAGGCGCAGAATCGTCTTGCCAACCGTGGTCTTCCCACATCCGGATTCGCCTACCAGCCCCATGGTCGTACCGCGTTTGATCTTGAAGGAAACGCCATCAACCGCTTTGATATACCCAACCACGTGCTGGACCAGGCCGGCTTTGATCGGGAAATATTGTTTCAGGTTTTTGACATCCAAAACATATTCGCTTTTGGGGGTGTCATCTACCCTGTTCGTTCTGATCAAATTGATTTCTTCCATGTTAGTCCTTTACTGCTTCTTCAATGTAATGGTAACATGTCACCATGTGGGTGGGCGTCACATACTCTTCGCGGGGATATGCCCCGTTGCAGACTTTCATCCTGCGATTGCAGCGATCTTTGAAATAACAATAGTTCGGCATGTTGATCGGATTCGGAACGCTGCCCGGAATGGTATAAAGCCGGTCAACTTCCTGATTGACCACAGGCTTGGAACGCATCAGGCCAACTGTATAGGGGTGCAGCGGGTTTTTGAAAACCTCAATGGCTGTCCCTTTTTCCACAATCCGGCCAGCATACATCACGACCACGTAATCGGCCATTTCCGCAATGACACCGAGGTCATGCGTGATCAGCATAATGCTCGAATTGATCTGGTCTTTGAGATTGCGCAGCAGGTCAAGGATCTGCGCCTGAATGGTCACATCCAGGGCAGTGGTCGGTTCGTCGGCGATGATCAATTTCGGGTTGCAGGCCAGGGCCATGGCGATCATGATTCTCTGGCGCATACCGCCCGAAAGTTCATGGGGATACATCATGTATACCCCTTCACCATTGGCGATGCCCACCATATCAATCATCTTGAGAGTGACCTGTTTGACTTCCTCATCGCTCATTTCAGGGTTATGGAGTTGAACGACCTCATCAATCTGGTGGCCTGCCCGGAAAACGGGGTTCAGGCTGGTCATCGGCTCTTGGAAGATCATTGAAATCTTCGCCCCGCGGATAGTTTCCATCACTTGGGTGGGCGTCTTGGCGATGTTATAAACTTTTTCACCGCTATCAAAACGGATTTCGCCTTCGACGATTTGCCCCTGAGGACGCTGAACCAACTGCATCAGGGAGAGGGAGGTGACGGATTTCCCGCAACCCGACTCGCCCACAACGCCAACGGTGCTGCCTTTTGGCACCTCAAAGGTCACACCATCAACAGCTTTGACCGTTCCAATATCCGTGAAGAAATAGGTGTGAAGGTTATCAAACTCCACAACATTGTTCGGATCTTTCATTTCCGTCAAGTATTCACTCTCAGGAACATTCCTGCGATCGCGTTCCTTTTCGAGTTTATCCGTAATCCGGCGGTTTTCGCGTGAGATCTTGGCTGATTCGCTCGCAGAAATATGCGAGGTGTCTCGTCGTTTGAAAATGGATTTTACTTTTTCGCTAAGAGTAGTTTCTTGTTGTTCACTCATACGACTATTCTACCTTTTCATCTTCGGATCAAATGCGTCCCGAAGGCCATCACCAATAAAGTTGAAACCAAGGACCGCCAGGAGGATCAAAGACCCAGCGGGGATCCACATAAACCAGAAATTGGTCATAACATACGCATCAGACGCAACATTGATAATACTACCCCATGAAGCAAGTGGGTATTTGACGCCTAACCCCAGGAAGCCCAGGGTGGCTTCTGCAATGATAATGCCGCCAAGACCCGCCGTCGCCTGAACGATCAGGAGGGGCATAACATTGGGGACGAGGTGAGTAAAGATCCGCCGTCTGGTGCTGATGCCGGTAGCTTCCGTCGCAACCATGAAGTCCTGTTCACGCAAGGAGAGGATCTGACCACGAACAACCCGGGCCACGCCTGTCCAACCCAACAAACCCAGAACCAACATCAAAAGGAAGATCCGGCTTCTGGGGTCCATCTGCAAGGTATCCATGACCGAGCCCAAAATAAGCACGATCGGATAGAAAGGAATGGCGTTGAAGAGGTCCACAAAGCGCATCAGGGCTGTATCCACCCAGCCGCCGAAATAACCCGAGATCCCGCCAACGATCACCCCGAGCACAACCTCGATGATGACCACAACAAAGCCAACCAGCAAGGACACCTGGCCGCCGTACATCAACCGGGTCATGACATCCATCCCGTTGTTATCCAATCCCAATGGATGTTCTGCGGAAGGCCGTTCATATTGGCGGATCAACGTGGTGGGAGTTTCGCGCTTGATGTAGTAATTCGTGTTGACCTGATTGATTGCATACTCGATTTCCTCACCGCCTTCTTCAGCGAAGGTGAACGTGAGCAGATCATCGCCAATCGCCTCTCGCACCGCAGTTTTAAAACCAACGGATATAAACTGAGCTTGATCCAGAGGATTTACAATGATGTTTGAAACCTCAGCGAAATTCTCACCACTCCCGTCGGTGATGGTGGTTTGGCCTTCGTCTGAGTGAATGGTATAGGTCTGCCCATTATAAGAAAAATTCCTGCGGCCTTCAGATATAGCCAGCTCGCTGGCATATTCAAACCCATAGGAGTTGACGATCGGCAAATTCAGCTCGTTATATGCATCGTACACTGACAGGGAAGCCAAAGCGACATCATGCTCGATCGAGATAAAGGTTGTCTTCCGTTCCACTGTGATCCGATAAGTTGTTCCATCGACAACAAACTTATCCTGATCGCGCTCTTTCGCTGCCTGAAACGCGTTAACAAATGCCTGGTCAGGTTCACTCCCATCAGAAAGATTGATTCGGTCCAGCAAGACCGTTGCAATCTGCTCCAGCTGAACGACCAGATAGGTATTTTCATTAAGCGGAGTGTAGAAAAAATTATCCTCACCGACTGAGAACACTGGGTCGCTTTTACTAAGCGCCAGCAGGAACTGTGCTCGGGCGGCGTCGTTGAAGGATTCGCCATCAGCGACCGTATAGCGGAGTTCCTGGTTATAAATGGCCCCGGCATAATCTTTTGACATCGTCCCCAGACCAGTGAAGACTTCTGTTTGTCCATAGGGTGAAAATAAAGGGCCGATGAAGGCAAATATGAACATCGCAACAATGATCACCAACCCAATGACAGCCAGTCTGTTACGAATAAAGCGCCTGAAAACGAGCGCCCCGGGTGAAAGGACTTTTACACGCCTGGCATCATCCAGGCGCATTTCCTCGCCATCAATCAACTCGATGCCTTCATCTTCTTGTTCGATTTCGTTCGCTAAATCTTGATTATCACTCATTTGTCACCGCCATCAATTCGCCCTGACCCGAGGGTCAACGACTGCATACATGACATCCGCAACCATGAGGCTGACCTGGGTCAACACTGTCAGCAAAGTTGTATAGAACATTGCGAACGGAATATCTCCCCGAACAATTGCCGTATAGGAGATATACCCAATGCCGGGTATCTGGTAAAGCGTCTCCGTGATCAGTGACCCCCCGAACATATTGGGGATCAGGTAGCTCATATAGGACACAAGGGGAATTAGGGTGTTCCGGAAAGCATGTTTATTGATAACCACCTTTTCGGAAAGCCCCTTAGCGCGGGCCGTGCGAATGTAATCTGAATTCAACACTTCCAGCATATTAGTCCGGGTATAGCGCATCAACCCACCCACCGAGAGCATCGTCAGGGTGATCACTGGCAAGACGAGGTGATAGGCAATATCCAGCGTCTGTTGGAAGGACGTCATCGAAGTATGGAAACGCCCCGTCAAGCCGTAAAGGTCAAACCATCCCAGCTGAATCGAAAACACATACTTCAAAATAGTCGCCAGGAAAAATGTCGGCAACGAGATCCCGAGAAGGGCAAAGACGGTGATTGCATAATCGGTCTTGCTGTATTGCTTTCTCGCTGCCGTAATTCCCAAGGGAATCGATATAATGATTTGGACAAGAAATGTAACGATATTGATAATCACGGAATACCAGATCACCTGCGAAAACTTCTCGGTGACAGGAATACCGTAATGCCAGGAATTTCCGAAATCGCCCTTTATAGCATTACCCAACCATCCCAAAAAGCCCGGGATAATCCCAATATCAAGATGGTAGACAGAATTTAACTGATCCAGCCATTCCTGATAGGTCATAGCGCTTAAAGGATTACTGGCTCGTTGCCTCGCGATCGTTTCCACATAGGATGTGGGCAGAAACCTGATAACCGTATAAACCACCAGAGTCCCAAAGATCACGATAAAAATGCCGAGTATGAATCTCCTAATGATAAAATTCTTCATATCATTCCCTTGTACATTTTTTCTGGAAAATTACCTGAGCATTAAAGTGAGCCCACCCTGGGGTGGGCTCACATTTACTCTGATATCAGTGAACCGCTAGTTCATTTCAAGCAGTTCGATATCGTTCATCCAACCCCAGAAGGTGGTGATGTCAGGGGTGATGGTGCTTATGTTGATCCGCTCAGTGCTGAAGATGATCACATTCAAACGCTGATAGGTGGGGATTTCGACAGCCCATTCAATGATCTTATCGAGAGCCTGTTTGTAAATGGCTTTCCGATAGGCCTGGTCATCGCTCAGGCGGGCATCGACGATCAGTTGATCCAGCTCGGCATCCTGGATGTGATAGTGGTTCGAGTCTGAGCCACCAGCACCGGGGACACCAGAGCTATGATAAACCTGGTACATATCGGGGTCAATGGTTGTACCCCAAGCAGCAGTCCACATTTCCTGTTCACCGGAATCCAGTTTATCCCAGAGGATGTTGGCATCGGCGGGGTCGTTGATCACGAGTTCCATACCGACGTTCTCCAGGGAAGCTTTAGCGCTGGTCAGGATTGCGAACGCAGGATGGTCGCCAGTACCTTCACCGGGGACGATGATCTCGTAACTCATCTTTGCGCCTTCAGGAGCAGCGACAACCTTACCGTTTTCGACGGTGTAGCCGGCGGCTTCGAAGAAGCCCAGAGCAGCAGCTTCAGCGGCAGCGTATTTTTCTTCCTGGGTCATCTCGGCGGTGTAAATCGGATCGCCATTGACGTCCCTGGAGAACGCAATTTCGTAACCCTCATCGGTGGGTTGCGGGGCAGCCCAGGAGGTGTTGGAGATCGGGTAGTTGATCACGGAAGCGCCTTCACCATAGTAGCTGTCAATAGCGACATCACGATGGACAGCGAAAATGGTGGCGAAAGCACGGCGCAGGTTCTTGGAAGCATCGGAAGCAGGATCGCCGCCAACGTTCACGGTGGCAGCATTGATACCGATGTAACCATAGCCCAAGTTGTTGACCATGCTGGAGGTGATCACATCACCTGTCATTTCGCCGTTAGAGTTGTAGGACATAACTTCAGCGTAACGTTCGCTGGAGTAAGTCATCTCGCCGGCGTCAGCAGCACCAGTCTGGATAGCGGAAGGAACCTCTGCGCTAGCAGTTTCCTTGAATTGGACTTCAGCAATCTTCGGGCAGCCACGATAAAAGTTCTCGTTGGCTTCGAAGTAAACAACACGGTTGTCATATTGCACAAATTTGTAGGGGCCAGCACCCATGGGGGTGGACATCAGGCTTTCCTGTTTGGACAGGTCGCCAAAATCGAAACCAAACATATTATTCTCATAATCGTATTTGTCAACATCGCCGTAGTAGTGCAGCGGGGTGACGGGAATGCCGAGGATGGAATAAACAGCAGGAGCTTCAAAACCCATCAGCGTAACCTGCACGGTGTAATCATCAATCTTCTTGATACCGGAGATGTTCGGAACGCCCTGGCCACCCATCGCCTCGTCCATAGGACCCCAGTAGCCAATCCATTGGGATTTGACAGTGGAGAGGACATCGACGCCATCGGCTGATTCATAGGGGAATGCAGCAGCCAAGTCGCCTTCGTAGGCCTGTTCAATAACCATTGCGTAGTCGGCAGTGGTGGGGAAGACTTCAACCAGATCGTAGCTGTTGCCAACGGCATCGGTGAAGGAACCATCATCTTCCAAACCGCCGAAGCCCCAGAGGGCCATACCCAACGCAACCTGGAGGCCTTCGCTCTCAGCAACTTCTTCCGGGGTGTGGCCGAGGTAATCTTCGGAGTAGGCATCACGGTAGTTGGCATTGACGTAGTTGACGATCTTTTCAGCTTCGTAGAGGACAGCTTCATCAATACGCGCCCAGAAGTCATCCTGTTGTTCCTGGGTCCAGCCATCGGCATCGGACCACTCGTGGTCACGGCCGGCAGCGTAAATCTCATCCACCAGGGCGGAGTACTTGTCAAAGACTTCGCTTGTGGTCTGGGTCCGGTAGTCATTCAAACCAACGATTTTATAGGAGCCAAGGGTGGTTGAACCGACATAGGAAGGATCCAGAAAAGTGTAATAGGTGAAGATGATGTCATCGGCGGTGACAGGTTCACCATCAGAGAATTTCATACCAACCCGCAGTTTTGCGGTGTAGACGGTGGTGTCGGTTGCCTCATCGTAAACAACACTGGTATCAGCAGGACCTTTGTAGAGGTACTCGGTACCATTGTATGTACGAGTTTCACCTTCAATAGCATTGGGGATGATCCCACCAACACGGTCAGTCGTCAGCAGAGCAATCTGGGTCAGGTCGGCAACGTCTTGGTCATAGCCGGTGTCGGCGAAGAACGGGCTGAATTTCTGTGAGAAATCCTGATAGGCAACGACCAGGGGGGTATCGATTGTCGGTGCGGTGGGCAGGTTCTCACCGAAAGGCTGAGCTTCGTAAACCATTTCGGTGGGTGCAGCTTCAGTCGCCTCTTCGGTAGCCACAACTTCAGTTTCCTCAACTGTCGGGGCTTCGGTAGCCGTCTGGCAACCAGCCAAGACAAAGCTAACCGCAACGAGAAGGCTCAGAAACACGTAAATAGAACGTTTCATTGTTTTCTCCTCCATAACACTTTTATGTTATGAAACTAGTGAATTGAAAAGATTTTTCTACTCGAGTGTTTTCCTTTAGGGGTTTGAAACCACCTCCTTCTATGCAAATTTTATTAATCGCCTAAAGAATAATGGTGTCCCAAATTCTAACCTAAAAATGAGACGGGTAATGACACTATTATACCCAGAGATTTATTTTTTTGCAGAGAGTTCACCCGATATTCATCCTAAAGATGATAACCGAAATCTGAATAGAGTCAATGGGACAAATCCCATGAATCACGGGATTTTCGGCACAGTTGACTTATTATTATCATTCCATTATAAAAATTTTGGCTGCCCAAAAATCGGTTGGGGTGGGCTTAGCGCTCCTCTAAAGTATCCTTCTCTCCAGGCACAGGACTATCCTCTTCTATTTTATCTATTTTAACATCTTCCACCGCAATCTTGGTCACTTCGATAGGTTTCTGCATTCGGAGGATCAGGAAGACAGCGCCCATCATTAGAGCCTCCACCCCAATGAACAGGAATTCCCGCCAGAGCGCAGTGTTGGCAAACCAGATCAAATAGACAATATCAGCCAGGATCGTGACGCCCAGCAGAGGGAACAAGAACCTGCTGGCAACTTTCATTCTTTTAAAAATAAGCTCGGTTTCATCGCGGCGGAAATCATGTTTTTCTTTCGGCAGACGGGCGCCGCCATCCACCAGGAAGTATAAAGGAAGAAAGGTGAAAATATAGGGCAAGGAAACAAAGAAAGCGTACATACCCTGGTTGGCAATGAATCCAGCGCTAACCTGACCCACGATGACCAAAGTGAGCAAAATCAGACTATTGCGCCTGAATATGCGCAATGCCTTGTCATCAATATTGATCTCGTAATACTCCCCAACATAGACGGCCGTCCGCTTTTCGCGGCCTTTTTCATCTTCCTGAACGACGATTTCGTAATCGTCCGTGAATCTTCTCATCCATCCGTTCCTTGAGTGGGATAGAACCCATTAATACCACATCTTGTCTGGATCACGCAAGTCGGCGAGGGAAACCCTGCCTTTTCCGGCTGGCGCTTCATGGACAAGCCTGATCATCAGGCCAGCCCCAGAGCGCGCTCACCGCAGCGCAGGCTTCCTGTCTGACCGCCGCCACTTTGGGCGCTGAAAATAACGGCGCCGCCGGCAGGCTGCTGAGGTACTGGACCTCCGCCCGGTTGAGGGCGTCCGCAGCCTCGGATGGCAGGGCTAGGTTGGCATCCACACAAGCCGCATCATAAGCTGCCTCCGCCAAGCCTGCAATGTTCGTACCGATCCAGCCGTTCTCCTCAGTTGGCATCTGCCCGCTTTCATATAAAGAGCAATCCAAGTCGGGCGAAGGGGACCAGCTAATCAATGCCAGGTCAAATTGCCGGCCAAAAAGCCTCCCCTCGGGGCCGGGGGCATAGAGCTGGTCCACAGGCAGGGTGACGGGGGTGACCTCGATCCCGCATTCACCCAGCGAACGCTGAATAATTGCAGCAACCTGCTGGCCGAGCGCGGAAGGGTCCACAACGAGGTCCAGGCTGAGAGCCGTGCCGGCCGGGATATTGCCGATATACCAGGCCTGCAGCGGCGTTGCCGGGTCCAGGTCATGGTCCCGCCAGCCTGCCGCCTCCAGAAGCTGCGCGCCCAAAGCCGGATCGTATACCAGGCTTTGCTCTGCGGTCAGGCTTGAATTCGGAGATGAAACAAAGCTGGGCCAAAGCTCCGCCAGCCCGCCATAAACAGCCGCCTGGATGGCTTCCCGGTCCAGGCAGGCCCCAAGCGCCTGCCGGGTGCGGGCATCGCCGAAGAAATCCGGCCGGTCGCCATAAAGCGGGGTATAAAATTCATCGTAAGCTGCCGGCTGAATGCCAAAAACCAGCTGCATCCAGCTGGATGTCTGCTCCGCCAGGACCTGGAGGTCGGCGTTGGCCTTAAGATCATTGAGTGTTTCGGTGTTCCGCTCAAGATGGTAGGAGGCGTCCAGCACATCGCAGGTTCCAACCGCCAGCGCGGCCGCCGCATCTGCAAGTTCGGGGATCACCTGCAGCTCCACTTCACCATAAGGGAGTCCGCCCGCCTCCAGCGGCGAGGCGTAGCCATTTTCCACCAGTCGAATCCCCTCCTCGCGCCAATCCGTCACCTGGTAGCGGCCCAGGGCCGGCATGGGCGCAGACCAGATAGGGTCATTAGCGATAGCATACCAATCCGCCTCCGCGGCGAAAAGATGGGCAGGCAGCGGCTGCCAAAAGAGCTTCCCAACGTCCGCCGTCGTGAAGCCCGGGCGGCCCACCCAAAGGACTTCATCCCCGGCTGGAGCGCTGTAACTGCTGGTCCGCGATTCGGCCCATTGCAGCCCTGGCGCGCTGGGGTCGCTGGCCAGGCCAAAACTGAATACTGAATCCGCAGCCGTTAAAGGCACACCATCCGACCAGCTCAGTCCCGCCTGAAGTTGAAAGGTCACGCGCATCTGGTCCATCGAGAGCGCCTGCGTCCCATCCCAGGTCAGGGCGCATTCCGAACTGCGGCAGCCGCTGGGCCGGACGGTCACACCTTGCTTGAGGATGGCCAAATCGCCGTTCGCATCCACAACCCACTCCCCGGCTTGCACAGTGACGGCCTGCAAGGCAATCCCGCCGGTTTCTTCCGTGGGCCAGGCCGCCAGAAGCGCCGGGCTTTCCGGGCTCTCCCCTGCGATGTTAAGCTGAATCAACTCCAGCAGGTTCTGCTTGGCGGCCGGGTTCCGGCCATCATAAGGGAAAAGCCCAGCGGGCAGGGCCGCCGTGCAGATGGTCAGCACATTCACCGGCGTCTCGGTCGGCGTTGAGCTTGGCGCCACGTCTTCCGGCGCGGCGGCCGTCTCCTCCGGCGCGGTGGGCGTCAGTGAACTGCCAGGCGCACAGGCTGCGAGAAACACCAGCAGAAGAAGGAAGATGCCCAAAGAACGCTTCATAGGAAACCTTATCGGAAATTCAATCATCAATCATTTTCTCCATAAAAGGGTCCGCCTCATCGCCAAACCGCATCCGCAGGTAAGAAGCGTAACGCGCCTCTGAGACCCGCCCCTCGGCAACAGCCTTCTGCACCGCACAGCCAGGTTCATGCGTATGGGTGCAGTCGCTGAACTGGCAGTCGCTGACCAGGTCGCGCAGCTCAACGAAATAGGCATCCAGCTCTTCCGGCTCGGTATCCCAGAGCGCCAGGGAGCGGATCCCCGGCGTGTCGGCGACATAGCCGCCAAAATCGAGTGGGAACAATTCCCGGACCTGGGTCGTGTGCCGGCCCTTGGCGGTGGCCGCACTCACTTCGCGCACGTGCAATCCCAGTTCCGGCTGGATCACATTCAAAAGGCTGGACTTGCCAACACCGGATGGTCCAGTGAGCGCTGAGATCTTTCCTTTAAGATGACCTCTCAAATCCTGAACCCCCTCGCCGGTTTTGGCCGAGGTGTAAAGCACGGTATACCCCAGAGACGCATACAATCCAAAGATGTTCACAGCCTGGTCTCGCGAGACCAGGTCCGCCTTGTTGGCAACGATCAGGGTGTGAAGGTTCTGCTTTTCGGCGATCACCAGGAAACGGTCCAGCATCCTGAGATGGGGGTCGGGTTCGGTGCAGGCAAAGACGATCACGATCTGGTCGGGGTTCGCCAGCAGGATCTGGCGGAAATCGCGTTTGATTCCCGTCCGGACCCGTGAGATCATCCCGCTCCGCTCAGCGATGGACTCGATCGTCCCGGTCCCATCGCCCTGGTCGGTGATGACCACCCGGTCTCCCACCGCGCAGATGTCGCCCTCAGTCAGCCCTTTCTTCAGGCGTCCCGGCAGCCGGCAGGTGACCAGCCCGGAATCTGTTTCCACCGTAAAGAAACCGGATTGGGAACGGATAACCAAACCTTCTTTCGCGATCGTCAATCTGGCATCTATCCTCTTCTAGGCTTTCTAGTTGTCGGTCGGCTCTTCGTAACCATAGGGCGTTTCCGTCGGGATGGGCGTGGGGGATTTCACAACGTAGGGCACCGCTTCCCAGGGCAGAGTGTAACCGTAATCGGTGTAGTGGGAGAAGTAGAGTGAAACGGCCCGGCGGAAGACCGGCGCGGCCATCTCAGAACCCTCGCCCGCGTTTTCCAGAAGCACGGCCACTGCAATGTCGGGCCGGTCCGGGTTGCCCACGGAGGTGTAACCTGCAAACCAGGCATGGGACTCACCAGTGGTGTTGGTCGCCGTGCCGGTCTTGCCGTAGGCCCGGTAGGGCATGGTCGCCAATTGGGTATGGGCGGTGCCGCGGGCATTGGTGATCACGCTGCGCATGGCTTCCGTGATAATGTTCAAGTCAGCATCAGAAACAGGCAGAGTGCCCTGCGCTTCAGGCTCAAAGGTGTAGGTCGGCTCACCGCCGTCCACACCAACCGAGTCCACCAGGGAAGGACGGTAGAGCGTCCCCCCATTGCCGACCGCCGCGATGAAGCGGGCGACCTGCAGCGGCGTGACTGTCATTTCGCCCTGGCCGATCGCCAGCTGGGTATTGACGCCGCAGGAGTTAGTATCGGCTGGGATATTGCCGGACTGTTCGGAAATATCCACCCCCGTCAGGCTGCCCAGCCCAAAGGCGCGGGCCATATCGGCGATGGCAGAAGCATAGCCCTGCTGATAAAGCGTCTCACCGATGGTGTAGAACCAGGGGTTGCAGGAGCGCATCAGACCTTCCGGCAGCGTCAGGTCGCCGCTTGGCGGACGATCCTTTTCATAGGTCCAGTCGTAAAGCTCGGTCCCGCAAACGACAACAGAATGGTCGCAGTACATTTCCGAGGTTTCCGTGAAGACCCCCGTATCCAGCGCGGCGGCCATCGTGATAATCTTGAAAACCGATCCCAGCGGATATTGGCCGTTAGTTGCCCGGTTGAAAACAGGATCATCCGTAGCAGCATAAAGGTTCCCAGAATGGAAACTATTCTCATTGGCGGAATCAAAGAGGTTGGGGTCAAACTGGGGATTCGATACCATCGCCAGGATCCGTCCGGTATCCATTTCCATCACCACAATCGCGCCCCGGTAATTGCCCAGGGATTGCTGAAGCAGATATTGCAGAGTTGAATCAATGGAAAGGGTAACCGACTGGGCCGGCGAAGCGCTGCGCTCGGCCAGCTTGGTGACGATCTGGCCATTGACATCCTTGACATAGAGCGATCCGCCGAGGGTGCCGGCCAGCGCATCCTCATAAGCCAGTTCAATCCCGGCGCCGCCGAAGCGGGCATTGAGCGAATAGCCCTGCCGCAGGTAGCGGTTCACATCCTCAGAAGGGATATAGCTGAGGTGGCCGACGGTCTGCGGCGCAATCCCGCCGTCATAGTAGTACCGCGAGGTGTAATAATTGAGGTAAACGCCGCTCATCGCGGTCAGCGCGCCCATCTGGCGGTTCACATCTTCCTCGAGGGCCTCGCCCAGAGGGATGTAATCATAGTCATTCGCATTGTCCACAATCTCGATCACTTCGCTGATCTGGTAGATTGTCAGGTCCGCCATCGTACTGTAGAAAAGGCTGATCAGGTCAGTATCCAGATCGCCTTTGACAAAACCGATCGCCACCACATCTTCCTGCTTTGCAATCGGAGAGCCGTCATTGGCGTAGATATTCCCGCGGGAGGGGATATCCTTGACGATTTCCAGCGTGTTGCCGTTTTCCAACTCGGGCAGGATCACGGTGGTGTCCCAGTTCAGGTGCCAGCCATCGCCCTCCCGCAGCAGGTCAAATTCCAGATCGCGGGTCAGCGTGCTAAAGAGGTTGGTGTTGAAATTCACCTCGACGGTGGCCGTTGCCGTCTGCGGGTTGGTGACCACGTTTTTGATCGTGTATTCAATCCCGGTGTCATATTGCAAGGTGAGCGCGTTGGCCGTGTCCGTGTATTTCTGAACAAAGTCCTCCTGCGTGACCAAAGCCTGGCTGGCCTGCGAAAGGAAAACGTACATGGCCGCGTAATCATCGGCCTGCCAGGCGGCGAAATAGGACGCCAGCATGGTATCCACATCCGGCGCGGGGGTGACATAAACCTGCGGGTCCGGCAGCGAGGAGGTGCTTGTGGCCTCCGGCGTGCCCGGCATGGTGGAAGGGTTGGCGCAGGCTGCCAGCGTCAGAATGATCGTCAGGATCAAAATCGGTCGGTGTAGTTTTTTCATTCTTATATTCTCCAAATGCGGCAATGCCTCTCTTGGGTTTGGCTTTCAACGCATTTTTCAGGCTTTGATTATACTTTGTCATTCTCCAGATGGGGAATCGGGCTGGATCGTCGGCGTTGGCTCCGGCTCTGAGGGTACAAAGGGTTCATCTTCCCAGGGCATCAAGCCCCCGACATCCTCGCCATCGGAGAAATAGAGTGAAACCGCCCGGGCAAAGACCGGTGCAGCCATCTCCGAACCCTCACCCCCGTTCTCCACCAGCACCACCACGGCAATATTGGGGTGGTCCGGGTCATCCTCCCGGGTGAAACCGGCAAACCAGGCGTGCGAATCCCCGCTGGGGGTTTGGGCCGTCCCGGTCTTGCCGGAAACAGCATAATTCAAATTGCGCAGCGCCCAGTTGGCGGTTCCCCGGCTGTCCTCCACCACCAGACGCATCGCCTCCAATACCGTCTCGCGGGTGCTTTCAGAGATGGGCAGTTCCCCGGTGGGCTCGGGCTCAAACACCTGGACCGGGTCGCCGTTCAGGGGGTCAATTTCTTCCACCAGCGCAGGCCGGTAGAGCGTGCCGCCATTGGCCAGAGCAGCGATAAAAGTTGCGACCTGCAGGGGCGTCACGAGGATCTCCCCCTGCCCGATCGCCATTTGACTGCTGGTGACGCAGTTGGCGGCCGTCTCGGGGATATTGCCGCTGCCCTCCGGGAGTTCAATTCCGGTTTCGCGGCCCAGGCCAAAGCCCACCGCCATCTCAGAAAGCGCGCTTTCATAGCCCTCGGTGTAAAGCGTTTCGCCGATCCGGTAGAACCAGGGGTTGCAGGAGCGCATCAGCCCCTCCGGCAGTGAAAGCAGACCGCTGGAAGCCGTCCCGTGGGAATAGGTCCAGTCATAGAGGTACACGCTGTCGCAGGTCCAGTAGGCATGCTGGCAATTAAAGGTCGAATTGGCGGTAAAAATGTCCTTTTCCAGCGCGGCCGCCATTGAGACGACCTTAAAGGTCGACCCGGGGGGATATTGGCCCTGAGCCGCCCGGTTGAAGAGCGGCTGGTCCTCATCCGTGAAATACGAGGTGAGCAGGTCTGAGTCCAGTGAATCCTCATCAAAGGCGTTCGGATCAAACCCCGGGTTGGAGACCATCGCCAGGACTCGCCCGGTGTCCACTTCCATCACGATCACCGCGGCCCGCAGGTCGCCCAGGGATTGCTGCAATTTCAGTTGGAGGGTGCGGTTGAGCGTGGTGTAGATCGAATCCCCCGGGACCGCACTGCCCGAAGCCAGCAGCTTGCTGATCTCGCCCTCCGGCCCCACCAGGTAAAGCGATCCACCGCGGGTGCCGGCCAGTTCCTTTTCATAGATCGCTTCCAGCCCGGCCGCGCCGATCTGCTCGTCCTGGCGGTAACCCAGCCGGACATAGGCGTCCACTTCAGCTTCGGGGATATAGAGCAGGTATCCCAGCGCGTGCGGAGCGATCCCGCCTTCCAGATAGGTCCGGGTGCGGAACTCATCCATCCGCACACCGCTCAGATTCCGCAGGACCTCCAGCTGGGCGGCGACCTCTTCCCGCATCAGCGTGACCACCGGCAGATACCAGTCATCCGGGGTCCGCTCCACCATTTCAGCCAGGTCGCTGGCGGAATAAGAGCTGATCTCCGCCAAAGTCTCATAGATCAGGTCAGCCTGGTCCGGCTGGATCTCGCCGGGCACCAGCCCCAGCGCAATCGCGTTCTCATAGCCCGCCAGCGGAGCGCCTTGCCGGTCAAAGATCCGTCCCCGGTCGGAGATCTCATAGACCATCTCCAGCCGGCTGCCATCGGCCAATTCCGGCAGGATCAGCCCCGCTTCCCACTGGATGCGCCAGGCCCGGTTTTCCCAAACCAGGTTCATCAGCGGTTCGCGGGTCAGGTCGCCCACCAGCAGGGTCTCAAAAGTCACCCGGTATGCCACTTGGGCATAATCGCCATCGGCGATCGCCGAAAGCGCCTGCGCCTCCAGGGATTGCAGGGTGATCGTAGTCGCAAATTCGCTGTATTGCGCGGTGAAATCCGGCAATGGAATCGCATCCTGGCTGAGGGTGGAGAGCAGCCCGTACATCTCCGCATAAGCCTCCCTTTGCCAGGCCGCGAGGAATTGCTCCGCCACCTCCTGCGCCGCGGCAACCCGGCCAATATCCGCGGCCGCGCGGGTCGGGTTGCTCCCAGCCCCGGCCTCAGATCGGCAGGCGGCCAAAATTGGCAAGAGGATCAGCAGGATGGCAAATAATGAGAGGATTCTTCGTTTGGAACTGGGCAAGGCAGTCTCCTTTTAGACCGATCCCAGGATTTCCTCAAAGACAGGGCATGAGTAATGAAGGGACTGCTGGCAGCGTGCGGGCAGGTCATCCGGCGCAGCCCAGCCAAACCGCCGCAGGCTGACCTCCAGATGGCAAAGCGGCAGCCCCATCACAGAGGCATAACAGCCCGTCAAGCCATCCACCGGATGGAACCCGCTGTGCTGGATGGCATAAGCGCCGGCCTTATCGAGCGGGTCGCCCGTCCGGATATAGGCTTCCACCTCCGCCGCGCCATAGTCCCGCATCGGCACGTCCGTCCGGCAAACTCGGCTATCCCGCTTCCCACCTTCTGTTTCGATCAAGGCCAGGCCGGTGTAGACCTGGTGGGTCCGTCCCCGCAATTGGGTCAGCATCCGCCGGGCGTCCGCCTCATCCCCAGGCTTCCCCAGCAGTTCTTCCCCATCGGCCACGATCGTATCCGCCGCCAGGATCAGCCCCTCCCGCTGGGCAGCCACCGCCTGGGCCTTCTCGCAGGCCAAACGGCGCACGTAGTCCTCAGGGTGTTCGCCGGCTTGGCGGCTTTCGTCAATATCGGCCGGAAGGACCTCGAAAGGCCATCCGAACAGGGCCAGCAGTTCTTTACGGCGGGGGGAGTTGGAGGCGAGGATGAAGTTCGTCATTGGAGGGATTCTAACACATCCTCCCTTTTCCGCCACTTGGGGCCCAATAAGTCTGTTCCCCAGCCGTGGGTCAGGCAGGGTGAGATCGCAGGGTCGAACCTGCCTGACTAAAGACATCACGCCGGAAGCGCGCCTAACCGTTTATAAAGCAGGGTCGCTTCTGCCTACCGCCCAGTAGGAACCTCTTTAGGCGGGCACAGAGACCCGCCTCTTCAGGAGGCAAGCGGTCACGGGGGCCCGCCTCTAAGGGATGGCGGGCTGTAAGGCCTATTTGTTCAGTATCAAAGCGTCACGCCGGAAGTGCGACCTCCGAAACAGCCAGAAAACAAAAATAAACCACCCGGGAATTCGGGTGGCAATTTTTCATTAATCCCTTGCGTTAGCAGGAAACACTATCCTTTGACCGCTTTGGCGATCTCGGCCAGATGTTCCGGGCTGGTCCCGCAGCAGCCGCCGACCAGCTGGGCGCCGGCAGCCAGCCAGCCGGGCGCCAGCGCGCCCATCTCGGCCGGGCTGACGGAATAGTTCGGCTTGCCATCCTCATCCATCTCGGGCATTCCGGCGTTCGGCTTGAACCAAATCGGTTTGTCCGTGGCCTGGCGCAGCTGACCGAGCGCCTGCAGGTTTTCCTCCAGACTGCGGCCGCAGTTGATGCCCAGCGCATCCACCGCCAACGCGCCCATGGTCTCCGTCATAACCTCAGGTCTGACGCCCATCATCGTGCGGGTTCCCCGGTCATAGCTGAAAGAGCAGACCAAGGGGATCTCGCCATCCACGGCCCGCACAGCGCGAACTGCGGCCGAGGCCTCAGTCAGATCAAACTGAGTCTCGATCACCAAAAGGTCCACCCCGGCATCCACCAGCAGCTGGGCCTGTTCCCGGTAGTCCGCCTCAGCATCTTCTTCACTCAAAGTTCCCAAGGGGGCCAGCATGTGCCCGGTGGGGCCGAGCGACCCCGCCACCAGCACATCGGCGCCCGCTGTGACGCCCTGGGCAATCTCAACCGCCTTGCGATTGACCTCTTCAAAGCGGTCCGCCAGGCCGGAGGCTTCCAGCCGCAGCCGGGTTCCGCCAAAGGTGCAGGTCAGGAGGATATCCGAACCGGCTTCCACAAAAGAGCGCTCGAGGCTGGCGATGGCCTCTGGGTTCTCCAACACCCAGATCTCCGCCGCCGCCCCCACCGGCAGGCCTCTGCGCTGCAGGTTCGTTCCGGTCGCGCCGTCAATCACAAAAACTTCCCCGGCTGATAATCGCTGCTTAAAGGTGCTCATCCTGCTTCTGCTCCATTGCATGTGTTCGGTGGTCAATCTTCCTGGTCCCGTTTGATCTGAAAACGGTCAAAATCGCGGACAACGACGGCGGAGGGCAGCACGGTCTGGGCCTCTTCCAGCACGTCCCGCTCCCGGTAACGCCGGGAAAGATGGGTCAGGTATAAATTCCTGACGTTGGCTTCCTTGGCCAAACCCGCCGCCTGGGCGGCCGTGATATGGCCGAAATTCTCGGCCAGCTCCTCTTCCGCTTTGATATAGGTCGCCTCGATCACCAGGCCATCCGCATCCTGCACGTAAGGTCTGAGGTTAGCCACCTGACCCGTATCCCCAACGACGACCAGAGAAGTGCCCTTGCGCGCCTCTCCCAAAACCTGGTCCGGTTCGATCACACGGCCATCGGGCAAAGTGATCGGCCGCCCCGCGACCAGATCGCGCCGCCAGGGTCCGGGCGGGATCCTGAGTGCTTCCGCTTTTTCCGGCAAAAAAGGCCGCCGGCTATATTCCTCAAAGCGATAGCCCAGGGAATCCGAGCCGCGATGGTCCACGGAAAAGGCTGAAACGGAAAAGCGGTCGGTCTCAAAAAACAGCCCCGGCTCGATCGCATGGAGGATCACGGGCGGCTTGCCGCGATACCCGCGCAAGACCACGCCAAAGATCAGGTCATGGACCCGGTCCAGCGTGTGCTGGGTGCCATAGATCTCGACCTGGTCCATGACCTCCCAGCGCATGAAGGTCGATACCATCCCGGCCAGGCCAAGGATATGGTCCAGATGGCCGTGCGTCAGGAAGATCTGGTTCAGGCGCTTGAAGCCGGTCCCCGCCTGCAGGATCTGCCGCTGCGTGCCCTCTCCGCAATCGATCAGAAAGCGATAGTCCTCATGCTGGACGATTAAGGCTGACAAACCCCGGTGCACAGATGGTGCGGAAGCCGAGGTGCCTAAAAATACAATTTCAAACAATGGGTTTACCTACACGAAGGCAATCGGTCAGTCCGACCCGATGCCGGAAATCAGCCGCAGCAGGCCGAGAACGCTCAAGCCCACCTGGACCCCCTCGCCCGCGGTGAGTTTTGGTTTCGATTTGTCCGCTTCGGCCCGCTGGATGAGGATATAGGCCGAAAGCGCACCGACGGCTGCGCCGATCACGGTGCCAATAGCTAAAGTTGAAGCCTTCCAATTTTTTTCTTTCATTTTGAGATCCTTGTTGATTAGAGTACAGACAGCCCGGGCAGGATACGCCCTAGGGCGTTCAGGCCCGCCTATCTATCGGAAAATTAACGGTGCAAGAAACCAAATAACGACTTGAAGAATTGCCCTGCGCCGGCCTGATAGCTCTTTGCGGTCAAAACGGGGTGGAGCGCCCGCGCAGCGATTCCCTTGACCCAGCCCTCGCCAATGGCGAAATTTTGCTGCACCAGGGCGGTATAGGTCGGCAGGGTCTTGAGCAGCCGGGCCAGCAGATAGATCAAGCCACCCAACAGCAGGATGCCGATTAGACCCAGCCCCAACACCGGCAGCAGCAGCCAGATCAGCGAGGTATCCGCCCAACCGGAAAGTTGCCCGGCCGGGTCGCCCTGGGCGGCCGTCAGGATCAAGAGGACCAGACTCGCCAGCACCAGCAATGCGCTCAACAGGACAGGCAGCAAGACCTGCCAGAAGATCTGGCGCTGATGCTGCCGGTAGCTGGGTCGGTCCTTTTTATTCGTTTGATTACTTTGGTCGTTCATAACATTTATTTTAACATGAGAATGGCGTTGAATAAAAACGGTTTCTATTCAGTTTACCCTGCCCCTGCCTCGAATTCAATTAAGTCATGCGTTCCAGGACAAAGGAGGAAAATGCCTGGCATCTGGTCAGCATTGCCTCGGAGCTTGACTGGGAAGCCTCCTGGAATTATGGATTTCCCTTCACCGCAGGCTTGGGCGGAACCTGCCCCGGCACTTTACAAAGCGTTGGTCGCTTGTTAACCGGCAGGCTCCTGACCATTGCGAAAAATAAACAGTTTTCCAGATAGAAGGCGTAAATTTACCCATTCCTCCCCCGTTTTTCGCTCTCCCTGTTTTCCCTCCCTTTATTAATAAGATTTTTATTGTATAATTACAAGAGAAGTAAGGCTTTGACTTAATAAAGCTTTTACAGAACGTTAATCTGCCGCCCGAGGTATTGGGGCTGCGGCTATGTAATCAAATAGAATCGTAAGAAATTTTTCAGCCGGCGATTTTGCCTGGCATTGCAAATGAGATGACATCGGTTTTGAAAAGTATCTGCGGCGCCTGAAACAGGGCTGCCGACAGGGTCAAGATTAGAGTCAGAAAATTGAGTACAGGATAGATCAGGGTCCAATAACTTAGTCAGGTAGGCACCACCGACCCATTAGTTTCCCCCAGTGGCACAGGGAAACCAGACCCGCTCATCCTTTACGATACCAACATCATTAGGGATTCTTATTGATACGACAGCCGTAGCCTTTCGGAGAGGCTCACGGCTGTATGCTGTTAAAAAAGAAAGTTGGGATGGAACGGGAGATCACTGCCATCAAAGCCCAGAAACGCAACCGCCAGCGGGTAAGCATTTACCTGGATGGTGAATTCGCTTTTGGACTTTCCCGCTTCGTCGCCGGCTGGTTGGAACCGGGTCGGAAATTGACCGAGGCTGAAATTGAGAAACTGCAGGAGGAAGACACCTATGAAATCGCCCTCCAAAAAGCCCTGCAATTCATCAATTACCGCCCTCGCTCAATCGCAGAGACCCGCAGACGCCTGCAAGAAAAAGGGTTCGCTGAAGAAGTGATCGAAGCCACCGTCAACCGGCTGGTGGAAAAGAAGCTCCTCAACGACCTGGAATTTGCCCGGCTCTGGATCGACAACCGGAACACTTTCCGTCCCCGCAGCAACAGCCTCTTGGCCTACGAACTCCGCCTCAAGGGCGTTCCAGATGACGTGATCGCACAGGCGCTCGAAAGCTTTGGAGGCGACCAGGCGGAACTGGCATACCAGGCCGGCATCAAAAAGGCCCAACAATGCCAGTACGAAGCCCGGCCGGACTTTCTAAAGAAGGTGGGCGGCTATCTAAGCCGCAGGGGATTCCATTATGGGATCGTCAAACCCACCCTTGAAAGACTTTGGGAAGAATTCGCTCTCCCGCAGCAGACGCGCCTAAATAATACTGGAAAAATGGAGCGAAATGATGAATAACCCTACCCTATTAGTTGCAATTGGCCTTGGTGCCTTGCTGCTCGGCGGTTTGATCGGATATCTGATCAAACAAAACATTGTGGAAAGCCAACGCAAAGCCCAAAACCTCAAAGCCGACCACATCATCACAGAAGCCAAAGAACGGGCCCGTGAGATTGAACTGGAAGCCAAGGACGCAGCCCTGCAGATCACCCAAAAGGCGGAGGACGAACTCACCCGCCGCCGGATCGAACTCACCAAAGAGGACGACCGCCTGCAAAAGCGCCGTGATGAACTCGACCAGCGTCTGGAAAAATATGAAGAGCGCGAAGCCCGCCTCAATAAACGTCAGTCCAGCATTGATAAACGCGCCAACGAGATCAATACCCTCTATGAGCAGCAAATGGCTGAACTCCAGCGGGTCTCCGAGATGACCAAAGACGAAGCCCGCGAGATCCTGCTGGCCGAAACCGAAAAGGAAGCCCGAGCAGATATGGCCCGCATCATCCGACAGATTGAAAGCGAAGCCCGTGAAGAGGGCAACAGCCGGGCGCGCGAACTGATCGCTGATGCGATCCAGCGGGTGGCCTCCGAGAAGGTCGCCGAGGTCACCACCTCCCTGGTGGAGCTGCCCAATGAAGAGATGAAAGGCCGGATCGTCGGCCGCAACGGCCGCAACATCCGGGCCTTTGAACAGGCCTCCGGTGTGGATGTGATCGTGGATGACACCCCCGATGCGGTGACCGTCTCCTGCTTCGACTCGGTCCGCCGGGAAATTGCCCGCCGCTCGCTCTCCCGCCTGGTGATTGACGGCCGGATCCATCCTGCCAACATTGAAAAAATCCTCAAAGAGGAAAACGAACAGATGGACGAGGATATCTTCCAGGCCGGCGAACAGGCTGCCTATGATGCAGGCGTGGCCGGGCTGCACAATGAGATCCTCAAGAAGATCGGACGACTCAAATTCCGGACTTCCTACGGTCAAAACCAATTGGCCCACGCCGTCGAAACCGCCAAGATCGCCAGCGTGATCGCGGCCGAGCTGGGCGCAGATGTGGAAATCGCCAAGGCTGGCGCTTTCCTGCATGACCTCGGCAAGGCCATGGACCACAACACCGAGGGCACCCATGCCCAGATCGGGGCCGAATTCGCCCAGCGTTACGGCGTGAACGCCAAGATTGTCAATATCATCGCCTCCCACCACCACGAAGTGGACCAGGAATCGGTCGAAGCGGTGATCGCCGAGGCCGCCGATGCGATCTCCGGCGCCCGTCCGGGGGCCCGCCGGGAGGACCTGGAACAATACATCAAGCGCCTGCGCTCATTGGAGAATATCGCCAACGCCCACCCGGGCGTGGAACGCAGCTACGCGATCCAGGCTGGCCGGGAAGTGCGGATCATCGTCAAACCCGAAGAGGTGGACGACGTGGAAGCCAACCGCCTGGCCAAGAACATCGCCCAGCAGATCGAGGAAACGATGCAATATCCCGGTCAGATCCGGATCACCGTCATCCGGGAAACCCGGGCCACGGAATATGCAAAATAAGCGTTCGCTTTAGGAAATACCAAACGGCTGCCCCAGTGGGGCAGCCGTTTTTCTTGTCATTGCGTTGGAACCAAAGGTGGAAGACCTCATCACCGAAGTGAAACGGAGCGGGTAGCAATCTCAACCAAGGGCAGTTAGCCAAATAGCTTTTGTTCCTGCGATTGGCATCTACTACAAGAACGGGTTATACGCCTTCTCGTGTTCCACCGTGCTCTCCGGGCCGTGACCGGGCAGCAACCGGGTCTCATCCGGCAGGGTGAACACCTGCCCGCGAATCGACTTCAGCAGCAAATCCAGGTCGCCGCCGTTCAGGTCTGTCCGGCCGATCCCTTCCCTAAAGATCACATCCCCACAGATCAGCGCACCCAGCGCCGAAACATAAAACAGCACATGCCCAGGGCTGTGGCCGGGGGCATAGCGGACCACCGCCACAGGTTCACCCGCTGCGGGGGTCAGGCGCAGGGCCAGGCCCTCTTCAAACAGGATGGAAGGTTCCGGCGGCTGGGGAATCGACCTCCCAAACATCCCCGCCCCGCCCTCGTTCCGATACCAGCCCAGGTCCTTGGGGTGCAGGCCGATCGGCAGCGGCGGGTCAAAGGCGCCGGCAACCTCCGCCGCGCCCGCGATATGGTCGAAATGCGCATGGGTCAGCCAGACCTGCCGGGCGGTCCAGCCCAGCGCTTCCAAGCGAGCCAGAACCAGATGGCTGTCATAACTGGGGTCGATCACCACCGCGTCCCCGGTGTCCCGGTCGCCTAAAAGATAAACATTATTCGGCAGCGGCCCCAAGGTCAGCCGGATCAATTCGAGATTCATGGCTCATTTCTCCTTCTAAAAAAGGTTTCATTTCCACAACCATAGGACGATGATACCCCTTGCGAAGGGTGTAACGCAAACTGAGCGTAAAACTGAGAACCAGGACGATCAGGCTGGCGGGAAAGATCGAGACCGGCTGCCAGTCATACAACAGACCCGCCAAAACAGGTGCAATCACGGCCGCCAGGGAGTTGAGCGATTCCACCAGGCCAAAGGCCAGCCCGACCTCCCGTTCCCGGACCACCGGCCGCACCAGCGCCACCGTCATGGCGCGGGTCAGGCGGTATCCGCCCAGGAATATATATCCCAGGCTATACCAGAGAATGCTCCCACCCCGCCAGAGCAGCAGGGTATACGCCATCAAGGCCACCTGGCCAATCAGCATCGCTGACCCAGCCTGCATGTGGCCCAGCACCAGCATCAAAATGACGCTGCCCAGAGCGCCCAGAGCCCCCAATTGGCCAATGCTGCTGAGCGATAGCCCGCGCTGGTTCTGCAGGAAATTGGCGGCCAGCGACTGCGGCGTGGTCACAGCCGTCATCACCAGCAGGATCATCGCCAGCATCCCGAGGAATTGCCGGTTTTGCAGCAGGTGGTTTTCACCTTTGCGCCTGGATTGAGCCATAACTTCCTGCTTGCCCGCCAGCAGGATAATGGTGGAAGAAATTGTGAAGATTACCCCAGCCAGATAGTAAACGGAGCGCAGGCTGAAATTTTCACCAATCAGCCCGCCAAGGATCGGGCCGAGGATCCCGCCAATATTATAAGAAGCGGAAACAAAGCTGACCGCCCGCCCCACGGTCCATTTTCCGCGCGCGCCCTGCACATAAGTATTGAGCGGCGCCATCACGGAAGAAGTTACGCTGTAGAGCAGCATCCCGACCACATACAACGTCAGCGAAGGGGCCAGCGCCATGATCCAGGCCGCCACCAAGCCGCTGAACCACGAAAACCACATCAGAGGCCGGCGGCCGATCTTATCGGCCAGCAGCCCGGCCGGCACCTGGCCAATCGCCATCACCAGACCGCTGATGCCCAGAATGGTGCCGATCAGGATCGGGTCTGCGCCAAATTGCTGGAGATAGAGGGGTTGGAAAATGTAAAACATGCCTTCGCCAAGCCCCCAGGTGAGCATGGCGGCGGACACAACCTTTAAATCCCGAGACATTAAACTTCCTTTTTAACGAATAAAGCTTTCAACTGCTAAGACTTCACGGGGCAGGTCCGTCAGGCTTTGCAGGCCGTCCCCGGTCACGACCACATCATCCTCAATCCGCACGCCCCCCTTGCCGGGCAGGTAGATCCCCGGCTCAACCGTGAAGGTCATTCCTGGGGTGAGCGTCAGGTCGTTTTCAGCATAGATATAAGGCGCTTCATGAGGTTCCATTCCCAGGCCATGCCCGGTGCGGTGGAAGAAAGCGGGACCATATCCCGCCGCTTCGATCACCTCCCGCGCGGCGCGGTCCACAACGCCCGCAGCCAAACCCGGCGCGCCGGCTTCCCGGCCAGCCTGGTTGGCCTGGCGGACGATCTCGCCAATGCGCAGCAATTCCCCATCCACCTCGCCAAAAGTGAAAGTCCGGGTGATGTCGGAGAGATAGCCCTCAAAAGACGCGCCCCAGTCGACCAAAATCAGGTCGCCCGGCTTGAGGGCGCGATGGGTCGGGACCGCGTGAGGATTGGCGCTGTTCTCGCCAAAAGCCACGATCGGCTCGAAAGGCAGGTCAGGGTCCGACCCCGCCCGCAGCAGCTGGACGATCAGTTCGTTGGCCGCCGCTTTCTCGGTGATCCCCGTATGCAGGGTCCAGAGCGTCGCCAGCAGGGCTTCCTGGGCGATGATGACCGCCTGGCGCATCCTGGCAATTTCGTCAGCATCTTTGTTCAGGCGCAGCGCGCCCAAGACCTCGGAGCCATTGATGAAATCCACACCTCTAAAAGCGCTGTTCAAATAGTGCAGTTCAAGGAAACGCAGATGTTCCGGTTCCACGCCAACCCGGCCGGTCTCAAGTTTCAAAGCCGCGCTGGCCTGTTCAAAAGCCGTATGCCAGGAGGCTGGGTCATCCCCATAAGTGAAAGCCTGGAATTCAGCGGCATCGCCGGTCAGCTTGCCCTTCTCGAGTTCAGGCAGAATCACGGCCGTCTCGCCCTCGCGGGTGATGATCAGCACGATCGGCCGTTCCATCAGATGGAAATGCAGCCCGGAAAGGTAGATCAGGCTCTGGCCGGGGTTGAGCGCCACACCCGCCAGATCATGGGCTTTGATCAGTTCAACGCATTTTTCGATTCTTGTATTCACCAGACATCTCCTTGGATTTCAAATCGGCGTTCATTATAACGTAGTCAGCAATCGAAAGACATAGCCGGATGACTAGTTTATCCCTGAAGTGATTAGTCCCACTAGTTTTTGATCAATATCAAACCTTTTACATCCATTTCAACAACTTGACTCTTCGCCAGTTCTCGTTATAATTGTGATAATAATAGTCTAATTATGGAGCTTTTCATGTTCAATTGCTTGTGTCTGAGGCGGGGTCGCTAGTCACCGCCCAGACGTTCTAACTGAAAGACATTTCAGCCAGTCGACCTGGGCGGCGGACAGCCCCGCATATTTTTTTCTGCGGTGCAATGGTTTCGCTGCCTTTTGATTTAATCGACTGGCTTTGCGTTTTAAAAGGTAATCATCTCAAGATGGAAAGACCAATAAATTGGAGAAAGACTAAATGAAGATTTATAACGACATCACTGAACTGACCGGCAACACCCCCCTGGTGCGCCTGAACCGCCTGACCCAGGATTCGTTGGCCGAGGTGGTCCTCAAATTGGAATATTTCAACCCCGCTCACAGCGTCAAAGACCGGGTCGGCGTGGCAATGATTGACGCAGCCGAGGAAGCCGGACTGCTCAAGCCCGACAGCATCATCGTCGAACCCACCAGCGGCAACACCGGGATCGCCCTGGCGATGACGGCCGCGGCCCGCGGCTATCAGTGCGTGATTATCATGCCAGAGAAGGTCAGCTATGAGCGCAAGATGATGATGAAGGTCCTTGGGGCGGAGTTGATCCTGACCCCGGCGGAAAAAGGGATGCAGGGCGCCATTGATGAGGCCCAGGAGCTGGTCGATTCCGACCCGCGCTATTTCATGCCCAACCAATTCAGCAACCCTGCCAACCCAGCGATCCACCGCAAGACCACGGCTGAAGAGATCTGGCGCGATACGGATGGCAAGGTCGATATCCTCGTCGCTGGGGTCGGCACGGGCGGCACGATCACCGGCGTGGGCGAAGGCCTCAAAGCCCACAACCCCGGCATCAAAGTCATTGCCGTGGAGCCGGCTGCCTCTCCCGTTTTGGCCGGCGGCGAAAAAGGCCCCCACCCCATCATGGGCATCGGCGCAGGCTTCATCCCCGAGATCCTCAACACCTCGATCTATGATGAGATCATCGAAGTGACCGGTGAGGACGCCTTCGCCACTGCCCGCGCCCTGGCCACTCAGGAAGGCCTGCCCGTTGGGATTTCCTCCGGTGCAGCCGCCTGGGCCGGGTTGCAGGTCTCGCAAAGGCCGGAGAATAAGGGTAAACTGATCGTGGTGATCATCCCCTCTTTCGCCGAACGCTACCTGAGCACCCCGCTCTTTGATGACATCCGGGATTAAGGCAAATCGGAGGAGGAACACCATGGCAAGCACATCTACCATTGACTACCCCCGATCGGTGCGGGTCAAGGCAGAAAAGGAAATCGGTTTGTTCAAATTGATTGTCGAGGATATCCGCTGCGCGCTGCTCCGGGACCCTGCCGCCCGCAACTGGGTGGAGGTCCTGTTCAACTATGCGGGACTGCACGCCATCTGGGCCTACCGGATCAATCACTGGCTCTGGACCCACAAAGTCTACTTCCCCGCCCGCTGGCTCTCCCAGATCGCCCGCCGGCGCACCGGCGTGGAAATCCACCCCGGAGCCGTCATCGGCCGCCGGGTCTTCATCGATCATGGCATGGGCGTGGTGATCGGCGAGACCGCCGAGATCGGCGATGAGGTCACGCTCTATCACGGCGTGACCCTGGGCGGCGTCAGCCTGGAAAAAGGCAAGCGCCACCCCACCCTGGGGCCTAACGTCGTAGTCGGCGCGGGGGCCAAGATCCTCGGCAATATCGAGATCGGGGCCGGCAGCCGGATCGGCGCGAACGCGGTGGTGGTGAGGCCTGTCCCGCCCGATTCGGTCGTGGTCGGCGTCCCGGGGCAGATCGTCAAACGCAGCCATAGGGAAGCTGAGGAAGCGATCGATCTGCATCACGACCAGCTGCCGGACACCCTCGGCGACGCTCTGCGCCAGGTGCTTGCCCGCCTGGACCGGCTGGAGGATACTCTCCAGGTGGCAGAAGACCACCGGATCGAGACCGACGAGAACGGCAACTGGATCGGCTCCGATTTCAGTATTTAGTAGATTTAGGTCGCGCGCCGTGCCTGTGACACAATCGACAATACCCCTCCAGCAGCCCCCACACAAACAAACGCCCCTTCCGGGGCGTTTGTCTTATCTCGCAATTGATCACTTCTGCTGATCGCGGACCAGATCCAGCGATTCGACCGCATGGCGTAAATGGGGGATCACGATGCTCCCGCCCACGATCAGGGCCACATTGAAAGCGTCATACAGCTCCTCATCGCGCCAGCCCGCCGCCACGCATTGCAAAATGTGATAATCTATGCAGTCGTTGCAGCGCAGCACCATCGACGCCACCAAACCCAGCAGTTCTTTGGTTTTGGCGTCCAGCGCGCCGTCGTCATAGGCCCGGGTGTCGAGGTTGAAAAATCGCTTGATCCCCAGATGATTCACCTCGGCGATCCGGTCGTTCATCCGCTGGCGATAAGCCTCAAATTGCGCCATTCGATCACTCATGCTGTCCTCCTTGCTGGTTTCGGTAGTGCAGGGTCTCCCGCAAGGTCCCAACCAGCAGGATCAGCACCAGAACGGAACTGCAGAGGATAATCCCATCGGTATAACCAACTTCTTCAGCCGATGGGGCTTCGGCCGGCGTCACCGTCTGGGTCAGGTCCGCTCCCTCCTGAGTGATCCCAGCCGCGGGATAGGCAAGCGCCTCCTGCGTTGAGGTGGGGGTTGCGTCCTCCAGGGAAAGCGGCTGGAGAAAGGCGATGCTGGTGATGAGCATCACGCCGATCACAAGCACCAGCAGAATCCAGGGTGAGCCGGTCACCGGTTTTTGGGGTTGGGGGTCAAGTTCTTGAAGCGACATGGTCATTCCTCCAGGCTTTCAACCGAGGTTTGGGCAGCCTGTTCCGGGGACATCAATCCTTGTAAAACCTGCCGGGTGCCTTCTCTAAGAATCGGCCCCAGGCTGGCGGTCAAATCATTTGAAGGGCGCAAGCGGCTCATCAGCGCCACCTGGTTGAGGACGCCGCGCAATGCCTGATCCTCCAGCGCTTCCAATGCGGAAGGCCGGGTGGGCAGGTAGCCCGCGGCCGCCGACCAATCCCCCAGGAATTGCGGGTCCACCAGGAATTCAGCCAACGCCACAGCCAGGCTCTGCCGGTTCTCATCCGGCGCGGCCACAGCCCAGCTCAGGCCGGTCCCCAGGGTCACACTTCCCGCCGCCATCGGCAGCAAGGGGGCCATGGTCGTATCCGCGGGAAATTCTTTCAGGTAATTGGAAACCCAGGTGACCGCCATGTTGGATTGCCCTTCCCGAAAGGCCGACCAGGCCTGGCCGGGCGTTTGGATCTGGTTCAGCCAGGCGGGCAGCACGCCGGATTGCGCGCCGGTCTGATAAAGCGCGTAGACTGTCGTCAGCGGTTCCACTTCCAAAACCGGCCGCCGCTGGTTGTCCTGGATCAGGCCGCCCTGCGCCTGGTAGAGCGCGAGGGTCAGGAGGGCATCACTGCTATCCGCCGGAAAGGCCAGCGAGATCTCGCCTTCCAGCAGCTCGTGCCAGGTGGCGGGGAGGCTTCCCAGGCTGGCGGAGCGATAGGTCAGGACCAGAGCATCCGCCGCAAAGGGCAGGCCAAAGGTGCTGCCCTGGAGCAGGGCCATCTCCCGCGTGAAGGAAAACCAATCGGCATCATCCGGGATCTCGGTCATCCTATCCAGGGGATAGATCAATTCCTTCAACGCGGCGGTTTCCAGGTCGGAACGGGTCAGCGCGATCAGGTCCGGCAAGGCAGCCGGAGCAGCCGCGCTGGTGGCCGTCAGCGCGTCCAGCAAACCACCCGTCCCGCTCGCAGCCTTCACCCGCACGACAATCGCCAAGCCGCCGTGCTGGTCGGAGAATGCCTGCAAGCGTTCATTGAAAATCCGGCTGGCGTCCGTTTCCAACGCCGGGTCCATCTCAGGCGGCACCCAGAGGGTCAGTTCGGTCACGGGTTCAGGCGTCGCCTGCGCGGTCACTTCCATCCCGGGGGTCGGCGTCACTTCCGTCTCGCCGCCGGACTGGGGTGTGAGGGTCGCAGTCGCTTGCTGGAACCAGGGGATATCCACCGTGATATTCTGGCAGGCCGCAAGCAGCACCGCCAGGATCAGCCCCAGCCCCAAGAGCCTTCGCATCTTTTTCAAAAGCCTGTCTCCGTCCTGAGATTAATCCAACTCAATCGGTTCGCTCAACAGTTTGACCAAAAGCCTGACCGAATTCTCAACATCGTCCGCATCCACCATCTCGGAAGGAGAATGGATATAGCGACAGACGATCGAGACGCAGCCCGCCGGCACGCCTGCCCGGGTCAGCTGGATGGCGCGGCCATCTGTGCCGCCGGCGGTCAGGACTTCCATCTGGTAGGGGATGCCGGCCGCTTCAGCCTGCCTCACCATCCAATCCACCAGGCGCGGGTCGGCGATAAAGGAAGCGTCGCGGACCTTAATCGCCGGGCCATTGCCCAGGGCTGTTTCCATCCGGGGCATCGCATCCGGCGTATCTCCGCTCAAAGTCACGTCCACCGCAAACCCCACCTCAGGGTCCACGCCGTAGGCCGCCGTGGTCGCGCCGCGAATCCCCACTTCTTCCTGCGTGCTGAAAACGAAGTGGACCTCATTCGGTGTGCTCTCCAGCCGTTTCAGCGCTTCAATTGCCACCGCAGCCGCGATCCGGTCGTCCATTGACTTGGCAACCAGCCGCTTCCCCAGATCGAGGAAGGGGCGCTCAAAACCGCAGACATCGCCCACCTTCACCGGGCAGTCTTCCCTGCTGACCGCGCCGACATCCACGAATAAATCGGTGATCTTTGGCAGGCTGCCAGCTTTGACGCCGCTGACGCCGATCACGCCCCGGGTCCCATTCATGAAGAGCACCCGGCCGCCGATGCAGGTCAGCGGGTTAACGCCGCCGACATTGGTCACCCGCAGGAAACCATCCTTTTCCACATGGGTCACCATCAGGCCAATCTCATCAATATGGGCCGAAACCATCACGCGCTTGCCGCCTGCGGCTTTCTTGCCTTTAATGGCAATCAGGTTGCCAAGGGCATCCACCCGGATCTCGTCGGCTGAGTCGCCAATGGCTTCACGAACGGTATCCCGGATTTTGTATTCGAACCCGGAGGGGCCGGGGGTTTCAACGAGTTTCTGGATCAAAGATTTCATCAAGAATTCTCCTAAGGATTTTTCGGATAAGTGATTCAATCCGCCGTTCAAGCGCGGCGTTCAACAGCCAAAAGCTCAGGCGTCACCTGGCTCAGAGCTGTATGCAAAAGCTTCAAAGTATTGGCCCAATCATCAATCCGGGCGATCCCGGCTGCGAAATGGATATAGCGGGAGGGCACCGAGACGGACACGCTGGGCACGCCGGCGCGCACCTGATGGATCATACCGGCATCCGTCCCACCGGAGCCGGGCTGCCGGATCTGGTAGGGGATCGCATTCGCATCGCCCACGCCGGTGAGAAGGTTCACCAGCCGCTGGTCGCCAATCGTCGCCCCATCCATCACATAGATCGCCGGACCGCCATCCAGTTTGGTGTTATAGCGGGCATTCTCAACTTCGCTGTCCCAGTTCGGGAGGTCGTTGGCCGGGGTGGAATCGACAGCGATCGCCATATCCGGGTCAAACCGATAAGCGGCCACCCTGGCGCCCCGCAGCCCCACTTCTTCCTGCACGGTGAAGGCCAGCAGCAGGTCAATATTCTCTGGCGCATGTTTGAGCAGTTCGATCAGGGTTGCCACGCCCAGCCGGTCATCCAGCGCCTTGGCGCGGATGCTGGGGCCGAGGATGCCGAAGCGGGTGGCGAAGGTCGCCCAATCACCGGGTTTGACCTGATCGCCAATTTCCGGGCCGAGGTCAATCCGCAGGGAACTCACCTCAATCTTTTGCTCCCGTTCGCTGGTGGTGGTCATGTGGATCGGCTTGGCTCCGATCACGCCGGGGAGGTGCTCCCGCCCCACCAGGACCGCCTTGCCGGGCAGCTGGCGTTCATCAATCCCGCCCACCCGTTCAAACTCAAACTGGCCGTCATCGTTCTTCTGGACGATCATCAAACCGATCTCATCCATATGCGAGGCCAGCATCACCCGGACCCGGCCTTCCCCGCGTCCAAATTTGGTGACCAGTACATTGCCCAGCGCGTCCACCTGCACATCGTCGGCGAGCAATTTGACCTCTTCGAGGACGATCTGCCGCACTTCGTGCTCATCACCGGAAACAGCTATGGCGTTGGTCAGTTTTTCTAGTAAGGCGAACTGGTCGGGGCCGATCTCCGGCACCTGCCCAGCTGAAATTTCAAGTTTCTTGGTCATGGATCACTCTTCCCAATTGATCTTATCCATCGCGTCCGGCTTGAGGTCCGCAATGAATTCAGCCATCAAACGGCCCACCCGGCGGACGTCCTTCATTGAGACCATCTCCACCGGCGTGTGCATGTAGCGCAGCGGGATGCCCAAAACGGCCGTCGGGATACCTTCGGCGACGACCTGAACGGCCATTGCATCAGTCCCGGACATCTTCGGCATCAGGTCGCGGTTGTAGGGGATCTCGAGCGCTTTGGCCTTTTCCTCAAAAGCCTTATAAAGCGCCGGATGGATGTTCGGTCCCCAGCCCAGCCCCACCCCGCCGCCGAAGGGCAGGTTGCGCCAGTCGCTGGCGCCGGGGCCTTTGGCAAAGCAGACATCCACCACAATCGCGATATCCGGCCGGATCTCAAAAGGCGAGGTCTGCGCGCCGCCCAGAGTCTCTTCTTCTTGCACGGAGGCCACCGCCCAAACATCCCAATCATGCAGCCGGTTCTGAAGTTCTCCCAGGCAGATCGTCGCCGCAGCAACCGACGCCCGGTTATCGAGCGTATGCCCTGCCAGGGCTTCGCCGGTCAGTTCGAGCGGCTCCTGGGCGTAGGAAACCAGGTCCCCCACCCGCACTTTCTCAACAACTTCCGCCGGGCGCAGGCCCACATCCACCAGGAGATAGTCCATCTTCACCGGGCCGCTGCCCGCGGATTCCGGCAGCAAATGCGCCGGGGGCTGGACCACCTGCCCGGGCAGTTCTTCCCGGCCATGCACGATCACAGATTGGCCGGGCAGGATGCGATGGTCGATCCCGCCGATCTGGGTGATTCGCATCAGGCCCTCTTCGATCCCGGTCACCATCATGCCGATTGCATCCATGTGGGTGGAGATCAAAACCCGTTTGCGGGGTTCCGGCCCCTGGCCCTTCTTCAGGCCGTGCAGGCTGCCGATCTTGCTGACCGAAAGCTCATCGGTCAGCGGCTCCCAGGCTTCCTGGATGATCTTCCGGACCGGCCCTTCAAAGCCAGAAAGACCCGGCGCCGAGATCATCTTCTTCAGAAATGGCAAAAAATCATTCATTGTATTCGTTTTCCTTTGTAAAACGTTATGGCGTTTCAGTCACCGTCGGCGTGGCCGAGGGGGTGTTGGTGGCTGTGGGCGGCGCGGTCGTGGGTGTCACCGTGGCGGTCGCCGTGGCCGTTGGCGTCACGGTTGGCGTGACCGTCTCCGTGGGCGTGAGGGTCGGCGTGGCGGTGGGCGGCTGGGTTCCGGTCTGCGTGATTGTCGCCGTCAGGGTGGGCGTATAGGTGACGTAAGAAGTTTGGGTGATCGTGGCGGACTGCGAAGGGGTCGCGCTCACAGTCGCGGTGGGGGCATCCGAATTATTTTGGTTAACTCTCAACACCACCAGCCCCACAACGTAGCAGGGCAGGGTGATCAAAATAGCTAAAATGAGCAGGTAACGAATCCGCTTGGTGCTGCTGAGATTCTTCAAAAGGCCTCCAATTCACCAAATCATAACACCAGGAGAATGACCCGGCAAGTTAAAGTGTACTTCAAAAGCAGCCTACGATGATTCCGCCGGCTCCTCGTCCTCCAGCAGGTGCGGCCAGACACCCTTGATAAAGCCAATGATGATCAACATCGCCAAACCGCCGGCAAAGCCATTGTTATAGAGGTTCATAAAGCCATGCATGCTGCCGACATGCATCACCATCGGCAGGTGCAGCGCGCCGGCCAAAATGCCGGGCAAAATGCCAAATTTGCCCGCCAGCGGCGCCAGGGTGGTGCAAAAAAGCGCCGCCAGGAGCGGCCCGGGGTCGGCATGGGACCAAACGTTCGTGAAGCACGAGAGGCAGACGCCCAGCATAATCGGCAGGATGTTGCGAGGGTGTTTGCCCAAAGCGCCAAACCCGGTAACGGTGGAGATCCCGGCAAGGGTCGCGCCATTGACATCTCCGCCGACCAAATGGATATAGCCCAGTGCGATCAAGCCCACCAATCCCATATTGACCAGCGTGGTCCCGAGGTCGCTGATGACCACAAAATCCGAAGCCAGGCGGCCGGATTCAGACCAGATCCGCTTATATTGAGAAAAGCTTGCCCCCCAGATGAAGCCCAAGACAATCAGTCCGAGCAAAACCACCAGGGTGAAAATCGAGAGAAAGCCTGTATATTCGGTGGACCAGTAAAAAGCGGGTTGGATCTCCAGCCCAAAACCGCGCATGGTGATATACACCACCGTGGCGACAAAGCCGCCCGTGGTCCCCGTGTTATAAAGGTTGTAACCCAGATGGAAACTGTAAATGTGGTTCATCAATGCGGCCAAAAGGATCCCGGCCAGGACGCCCAGGAGGATTCCCCCAACCAGCCCCCGCCAGCCAAAATCAAACCCGAAGGCCAACTGGCTCACCACCGGCCCCAGCGTGGTGCCAAAAAGGAGCGGCGCGATCAGGTCCCGCATCCTTTGATGGGAAAATACCTTATCAAAAAGATAAACGCCGACAAAAATGGGCAGGATATTAAATACATTCTTGCCAAAGAATCCAAACCCAGCCAGCGTGAAGATTGCTGAGATCAGATAGCCATTGAAACGCGCCCGGATCAGCCAGGCCAGCCCAAGGCCAATCAAGGTAACCAGTCCTGAATTCAGAAAGGCTGAACCCAGGTTGGCATAGGCAATATAATCCGTCATAAGAATGCTTGGCGAGGTGATGATCGCCCATTCGCCTCGGAAGACATCAACAGCAGGCGTGACCAAAAAGGCCAGGAGGATCATCCCGGCTCCCAGCGTTCCCACAAGCCACGTAATTCTGGTTCTATTCTGGATCGGATAGGTTGTCTCTTGTAACACGTTATGCCTCCAGGTTGTGATAAAGCGGGGGATTGAGCCCTCGGAATAAGCAAGATATCCAAAATAAAGTGTATTCGGTTGTAAAAATTTATCCGGCAAGCTTACATTATCAGGCCAGACATTCGCCATCAAGTCTGGTCTGGATGTCGGGTTGTACGAACGCTCAACTGAAATAAGCGTCAGCTGATTTTAACGAAAAGGACGGGGGAAATGCAATACCAGCCGGGCAAACTCATCGAAAACACGCCGACCAGCCGGCCTGGTTTTGAGCTGATTCGGCGTTCAATTCTGGATTAATCCGGCTTGCGGACGGCAAACCAGACTCTTGAGGACGTCGTCTGCACGCTCGAGCGTTTGCTCAGACTGCCATACATCCCCACGGTCTCAAAGCCCAGGTTGGCAAGCAGGAATTGAATGTCCGCGATCGGGTAGCCGCGTTCCCGGTGGACCTCCTCGAACCGCTCCCACAAATCCCCCTTCTTCTGAAAAACTGTAACATACATGCTGGCGATCAGGTTTTCGTGATCGAATTCCTGCCGGTGAATCTCGATGAAATCCTCGGTCTCATTCTGGATATAGGTTTGCTGCCGCATCCAGTCCACAGCCAGGCCATAGACCGTATTCATATCGAAGAGATAGAAGCCCCCCGGCCGCAGGGCGCGGAAGGCCCCCACAAAAGCGTCCTGCAGGTCTGCCACCGAGAGCAGATAGTTCAGGCTGTCAAAGAAACAGGTCACCAGGTCAAATTCCTTCTCAAAAGCCAGCGACCGCATGTCCTCCACCCTGAAATCCACCTTAACTTTTGCGGCTTTCGCCCGGTCCCGCGCCAGGTCAATCATCTGGGCCGATTGGTCGATCCCGGTGACCTTAATCCCGGTTTCAGCCATCGCCACCGCCAGAGTTCCTTCCCCGCAGGCGACATCCAGAAGGGTGCGGGGCTGGCAGCCCAGTTCCTCCAGATATTCCGGCAGGATCGTTTCAGCAAGCCCCTGTGAAAAGCGGATATAGGGGCCGCGCTGATAAATGGCGGCAAATTGATCGTAAAGGGGCACGGGGACCTCCTCAGTTCGAATGGATTTCTTCCATTATAACGCCCTCCGCCGACCATTCTCATCTGAGACTTTTTCCAGCTATAATAACCGCATGAAATCAATCCAACGCCGACTCCTGCTCATTCTGGCAGGCGTGCTCTTATGGGGCGCCGCCTTCCCCCTCAGCGCGCAGGCAGAGGGTATCCCGCCGGAAGCTTCCGTTTGCTGCATCTATGGTTTCCCACAGACCTATAACCTCTCCTGTGAAGCGCGGGCGGCGGCTGATTGGGCTTCCTTTTTTGGCTATACGGTCACGGAATATGAACTCATGACCGCCTTCCCCACCTCGGACGACCCCGAGGAGGGCTTTGTCGGCAGCTGGAATGGCTACTGGGGCAATATTCCGCCCTATTCCTATGGTATCCATCCTCCACCGGTCGCAGCGACTCTGCGGGACTTTGGCATCCCGGCCAAAGCCTACAGTCACCTGAGCTGGGATGACCTGCGGCGGGAGATCGCGGCCGGCCGCCCGGTGATCATCTGGGTGATCGCTCAAATGTGGCCCGGCACGCCGATCGAATATACCGCCGAATCCGGCAAGACCAGGACCGTGGCGTACTATGAACATGCCATGATCCTCACGGGATACACCGAAACCAGCGTCCAGGTGCTGGATGCCGGAACCGGCACAACCAAATTTTTCTATCTGGATGCCTTTTTGCAATCCTGGGCTGTTCTGGGGAACCGGGCCATCCTGGCTGGCGACCCCGAGCCAACGCCCACGCCAACCCGCACCCCCACGCCGACTGCGACGCCCACCCCAACCCCATCCCCCACGCCGCTCGGCCAGGTGCTTGTCCAGGCTGGGGATACGCTGCTGGGAATCGCGGCGAAATACAATGTCCCCTGGCAGACCCTGATCGCCCTCAATAACCTGGACTATCCCTATTTCATCCGCCCCGGAGATGTCCTGCGCTTGCATTAATTCTTAAGTGTGCAACGCCGGATGAGGGGAATAAAAAAGCCCCTGCATACTGATGAACTGCAAGGGCTTCATTATGCAATCATGGACCCAATCCAGCTACGAGAATAAATCCTCACGGGAATACTTCTCGTCCAGCTTGGCCAAACCATACGACGCCGCGGCGCCGGCCAAAAACAACAGCCCGCTCACAGCCAAAGCCCAGCCGGTAAGCCCTGAGGGGATGATCGCAATGGTGGAACCGACCACGATCCCGAGGATCAGGTGATACATCACGGCGTAGAACCTCTTGAACAGCCAGGAAATCAAGCGAGCCAGCAGCAGCACACAAGCCAAACCGCCAATCAACAGCGGAATGATCACGCCAAAATCGAGGTGCCGGATCCCGGCAGCCATCGGCTGGTAAAGGCTGAGATAAATCAGGAAGTTGGAGGGACTCATCCCGGGCACAACTACGCCCAGGCCAATCAGCGCACCGCTGAGCAGCCAGTTCACGAAAGAGGGCGCTAACTGAACGCTGCGGATGGTTTCCATCCAGCGCATGAAGAAAAAGATGCCGCCAGCCATCAAAACCAGCAGGACCCAATGCCACCATTTGCGGCCCTGTTTGCCTGAGGTCTTAAAGAGTGAGGGAAAAGTCCCGGCGATGAAGCCCACGAAGAGCCAGGTAAATTGGCCGGCATAATTGGTGAAGGCATAATCCACAACCGCCGAAAAGGCCACCACGCCAATCACGCCGCCGATCCCAACCGGCAGGAAAAAGAGCACATTCTGAAGAAATTTCTCCCGCAGGTTGCCCAGGAAACGCATCAGGCGTTCATAGATGCCGAAGACCACAGCCAGCACGCCGCCCGACAAGCCCGGCGTGATGAAGCCAATGCCCACCATCACCCCTTTCAGCAGCCGGACGATCCAATCCACAACACCACTCGTTTTCTTATTATTTTCAGCCGTTGTCATCGTTTTTTCCAACCTCAGTTCATTCGGGAACCGTTTATTTTTCCGTCTCAAATAAAGCCTGTCTATTCTAACCGATATTTCCCCCGGGAATAAGGTCTAAAACAGCTGGTTCACCAGCCCCATCATCCACTCCCCGGCATAGGCAAACATCATCATCTTGAGGATCTTGCCAATTACACAATAGATCAGGAATTTCCAGACGGGCATTTTGAGAATCCCGGCTGTCATCCCCGCCAGGTCAAAGAGCGGGTTGGGAATAAAGGCCAGCACCAAAATGGTGATGTCGCCGTATTTTTCCATCCAATGCACCACCTGGTCGTACCGCTTGGTATTCTCGACCACTGCTTGCCCGCTAAAACCAGCCAAGTAACCCGAGAGTTCACCCAGGGCTGCCCCTGCTCCTGCGGCATTCGCAACCCAGAACGGATTGAAAACCGCCCCCATCGCCGAGGTAAAGATCACCCCGGGGATCGGCACCAGGACAGTCGCATTGGCCAAGATGGAAAAGAGGAAAATTCCCGGATAACCGTAGGCCTGCAAAACCTGGATCTGGTCGCGGTAGATCAACAGGACGATGGTCAAAGCGATCACTGCCAGCATGACCACCACCCGGATGACGTTCAACGTCTTTTTAGATAAGCCTTTTTTGGAAGGAAGTTCTTCAACGGGTTCCGGATCGTCAGGTGGGAAGTTCATGTCCTCAATTGTCAAGGGGGACTTCTCCATTTAATAGGAACTGCAGCCGGGCAATCACCATATCCAGAGCGACCGTATTCAGTCCGCCCTCCGGCACAATGATATCCGCGTAGCGCTTGGAGGCCTCCACAAATTCCAGGTGCATCGGCCGGACCGTCTGCAAATATTGACCGATCACGGATTGCACCGTCCGCCCGCGCTCCTCAATATCGCGTGTGAGCCGCCGGATAAAACGCAGGTCCGGGTCGGTGTCCACATAAATCTTCATATCAAAGAGGTCCCGCAGGGATTTCTCGGCGAAGATCAGGATCCCTTCCACCAGGATCAAGCGTTTGGGAGTAATATGGACCGTGGCCTCCTTGCGGCTGTGGGTGGTGAAATCGTAAACCGGCATCTCCACCGCCTGGCCGGCTTGAAGCTGTTGGATGTGCCGCACCATCAACTCGGTCTCGAGCGAATCGGGATGGTCGTAATTCAACCTGGCGCGTTTTTCCGGAGGGAGGTCTTTCCGGTCGCGGTAGTAGGCGTCATGGGGCAGGTAGGCGATCTGATCCCGCCCGATATTTTCGAGGACCAGGTCTGATAAGGTGGTCTTCCCGGAGCCGGTTCCCCCAGCGATTCCGATGACAGTTGTTTTAGTGTGGGATAAGTCCTTGGTCATGCTGAAATTATAACTGGTGATTCAGGTATAATCCTTAAAATAAGAACCGGAGGAGCTATGACCGCAAAAATCATTGATGGAAAAGCCATCGCAGAATCAATCCGCGAAGAAGTGAAACAAAACGTGACCGAAAGGCTCGAACAGGGCCTGCCAGTCCCAGGTTTGGCAACCGTGATCATTGGCGATAATCCCGCCTCAAGAGTCTATGTCCGCATGAAACACAAGGCCTGCCAGGAAGCGGGCATCCGCTCTGTGGGGCATGAACTGCCCGCCACAGCCACCCAGGATGAAGTCGAATCGCTGGTGAAGCAGCTCAACGACGACCCAGGCATCCACGGCATCCTGGTGCAGCTGCCGCTGCCCGCCGGCCTGGATGAGGAACGCGTGCTCAATACGATCAGCATCCAGAAAGATGTGGACGGTTTCCACCCGATCAATATCGGCCGTCTGGCCCAAAAGGGGCGTGAACCGCTCTTTGTCCCCGCCACCCCGGCCGGGGTGATGGTGCTGCTGGAAAAGAACGGCACCTCGCTGGATGGCGCCAAAGCCGTCGTACTGGGCCGCTCGAACATTGTCGGGATGCCCGTCAGCCTGTTGCTGCTCCGTGAGAACGCCACCGTGACCATCTGCCACTCGCACACTCAGGACATCCCCGCCACCCTGCGCGAAGCCGACGTGGTCGTGGCCGCCATTGGCAAGCCCGGCTATGTCCGCGGCGACTGGATCAAACCCGGCGCAACCGTGATTGACGTGGGCACCAACCGGGTGGAAGACCCGGCCGCCAAGCGCGGCTATCGGCTGGTAGGCGATGTCAATTTTGATGAAGTCGTGAAAGTCGCTGGCGCGATCACCCCCTCGCCCGGCGGAGTCGGCCCCATGACCATCGCCATGCTCCTGCGCAACACCCTGCGCGCCGCCCGGCTGGCGGACGCGCGCGATATCGGGTAAACTCCCCCCTAATATTTCATTTGGAGGGTCGCCCCACAGTGGGCGACCTTTCTGTATTATCCGGGACGCACTATCTCATGGGCGGGTACGGGAGGGCCGCCTCTACGGTTCAGTGATTATAGGGGCGCTCGACCCCCTCAAAGGCGGGTTGAGCTTATTCCTCAATACTCCATTACGATTGTGACCGGCCCATCATTCACCAAGGCAACGTCCATCATCGCGCCAAAAATCCCCGTCTGGGTCGGCACGCCCTGGTCCGTCAGCAAATGCGCAAAGGACTCCACCAGGGGTTCGGCCAGGTCTGGTTTGGCCGCAGCGATAAATGATGGGCGGCGGCCGCGGCTGGTGTCGGCATAGAGCGTGAACTGCGAAACCACAATCGCCTCCGCCCCCACATCCAGCGCTGAGAGGTTCATCTTCTCATCCTCATCCTCAAAGATCCGCAAATGGGCGATCTTTTCCACCATCTGCTGCGCCAGTTGCAGAGTGTCGCCGGGCGCAATCCCCAAAAGGATCACCAACCCCTGCCCGATCTCGGCCACCACTTTATTATCCACGGTCACGGAACCTTCACTCACCCGCTGGATCACTGCCTTCATACTTCCATCCCATCCACTTTTCTTGAAATTAATCAATTAATTTGCATTTGATTATAGCATTGGCCCGTCTTTCTTTCCCAAAACTCGCTCAGAACACTTCAGGATACGCTATAATCAAGGCATGTTAACATCACTTCAAAACATCGAACTGGTCCGTGTGGACCAGCCGAACACACTGCACGACATCGCCAAAGAAATCACCCGATCCGATATCCTCGCTGTAGATACCGAGTCCAACAGTCTCTACGCCTACCAGGAACAGGTCTGCCTGATCCAGTTTTCCACCCGTGAAAAAGACTATTTGGTTGACACCCTCGCCCTGGAGGATCTCTCCGCCCTGGGGCCGATCTTCCAATCGGATAAGATCCTCAAAGTTTTCCATGCGGCTGAATATGACCTGATCTGCCTCTTCCGGGATTACGGCTTCCGCTTCGATTATCTCTTCGATACGATGATCGCCGCCCGGATCCTCGGCCTCCCGCAGGTCGGTTACGGCTCGCTGGTGGAAAAATACTTTGGCATCAACATGAACAAAAAATACCAGCGCGCGAACTGGGGCAAACGCCCCCTCAACCCGGAGATGCTGGAATATGCCCGGCAGGACAGCCACTATCTGATCGCCCTGCAGGAGATCCTGCGCAAGGAGCTGCAAGAGGCAGGCCTCTGGGAATTGGCGCTGGAAGATTTCAGACGCCAGACCCAGGGCATTGAAGACACCACCGAATCCTCTGAGGAGGATTTTTGGAAGCTGCGCGGCGCGAGGGACCTCAGCCCTGAAAAAGCCGCCGTGCTCAAAGCGCTCTACCAGTTCCGCGAGGAACAGGCCGCCCTCCAGGACCGCCCGCCCTTCAAGATCATCAGCAACCAGGCCCTGGTGGAGATCGCCCAGGTCTGCCCGAAACATAAAGAAGAACTCTACATCCTTTCCAGCCTGAGCGACCGGCTGGCGGATCGCTATGGCAAGAAGATCATGCAGGCCATCAAAGCCGGCAGACAGGCCCCGCCGGAATTCCCGCCGCAGCACAAACGCCCCAGAAATTCGATCCTCAAACGGATGGATGCCCTGCGCGAATGGCGCAAGGTCACCGGTGTGGCATTGGGCGTGCCCTCAGACGTGATCCTGCCGCGGGATGTCCTCAACCGGATCGCCTGGGCAGGGCCGGACTGCTCCGAAGACCTTCAAACCGAGATGTATGACGTGCCCTACCGCTTCGACCGGTTTGGGCAGGCAATCCTCTCCACAATCCAACCCAACGGGAGTCACTCATTATGAAACTGACCATTTACGGCGCGGCCCAGACCGTCACCGGTTCAAAATACCTGCTCGAAATCAACAGCCAACGCCTGCTCTTGGAATGCGGTCTGTTCCAGGGTAAGCGCTCCGAAACCTACGAAAATAACCTCAATTTCGACTTCGACCCCGCCTCAATTGATGCGGCGATCCTCTCCCATGCTCATATTGACCACAGCGGCAACCTGCCCAACCTGGTCAAGAGCGGCTACAGCGGCCCGATATATGCCACCGACGCCACCCGCGACCTGGCCGATATCATGCTCAAGGATGCAGGTCACATCCAGGAATACGATGTGCAATACGTCAATAAAAAGCGCAAGCGAAAAGGCCTGCCGCCGGTGGAGCCGCTCTACACCCAGGCGGATGCGGCCCGGGTCATCCCGCTCTTCAGGCAGATTCCTTATGAAACCGAGTTCGAACCCATCCCCGGTGTGAAAGCGCACTTCGTGGATGCCGGGCACATTCTGGGGTCGGCTGCCGTCGTGCTGGACCTGACTGAGAACGGCCGCACGCACCGCCTATGGTTCTCCGGTGATATCGGCCGGCCGGACAAGCCCCTGCTGCGGGACCCGGTCTTCCCCACCGGGCAGGGCGTGGATACGCTGCTGATGGAATCCACCTATGGCGACCGCCCGCACGACGACATCACCAAGGCTGTCGCCGAGTTGCGGGAAGTGGTCAACCGCACGGTGCACCGCGGCGGCAAGGTGATCATCCCGGCCTTTTCCGTCGGCCGCACGCAGTCCCTGGTCTATTACCTCAACGAAATGATGTCCAACGGCGAGCTCCCCAAGGTGCCAGTCTTTGTGGATAGTCCTCTGGCCGTCTCCGCCTCGGAGGTCTACCGCCGCCATCCGGAATGCTATGACAGAGAGACCTGGGCCTTCATCTCTGAACACCGCCACCCCGCGCTGGACTTCGACCAGCTGACCTATACCCACTCGGTGGACGAATCCAAAGCGCTGAACTTCCGGGATGACCCAATGATCATCATCAGCGCCTCGGGCATGGCCGAGGCCGGGCGCATCCTGCACCACATCAAGAACAACATCGACGACGAGCGCAACACGATCCTGATCGTCTCCTGGCAGGCGCCCTACACCCTGGGCCGCCGCCTGGCCGACCGGGATAAGGAAGTGCGCATCTTCGGCGAAACCTACCAGCGCAAAGCCCAGATGGAAACCATCAATGGCTTCTCAGCCCACGCCGGGCAGGGCGGCCTGATCGAATACGCGTCCAGCGTGGCCGGGCAGGCCCAGCGCATCATCCTGATCCACGGTGAAGCGGATGGCGCCGAAGCGCTGCAGGAGAAGCTGAAGGGCGTGCCAAATCTGCCGCCGGTCTTCTTCCCGGAGCGCAAGACGAGCTTTGAACTGTAACTGCCCAGGATAATTTCGAGTATAATGGATGCCTGCTTGTGGAGAGGTGCCGGAGTGGACGATCGGGGCGGTCTCGAAAACCGTTGTAGCCCTTGGGGCTACCGAGGGTTCGAATCCCTCCCTCTCCGCTGTCGAGTGACGGTAATATTGATACAATTTCATGGTCGCTCCCGCTGAAACTGCGCGGGGGCCTTTTTTTATTTTATGGGTGCAATTTCAAAAGGGGGTGCGCCCTTTTTCACGATAGTCGCTTGTGCGCCAGACGAAATCTTCTGTCCGAGGATAGGATGAGCGAGGAAGAGAAAAGATCGTCGTCAATCCCTCGTTGTCTTTCTCCTTATGCCGGAAAAACTACCACGAGCAGCATCTTGAACCGCACCGCTGCTTCGATCGCGTGGGGTATGTGCGCGGGCATCACAATGCTCTGCCCGGCTTCAAGCTCATACACTTTACCACCAATAGTAATGCTCGCGCTGCCATCCAAAATATAGACCAGCGCATCACCATGGGACTCATGCGTGCTGATCTCCTCGTCCTTGTCAAACGCAAACAGCGTGATGCTCACGGCCTTGTTCTGTGCCAATGTACGGCTGACAACTTGCCCCTCCTGATACGCGACAAGAGAAGCCAAGTCCAACACTTTTTCAATATCGATATTTTTTAAGAATCTATCTTCCATATTCATTGCTCCTTTTATCCTTTGGATTCAACTCACAAGTGCCACAAAGTTGGTTTTAGAAAGGTAAGCTGAAGTAGAAATAAGGCTCTTTCCACTTTCCAGAGTGAAGGAGCGCTTATGAGTTACTCGCAGCTTACCTATAAACAAAGATACCTTATTTATGAGCTTTTGAAAATAGAATCTGACCAAACAGAGATAGCCAAAGTCATCGGTGTCAATAAATCAACGATCAGCCGAGAACTGAAACCCCGAACCATTGGCTCATGAGTCACGAGACAAAATTTTGAGGCTTGACTAACTCCGGCATTCCTAAATGATCTTCTCATCACCCATTATATTGGTGATAAAGGATTGTTGGATGATCTTAGACCCGCTCTTAGGCTCGGATAGAAGAACTATTAATGAATTGGCGCAGACCCCGCCGAAGGGGAAAACCAGAATGAAACCCGTGCGAGAACGGAAACCCGCACGCATTCGTGCGAGTTCTTTTTAAATCCCCAATCCCCCAAAAAAAAGGACGCATTGCGCTCCCCCAAACGCAACACGTCCCGATGAATCCTCACAAAGAGGGTCTAAACCATTTCAAACTGGCTGTTATACAGCTCGGCATAGAAGCCATTTTCCGCCAGCAATTCCGCATGCGTGCCGCTCTCCACGATATCGCCATCCCGCATCACCAGGATCTTATCGGCGTTCTTAATCGTGGACAAGCGGTGGGCGATCACAAAGGAGGTCCGGCCGGCGGTCAGCTGGTCCATGGCCGCCTGGACGATTCGCTCCGTGCGGGTATCCACAGAACTGGTCGCCTCATCCAAAATCAGGAGCGGGGCATTCTGGATCATCGCCCGCGCAATCGTGAGCAGCTGCTTCTGTCCTTCGGAGAGGCTCGCCCGGTCGCTCAGGACGGTGTCGTACCCATCCGGCAGGGTCATAATGAAGTGGTGCAGCCCCACAGTCTTGCAGGCCGAAATCACCTGCTCGTCAGTGACGCCCGGCTTGCTGTAGGCGATGTTTTCTTTGATCGTCCCTTCAAAAAGCCAGGTGTCCTGCAGGACCATGCCAAACTGTTCGTGGACGTTTTCCCGCGGGACTTCGTTGATCGGAGTGCCATCCAGAAGGATCTCGCCGCCATCCAGGTCATAGAAACGCATCACCAGGTTCACCATCGTGGTCTTGCCTGCCCCGGTCGGGCCGACAATGGCGACTTTCTGTCCCGGCATCACCTGGGCAGAGAAATCATGGATGATGGTTTTCTCCGGTGAATAGCCAAACTTGACATGCCTGAATTCAACCTCGCCTTTGATCTCGCCCAGGCGTTTGGTCTTGTAGCTTTCATCTTCCAGCTCGACTTCGCCCAGGAAATCAAACACCCGCTCGCTGGCTGCCGCCGTCCGCTGCAGGTTGTTGAAGGCCTGCGCGACCTGGGCCAGAGGCTGGGTGAACAAGCGCACATACAGCATGAACGCAACGATCACACCGAACGTAATCGTCCCATTTTTGGTCAGCACCGCGCCGATCACGGAGACCGCCACATAGCCAAAATTGCCGACGAAGGTCATCAACGGCATCATCAAACCCGACAGGAATTGGGATTTCCAGGCGCTTTGGTACAGGTTGTCATTGATGGATTCGAACTTTTCCTTCGCTTCGCGGCTGCCATTATAAGCTTTGACCACATTGTGCCCGGAATAAATCTCTTCAACATGGCCGTTGATGGCGCCCAGTTCGTTTTGCTGGATCTTGAAATATTTCTGCGAACTCCTCATGATCAGCACCATCAGGACCAGACCGATAATGCTCGCGCCAACGGCTGTCACGGCCATGATCCAGTTGTTGTAAAACATCATGATCAACGAGCCGAAGAACATGGTCACGGAAGTGATCAGCGTCGCCAGGCTTTGGTTCAGGGTTTGGCCGATGGCGTCCACGTCGTTCGTCACCCGGCTGAGGACATTGCCAATGCTGGTATTGTCAAAATACTTCAATGGGAGCCGATTGATCTTTTGGGAAATATCAGTCCGCATTTTCTTGGCTAGGGCCTGAGTCACCGTGGCCATGATGAAGCTTTGGATATAGCCCAGGACCATCGAGCCGGCATAGAAAAACACCAGCGTCCAGGCAATCCTTGTAACGGCATCCATATCGATGCTGCCCATAACCGGCAGGTTATCCACCAGCGCCGGCAGCCCTTTGACGATCTCGTTGGCCAAGTCTTTCAGTTTATTCGGGCCAACAATCTGCAGCATCGTTCCACCAACCGCCGCAACCAGCGCGACCACGATTGCCGGAAGGTACTTCTTCCCATACTGCAGCAATTTTTGCATGGTGGCTTTAAAGTCTTTAGGTTTTTCAACAGCTCCGCGCATCCCACCCCCACCCATGCGACCGCGCCCGCCTACTGAGCCTCTGGAAGAAGTTGTATTTTCCGAATTTCCGTTCATGATTGGAGTTCCTCTTCACTTAACTGTGATGTGGCAATCTCTTTATAAACTGCACAGGACTGCAACAATTCCTTGTGCTTGCCAATCCCAACAACCTGTCCTTTATCCAAAACAATAATCCGATCGGCATCCATGATCGTCCCGATCCGCTGGGCAACGATCAGGTTGGTGACATCACCAGTCTCTTTCTTTAACACCGTGCGCAGTTCGCGATCGGTCTTATAATCCAGGGCCGAAAAACTGTCGTCAAAAATATAGATTTCCGGTTTCCGGCAGACCGCCCGGGCAATGGCCAGCCGTTGTTTCTGTCCGCCGGACACGTTCATGCCGCCCTGAGAGATCTGGGCCTCATATTGGCCATCCATCTGCTCAACAAAATCCGCACTTTGGGCAATCCGAACGGCGTCCCGGATATCCGCTTCCAAAGGCTTTTCACGGCCGTTATCGCCATAGCTGACATTTTCGCTGACCGTGCCGCGGAACAACACGGCTTTCTGGGGAACATAGCCGATTTTATTGCGCAGCGATTCAAGCGTATAGTCCTTGATATTGACACCATCAATGAAAATATCGCCTTCCGTCGCGTCGTAGAAACGGGGCACCAGGTTGATCAGCGTGCTCTTCCCGCTGCCCGTTGAACCGATGAAAGCCACCGTCTCACCTTTATGGGCGGTAAAACTGACATCCTCCAACACGTATTCAGCCGCATCAGGATACTTAAAGCAAACCTGGTCAAAGACAATCTCACCCGATTGCCCTGCCTCACCCGCCGTGAGCCAGCCGTCTTTGATTTTCGGTTCCGTATCCAAAACTTCGTTGATCCGGTTGGCGGAAACAGCTGCTCGAGGCAGCAGGACAAAGATCAGCGCCAGCATCATGAAAGACATAATGATCTGCATGGCATAGGAGGAGAAAACCACCATATTGGAGAAAATAATGATCCGGTCCATCATACCGGCCGCGTTGATCATATAAGCGCCAATCCAGTAGATGGCCAGGGTCAGGCCGCTGAGCAGGACGGTGATTACCGGCATCAGAAACGCCATTCCCCGGCTGGTAAAGAGCTGTGTAGCCGTCAGTTCCTCATTGGCCTCCTCAAATTTTTGTTCCTGAAAATCCTCAGCGTTGTAGGCCCGAACGACCCGCAGGCCGGTCAAATTTTCCCGCGTCACCTGGTTCAGGTTATCGGTCAACACCTGCATCTTTTTGAACTTCGGCAGGACAAAGATCAACAGGATCGAAATCAACGCGATCAGGATCAGCACTGTGATCCCTGTTGCCAAAGTCCACTCATACCCTTTTCCGGCAATCTTGGTAATGGCCCAAACCGCCATGATCGGCGCACGGATGATCAGCATCAGACCCAGTGTGATCAGCATTTGAACCTGGGTGACATCGTTCGTGGAGCGGGTGATCAGGCTGGCAGTTGAGAACTGATGGATCTCTTCCATTGAAAAGGAATCGACCTTTTCAAATAACAAACTGCGCAGCCTTTTGGAGAGCGACGCGGCGATCCGTGAGGCAAAGTAGCCAACCACAATGGCTGATGCGAGGCTGCCGAGCGCGCAGAGCAACATCTTGCCGCCTGCCAGCCAAATATCCGCTATCTCACTGCCCGGCGTTTGGGTCAGCTGGGTGATCTCGGCCATGAAGTCCGGCAGCTTCAGGTCCAACCAGACCTGGGCAACAATAAAGACCAAACTGATGCCGACCTGAAGCCAATCTTTAGTTTTTAAATGTTTCAATATTTTAAGCATAGGGTGTTTCCTTTATGAATGCTATTAATGCGATTTGGGATTGGTATTAATAGATGGGGTCACTCTTTAGGTTGAGAGATAAGCTCAGCCAGCCGGTCGGTTATGCGCACAAATTCCTGGGCATCGTGCTCTCCCAAACTTTGGAGCATATCCGTGATATTGCCAAAGACCATTTCCCTGTGTTCAGCAGCCTGCCGTTCTCCGGCAGAGGTCAGCCGGACCAAAATCCGGCGCCGATCGTCCAAATCAATCTGGCGGGTGATGAGACCTTTATCTTCCAGACTGTTGAGAGCCGCGGCCACCCGCGCGGTGCTGACCTGCATGACATCGCTGATCTCACTAGGAATCACATCGTCCCCCTTGTGAGCCAGGTATTGCAATACAGAAATTTCACCGTGCAGCGAAGTATCAATCTGCTTTTGCACTTGAGAATCGCGGATTTTTTTCATTGCCATAAGCAGAGTCCTGCTTAATTGATCATAATCCATTTAAATTACCTCACACTGTTAGTAATTAATCCTGTTTATCATATAACCAGAGAAGCCAAAAATCAAGGGCGCTGGTGTAAAATGGTTATTAATAATTGGGAAGAAGGGAAAAAACCAAAAAGGGATTCCAGGAAAAATCTGATCCATTGGGGGTTGGTGAAATAATTAATTCGGTGGCAAGATTTCGATCTCCAACCTGACCAAAAAAACCGCGCTCACTCGCGCGGATTTTCTTTCTTCAAAGGCGGGGAGGGAGGGATTCGAACCCTCGGTTGAGTTTTAACCCAACAACCACTTAGCAGGCGGTCCCAATCGTCCACTCTGGCACCTCCCCATGCTGTTGATTCTCTTGTCCCTCCACTAAAGATCAGGCGGAGGGAGAGGGATTCGAACCCACGGTGGGCGCAAACCCACACCTGTTTTCAAGACAGGCGCCATAGTCCACTCGGCCATCCCTCCAGAGAGTTGAATTCTAACATTAATCCCAAGGCGGGGCAAGGCAATTGCATGTGAAAAGGGTGCGCTCTCCTAAAGAACGCACCCCGAGACAACCTCATTTCAGGCCCATCCGCGCCCAGTTTCAGTCTTCATAGACGTTCAGCCGCACGATCGACTTCCCAATCTCCTTGGACTGATAGAGCGCTTCAAAACCCTGCACCAATAATTCCGAGACCTGCAGGTTGGGATGCTTCGCCGCCGATACGCCCACAGCCCCAATCGAGGCCTTGACCGAAAGGGTCTCCGTATCAGAGATCTGAATGGTGATCTCGCTGATCTTCTCATGGACCCTTTCCAGGATCGGCCGGAACTGCATCTTGTTGGACAATGCAAAGTAGACCAGGAACTCATCACCGCCAATCCTGCCCGCCCCATCATAGCTCCGGGTGGAGATGTTGAGCTTCCGCGCCAGGTCAATCAACACCTGATCGCCGACTTCGGTGCCATACTTTTCATTGATCATCTTCATGCCATCAACGTCAACCACGGCCAAGCCAAAGTAAAGCTTGGTCCGTTTCGCCCGGTCCAGCTCATTTTCCGCTCGGCTCAGGATCGCCCGCCGGTTGAATAAACCCGTCAGCGAATCAATGGTCGCCAGCACTTCCAGGCGTTCACTCAATTCCTCCAGATGGATGTTCTTCCTTTGCAGTGAACGCTGCAGGCTGGCCAATTCATTATTCACCCTGGCCAAGCCGCTGGCTTCTCCGCCGCTCTGTTCTTCCGGGAGGGGAAAGAACAGGGCAACCGGCTTTTTCTCATTGACCTCCAGATCAAAGAAGAAGGATTCCAGGGGCTGATCGGAGATCCTGATAACGACCAGCTTGAGCCAGGCCAGCACCGAACAGTAGACCGTATTATAAGGAATCGGCATCATCGGCCAGAGTTCCCAATTCATCACAGCCTGATCGGTCTCACAGGTATCGAATAGGAGCTGCAATTTACTGAGGGACTTATCGTTAAAGATGTCCCTCAGGTTCTTGATCTCTGTCCACGAAAACAGCCTCAGCCCATCGGACAGCACATATTCAAGATCTTTACGACGGTCGCAGATAAAAGTTGAAACGTTAACTGAATTCATAATCACCCTCGGAATCCCGGATTAAGCTGTCGATTTAAGAACATCTATCTATGGCTGAGTGGCGGAACCCAGCCGCTTCTTTTTAAAAACGCTGCTCTGGATGGAAACCTCGATAAAAGCATCCCCAAGATGGGAACCGGCAACTGTTAAGCTTCGAGAGGAAGGCATTAGCGTCTGATTGCCATCTATCCCTTATTATACTATTACAAACAATCTGTTTAGCTCTGTTTATTTATGACTATTCTAGCGTAAATGGACTGGCTTTTTCAAGCTAGGGGAACCGGGTATCCGTCGGCCAGGGGGTGATCGAGGGTTGAGGCGCGCCCGGCTCCCCGGTCGTCCCGGATTCTGGCGCAATGGGCGTCACCGTCGGCAGTCTGCCAGGCTCGCAGGGCAGCTCCGTCACGGCCTGCTCCGTGGGTTGCACTGCAACGGTGGGGGTATCCTGCGCCTCCAGCCTGCCGGACCACCAGCGCAGCCCCAGCAGCGCGGCCGCAATCAGCAAAATGAGGGCTGCCAGCCCAACCAGGCAGCCCAGCGCCCCACGGCGCTTGGGCGAATCCTTCGCCCCGCCATCTTTGCGCGGCACCTCCAGCAGGACCACGGTGATATTATCATGCCCGCCCCGTTCGTTCGCCATCCCGATCAGCACATCCGGGGCCTTCTCCAGTCTCTCGCGTTCGAGAACGGCGCGTACCTCTTCATCACTGACCAGGTCCGTCAGCCCATCGCTGCAAAGCAGGATCAGATCCTCCGGCAGCAGCCGCAGCCCCTGGTTCATCCGGGCGGCCTCGTCATCCTCCCCTTCAAAAAACCACAAGCGAAAATCCGGCTCCGCGGGGGCTTTCGACCCCAAATAGCGCCGGATCACATGGGCATTGGGATGGTCGGCGCCCGCTTCGCCGTTGATGATCCCGGCATCCATCGCCTCCTGAACCCAGGTGTGATCGGTGGTAAGCTGGACAAAATTCCCCTTGCGCAGCAGGTAAATCCGTGAGTCGCCGAGATTGGCTGTGTAGAGCCGGTCTCCAATCACCCAGGCGCAGGCGCAGGTCGCCCCCATCCCGGCCCGGCCGTGGTCCGCGCGCGAAGCCTCAAAAATCGCCTGGCTGGCCTGCACGATCGCCGCAGACAGAGTCTCCAAGGGTTGGCTGCCGTCGCTCGCCCCGACCACCTCCGTGACCAGCGAAACTCCCATCTCAGCGGCCACCTCGCCTGCCCTGTGCCCGCCAATCCCATCACAAAGCACAGCCAACACCTGCGGCCCGGCATCGCTTTTAAAAACGGAGACACCGTAGCGGTCTTCATTTTGTTTCCCGGTCATCCCGGGGTGACTGTTGGCGGCAACGTGGAGGTGAGGGCGTTCAGTTTTGATCATAAGAGCGGTTCGTATTTTGCCACAGAGGCTTGTCCGGAAGAAGTTTCCTTATTTATTGTAAACCGAAAGCCGGTTTTCCCAAAATGAAGCAGGTCCCCCAACCGCACTTCCAGCGGCTCAGTCCCCACCGCCTGACCGTTCAACCAAACGCGGGTCTCCAAACCCTCACTATGGAGCCAGAAGCGCCCCTCCTGAAAATTGAACCAGACTCGCCCCCCCTCCCAGTTGCCCTCCGCAAGCAAAGATGATTCCGACGGCAGGTCATCCGGCAGGACGGTCCGAATCCTTCTGATCGGGATGCAATCCGGGTCCGCCAGCCCCAGCAGGGACCGGCTCGGCACCAGATTGGCCAGCACGGCTTGGTCAGCGGCGGTCAGCGGCCGGGGGGGTGGGGCCTCTTCGCTTCCCGCCGGTATGCGCCCAAGCTTTTCGGTTTTTCGGGCGTAAAAGACGCGCGTCGCCAGCCAAACCACCAGCATGACCAGCGAAATGCCGGTCAGGAAGGCGGCGGCCAGCAAACCCGCCCGGACCCAGTCGAAGCCCGGCTCAGGTTCCGGGGTCACGATCACCACCTGCACCGGGAAAGCGATCGTCTCCGCCGAAAGGCCCAATTGGTCCTCCACTTTCACCCGAATAAAGTGGGTGCCGTCCACCTTATAGGGCGAGAGGTCCCAGGTGAAGCTGTCAAAGGGCGCTTCCTGGTTGATATCCACAACCTCGCCATCCACAAGCAGCCGGCTGGCGGTCAGGGCACGGGGATGCCCATCCGGGAATTGGACCAGGATCGAGAGCGCTTCAGCCTGCGGCTCGAGAATTTGCTCCTCCTCGGGGCCCTGCCAGGTGCGCTCGATCAGGATCGGCGGTGAAAGGAGCATCGGGTTGGGGGGCAGCACTTCCACAACAAGGGGCTGGGCTTCGCCTTCCGCAACCACGCCGTCCAGGTCCACAGACACCCCCAGCGGATAGGACCCGCTCGCATTCAAAGCCGAGGTGTAGGTCAGGCTGCTCACCCGGCCCAGCCCCGCGTGCAGGGCATCCAAATCGGGAAGCCCTTCCAGGCCGGTGTAGTGCAAAAACTGCCCGCCGGTATCAGCGGCCAAAGCCACCAGCGCCGCGCCCTGGTCATTGCTCAGAAAGTAACTCTCCCCCACCATCCAGACGTCCACGCGGATCCCCTGGCCGCGGGCCAGCTGGGTCAACGCGTTGAGGGCCTCAATCTGGTCCGGCAGCGGCGGCGGGGTGAGATAGAGAACCGTCTGGTCCACGCCGAAATCAGCCGGTTCAGCCACCATGCTTTGGATCGCGTTCTGCAGGCTGGTCAGCTCCGGCTCCATCAACCGGAAATTGGGCTGATAAGCCTCCAGACCGTTCAGCCAGGTCCGCGGCGTGTTGGTCCAATCCACCAGGGTGCCCTCATTGGTCTCCAACGACCAGGCGTCCTCGCCGTGCAGGGCGCTGCCGCGGGCCCAATCCGCCAGCGCAGCGGTCAGCTTCTCATAGCGGGATACCCCGTCCTCGTCCCGAAGGTCCATTTGGCGATCGCCGTTGACCGCCAGGGTGAAATGAACGCCCCGATATTCCTCGAACAGATCATCAACCGGCAGCGCCTCACCGTTTTCAACCACCCGCACCTGGTCCGCGCCGTAGCCGGCCAGCGGCTGGTTGTTGGCATCCAAGACCTTGAACTCCAATTCGAGGGTCGGGAAAGTGGAAATATCCGGCGGCTGCACCACCACCGTCGCGGCCGCCTGCCCGCTGACTGGCTTGAGCGGACTAAGGGCAAACAGCAGGACAACACTCCAGACAACAGACGCCCGGAATAGGGAAACGCCAGGGGCGATTAAGTACCCCTGGCGATCGTTCTTCAACCTTGCTTTCAACAGTGCTGCCATTATCCCTTGCTATGCATCTGAGCGGTTCTACTCCGCTTCATCCTCGGGCAGGGAAATGACCTCTGGCGCCAGATCGCTGCCTTCAGCCAAGCGGCGGTAGGTCAGCGTCCAGGCTGTGAGCACATAGGCCTGCAGAACGCCATTCAGGAAGATCGTCAAAGGCAGAGCGACCAAAAATAACACCCCCGAAATGATCAGACCCGTGCGGATGACTCCTTCGCCGGCTGAGATGATATTGATGACCACTGGCAGGAAGGATGCAAAAATCGGCACAGCGATCAGCAGACCGATCACAAACTGACCAAGCCCAAGGATCAGGAGCATCACAGCCACCTGTCCCAGGTTTTGGGTGATCAGGTCCCAGGCCCGGCCGATCGCTTCAAAGAGTCCCAAATCCTCTTCAATAATGGCAATCGTGCTGAATTTCACCAGGGTTTGAATGAACCATCCCAGCGGGATCAGCAGGAACAGACCCAGGAAACAGGTGAAGACGGTAAAGAGAACGACGGGCAAAGCGAGGATCAGGCCCCCAACCAGCCCCGCCACCCGCACGCCGAAGGTCAGCAGCACCACTTTCCAGTAATGGGGCTTGATCCCCTTGAAGATTGCGCCGAAGGAAATCGGCTTTTCATCTTCGCCGGCGCGGTCCGCCATCCCGGCGCCTTTGATCACGCCGGTGGTCCCCAGTGTGCCAACCAGCAGGGACAGGAACGAGAACACAAAGATCACAATAAGCGCGCCAACCCCGATCAGCACCCAGACCCCCGGTCGAATATCGGATAGTGAGCGGAAAAACTGCTGAAAATTATGCTGCATCTGGGGGCCAAGGAAGGACGGGCCGTTCTGGAAGCCGCTGCCGCCGCTGGAACTCAAAGTGCTGGAACTAGCGCGCCCGCCGCCGCCACTGCTGGCAGCGCCGAAACCGGCCAGAACGCCGAACAGCCAGAGGATTTTATGCTTCCAAATCGTCTTCCAGGCTTTTGAAAGAATTTTTCCGTAATCCATATTCATCTCCTTTATAACCTTCCTGCTTTAAATAAATGTAAATGAAACTCTGAATCCATTATATCTGGATTTAAAACCGAAGCCCAAGAAAACCTAGGGATTTTGCAAATACGCCGCTATCAAATGGCTATCAACGCACTTCCGGGCATTCAGATTTGACCTAAATGCGTGAATTTGATAAGCTTAATTGCTGCCTGGTGGGGTGTTGACCCAAGCTGCAATGGACAAATTTGTCCGTTAAAAGCAAATTCCTGCATTCGGAATTCGCAAGTTGAATAAATCAGGTTCAAGAAAACCGTTGAGGAAACGCAAATTGAAGACCGAACCTAAACACGAACCTGCATTGATATTTTTATTCAAACAAATCTGGAAATGGGACAAGGGCATGTTCCTTTCCATGGCCCTCTATACCGTTTTCTTCAGCTTGACGCCGATGATCGCGATCTATGTCCCCAAGCTGGTGATTGACTCCGTGCAAAGGGCAAACTGGCAATCCATCCTCATCATCTTGGTCGGGGGTTTTGTCCTCTCTGCATTCTGCGCTTATATGACGGAATATTTACGGGGCAATTACCGGATGCGTTTTAACGCCGTGCGCTATAAGCTCATCGAGGAGCTCAACTTCACGACCATGACCATGCCCTATCCCTTCACCGAAGATGCCAAGATCCTCGATCAGCTTAGTATCATTACCAGAACATTGCTCAACCCCCATGTCGGGGCTGGCGGGATCATGGAACGGCTGCTCTCGATCTTCGGCAGCATTGTGGGTGTGGTGGGCATGATCGCTGTGATTTCCTCGCTCAACATCTGGGTGCTGCTAACCCTCCTTGCAACCATTCTCCTCACCTATTATCTCAGCCTCCGGGCCGGGCGGTTTGAAGAACGGAACAGAGAGGCCTATAGTGGCGCCTTCCGGCGGCATGATTACACCACCCGAACCGCCGCGGACTTTCGCTTTGGCAAAGACATCCGTCTGTATCAATTGGGTGGACTGCTGAAAGCCAAACAAAAAGAAGTCGCCCAAAACGCGCTTGCAATCAGCCGATCAATTGCCGACAAAAGATACAGCAATGAAATGGGCATCGCGCTGATCAGCCTGCTGCGGGATTTGCTGATCTATGGCTATATCACCTACCGCTTCCTGCAGGGCAACCTCTCCGCCGGTGATTTTTTCCTTTATGCCGGCGCGGCAACCACTGTCGTGATCTGGCTCAGCAACACCATGCGGGACCTCAGTTTTATCCAGGTGCAAAGCAGCTATGTCCGCAAATATCAGGCGTTCCTCAGCGAAGTCAGGATTCCGGAGAATTCCGGCCTGCCAGCCACGCCTCATCAGAGCGGCTTTGATATCGAATTCAGGGATGTTTCATTCCGTTACCCGGAGTCGGATAAAGTGATTCTGGAACATCTTAATTTAAAAATACCTTCCGGTGAAAGGCTGGCGCTGGTCGGTGAAAACGGCGCCGGCAAGACCACCCTTGTCAAACTGCTGACCCGGTTGTACGATCCGACCGAAGGTCAGATCCTTTTGAATGGCCGCGATATCCGGGACTATGATTACAACAGTTACCAGGACCTGATCTCCACCATCCTGCAGGATGCGAAACTTTTTCCATTCACGCTGGCTGAAAACATCGCTCTCGAAAAAGATCCGCCTCCCCAACGCCTGGCCGAGGCAATCGAGAAATCCGGTCTGAAGCCCTTTATTGATTCGCTGGATGCCGGGGCTGACACTTGGCTGTTGAAAATCCTCAATGAAAACGGGATTGACCTTTCAGGCGGACAACGCCAAAAACTTTTCCTCGCCCGGGCGCTCTATGAGGACCGGCCCTTCATCATCCTCGACGAACCCACTGCCGCGCTGGACCCGCTGGCGGAATACGAAATGTACCAATCCTTTGACCGGACAATAGAGAACAAATCCGCAATTTATATCTCCCACCGCCTCTCCAGCACCCAGTTCTGCGACCAGGTGGCCTTCTTGGAAAATGGCCGGATCACCGAATATGGCACGCACGAGAGCCTTTTGGCACGGGGCGGGTCCTATGCCAGCCTCTTTGAGATCCAGGCTCTATACTATCGGGATAACAAACCCAGCACAGAAGGAGGGCCTGATGGAGAAAAGCGCTAAACTGCTGCTCTACTTCCTCAAGATTATCAACCGCTATTCAAAGGTCTTTCTGCCCGTCTCAATCGTCATCGCACTGGTGCAGGGCCTCTCGCCGCTGGTCAACATCATCGTGCCCAAGCTCATCATTGATGAGTTGATGGGAGCGAGAGACCTTCAAAAATTGATGCTGCTGGTCCTGATTCTTGGTGGAGCGAACCTGATCCTGAAAGTGATTGAGACCATCCTTACCCGGACCAAGACCTACGAGCTTGATAAGGTCCAGCTGTGTTCCTCCGAAGGGCTTGCCGATAAATGCATCCGCCTGCCTTATGAGGATATCGAAAAGAAATCAGTCCTGGACCTCAAAGAACGCGCCCTCCAGGGAAGCTACAATTTCTATGAGGTTATAGAGCTGATCGGCGTCGCCGCGCGATCTGCGATCACGCTGGTCAGCCTGATCGTGCTGCTGTTCACCTTCAACGGTTGGCTGATCCCGATCCTGACGGGGCTGACCCTGCTGAACAGCATCGTCTATAAACGCATCAGCGACCTCCGCTATCAGGATTCGGTCATTTCAATCCCTATGAACCGGGGCTTTTCCTACTATGGTACCCTGGCCAGCGATTTCTCCTTTGGTAAGGACATCCGGCTCTCCCATTGTGCGGACTTCCTCCAGCATAAGGCTTCCAAATATCTGAATGAAGTCGTGCGCATCTCTAGTAAGGAATACACTGAGATCGGCAAGATGCAGGGGCTCGCCAATATCAACATGCAATTCCAATCTTTCCTGGTCTATGGCTGGCTGGCCTGGCAGGCCTTCAACGGGCTGATCACCATCGGCGATTTCACAATGTACGGCAGCGCGGCCCGCCAGTTTGCCCAAGCTCTCACCGCCCTGATTGACAGCCTGATCGGCATCAACGGGTTGACAATGCAGATCGAACCCTATCGCGATTTCATCGCACTGCCGGAGGCAGCCAAGAACAGCGCCAATGAAATCCAATGGTCATTAAAGGAAAACGTTCCTCTGACCTTCCGCTTCGATCACGTCTGGTTCCGCTACCCGGACACAGACCAGGACGTCCTTCAGGACATCAATATCGAGATCCATGACCAGGAGAAGCTCTCAATTGTCGGCCTGAACGGGGCGGGCAAGACCACCTTCATCAAGCTGCTCTGCCGGCTCTACCAGCCCACCCAGGGCGCCATCACCCTCAACGGCGTGGATATCAACCGCATCCCGCTGGACGACTACCTGAAGGTCCTCTCCGTGGTCTTTCAGGATTTCCAATTGCTGGGCTATTCCGTGGGAATGAACATCGCCGCCTCAGCAACCCCCGACCCTGACCGGCTGGACCACGTGGTGAATTTCTTGGGAATCAAGCAGATCCTTGAGGAGCTGCCTAACGGTCTGGACACCTCGGTCGACCGCGCCTTGGATAAGCAGGGCGTGACCTTCTCCGGCGGTCAGATGCAAAAATTCGCCATCGCCCGGGCGCTCTATAAAGATGCCCCGGTGACGATTTTGGATGAACCCACCTCAGCGCTGGACCCCCGCGGTGAATACGAAGTCTATCGGAATTTCAATAGACTGGCGCAGGGTAAGACGGCAATCTACATCTCCCACCGCCTCTCCAGCACCCGCTTCACCGACCGGATCGCGGTCTTTCAGGATGGACGGATCGTGGAGCTGGGGAAGCATGACGAGCTGATCGCCGACGGCAAGCTCTATGCTGAGATGTACGCCAAGCAGGCGCAGTACTACTTATAAGCCACCTAAAAAAAGCAGAGCGACATCGGGCCATTGACTGAAAAGTCATGCTTCCAGCGTGACCTATCAAGGAACAACTATGGACTTTCTATGTCTTCAATAACTTTCCCACGCGGGGGAAATGAGCGGCCTATTCCCACTCGATCGTGCCCGGCGGCTTGCTGGTGATGTCATAGGTCACCCGGTTCACGCCCTTCACCTCATTGACAATCCGGTTCGCAACCTTCGCCAGCACGTCATAGGGCAGCCTCGCCCAATCCGCCGTCATAAAATCCTCGGTGGTGACGGCCCGCAGGGCGATCACCTCTTCATAGGTCCGCTGGTCGCCCATCACGCCCACCGCCTTCACCGGCAGCAGCACGGCGAAAGCCTGTGACGTGCCGCCCCCGCCATCCTCCCGCACCTGCAACAGGCCGGCCTGGCCCAATTCTTCGGTGAAAATCGCATCGGCCGCCCGCAGTTTCTCCACCCGTTCAACGGTCAATTCACCCAGGCAGCGCACGGCCAGCCCCGGCCCGGGGAAGGGCTGCCGCCAGACCAGTTCCCGCGGCAAACCCAAAGCCTCCCCCACCACGCGGACCTCGTCCTTAAAGAGATAGCGCAGCGGCTCCACCAGATTTAACCGCATATCCTCCGGCAGGCCGCCCACATTGTGATGGGTCTTGATCCGGTGGGCCTGCGCCCGCTCCGGCGCGCGGGATTCAACCACATCGGGGTAAATCGTGCCCTGCACCAGAAAAGGCGGATCGCCCAGGTCGTGCGCGGCTTCCTCAAAAAGGCGGATGAAAGTCTCCCCGATAATGCTTCGCTTTTGCTCCGGCGCGGTGATCCCTTTCAGGTGGTCAAAGAAATCTTCGCTGGCGTGGATCGTGAGCAGGTTCGCGCCGAGGTTATCCCGAAAGGCCTTTTCAACCCACAGCCCTTCGTCCTTGCGCATCAGGCCCGTATCCACAAACACAGCAGAGAGCTGGTCGCCCACCGCTTTCTGCACCAATGCGGTCGCCACGCTGGAATCCACCCCGCCGCTGACCGCAGCCAGCACCCGCGCAGACCCCACCTGCGCCCGGATTTGCTCCACAGCCTGTGAGATGATCGACTGCGGGGTCCAATCCCCCCGGCAGCCGCAGACCTCGCGCACAAAGCGGCTCAGGATCGCCGGTCCGGCCGGCGTATGCCGGACTTCGGGGTGAAACTGGAGGCCATAATAGCCCCGGGCGGCAGCGCTGATCGCCGCGATCGGGCTGTTGCCGCTGCGGGCCGCCACGGTGAAACCCGCCGGGGGCTGCTCAATCCGGTCCCCGTGGGACATCCAGACAGCCGGGTCGGCATTGCGATCCAAGAGGGACGACTCATCCAGCACCTCAATGGTCGCCGGGCCATATTCCCGCTGCCCCGCCGGGGCCACCTTGCCGCCCAGCGCGTGCGTCAGCAGCTGCATCCCGTAACAGATCCCCAGAACCGGCAAGCCGGATTCCAGGACATAAGCCGGCAGGCCGGGCGCGTCGGGGTCATAAACCGAACGCGGCCCGCCCGAAAGAATGAATCCTATGGGATTCATCGCCAGCACGGTCGCTTCCGGGGCGTCCCAGGGCAGCAGTTCGCTGAAGACCTGCGCTTCCCGTACCCGCCGGGCGATCAGCTGGGTGTATTGCGAACCATAATCAAGGATGACAATCGTTTCAGTCATGGGTCTCCTGCCAGGTTGGGGGAATGGATGGGCCGGGCCGCCGGACAACTCGCAGACCCAGCGCCATGGGCCTAGTCCTCAGCAAACTCGATTCTGCCATCGTCCAGGGAGACGATCTTCACCAGCGACTCCACCGGCACCCCCAGAGGGCTCAGCAGATCCCGCCCGCCCTCAAAGGTCTTTTCGATCAGCGCGCCAATCCCCACCAGCGTTGCGCCGGCCGTCTGGGCCAGCCGCACCAGCCCGGCGATGGTGGCGCCGGAAGCCAAAAAATCATCAATGATCAGGACCCGCTCGCCGTTCGCCAGATATTCCGGCGAAACGATCAGTTCCACCACCCCCCCTTTGGTGTGCGATGGCGCAACGGTCAGGTAGACGGTGTCGGGCATGGTGATCGGTTTATGCTTGCGGGCATAGACCACCGGGACATTGAGATACTTGGCCGTCATCAACGCAGGCGCAATGCCGGAGATCTCCGCGGTCAGCACTTTGGTGGGGTTCGTGGATTTAAAACGAGCGGCCAATTCCTGGCCGCAGGCATCCATCAGGACAGGGTCCACCTGATGATTGATGAAGGGGTCAACCTTTAAAATGCCGCCCCCCAGGTTTTTTCCTTCCAGCGCAATACGATCCTTCAACGGTTCAAACAACACAGACCTCCATCCTTGATGGATTGTAGATGTTTAGACATTTTACATCTGTTTCAGACAAAATCTGTTTTCGGAACGGGAATTTAACGAAGGTTTAAAAATCCAGATCGGACCATTCCGAATCATCGGAAGCCTGATCAGCATCCCGCCGCCGCAGCCGGTAAAGGATCTCTTCCAGGATTTTGCGGTTGAAGCTCACCAGGTCGGCCAGCAGGCCGATCAGGAAAGTCAGAAAGCCCACGATCAGGAGGATCGAGGTGAGGATCAGCGACTGGATATGCCCCCCGCCCGTCCCCTGGAAATAAAAGACCAGGAACCGGACCCCCAGGATCACACCAATCAATATCAGGATAGCGCTGACCGTGGTGAAAAACCGCAAAGCCCGGTACATGGAAAACGACCGCACAATGGTGACGGCGGAATTCATAACATAATTGCGCACGCTGCGGAAGAGCCGGGAGGGCCGGGTGGGCGCATTCGTCTGCACGGGGACAAAAACCACTTTCACGCGCTTGGCCCCAGCCTGGATCAGGGTTTCCAACGTATAAGAATAATTGCTGAGCACCAAAGTCTGCAGGGCCACTTCCCGGGTGATCGCCCGGAAACCACTGGTGGCATCGGGGATCTCAAAACCGGCGGTGGCTGAGACGACCTTGGATCCCATCCGCTGCAAAACCCGCTTGGTCGGCGAGAAATGTTCAAGAGTCCGCACGCCGCGGTCGCCGATCACCATCTCAGCCTCGCCTTTCAGGATCGGCTCAACAAGCTTGATGATTTCGCTGCCGGGATACTGATTGTCCGCATCCATATTGACGATCACATCCGCGCCCAGGCTCAGGGCGGCGTCCAGCCCCTTGGCGTAGGCATTGGCCAAACCCAGATGCCGCTCCAGCTGGATAACGTGGTCTGCCCGGTTATGCCAGGCGACGTTGGCGGTGTCATCCTCGCTGCCGTCATCAATGATCATGATCTCAACCGAATCAAACCCGCGCATGGCCCGGGGCAATTGGGCCAGGGTTTCTGGGAGGGTTTCCGCCTCGTTATAGCAGGGAATTTGAATGATTAATTGCATAATTTCTCGTCAATTCTGGACGCTGGAAATAGTATAACATGGGATGGGTGCCGGGAATTCCTGAAATTCACCTCGCAGGCTGTAAATCTGAAGTTAATCCGTTCTTTACCTGACAAAGTTGAATGGGCCACCAATTAAGTATAAAATGAGCGTATTATCCATTCAAATGAACCTTCCAGCATCAGAATTGAGGCTCTCCCCTATGAATTCCGAGAAGATGAAAACTTTCAATTATGCGGTTGGCATGTTTGGCACGTCCATTCCGATCAACCTGCTCAAGACCTATGCGGCCATTTTCTATGTGGACCGGATGGGCCTGACCACCAAAAATTTTGCCCTGATCTTATTCGTTTATACCTTTATTGATGTGCTGGATAACCCGGTTTATGGTTTCCTTTCAGACCGGACCCGCACCAAATGGGGCCGTCGCCGCCCCTGGCTGGTGATCGGGACCCCCCTGCTCGTGCTGGGCTTGGTCGCTTTCTACAGCACCCCGGCTTTCCTGGCCGGCAACTCCCTGCTGGCCTGGGCCATGCTGTTCTATATCTTCACCGGCACCCTGGACTCAGTCATCAATGCCAATTATGGCGCCCTCTTTCCGGAACTGTTCAGGGATGATGCCAGCCGGGCCAAGGCCAATGCCATGCGCCAGGCTTTCCAGCTGGTTGCCATGATCATCAGCATTGCCCTGACCCCCATTGTGACCAGCAAGATCGGTTTCAGCAACACTGCGATCATCTACGGCATTCTGGGCGGCGCGGTGATCCTCTATATGAGCCTGACGGCCAAAGAAAAAGAGATCCAACCGGATGAACCCACCCCAGAACTATGGGAAAGCATCAAGAGCATCGTCTCCAACCGCAACTTCTGGATCGCGGGCCTGACCAACGCCTTCTATAGCGCCGCAATGTCCCTGGTGCTATCCGGGATGCCGTTCTTCGCCAAATACACCCTCCAAATCTCCGACGCCGAATCTACGCTGCTGTTCGCGTCAGTGCTGGTCATCGCCATTGTTTGTGTGGCAGTCTGGGCTGCCCTGGTACGGAAGCACACCGTGATTCCAGTCTGGCGGACGGCGCTGGCCAGTCTGGCGGTGGCGTTTGTCCCCCTTTATTTCGCCAATAACCTCATGACGGGGATCATCTTTAGCGCGTTGGTGGGGTTCGGGTTCGCCGGCGTGATCACCACCATGGACCTGATCGGCGCCCGGATCATGGACGAGGATACCCGCAAACACAACGTGCGGCGGGAAGGGATCTATTCCAATGCACTGGGCTTCATGAACCGCCTGAGCGGCCTCTTCACCAGCCTGGCCTTCCTGCTGATCTTCCAACTGTTCGGTTTTGAAAGCGGGGATAACCCCGGAACCCAACCGGACCAGGCAGCGCGCTTCCTTTTGACCGTCTTCCCGATGATCCTGATGGTGATCAGCGTCGGTTTTTCATTTTTCCTGAAATTCAAATCCGGCAATGACGAAGGCCCGGACGAAGCCAACCTCACGCCGGAATTTATCGAGGAGTAAACCATGGCCCTGCTCCAACTTGACCACGTCCCGGAGACCGTCAAAGTCTGTCTCCCCCTGTATATGATCCTACCGGACCCGGTTCGGATGGGTGCAGTCCCCCTGCAAGAACGCAAAGTCCTTTATTTGCTGCACGGGCTGAGCGATAATGGCAGCGCCTGGCAGCGTTACACGGCCATTGAGACCCTGGCGGCGGCATATGGCCTGGTGGTCGTGATGCCCTCCATCGGCCGCAGCTTCTACACGGACCAGCTCAACGGGCAGCGCTATTTCACTTACCTGATGGAAGAGCTGCCGCTCTACCTTAAACAGGTATTCGGCCTAGACCCAAAGAGGGAAGATACCCTGATCGCGGGGAACTCCATGGGCGGGTTCGGCGCCTTCAAAGCAGCCTTCAAAGCCCCTGAGCGGTTCGCTGCCGCTGCCAGCTTCTCCGGCGTGCTTTCCCTGGCCCTCCTGAACATGATCCCCAATGACCCCCGCACGGACGAATTTAAATATGTGTTTGGCGACCTGGGCCAGCTCCCGGGATCGGAACACGACCCCCTGTCTTGGTTGGAAAAAGCCGACGGGCAGGTTGAACTCTTACCCAAACTCTATATGGCGTGCGGGCAGCAGGACGACCTTTTCCCCGTGAACCAGATGTTTTATGGCGCGGCCCAGAATTTAGGAGTCCCGGTTCACTACGAACAGGAAGAAGGCCGGCATATCTGGCCTTTCTGGGAACGGCATATCCAGCGTTTCCTGGCCTTTGCCCTCGGTGAGCCTGAAAAGAACAGTTGGGGCGCATGAACGAGATCATCCAAACCCTCACTTTCACGATCACGCCCGAACAGCAGGGGCAGTACCTGACCGTGCCGTTCACTATGCCGGAAGGGATCGCCGAATTCCGGCTGTCCTACCAGTACCCCCGGTTCCGGGATGAGGTGCAAAAACTCCCCAATGGCAAGTTCACCCCGCATGACCAGATCAATATCATCGACCTCGGCCTGATCGCGCCGGATGGCACGCAGGCGGGCGTATCCGGCTCGGATAAGACCCGCTTCTTCATCAACGGCAAGACTGCCACCCCCGGCTACCTCCCCCGGCCGCTTACCCCGGGGGAATGGCGTATCCTGGCCGGAGCCTACAAGGTTGCGCCAGGCGGTGTGACCGTCACCTATGAACTGACCTTCATCCCCAAAGCGCGGCAGCTCCTGCTGGGCGACATCCATACCCACACGGTCGGCTCGGACGGCGTGCTCACACTGGAAGAGCTGGCCGCCCAGGCGCACAAACACGGCCTGGACTTTTTGGCGATCACCGACCACAACCAGATGGTCAGCCCGGCGGCGCTCTCCCGAATCCCGGAGATCAGCCTGATCCCCGGCATGGAATGGACCCACTACCGCGGCCATGCCAACTTCCTAGGCCTGGAGAAGCCCTATGACGGTCCCTTCTTCACCAACACCGATGAAGCCCTGCAGGCCCGTTTCCAGAGCGCCCATGACCGCGGCGCGCTGATCGTGATCAACCACCCGATGGACGAGTCCTGCAGTTTCCAGTTCGACCTGACCCAGCTGCCCTTTGATGCGATCGAGATCTGGAATGGCCCGATGCGGGAAAGCAACCTGCGGGCCGTCGGCCTCTGGCACCAAATGCTGGCCGCGGGCCGGAAGGTGCCAGCGGTGGGCGGGAGCGACTACCACCGCAGCAACCTCTTCCAGATCCTCGGCGGCCCCTGCATGGGCGTCTATGCCGGGTCCGATGCCCCCGAAGACATCCTGACCGCGCTGCGCGCCGGGCAGAGCTTCATTACCTTTGCCCCCAACGGCCCGACTGTGGACTTTTCCGCCGGCAACGCAACCCTGGGCGGCACGAGCGAATGGCGCGCAGGTTTGACGATGCAGGTTAGCGCGAAGGGATTGAAAACTGGGGACGTTGTGCGGCTGGTTGGCGCAGCGGAAAACATCGACCTGCTGCAGGCCCCTTCGGATGGCGATGCGGAGCTGGTCGCGCCGGTGCCGGGGCGCGGGTTCCTGCGGGTGGAGATCACCCGCACCTTCCTGCCAGGCGTCCCGCCCCTGCCCGCGCTGATCAGCAACCCTATTTATTTCTCATAAGAAGAGAGAAGAATCACAAGCCGTCAGAGTGATGACTTGGGATAAACGACTTTCTCCAAATCCTGCTCAGCCTGCGAAATCTTCTTCTTGTAGTAAATCTTCAACTGGGCATCCATAGAAGACCACCAGGGTCGCAGGGCCTTATATACGGCTTGTTGATCGGCGAGCCACAACGCCAGCGCGTCCCAGTGCAGTTTCGGATATTCCCCCTTGCCGCAGATCATGTCCAGCGGCAGCCGGGGTGCTGCCCCGCCGATAACCAAAGACGATCTGGTCTATGGGATCACCCCCTCGGGTAAATCCAGCCCTTCCAGCACTTCCCCGGCCTCTAAAAAGCCGGCCTGCCCCGTCTCGGAAAGCATGATGGACGTCAAACCGCAGGCTTCCGCAGCCAAATTTTGCTCAATACGCTATCTGGTATGCCGCACGGCGGCATTTTATGGTTAAATTAACCCAAACACCATTGAAAGAGGTATCTTCATGCCCAACCCTTATCGTCTTTGTCTGGTCGGCTTTGGCAATGTCGGCCAGGCCTTCGCCCGGCTGCTGTTGAAAAAAGAAACTGAACTCAAAGAAAAGTACGACCTATCCTTTACCGTCACGGGGATCAGCACCGGCTCGCACGGTTCAGCCATCAACCCGGCCGGGCTGGACCTGGCGCAGGCGCTGGACCTGGCTGAGCGCGGCGGCTCACTCGAACCCTTGAGCAAAACCCCGCCCCCTAAAGACTCCCTCGCCCTGATCGAGGCCTGCCAAGCGGACTTCATGTTTGAGACCACGCCGGTGAACCCCCAAACCGGGCAACCCGCTCTGAACCACATCGCCAAGGCGCTTGAGATGGGCTTGCACGCCGTGACGGCCAACAAGGGGCCGGTCGTGCACGGCTATCGCCAGCTGACCAAACTGGCAAAGGAAAAGGGCAAACGCTTCCTGTTCGAATCGGCTGTGATGGATGGCGCGCCGGTCTTCGCCCTCTTCCGGGAGCCGCTGGTCGGCGCGAACCTGCTCGGCTTCCACGGTATCCTCAATTCCTGCACCAACTTGTTGTTGGAGCTGATGGAGCAGGGCCAGACCCTGGACGAAGCTGTGGATTACGGCCGGTCGATCGGGATCACCGAGACTGACCCCAGCAATGACATTGACGGTTGGGACGCCTCGATCAAGGTGGCGGCGCTGGTGACCGTTCTGATGGGCACCCCGCTCACACCCCAGCAGGTGAACCGCACCGGCATCCGCGGTGTGACCTCCGGGATGATCGCCGAAGCCAAAGCCGCCGGGGAACGCTGGAAACTGGTCTGCTCCGCCGAACGGCAGGAGGACCGAATCGTGACCCGAGTCGCCCCCCAGCGGGTCGGGCCGGATTCGCCGCTCTACAGCGTCAACGGCACCAGCTCCTACTGCCAGTTTGAACTGGACGTGCTGCCTGGCCTGGGCATCCTTGAAAGCGACCCCGGCCCGGAGACCACGGCCTACGGCCTGCTGGCGGACATGCTCAACATCCTCGAGGTGGTCTAGCCATGGCCTTCCCCGTCTATCTGGCCCTTGGCACGAACCTCGGCGACCGCGAGGCCAACCTGCAAGCCGCGATCGCTGGGCTGGCGTCCAAGGTGAGCGTAGTGCGCCAGTCCGCCATCTATGCCACCCCGCCTTGGGGTTACACCGACCAGCCGGAATTCCTCAATCAGGTCATCGAAGTAGATACCCTGCTCCACCCTCTGCCCCTGCTGCACCTGCTCAAATCCATCGAGGAGCAGATGGGCCGGGTGGAGACCTTCCGCAACGGGCCGCGGCTGATCGACCTGGACATCCTATTCTATGGGCAGGAAGTGATTGAGGGGCAGATCGTGCAAATCCCCCATCCCCGGCTGCAAGACCGGGCCTTTGTGCTGGTGCCGCTGGCTGAGATCGCCCCCGACTTCGTCCATCCCGTCCTTCATCAAACGGTGCGGGAGATGCTGGCTCAGGTGAACACGGAAGGCGTGCGGCAACTGTGAGCATTTGGGCGTTGGGGCTGATGTTGCTGCCTGGGCTGGCCCTTTGGGCCTGGCTGGGCAAGCGCGGCGCGGACCCCATGACGGCCCTGGCGCAAATCATCGGCTTCAGCCTGGCCGCCATCGCCCTGAGCGCAGAAGGGGTTTGTACCCTGGGCGCGCGCTTTTCCCCCCTGGGCATCGGCCTGCTCCTGGCAGGCTCTGCCGCTCTGGCTGTATACGGCCTGATCCGTCGAAAACCGCAATGGGAGTGGCCACGCTTCTGGCAAACTTTGATCGGTCTGGCCCTCTTTGGCGGGCTGATCGCCTGGCGGCTTTATCAAGCCCGTGAGTTGCTCCTGCCAAATTGGGTCGACTCCCAGCACCACTACCTCATCATCCGGGCGATGCTCGAGCAACGCGCCCTGCCCGCGAACCTGGCTCCCTACCTGGACCAACCTTTTTATTATCACTTTGCCTTCCACGCCGCCGCCGCGCTCTACACCGCCCTCAGCGGCCTGCCGATCGGCGGGGCCATGCTGGCATTTGGGCAGGTCCTGAATGCCGCGATCGCCCTTTCGATCTATGCCCTCGGCAAAACGCTCTGGAAGGACTGGCGGCCCGCGCTGGCCGCGGCGATCCTGGTGGGCCTGGTCACCCGGATGCCGGCCTACTACCTCAGCTGGGGGCGCTACACTCTGAGCATCGGGATGGTCCTCCTGCCCCTGGCCCTGGCCTCCGCCCTCCGCCTGGCCCGCGAGTCGGGGGATAAAAAGGAGATCGCCACTCTTGCCGTGCTGACAGGCGGCCTCCTGCTGAGCCACTACTTCACCGCCATCCTGCTCGCCTTCTTCCTCGTCATCCTCATCTTGACAAAGTTCCTTCCCCGCCTCAAAACCTTGCTGACCGCACTTTTTGAATCCCGCGGGCTGTTGTTGGGCGGCGGGCTGGGGCTGCTCATCGCGCTGCCCTGGATCGGACGGATGTTGCGCCTCTCCGCACTGAGCACCGGAATCCAGTCCAATCTCCCCACCTCGCTCACAGACCTGCAAGCCGCCTCGGGGACGGCCTCCTATATCTGGAAACTGCTGGGGCCTGCCAGCAACCATTGGCTGCTGCTGGCGGCTGGGATCGGTCTGGTGGGGGCGCTAGTCAAACGAAAGCAAACCCCATTTGCCATCTGGACCGTGATCTGCGCTCTGCTGGCCCTGCCCTGGAGCATCGTGCTCAGGCCATTTCGGCCGGATCACTTCGCGATCATCCTGTTCCTGCCCGTCTCGGTCTATGCCAGCTGGGCCTTTTGGCAGCTCGGCGGCCTGCTCTCCCAGGCCCTCAAACGGAACTGGATCGCGCTGGCCGCCCCAGCGCTGCTGGTCGGCGGCTGGGTGCTCTGGAGCTTTGATTTCAGCGCGAACATCCTCAACCAGTCGACCGTTCTGGTCACCGAAGCGGATATCGAGGCGCTGAATTGGGTGAAAGAGAACACCCCTGAGGACGCCCGCTTTTTCATCAACACCACCTATTGGCAGAATGGCACCTACCGCGGGGTCGATGGCGGCGGGTGGCTCCTGCCCTACACGGGCCGCTGGTCGCTGGTGCCGACCGTGTTTTATGGCTTCTCACCGGATCGGGAAACGAACACGCAAATCCGTGATTGGGGGGAGGAAGCGGCCGCAATAACCACCTGCGATGATGCCTTCTGGTCGCTGGTGGATGAGGCGAACCTGGATTGGATCTATATCCGGGAGGGCGCGGGAGCCTTGCAGCCAGAGGGGCTGGCAGGGTGTGAGGGGGTCGAGGAGGTTTATGGGAATGAGAGTATGGTACTCTACCGCCTTGAGAGGCACTGAAACCCGGCCAGCACCTCACGGCCAGCACCTCAAGTTGTCAGCAATTCCGGATGCGAATATAATTAACCCGCTATGGATTTACCTTTAGCCCAAACCGATAGGATACATCAACTTACAATGGTTGCCACCAACCGAAAATGGAAGAGTGACTTCCGATGAAAATCAGCATGATTGGCCCGGTGTTTCCGTACCGGGGCGGCATCGCACACTTTACCACGCTTCTAGCAAAAAAACTGAGTGAAGCTGGCCACCAGGTGCAGGTCATTTCCTTTAAAAAACAATATCCCGCCTGGCTTTATCCAGGTAAATCCGATAAAGATTACAGCCCTGGCCGGGAAAAAGTCCCGGCCGATTTTATCCTTACCCCACTCAACCCCATCTCCTGGGCAAAAACTGCGCATGCAATAGTTGAATTTGAACCCGATCAGGTGGTCCTCCCCTGGTGGGTCACAGTCTGGGGTCCACCCTTCAGGAACATCATCACCCGGCTCAAACGCAAGGGATTCCCAATCACCATCCTGATCCACAATACACTCCCGCATGAAGCCCGAACGGTGGACCGCTGGCTGGCCCGCCGCACCCTTCAGTCCGCAGACCGGTACATCGTGATGACAGAAAAAGAAAAACAACGCCTGCTGGATCTGGTACCTACAGCGGAGGATATAAAGGTAGTTTCCCACCCTATATATCCCAGCGTCAACTCTGCCCCAAACAGCAAAGAAGAGGCTAAAAAAAGTCTGGGGTTGCCAATTGATCAACCTGTTCTCCTTTTCTTCGGTTTTGTCAGGCCTTATAAAGGTCTTTCAGACCTGTTAAAATCACTTAAAATCATCATCTCAAAAAATCAAAAAGTGCATTTAGTGGTTGCTGGTGAGTTTTGGCATGGACGAACATCCTATGATCAGCAAATCAAAGCATTAGATTTAGAAAATTATGTACATATCTATGACCAATACATCCCAGATGATGAAGTCGCACAGTTTTTTAAAGCCTCAGACCTTTTCGTTGCCCCTTATACGGACGGGACGCAAAGCGGCGCATTGAAAACAGCTTTGGGGTATGGATTACCGGCGGTGATCACGAATGTGATTGCTGATGAAGAGACCGCCAGATTCCTAGACTATTGTAAAGTCGTATCTAGTAGCGAACCTAAGATATTTTCAAAAGCAATTGAAGAACAATTACAGCAATCCAGACTACCTTCCATGGAAATCCAAAAAATGATTACTTTTTCGTGGAGCAAAATGGTGGATGCTATCTGTAAGTGAGTAACAATAAAGAGTTCCCGGAACTTAGATTGAATCTTAGATGAAAGAAAAAAGCAATCAATTTACGAGCACAAATAAGATATTATTTCTATTAACTCAGGATCTTGAGAGTCCTTCGGGCTTGGGTCGTTATTTTCCTATGTGTAAATATTTAGTGAAAGAAGGCTTTCAAGTAACTATTGTTGCTTTACATTCTAATTTTGCCAGAGTCAATGAACGTCACTTTTATAAAGAAGGTGTTGAGGTTTTTTACGTTTCGCAAATGCATATTAAGAAAGAAGACGACCAAACCATTTATTTTAATGCGCCCAGGTTATTATGGTTATCATTGCAAGCCACTTATAAACTCTTTATAAATGTATTGAAAAAACCCAGTGACGTCATTGTAATTGGCAAACCACATCCCATGAACGGCATCTCTGGTCTGATTGGCGGATTCCTTACAGGCGCTAAGGTTATTGTAGACTGTGATGATTATGAGGCTGCTTCCAATTACTTTGCCACAAAATTTCAACAAAAGGTCGTTCAATTTTTTGAAAACACCCTTCCCAAATTAGCACATAGAGTGACTACTAATACTATATTCAACCAGCAACGGATGATCGCTTTAGGAATCCCGCCTGAGAAAATCCATTATTTGCCGAATGGGATTGATCAAGAGCGGTTTAACCAGGAAAACGCCCTAGATCAGAAACAAATCAAGGAAAATTTGGGATTAGCAGATCACAAGGTCATCGCTTATATTGGCAGTCTTAACCTTACGAACCATCCTGTGGATCTTTTATTATATGCCTTTAAAATCATACTGGAAGAAGAAAAGGACGCAATTCTTCTCATCGTAGGCGGCGGAAAAGATTTTGAGTTACTTAAAGCATTATCATTTGAACTGGGTGTCCAAGATAAAATACGGTTTACCGGCCGCGTTTCCCCGGAAGTTGTAGCTACATATTACCAACTTGCAGATATTTCTGTGGACCCTGTCAACAACACAGAGGCAATAAAAGGCCGCTGCCCTTTGAAAATATTTGAGAGCTGGGCAATGGGAGTCCCCGTAGTAACTTCAAATGTAGGCGACCGGGGCGCGCTTGGTGAGAATTATCGCGATATTCTACTTGCTGCACCAGAAGATTCACGCGATTTAGCTCAGAAAATCATATCCTTGCTGAAAAACCCTGATTACGCTGACGCCATGGTTAAGCATGGACAAGAAATATCAAAACAATATTACTGGCGGAATCTAGTTCATCTGCATTTGGATATCTTTAGCTGAAGTAACCATTTATAAATTTTATGTCCTGCCAGAGTCTGGATACCATTGACAAGATTAAATCAATTCAAGGATAAAATAAAAGACTTTGTCACTCGGAGAGAATTCATGGAATCCTTCCGGCAAATATCCTTTTTTAGTGGGGGGAGTTTCATTGCCCAATTAGTAATGATGCTTTATGCAATTTTCGTTGCTAGAGAACTTGGGCCAAGGGAATTAGGAGTATACAATGGATTGTATTCCATTTTAGGTGTCACCATTACGGTCGTTAATTTCGGTTTCGACCAATGGATGCTCAAAGATTCTCACAACCACCAGTCGGTCAGAATCTTGAGTGGGAAAGTCATATCCATTAAATTGATTCTGGGTTCAGTTTTTGGGGGGCTATGTTTGCTGATCCTGCCTGCCGCCCGGCCTGATGTGTTTTCTCCGTTAATCGTATTTTTGGCGGTTGGTGACGTACTCTTTGATTTACTGTTCAATAGTATCACCGCTGCGTGGAATATCCTTCGAGACATCAAGGCCATTAATATCCTATTGTTATTTTCAAGAATTGCTAAGTTCACGTTATTAATGTGTTTAATATTCTTTGATATTGCGTCCCCACTGACTATTATTGAGTCCAGAATCTTAATTTCATTTATCGTCTTTATTATTGGCCTGATCAAATTGAAACCTATCCTGAATTTCAAGGAGACCTCAGAATCAGTGAGTCTCATTAAGCAATCTGCAGCTTTTGGATTTTCAGAAATACTCGCTACAATCTACGGGAATATAGATGTTGCGATCCTGACATTTTTCTCGATCACCAATACGGGGCTTTATTCTCCGGCTTCAGGAATTATCCATGCGCTTTTTATCGTCCCTAATTCCTTTTATATATATTTATTGCCGAGATACTCAAAAATGTTAGAAAAGGGAAATAAGTTTTCCCTCCAAGAAATATTTAAACAAATTATTTTAATTTTCATCCCAGTAGGACTGGCATTGAGTATAGGTTTATTTTTGAGCGGAAAATATTTGGTGACATTTATTTTGGGATCAAAATATCTGGTCACAGGGGAATTATTAACCATTCTCAGCCCTATTATGCTGTTCAAATCCATTGCTTTTGGATTAGCGCTTATCATTGTCATCACCGGAAACCAAAGGAAAAGGTTACTCCCGCAATTCATCGTCTCTATATTCAATACTGCTTTTAATATCATACTCATCCCATATTTTGGGTTACACGGCGTGGCATGGATCTATACAATCAGCGAATTGATTTTAATGTTAGGATATCTCATCATTGTTGTCCAGAATTTTAAGCAAACAAAACATGAATAGATCAAGGTTTGAGAACATCCATAATATTTTGATTGTCAATGTCCATTCTGCCCATAATGCGGGGGACTTTGCCCTCTTGCATCAAACCATTTATTATCTCAAACATAGTTTAGGTGAAGCAAACATCAATCTCCTCGCCAATTGGCCGAATGAAAAAGCAATCAGCGAGATTAGTGATAATGTGATCGGATCACCGTGGTGGGTGATCAAAGTTTGGGATAAAAATAAAAAGCCGCGTTACCAGGTACTTTCATTTATTATTAGTCTGATTTACCTGATGATATTTCGGCTAAACGTTTTGAATACCCCCAAGAGGTTAATCCCACAAGATTGGCACAATATTTTTTCTCAATTTTCGCATGCAGATTTGGTTGTCGCTGTTTCTGGGAATCAATTATTTTCGAGCGGGCGGCTAGGATGGCCTTTACCTGTTGTAGCTTATCCCATCTTTCTGGCAAACATATTTAAAAAGAAAACCATCATTTTCCCCCAATCAGTCGGACCGTTTAATACACGCTTCGAGAAAGCAATCGTCAAATTTGTTTACAACAATGTTGAGAAATTATATATAAGAGATCTTGAATCATTGAAGTTAATCCAGTCATTAAATATCGAAAAGTCTCATCCGAGTTTCATGCATGATATCGCCTTTACATTTCCACCAGCGAGAGCCAATGATGCTAAAGATTTTTTGCGACCGATAGGTTACCTTGCCAACAGAAAGAAAATTGGCATGACCATAATCTCGCCAATGCCCAGTTATCTTTCTTCTCAATTGATGCAGAATTATTATCAGAGTATAGCAGTGACGATCGAGTACTTGGTCAACCAATCCAACTTTGACGTGTTTTTGTTTTGCCAGGTAAATGGCCCGACTCAGGATGAAAACGACAGGGTTGGAATCGAAAAAGTCCTATCTCTATTAGCGGATTCAATCAAGAAAAATATCCATATCCTGCCGGATACCCTAACCGCCGCCGAGTTGAAAGCTGCTTATGGCCTGATGGATATTTTCGTTGCCAGCAGACTTCATTCAGGGATTTTCTCTTTAGGAATGCGCGTTCCCACGCTATTTGTAGGGTATCTTTATAAAACCAAAGGGATCCTAGAGGCAATCGGCTTGACAGAATACAACATCGAATTATCGCAAATTACTGCCAACATTCTGATAGATAAAATCGATGATGTTTGGAAAAGGAAAAACAAATTACAAGAACAGATCAATACCAATATGTTGAAAATTGAACATGATTTAGCACAACTCCCAACAGATATAACAAAGGTATTATTTTCCCATGACAATTAAAATTCTTCAGATCATTCGAGGATTGGATATTGGCGGAGATAGTGGTGGCGCTGAACTTTTCGGTGTTAAATTAGCCAGAGAGCTGAATAAGATTCCCGATTGCGAAGTGTGGATATGCGCCTTCTACTCAGTTGGGACGAAGACAGAAAAGGAATGGCAAAGAAAATTAATAAGTGAAGGGATTAACACCTTTTTCGTTTCAGAATGGGAAGGGTATAACAATCTCAGAAAATTCGTCAACGGCATCCGAAATCTGCTGTCTGAAATATCTGGCTTCCGCCCTGATGTTTGCCATAGTCATTTCCAACTGGGGACATTAGCGGCAATCATAATAAAATTCATTGGAAGAACGCAAACGGCCTATCGCACATCACATATTCGAAAAGAATGGAATCAGGGGAGATGGACATGGTTATTATCCCCCTTATTCATGAAACTCATCTTTCCTAAATACTTGGACGGCGAGATCGGTGTTTCACAAGCGGTTTGCAACTACCTGATTGAGCGACGCCCGGGAAAGATTGACAAATCAAAAATCCATCTGATTTACAACGGGATTGATATAGAGCATATCCAAAAAATGGGTCAAGAGTCCTTCACTTCTCAAGATGAGATTTTATTTAATCAAAGCGAACATATCATCGGTTGTATTGGCCGTCTGGCGGAGCAAAAGGGTTATCCATACCTTATTCAGGCATTGGATGGCGTTATTCAGCAAATCCCTGATTGCGAACTTCATATCGTTGGCGATGGTGAATTAAGATCCGAACTTGAACAAATGGTCATGGACCAACGTTTATCAAAGCACGTAAAATTTCTTGGATTGCGTAATAATGTCCATTCGCTAATGAAACATTGGGACATCTTCGTACTCCCATCATTATGGGAAGGTTTTCCTACAGTTATTATGGAAGCAATGATTGCCGGAGTGCCGGTGATTGCAACGGATATTCCCGGAACGAATGAATTAGTGATTGACAATCAAACGGGCATATTGGTACCCCCTGGTGACGTGCAGACATTAACAAATGCCATCATCAAACTTTTTCATCGGCCAGACTTACAAAGAGATTTGGCTAAAAATGCATCAATCCGAGTCAATAATTTTAGTATGGAAACTATCGCTCAGGATTATTATCAGTTATTCAAAAATAATTTGAAATAAATCTGTCATTTGCATAGGAATAACTAAACCTATCAATCTTCAAAATTAACTAAGTCTCTAAGGTGCATTATTCCTCACAATAACAACTGGCTCAATTTCCAGAGTTTCATCAGCACTGACTTCATAGACATTAGGCACCTGATTTGAATCGGAAACAATTATGTAAGTACTGTCCAGTTTTCCAATAAATAATACATATTCACCAGGGGTTATGTTCAGGAAGACATAGGAACCATCTTCTCTTGAAATTGTAGAAGGGCTATGCGCTTCATCTAAGACAAATGCACCGTTTTCATCATCTCCCCAATAGACTTTAGCCAACCGAATGACGGTCTTCCCAACGGGTTGCTTGCTTTCAGAAAGCAATATCCCGTAAACAATTGCTTTACCCGACTCAGGTGTAGGAATTGAAGCCGTTTTTGAAGTGGTTGGTGATGCAGTACATCCCACAAGGAAGATAATGGTGGTAATCATCAATGCAGATTTCACTACCTTATTCATAGATTCCTCATTTATATCTACTTCCAACTTAATCACAGACAAATTAACCCATAAGAATTATTGAAGTACTCCCAAACTCTATGGATAATAGGATCATAATATAATTGCAATCTATTGGAGGAAACAATGATCAAAAAATTTTTATCTGTACTAAGCATCGCATTCGTCATTGTTATGGCTTTCGGTTTTAATTATACACCGGTCTACGCTTATGCTTATGGCTCTGATTTTATATCCACCATCCATTATCAAAACGTGGGGGCGGCCACAGCAAATGTCACCATCTCCATTTATAACCAAGCTGGTGAAATAACTGCAACAGCGCCTGTAACTCAACTTGAGCCTGGCGGTGCTACATCCCTTTATGCAGGCACCATCAGCGGCCTTTCCGCTGATTTTATGGGCTCAGCTGTCATCAGTTCCGACCAACCCCTGGCGACCACAATTGCACAGGTTGGCTCAGGTTCTGTCAAAAATCAACCACTTTCTAATGGCTTTTCCTCAGGCTCTGACCGTGTATTTATCCCAACTGTCCTGAAGAACAAATTCTATTTTAACAGTGTCTTTTCAGTACAAAATATTGATTCTGTTAATGCGGATCTGACCCTCACCTTCAAGACTACCGAAGGAATGGAAATCATAGAAAAAGTCTATGATATCCCGACCCGATCGTCTTATGTCGTTGATATGGGAAACACCAGCATGATTCCAAGCAGTGAATTTAATGGATCTGTTTTCATTGAAGCTGTGCAAACGGGGACATCGAATCCCGGTTCAATAGTGACAACTTCAATGGAGTTACAATTCAACGGTTATAATGCCTACGCTTTCAATGGGGTGCCATTAACGGAGACCTCTAATAAGATTTATATGCCTTCTGCAGTTTGTAAATTTGGGCCTAATAATGACTCTACCTCTGCCTATGCAGTACAAAATCCGAACGCTACAGCCATATCTGTCACAGTTACCTACAGCAATGATCATGTTGATGGTCCCTATACGATTGCTCCTTATGCAAAACGCAGTTTCGATGGATGTGCGACTGGTAATCCAAAGGGTTTCTTAGGTTCGGCAATCGTGACATCTATCGGTGGCAATGTTCATGCTGTCGGAAAAGTTTATGGGGGTGGATTATATCCGGCCCACTTAGGCTTCTCAGCGGGCAGCAACAAGATCGCTTTACCTTTTGTACGATGGACTGAAGACCATTGGTATGACGGCACTGGTCAACGCAGCTACATTGCCATTCAAAATATTGGCACATCATCAATTGCAGATGGTGAAGTAAAAGTATATTACTATGATAAAGATGGCAATTTGCTTGGTTCGCATACGCTCGGTGCCTTAGCTGTGGGCGGTAAAGCAAATTCTCATCCTTATTACATTGGGCCAGCTGGCTATGAATTCGGTACTTATCCAGATGGATCATCTGGTGGTGGTGCTATCGTTGAAGGTCCAGCTGGGAGTCAATTAGCAGTAGTAGTTCGTGTCCAGAAATATACCGGTGGAGGCAATTCGGTTGGTGAGGATTACGAAGGCATTCCGATTGAATAACCATCAATTATATTGTTGATAACGATAGCATAAAAAGACGGATTTTATCTGTCTTTTTATGCTTATATTCCACCTAATTTGAATAAATTCCAGGCTAATGTCATATGTGCTGGATAAAGTTTGTCAGCCTTTTTTCCTAACGATCATCTGTTGTCCAAATGTGAACTCGAATTGATCTTTTTTATCAGTAAAGAAATCATCCACGGCTTTCTTTGCTCCACGCCAATCATAATAATCATCAACGATGATTACCCCCTCCACAGATAGGTGAGGGACTATTTGATACAACGAAGTATAAATTGAATCATACCAGTCGCTGTCGAGGTGGGCGAGAGCTACCGGTTCAGAAATTTTAAGAACATCCTCAAAATAACCTTTATGCAATTCTATCCGATTCTCTCTCAAGGGAAGGTTAAATTTTAGGAAATTTTCTTCAACTCTTTTAATCAGGTTCACCTCATAACCATAATACTGGTCATTCTGGATACCTTTAGCTTTTCCAGTGTTGATTTCCTGATATCGTTCAAAAGCGTCATTTTCATCTTTCTCAGATGGAGGTGGAATCTGAGCAAAGGTGTCGTAGATTGCGAATTTCCGACTTTTGTTTTTTAAGAGAGCCATAAGGATCGCAGACCCACCTAAAGCACATCCTGCTTCAACAAAGATCCCTGGAATCTGTCCCTTTTTGACCTGGCGAACACATTTACTAAGGTAAATCAGTTTGAGGACGCTGAGATAAGTCAACCGATTTTTTTTAATTCTGAGAATATTAATAAACGTCCGCGGCGACGTCAGTGCAAATTGTAAAATGAGTAAAATTTCGTCATTTGTAGTTTTTTGGGTTTTCGATTGTAAGGTATTGAAATGCATTCTAATCATCACGCTGTATCCAGTTGAATACCTATAAGTTAAACGCATTATACTATACACACTAGTAAATTACTATTTTAATAATGGTCAATCAACAATAGGGATGAATATTTCAAAATAATATGCTTGATAATGCCAAAATTCCATCTGTTGATCTCCCATATCAGGTGACAATAAAAACAAAGATGATCCAATAGGGACGAGCGCAGCTTCCGATAAACCATTATCATAGAAAGCTTGTATTGATTGCCATTTCCCATCTATAAATTGGTAAGCGGGTAACATTTCACTACTACCATTCTCACTTATTCCCCCAATCACATAGATAGAATCATAAATACTGGCCGCGCCAAAGCCATACCGCTCTTCGGACAAATTCACAAAATCTTCCCAAGGGGTCTCCCCATTCACGTCACGAGAAGGAAAATAAACTTGCACCAAACTTAAAATTTCTAACTCATTCCTGCCACCTAGGACTGCAATCTTGTCCGTCAAGCTCACCGCCTCGGCATCATATTTGGCAACGGCCATGGGCATCCCCAATTTCCAGATGTCCATCACCGGATCGTAAATGAAAACAGCTTTCAGAGCGCCTCCGCCATCCCAGCCCCCAAAAAGATATAATTGTCCTTCAAATTCTGTTAGGGCATACGAGCTGACCGCCTCCGGCAAAGCAGCACCACGCGTCCAGGCATCTTTTCGGGGATCATAAATTTCCAAGACATCCGTTGGCTGGCCGTCTGCCAACCTGCCCCCTGGGACATAAATCTTCTCACCGATCAACACACCATCCACATCCGTCACCGGAACGGGTTTGTCACTGAGCCGTTCCCAGGCGTCCGTTTCGATGTCATAGCGGAAAACACTCCCGCTGACACCTTCCGGACCTTCCCCGGCGATAGCATAAATCTGGTTGTCATAAGCCACTGCGGCCAGCCCCACCCTCGCTTCCGGCATGGGGGCTAGTTCCTGCCAGCGCTCTAATGTGGCGGGGTCAACCTCCGGTTCCTGGGCCGGCAGGACAAACACAAAGAGGATGGTCAGGGCCACCGCCGCCGCCAGAAAGCCCCCCCCAAGGCCCACCCAGGGGTGAGTCCGCACATACCACCGCCAGCCGGTCTGCTCCTCTGGCTGGGCTGCTTCTCCACCCGGCACCGCCACGATCCGCTGTTCAATCGCATAAACCGTCGCTTCCGTTCGAGAGGCGACGCCGGTCTTCTCGAAAATATTCCGCAGATGCACTTTGACCGTGTTGGGGCTGATCGACAGCCGCTGCGAGATTTCGCGGTTGGTCAGACCTTGCGCGACCAGCTGGAGGACCTCCTTTTCGCGTTCGCTCAAAGGCGTGGGTTCAGTCATCGGTTTTCCTGTTTAAATTCAGTTACGACCAACTCAAACCTCTTTTTCCAGCGCATGCAAGTCCGCTTCCACCATCATCTGGACCAACGACTCAAAATCTACTTCAGGTTTCCAATTTAGCCTCTGGCGGGCATAGCTGAAATCCGCCACCAGGGGAAAAGTCTCTGCTGGTTGGTAAAAACGTTCGTCCTGCACGACATAATCCGCATAGTTCAACCCAAGAATCTCGAATGCAGTCTTGCAAAACTCGCGCACTGAATGCAACTGACCGGTGCCGATCACATAATCATCCGGCTGGTCCTGTTGCAGCATCAGCCACATGGCTTTGACATAATCACCGGCAAACCCCCAATCCCGCTGGCAATCCAGATTCCCCAGATGTAATTTGTCTGCCATACCCAGTTTGATCCGGACTGCGCCATGTGTAATTTTACGAGTTACAAAATCCAGCCCCCGGCGGGGACTTTCGTGGTTATAGAGAATACCTGAAACAGCAAACATGCCAAAATGTTCCCTATAATTGCGAGCAAGCAAATGTCCATAAACTTTGGCTACGCCGTACGGATTACGAGGATTGAGATTGGAACGTTCGTTTTGTGGGGATTCGGTGGCTGCACCAAAAATCTCGCTGGTGGAAGCCTGGTAAAACCGCGTCTTTGGGTTGAGTTGATGCAAGCTATCCAACAAACGGGCCACACCCAAAGCCGTCGACTCACCCGTTAACGCAGCCTGCCCCCAAGAAAGGTGAACATTCGACTGTCCACCCAGGTTATAAACCTCATCCGGACGATAGGTTTCAATAATTTGAAAAAGCGAGCCCTGGTCCGTCAGGTCCCCTTGGACGATCTCAATCCGATCCTGGACCTGTGCTATCCGCTGGAAATCAAGAGTAGAAGAACGTCGGACCAGCCCCACAACACGATAACCCTTATTCAACAATAATTCTGCCAAATAAGAGCCATCTTGTCCGGTGACGCCGGTAATCAATGCAATGGTCAAGTTAAAACTCCCAGTGGTAGTTTCCCAATCCCCCTTATTATACCAACTGAAATCTAAACGCCTGAGCGACTATTCGACATTGGGGAAAGCGGCCTAATCCCCTCCCATTTCGACGAAGTAGGGGAAGATATAGCTATTCGGGAATTCATAGCCTTCCGAATAGAGGCCGACATAATAAGTGCCCATGTTGCCCGTCAGGTCGTAAGCCAACAGCCGGAAGATGACAAGCTGACCCTCAGGGGCCATATCAAAAGTATAAGAGTCGGCACTACGGGACAAATTACCATCCAACACTTGCCACTCACCTTCATTAATTTTGACCGCCAAGTCATAGTAATCCAACCCGGAGAGCTGATCGCCGCCCGTCCAATTAAGGGTCACCTGATCTTCAGAATAAGGGGAATGGAGCGGGGTGAAGGTCACCCATGGCGCGGTCTTATCCAACATCGCATTGAAGGTCAGGTCCGTCCCCTGGTTGCCTGCCGAATCCGTCGCCACAGCGAGGATGGAATAAGCCGTGGACTCGACCAGGCTGCCGGCCTCAAAGGGGGCCTGCCAGCCATCGGCGCCATTGGTATCCGTCCCCAAAAGGACCCACTGATCGGTATTCCAATTGGTGTTATGGAACCAGAAAGCCACAGAAGTGGTGCTGGCGTTGGTGCTGCCCTTGGTCACGCTTGCACTGACCTGCCCGCTCTTGGGCAGCATGACTGTGCCATTCACCTTGGTCAGGGTCACATCTGGGTCCGTCCCGGCGGAGCATTCGACGCCTTTGACCACTTCCCGCTCTGAAAGGATCGCAGAGGGGTTCCCCTCATAGTCCCAGACCCGCAGCGCCACTTTGAAAGGCCCATCGGGGATGGTCGTGCTGCACAGGTCCACCGATGTGTTAAGGGTGCTGCCGGGTTGCTCCTTGATTGTGACCCAATTGCCGTCATAATTCGCCAGGATCTCAAATTTAGTGACCGCCACATCGTCCTGCCCCCAGCCTGAAACGGTCATCTGAGGCGTGGTCAGGTAAGTCTTGGTCAGAGGGGCCGTCAGCGCGCCGGTTGGCGGGTTGGCGGGGGAATTGCCGGAAGTGTAATAGGTCTGGCCCACGCCGCCATACGTGGCCGCTTCAGATTCCAGCCGAGGGCGTCCGCCCTGGGTGGTAGCATCCCAGTTGATACTGACGTCTTTGAAGGTGATATCCAGAGCAACCCCCCAGATATACCCGCTGGTGGAAAGGTATTTCGTATCTTCCGATACGACCATAAAATGGACGTGGTGCCCGGTGCTATAGCCCGTATCGTCCACGTCTGCAATATACTGCCCCTGCATCACGGGTGCGCCGACCTGCTTGAGACTGGCTGGGATGCTGCCCTGGGCGATGTGCAGATAGATTTGATAGGTCCAGGGGGTTGTGGAACGGTCCTGAATCGTGATGCTGTTCGTACAGGACGTGCTGCCATTCGCGCAGCTATCCTTCCAGTGATAAACTGTCCCGCCTTTGGCCGCGACCAGCGGGAACATCGTCCCATCGGCTAAGTCAAAAGCATGGGTGCAGTAGGAGGTGGGATAACAGGAGTTATGCCCCACCGACCAGGTCAAGCGTTTGGTCAGGTTCTGCGCCCAGGGCAAATAATAACCGCCATAGACCTTGGCGTCCTTGGAGATCGCAGCCGGGTCCGCCTCCAGGTCGCCCTGGATCGTCTTGTCGGCATACTGGAATTCGGTCAGGACTTCATCAAACTTTTCCTCACCGCTGGCCATCAGCGCCCATTTCCCACTTGCGTCCTTTTCAGCCATCACCAGGTCAGGTTCGCGGCCGATCGTTTCCCCGGTCTCGGGGTCAATGGGCGCCAGCCAGACGGCGGCAACCTGCCCATCATCCTGATACTGGATATTATCAATGAGATATGAATCAGCCGGCAGCCAATCGCTGGCCTTTTCAATGGCAGCGGTGACCGCGGCGGCCAAGTCCGACTCATCCCAGGGAACCGGTGTGCTCTCAGATTGAGCGACAACCTGCTCGCCTGCCTGCCGTCCGGGCAGTTCAAAGAGGGTTAAAGCCAATAAAGCCAAGCATAAGATGGCTAAAATGATGATCCCAAATCTCAATGTTTTACTCACAATAAGCTCCCTTTTGCAGAATCACCTGACGAAAGGCAGGCAGCGGGTCCTCGTTAAAATGATCCTTCATATTCAGCACCGTTTTAAGTGCAACATTCATGCCAACACCACAGCATTGGCCAGTGATGGTCTTTTCAGCTGCGCACAGAGCTAGGTGCAATAAATGTTCCAGGGCAAGTGTTTCAGGTGGACCGACTCTCCACCAAAAAATCTAAAAATATAAAGACTTTTTTTAGCGGGATTTGATAATTTCAAATCATCCAATTTATTGCTTAAAAATTCTTCTATTTATAAAATTATTTTATTTTATTGTCATCCTATGCTTGATTTTGAGTTGAAAATGTGATAATATAGCAACCAATTGATACGAATCACTGTTTTCCAAGAATTGCACGTCCAAACTCTTGAAAATAGCGAATTTTTTTGTTTAATCATCTAAGGGGACCATTCTTCCCCCGCAGAGAACAGCGCAAAATCGGAAGGAACAAGTCATGCCCAGTTCATATTTGACTCAAGAAGGTTATGATCGTCTGCTGAAGGAGCTGGATTATCTTCGAACAGAAAAACGTGCGGAGGTCGCAGACCGGCTGCGAAATGCCATGGAAGATGGCGAGTTGATCGAAAATGCCGAACTCGAAGCAGCCAAAAACGAACAATCCTTCGTTGAGGGCCGGATCAAGGAATTGGAGATCCTGCTTGCTAACGCCAAACTGATTGATGAAAATGCCAGCAATGACACAATCCAGGTCGGGTCCAAAGTCCAGGTGAAAGAAGATGGTTTTGACCCGGAAGACTACGTGATCGTCGGCCACGCTGAGGCCGATCCCCGCCTGGGGCGGATCTCAAATGAGTCGCCTCTGGGCAAGGCGTTGCTAAATCATAAGGCTGGTGATAAAGTTAAGGTCGATGCCCCTGGCGGTGCTTTTGAGATTGATATCCTCAGCGTTGGCTAGCCCACACCCATTCAATCAAAAGCCCCGCCCGGTGAAACTGGACGGGGCTTTTATTTCATCACCATCAGGAAGGTATTATGCTTGAAGATTCATTCACGGAACTAGAACGCACGCGACTGGAAAAACTCCACGCACTCCAGGCGGAAGGACTCGAACCCTACCCCACCCGCGCTGAACAAACCCACACCAGCCAGGAAGCGATTGACGCTTTCATCAGGGCCGAAGAGGCCGGCGATGAAATCCCCATCAAGGTCACGCTGGCAGGACGCCTGCGCGCTCTGCGCACCATGGGCAAGATCGCCTTCGCCCACATTGATGACCGCGGCGGCCGCGTTCAGCTTTTCTTCCGGATCAACGATCTCGGCGAGAAAAAGATGGCCGAGCTGGATAAGTTTTTTGACCTGGGGGATTTTATCCAGGCCAGCGGGTATATGTTCCGCACCAAACGCGGCGAAGTGACACTCTACGTGGAAGACTTCAAGCTGCTCGCCAAAGCCCTGCGCCCCCTGCCCGCCGCCAAGGACGAGATGGTGGATGGCGAACTGGTCCGGCATGCAACCCTGAGCGACCCCGAGACCCGCTACCGCCAGCGCTATGTGGACCTGGCCGTCAACCCTGATGTGCAGAAAATCTTCAAGGTTCGGGCGGCCACTGTCCGCGCCCTGCGCCAGTTTTTGGATGACCACGACTTCATCGAAGTTGAAACCCCCATCCTGCAGCCGATCTACGGCGGCGCAGCGGCCAAACCCTTCGTCACCCACCACAACCAGCTGCATCAGGACCTGTTTCTGCGGATCTCCTTCGAGCTTTACCTGAAACGCCTGCTCGTCGGCGGCCTGGAACGGGTCTACGAGATCGGACGGGACTTCCGCAACGAAGGCGTTTCCTTTAAGCACAACCCTGAGTTCACCCAATTGGAGTTCTACTGGGCCTATGCCGATTACCTCAAAGTGATGGATTTCACCGAGCAAATGATCGCCTTCGCGGCCGAACAGGTGCTGGGCACCACCAAGATCAGCTTTGACGGCAAAGAGATTGACCTCACGCCCCCCTGGAACCGGCTGGAGCTGCGCCAGGGCCTCATCGAGGCCACCGGGATTGACATTGACGAACACCCCACCGCCGAATCCCTTGAGGCTGCGATGAAGGCCAAGGGCCTGACAGCCAAACCCGGCTCGTCCCGCGGCAAGCTGATCGATGCCCTCCTGGGCGATTTTCTGGAGCCGAACTTCATTCAGCCCACCTTCCTTTATAATTATCCCAGAGATATTTCTCCGTTGGCGAAGAACCAGCCCGGCAACCCCACGGTGGTGGAACGCTTTGAAGGCTTTGTGGGCGGCATGGAGCTTTGCAACGCTTTCTCCGAATTGAACGATCCCCTCGACCAGGAACAGCGCTTCCTCGAAATGGGCCGGGACTACAAAAGCGACGACGAAGAACGTCATCCCATGGACGATGATTATCTCAATGCCCTCAGTTATGGCATGCCCCCCGCGGGCGGCTTCGGGATCGGCGTGGACCGGCTGGTCATGCTGCTCACCGGCCGCCGCAGCATCCGGGAAGTGATTCTCTTCCCCCATTTGCGCAGCCTGGCTGAAGACGATTCAAATTAAGCAAACCACCAGATCGATCAACCCTCAGTACAAGACAGAGACGAACCGCTTGGCATGGACGAACAGGCACTGATCCAAGAAGCACTAGACGGCAATTTGGACGCCTTCAATGGTCTGGTGCTGCATTACCAGGACATCGTCTATAACGTTGCCTACCGCGTCATGGGAGAACCCGGCGCGGCCAGTGACGCCTGCCAGGAAGCCTTCATCTCCGCCTATCAGAAACTGCACCAATACCGCGGCGGCTCTTTCAAATCCTGGCTGCTGCGGATCGTCACCAACGCCTGCTATGACGAGCTTCGCCGCCGGCAGCGCCGCCCCATCACGCCGCTGCTGCCGGAAACGGACGACGGCGAGATCGTGGAAGACCCCTTCTGGATCGAAGACGACCAGGCCTCCCCGGAAAAGCAAACGGAACAGGCTGAACTCGAAAAAGCCATCCAGCGCTGCATCAGCGCCCTGGAAGAAAAATTCCGCACGGTGCTGGTGCTGGTGGATATTGAGGGCCTGGATTACGAAGCAGCCTCCCAGATCGCCAAAACGCCCCTGGGGACGGTCAAGAGCCGTCTGGCCCGCGCCCGCTCGCGGGTGCAGGAGTGCCTGCAGGATTTTTGGGAACTTTTGCCTGATATCTTTCGTCTAAATGACGAGGAAGAAAGATGATGAACAAAAGACAAAGGGCCAAGCAACTGGAACAACTCTCCGCCTATCTGGATGGTCAACTGAGTGAGAACGAAAAGAGGCAGGTCGAGTCGCGCCTTGCCCGAGAACCCGAACTGCGTGAACAATATGAAAGTCTGCGCAAAACCAAACTGCTCTTTAGCCGCATCCCGAGGGTTCATGCGCCGCGCTCTTTCGCCCTCACACCGGAAATGGTCACAGTCCGGCAGAAAAAACAACCCTTCACCACCACCCTGCGCTGGGTCACCTCGGTGGCAGCCATCCTGCTGGTGGTGATGTTTGGGGCGGAATTCCTCCTCGCCAATCCCTTCGCGGCCCGGTCAGCTATGCCTGCGGAAGAAATGTTGGAATCCGTCAATATGGAAATGGAAGATGAAACCGCACTGGCCGATGAGGCCCCTGCCGCCAAGGCTGCCGAACCCGAACCTCTGATCCTTTGGGGCGCTCCAGGGCAGGGCGGTGGCGGCGGTGGGGCCGAAGCTTTTGGTATGGGCGGCGCCGGCGGCGATGTGGTGGAAGAAAGCGCCCCATTGGACGCCACCCGCGATTCGGAAATCTACCCAACCCAGAGCCTGCCGACGGACCTCCCAACTCAGCTCCAGACCGATTCCGAGATTGAGGGCGGGTCACCGATCCTGGGCATCAACCCGGAGCAGGCTGGGGAGATCATCTCAACCAGCGAAGAACCGATGGAAGAGTCCGGTCCGGGCGAACTAACCGCGCTTTCCCCCCTGCGCTGGGCGGAGATCGGGATGGCCGTCATCGTGATTGCCGGAGCGCTGGTTCTGCTGATCAGCAGGAAAGCATAGGCCCGGGTCCCAACGCCTCCCTTTCGCGCTGTGATTCCAGCCCATAATCTTCTATAATTGAAGGGTAATCAATTTGAGAACCCTTTAAAACAAATAGTGACATTGGTCACCCGCGCGATTGTTCCTTCTGACACCGCTTTGGTTTGACACAACTATCACCGCACGGTATAATCATCTTTCGTGAATTTTGGTATGTATACGGGAGAGAAGCGCTATGGAACAAGAAAAAGAAATTAACGCAAAAGAGCGCTATACGGGGACGGTGCTTAAAACGACGCTTCAGGGCGCGTTGGTTAATATTGGTACTGACAAACCTGCTTTTATCCACATTTCTCAAGCAGTTAAAGATGGCGATCCAAGAGCTCAGGTCAACAGCATTGAAGAGGTGCTGAAGGTCGGCCAGAAGGTGGATTTCTGGGTCAAACGGGTCCGCAAGGATCGGATCGAACTGACCATGAAAGAGCCCCTCGCCCTTGAATGGCGGGAGATCAAACCCGGCATGACGGTCAAAGGCAAAGTTGTCCGGCTGGAAACCTTCGGCGCTTTCGTTGAAATTGGCGCGGAACGCCCCGGACTGATCCACATCAGCGAGCTTTCGCACAGCTACGTTCGCACCCCGGGTGAAGTTGTCCGGGAAGGCGACGAAGTGGAAGCCCAGGTTCTGGAAGTGAACCGCCGCAAGAAACAGATCAAGCTCAGCATCAAAGCTCTCCAGGAACTTCCGCAGAATCTGCAGGTTCAGCATAAACAGGCTGAAGCCGTCCAGGAAGAAGCGCCCAAGGAGCCCGATCTGACCGCCATGGAAATTGCCATGCGGCAGGCGATGGAAAAAGCTGAAAGTGCCGAAAAAGACGAGAAAAAGAAATCCCGCAAGAATAAAGAGGCTTCTTCCGAACAGGAAGAACTGCTCTCACGGACTCTGGAGAATAAAGTTGGTCAGGAATCCTAATTTCCGACCCTCATCCACTGAGATGGGGACTCAAATCTAGTCTATAAAACCCGGGGAGGTGCCGGAATAATCGGCCCTCCCTTTCGCTTTTAATGAGTACAAAGCGGTCACCATTCCGCTCAATCCGTTCCGTTGCCTTTTCCGAGGCCAGGAGGAAAAATGACAACCAAGTATATCTTCTTTACCGGTGGTGTTCTCAGTTCCGTTGGCAAGGGCGTGACCGCCGCCGCCACAGGCCGGCTGCTGCGGGAACGCGGTTTCAAGGTCGCCGTGCAAAAACTGGACCCTTATATCAACGTCGACCCCGGCACAATGAGTCCCTACCAGCATGGCGAGGTCTTTGTGCTGGATGACGGCGCTGAGACGGACCTGGACCTGGGACATTACGAACGCTTCATTGACATCCGGCTGAACAAGGTCTGCAACGTCACAACCGGCCAGGTCTATGCTGAAGTGATCAGCCGGGAACGCCGCGGCGACTATCTGGGCGGCACCATCCAGGTCATCCCCCACATCACCAATGAGATCAAACGCCGGGTGCGCCTGGTGGGCAAGACCACCGGCGCGGATATCGTCCTGGTGGAGGTTGGCGGCACGGTCGGCGACATTGAAGGCCTGCCCTTCCTGGAGGCCATCCGCCAGATGCGCTTTGACCTGGGCCGCGAGAACACAGCTTATGTTCACCTGACCTGGCTGCCCCACATCGGCGCGACCGGTGAACTCAAGACCAAGCCCACCCAGCACTCTGTGCGGGAACTGCGGTCGATCGGCATCCTCCCGGATGTGATCGTGACCCGCTCCGATTACGAAATTGACCCCGGCATTCAGGAAAAGATCGCCCTGTTTTGCGACGTGGAACCCGAAGCCGTGATCCCAATGGTCACCGCCCCCATCTTGTATGAGATCCCCTTGCTCCTGGATCAGACCGGCATCGCAGACCTGCTCCTGGATAAGATGGAACTGAAACCCCGCAAACAACCGGATTGGACCGAATGGAAAGCGCTGATCGAAGAAGTCCGCAAGCCCAAGCCGGTCATCAACGTCGCCCTGGTGGGCAAATATGTGGAACTCCACGATGCCTACATGAGCGTGCGGGAAGCGCTCAAGCACGCCGCCCTGGCAACCGGTGTGGAATTGAATTTGCATTGGATCCACTCCACAGACCTTGAGGATGATCTCGGCGAGGAAAAACTGAAAGGGATGGACGGCATCATCGTCCCGGGTGGTTTCGGCAGCCGCGGAATTGAGGGTAAAATTAGAACAGCAACCTTTGCCCGGGAGAACAAGGTCCCCTATCTGGGGTTGTGCCTGGGCATGCAGGTCATGGTGATCGAATATGCCCGCAACGTCCTGCACTACGAAAAGGCCAACTCCTCGGAGTTCGACCGCTCCAGCCCCGCCCCGGTCATTGACCTGATGCCCGAACAGCACGATGTCACCGAAAAAGGCGGCACGATGCGGCTCGGCCTCTACCCCTGTCATCTGGTCCCCGGGACAAAGGCCAGCGAGGCCTATCAAACCGACCTGGTGGAAGAACGGCACCGCCACCGGTTTGAATTAAACAATGATTTCCGCCCGGAACTGGAAGAGGCCGGATTGATCTGCTCGGGCCTCTCGCCGGACAACCGGCTGGTGGAGATCACGGAAGTCCGGGACCATCCCTTCATGCTGGGCACCCAGTTCCACCCCGAATTCCTTTCCCGCCCCAACCGCCCCCACCCCTTGTTCAGCGCTTTTATCAAGGCGGCCTGCGAACGAGCCGGGGTTTGCGGAGAGGGAGCCCAAAAACAGGAGTAATGATGAAATCAATCAAAGTCATTGCCATCCTAGCCCTCGCCCTCAGCGCCACCCTCACAGGTTGCCAAAACGCGCAAACCGAAGCCCCGAAAGCCGGGGCTGACAGCGCCTATCCCATGGACGACTCCTACCCCGCGTGGGAGCCGGCCTATGACACGCTGGACAACAGCGCCTATCCCATCTATCCAATTGATGCCACGCAGCTTACCAAAGTTCAAAACTGGGTCCTGGCTGAAACCCGCGTCAACTATCAGGACCAGACCCCAGCCAAAAAGACCTTCCAATTCATGCCCGATGCCAGTTACAGCCTGACGACGGACGGCGTGACCGTGGAGGGTGAATGGACGGTCGATACCATTTCAGGCGTCCCGATGCTGATCCTGGACCGCGAGACGGACCAGAGCGTGAGCTTCGAGATTGTCAACCTGGATAGTTCGATCATGACCCTCCAGACCCATCAGGATGGAACCCTCATAGAGGAACTTTACCGCCCTGCGGATTAAGCCAAGGGTGGGATTATAATAAGCAAGAACTTTTGAGTTAATGAAAGGAAACACTGAGGTACGGTATGGATACAACTATTATTTCGCTTAGTGCATTGCAAATCCTCGATTCCCGAGGCAACCCCACCGTTGAAGTTGAGGTTGTACTGGGTGATGGCAGCTGGGGCCGCGCAGCGGTGCCCTCCGGCGCCTCCACCGGCGTTCATGAGGCTCTGGAACTGCGTGACGGCGACAAGGACCGCTTTGGGGGCAAAGGCGTTACGAAAGCCGTGAACAATGTCAATACCAAGATCGCTGAGCTGCTGATCGGCGCGGATGCCACCCAGCAGATGGCGATTGATCTGGCCATGCTCGAACTCGATGGCACCCCCAATAAGAGCAAACTGGGCGCCAACGCCATCCTCGGCACCAGCCTGGCCGTGGCTAAAGCTGCTGCCAATGCCCTGGCCCTCCCCCTCTACAAATATCTCGGCGGCGTTTATGCCCATGTCCTGCCCACCCCGATGATGAACATCCTCAACGGCGGCGCACACACCGGCTGGCAGACCACCGATGCGCAGGAATTCATGGTCATGCCCCTGGGCGCTTCCAGCTTCGCTGAAGGCCTCCGCTGGGGCGCTGAGATCTATCACACCCTCAAGGGCGTCCTGAAGACTAAAGGCTACGCCACCCTGGTCGGCGACGAAGGCGGCTATGCTCCCGCGCTCAAGACCAACGAAGAAGCCGTTGAAACTATCCTCGAAGCCATCGAAAAAGCCGGTTACAAAGCGGGCGAAGATGTCGCCATCGCTCTGGACCCCGCCGCTTCCGAGTTCTACGATGTGGACGAGAAGGTTTACTTCCTGCGGACCGAGAACCGCAAGCTCTCCAGCGCTGAGATGGTAGCCTTCTGGGTCGATTGGGTCAACAAATACCCGATCGTCTCCCTCGAAGACGGCCTCGCTCAGGATGACTGGGAGGGTTGGAAAGCCCTCACCGCCGAAGTCGGCGACAAAGTCCAGATTGTCGGCGATGACCTGCTCGTGACCAACCCAAAGCGAGTTGCCAAGGCGATTGAAGAGAAAGCCTGCAACTCCCTGCTGGTCAAAGTGAACCAGATCGGCTCGCTGACCGAGACGATGGAAGCTGTCACCCTGTGCCAGTCCAATGGCTGGACGGCCGTGACCTCCCACCGCTCCGGCGAGACCGAAGACACCACCATCGCCGATCTCTCCGTGGCGATGAACATGGGCCAGATCAAGACCGGCGCCCCAGCCCGCTCCGACCGGGTTTCCAAATACAATCAGCTGCTGCGCATCGAAGATGAGCTGGGCGACAGCGCCCGCTATGCCGGCTGGATTGCCCTCAAGCGTTAAATTCTGATCAGCAAGCCAAGATCGACCTCCGGAATTTTTGACCTCCGGAGGTCGTTTTGTTTAATGCCATCCATCCGGGCCCAACTGACAAGGTGCGCCCGGCCCATTAGCCAATCAGCTGAATTCTCCGGTAGAATTAAGCGTATGACTGCCTCACTGCAAGCTCTGGAAGCTGAGATCATCCGCTGCCGGCAATGCCCCCGCCTGGTCGCCTGGCGGGAAGAAGTCGCCGAGACCAAACGCAAAGCCTATCAGGACGCGGACTACTGGGGCAAGCCGGTCCCCGGCTTTGGGGACCCGGATGCCTGGATCATGGTCGTGGGCCTGGCGCCCGGCGCGCATGGCTCCAACCGGACCGGCCGGATGTTCACCGGCGATGCCAGCGGAAATTTTCTCTTCCCTGCCCTCTACCGGGCGGGGCTGGCCAACCAACCCAATGGGGACCAGCCGGATGACGGCCTGGCCTTAAAAGATATCTTCATCACGGCGATCTGCCGTTGTGTGCCGCCCCAGAACAAACCCAACGCCGAAGAAATCCGGACCTGCCTGCCCTGGCTGGCCGCCGAGGTGGAACGGCTGCCGAAGCTTCAGGGCTTTATCGCCCTTGGCAGGATCGCATTCGATGGAATTCGCAAAATGTACCAGCTGCAGGGGATGGACCTGCCCAAAATGAGCTTTGGCCATAACACGCTCAACCCCTTGGGTGGGGACCTGCCCTGGCTGCTGAGTTCCTATCACCCCAGCCAGCAGAATACCCTCACCGGACGGCTGACGGAGAAGATGTTTGATGCGGTGTGGGCGCGCGGCAAATCGCTGCTGAAAAACGCCTGAGATGGTCTTAGCTGGCCGGCGGCTCGATTTGGATCACACCCATCAAACCAAAGATGAACAGCTGTTGGAAATATTCCACCATTGATTCAACTTCATAGGGCTGGTCCTGCTCAAGCCACCAGGTGACCACCTCGATCAGCGCGCCGGCGAAATAGGACCCAAAGAAATCCAAAGGGATTTTTGTCTCCATGCCGGGGCGATACTGGAGCCGTTTGATCGCTTCCTCACTGATCAACGTCCGCATCTTCTCCGCGGCCTTACTGCTGCCCTCCCCGCGCAGCATCACCTTGTAGAGATCGGCATTTTCTCGGGCGTGCTCAAAGATATGGTACAGAATCCCCTCTTCCAGGTTCAGGCGCACTTTTTCCAGAGCCGTTTTGGGGGATATTTCACGTTCCAGATCCGCACCATGTTTGGCAATAAAATCCTCAACAATCGCTTCGACGGCCTGCAGCAATAATTCTTCTTTATCCCTGAAATGTAAATAAAAGGTCGTCCGCCCCAGGTTGGCCCTGTTGGTAATCTCTTCAATGGTTACGCTGTCATAACCCTGTTCCAGGATCAGACTAATCAGGGCATCCTGCAAGGCCTGACGGGTCCGGCGGACCCGCCGGTCAGTTTGTTGGTCGCTCATAGTAGCTCCTATCTTGAACACGTGTTCATTTATGAACAAGACCTCGCGTTTCGTTCTTGACTTTTTAATTGGGAAGTCTATAATGATGAACGTGTTGTCACATAATGAACGTTACGTTCATTATACGTTAATCATTAGAGTTTGACAAGAAATGGATATAAAGGCTGATCTGTGAAAGAACAAAATGCTTCACAACCTCTCATCAAAATAGAATCGCTGGTGAAAACTTACCAGACAGGCGCAGGTCCTTTTGACGCATTGCGATCCATTGACCTGAATGTCTACCCCGGCGAATATGTCGGCGTGATCGGAAAATCCGGTGCTGGAAAAACAACCCTGATCAATATGATCAGCGGCATAGACCAGATCACCTCCGGCCAGGTCTTTGTGAACGGCACTGCCGTGCACGAGCTCAAGGAAGACGCCCTCGCCCATTGGCGCGGACTGAACCTGGGCGTGATCTACCAATCCTTCAACCTGCTGCCAATGCTCTCGCTCAGAGATAACATCACCCTGGCGATGGATTTCTGCGGCCAATACCGGTCCGGGAAATCCGAACAGAAAGCCTTGCAGCTGCTGGAAGACGTGGAACTGGCCGAACATGCCCATAAACCGCCTGCCTACATCTCCGGCGGGCAAAAGCAGCGCGTGGCAATTGCGCGGGCGCTTGCCAATGACCCGGCGGTGATCCTGGCGGATGAACCGACCGGCCGGCTCGATACCACGACGGCCGAGACCATCTATGAAATCTTCGATAAGCTGATCCAGCAGGGCCGGACGATCGTCATGGTGTCCCATGACCGCTCCCTGAGCAAACGGGTGGAACGCGTGATCGAACTGGCCGATGGCCAGATCGTCAGCGATACGGGGAGGTCCCATGCCAGCTGAATATGTCTCCCTCAATGGCCGGAAACCCCTGATCCAGCTCCAGGGGATCAAGAAGACCTATGTCAATGCGGCTGGCTCCTTCACCGCCCTGAAAGATATCAACCTGAACTTTTATCAGGGTGAGTTCGTCGGCGTGATCGGCAAATCCGGCAGCGGCAAATCAACCCTGGTGAACATGATCACCGGCATTGACCACCCCACCGATGGCAAAGTCCTGGTGGAAGGCGTGGATATTCATGCAATGAAAGAAAGTCAGCAGGCGCGTTGGCGGGGCCTGAACCTGGGCGTCGTCTTCCAGTTCTTCCAGCTGCTCCCCATGCTCACGCTGGTTGAAAATGTTCTGCTGCCGATGGATTTCTGCAACAAATATTCCGAGAACGACCGGGAGACCCGGGCCATGGACCTGCTGGCGATGATGGGCCTGGAAAAGGACGCCAACAAGCTCCCCGGCGCCGTTTCCGGCGGCCAACAGCAAAGCGCAGCCATCGCCCGGGCGCTCGCCAATGACCCGCCGATCATCGTGGCGGATGAACCCACCGGCAACCTGGACGCCCACACGGCCGATTTCGTCTATGAAAAATTCCAATCCCTGGCGAAGGATGGCCGAACGATCATTATGATCACCCACGACCCGGAAATCGAACATCGCCTCTCCCGGACCGTTCTGATCTCGGATGGCGAGGTGATTGACCCCCTACTGGCGCACACCTTCCATTGGATGCCCCATCCCGTGCTGCGGGCCTGCACGAACGCTCTCGAACACCGCACCCTCAACAACCAGCAGCCGCTGGACCTGAATGGCGAGTTTTCCAACGTCCTGGTCCTGGTGGAAGCTGGCCGGATTCAGGCTCAACAGAATGACCCTACGAATACACTGCTTACCTTTAAACCCGGCGATTTCCTGGCCGGCTCACAAGTGACCAACCACTCCCTGCCGGGATTATCCAATCCCAGAGCCGCTGAAGACCCGACGAAGATCGCCGTCCTGCCCTATGCAGCGCTCCAGCAGGCAGCCCAAACCTACCCGGAGATTCAGCCGCAATTTGAACAGCAGCTGAGGTCCAGCCTGGATCGCAGCCCGCAGGACGCAAAGGGGGTGGCCCAATGAGACCCCGCTGGCGAAAAGTATTTGCGGACCTTTGGGGAAACAAGACCCGCTTTGTGCTGGTCGTCCTCTCCCTGACCGTCGGCCTGTTCACGGTGGGCATGATCGCTGCCGGTTACATCTCCATCCTTGAAGATATGCAGAATGGATACGATTCGATCAACCCGGCTGATCTGCGCTATATCACCGATCCCTTCGATACTGAATTGCTCGAACGCGTCCGGCGTGTGGACGGCGTGACGGACGCGGATGGCGAAGTGCGCCTCAACTGGCAGTTCATGGACGGTGAAGGCGAATGGAAGAATATGACCATTCGGGTCCTGCCGGAGGATGGTCAGACCATTGACCGGGTGGAACTTCAGGAAGGCGCTTATCCGGAGAACCGCGAGATCATGCTGGATATCCACATTGATACCCAATTGGGGGTTGGCGATACGGTCCTGGTGCAGCTGCCTTCCGGCACGCAAAAACAGCTCCCCATCACCGGCATTGTGCAGGACCAGACCATCGGCGAAATCGCCACCAGCTATTTTGTCGCTCCGAGCTTTGGGTATGTGACCTATGAATCATTGCCCTGGCTGGAAGAGCCTCTGAGCTATGACAACCTGCTGGTGACGGTGGACCCCAACCTTTCCGCGGATGAAATTGACCAGGTCTCCCAAAATGTGATCCGGGTCATCGAGCAGAGCGGCCGCTCGATCAGTTCCGTGATGAACCTAACCCCAACCGCCCACCCCAATGCCGGCTATATCACGGCGATGTCCGGACTGCTGGCCCTGCTGGGCACGTTCTCGGTCTTCCTGAGCGGCTTCCTGGTCTTCAATTCGATGACCTCCCTGTTTGCCCAGCAGGTGCAATTCATCGGCATCATGAAGGGGATCGGGGCGCAGCGCAAGACCATCATCCAGATGTATACGGTTTTTATCCTGATCTTCAGCCTGATCGCCATGGCGATTTCCATCCCCACGGCGGGGCGGGCCTGGACGGGCCTGGCAGCCTTCTTCTCAAGCCGGCTCAACTACGCCTCATCCGAGTTCCACTATGTTCCCCTGGCGGTTGGCCTGCAGATCGTGATCGGCCTGATCCTGCCCCAACTGGCCGGGATCATGCCCATCCTGCGGGCGTCAAAGATCAGCGTGCAGGAAGCCATCTCCCAAACCGGGATCGAGGTCGAAAGCACCGGTAAAGATAAAAAAGAGAAACAAACCAAAAAGATCAAGGGCATCTCCCGGCCGGAACTGATCGCGATCCGCAACACCTTCCGCCGCAAGGGACGTCTGATCCTCACCCTGATCACGCTCAGTCTGGGCGGCGCGATGTTCATCGCCACCTTCAACGTGCGGGCGTCTCTTCAAACCTATGTGGATCGGGTCGCCAAGTACCTCCTGGCAGATGTCAGCATCAACTTCGACCGGAATTACCCCATCCAGGAGATCGAGATGCTGACCTCCACCTTCCTGGGGATCGAATCGGTCGAGCCGCGCGCCATGGCCTATTGCCAGCTGATAGATGAGAACGGCGATGCTGCTGAAAACGTTGAAATGCTGGGCGCGCCGCCGGAATCCACGCTGATCGAACCGATCCTGATCCGAGGCCGCTGGTTGATGCCCGGCGATGAAAAGGCTATTGTGTTGAACGAAGCCTTCCTGGCGGAATACCCCGACCTGGATGTGGGCGACACCATCACGCTCTACGTCAATCGCCGGGAGGTCGATTGGACAATCGTCGGCTTCTTCCAATTCATCGGGAACGACTCCTTCATCGTCTATGTCCCCCTGGATTACCTGAACGCCGTCACCGGCAACATCAACCAGGCTTCCAACTTCCAGATCGTCGCCACACCGGAAGTGATAGAGAACGAACAGGTGGACGAGCTTGTCGCTCAGGTGGATACCTTCTTCCGAGACAAGGGCTTCCATGTCAACAGCACCACCAGCAGCGCCGACACGGCGGGCAATGCCACGCTGGGGCTGGATACCCTGACCACCTTCCTGCTCATCATGGCCGGGCTGATCGCCCTGGTCGGCAGCATCGGCCTGACCGGAACAATGAGTATGAACGTGATGGAGCGGACGCGGGAGATCGGCGTGATGCGGGCCATTGGCGCCACCGACGCCCAGGTGATGCGCCAGGTGATCATTGAAGGCACGCTCATCGGTCTGATGAGCTGGGTGATCGCTACAATCGTGGCCTTCCCGCTCAGCTACTTCATGTCCTACATCATCAATGTCTCGATCTTTGGTATGTTTGGCGATTTTACTGTCACAGCCACGGGCTTCCTGATCTGGTTTGGGATCGTTGGGGTTCTCTCAATGATCGCCAGCATCATGCCGGCCCGCAACGCCGCCAAGCTGACCATCCGCGAAGTCTTGGCTTATGAATAATCGTTTGAATGTTGGCTTCTTACTTTTGAACTGTAATTTACATCTGATAATGAGGTGAAATATGAAAAAAACTGCTTGGATTACTTTGAGTATGCTGGTTCTATCCGCTCTGCTGCTTTCTGCGTGCAATGTCTTTCAGACTGCGGAGCCCCCGACCCCCATCCCGGACCCTGTAACCGTTGAAGGCGTGGTCTCGGAAGGCAACCTGGTCCCCGCCGATTCGCTCAACCTGAGTTTCGCGGTCGCCGGGACGGTTGGCGAAATCCTGGTTCAAGAAGGTGAAACTGTGGAGGAAGGGGCCGTTATCGCCCGTCTGCGGGATTATGAAAGCTTCGAGGCTCAGGTCCTCGCTGCGGAATCGGCCGTCTTGCAGGCGCAACAGGCTCTGGACGATCTGAATGACAAGGCCTCCCTGGTCCATGCTCAGGCCAAAGTTAATCTGGTGATGGCGGAGCAGGCGCTGGTGGAAGCGGAGAAAGCCTGGGACGCTGTGGATACGGACGAATTCCAGGAGGACCTGGACAACGCCCAGATTGACATGAACGAAGCGGAAGACGACCTCCATGACGCCCAGGATGACCTGGAAGAATACGCCGATTTGGACGAGGACAACCTCTTGCGGATCTCATTCGAGGATGCCGTGGACGAGGCCCAGCAGGCCTATGACGAAGCCAGATGGGCTTATGAGGACCTGCAATACCGCTATGACCTGACCGAAGCCCAATTGGCCGCCGCCCAGCACTCGCTGGAAGATGCCCAGAAGACGGCCGATGACACGGCCGATGGCCCCAATCCGGATGACTTGGCGATTGCCCAGGCCAACCTGGACCAGGCCAATCGCCAGAAGGAAGCCGCAGAGGTCGCTCTGGCCAATGTCGAATTGACAGCCCCCTTTGCCGGGAAGATCGTCCGGATGGACCTGGTCAAAGGCGCCCTGACCGCTCCCGGTGAGCTGGCCGCGATCCTGGTTGATGATTCGCAATGGTATGTGGAAACCAACGATCTGACCGAAGACGAAGTGGTCCAGGTCGAGGTCGGCCAGGCGGTCACCGTGACCTTTGACGCCCTGCCCGGTGAAAGCTTTGACGGGGAAGTGGAATCCATCAGCCAGTATGCCCTCGAACAGTATGGCGACATCACCTACACCGTCCGGGTCAAGCTCTCGGGCCATGACGCGCAATTTCGCTGGGGCATGACCGCCGAGGTAAACTTCAGCAACTGATCGAAATGTCCAAATATTAACACCCCCGTTAACAATCGGCCCTCCGGTTCTTTCCCGGAGGGCTATTTTTTCCTCAAACCCTCAAATTTGGACAGCCTGGTTTTACAATTCCTTTACCCACAAAACCTTATACGCGCTGTTACAATTCTAACAAACGCTCAGTATAATAATAAACGATTTTTTAAGATTCATGACAGTTACAAAAATAATTGTCTTTATGTTGGAGGCAGAAAGTGTCTGAAATGCAAAAAAATAAGAAAAAACGCCGTTGGGGATTGTGGATTGCGCTGGCTGTTGTTGTCGTGATCCTTGTCATCGTTGGTCTTAGTATCCAGCGCAATCGTCAGGCCGCGGCTGAAGCCCTCGCCAACCTGGAAACCGAACCCTACCAGCGTCAAAATTTGGATGCCAATATCTATGGCACAGGGACCGTTCAACCAGCCCAATCTGCCGTTCTGACCTGGTCTGCCAGCGGGATCGTAGGAGAGGTCAATGTTGTCCTGGGACAAAGCGTGCAGAAGGACGATGTCCTGCTGAGCCTGGACCCGGACTCCGTCTCAGTGGATATTCTCCAGGCCCAGATCGATGTGATCAACGCCCAAAACAATCTGGACGATCTTTACAACAATTGGAGCGCAGACCTGGCCCAAGCCAAGCTAGATCTGCTCAATGCCCAGAACGATCTGGACGATCTCACCACCGAACGCAAGATCATGAACTATCAGCGCTGCACGGACGAGCGGATTGAGGAGCTGGAAGACGAACTCGACCAGGCCGAAACGATCTATCAATATCGCCCGAACGCGGACAACCTACGGGTGGTCAACACCGCCCAGGCCAATCTTGATTACTGCCATGCCGATTTTACCGAACAAGAGATTGCGGAAGCGGAACTCAAGGTCGAACTGGCTGAAGCCAAAGTGGTCGATCTTCAGGATAAAGTTGATACGCTGACCGAAGGCCCGGACCCGGATCAGGTGAAAATCATGGAAACCCAATTGGAAATTGCCCAGGCCCGCGCCGACAGCCTCCTGGTCAAAGCCCCCTTTGACGGCGTGATTATTGCCCTGCCAGCGCAGGAGGGTGATGTCGTGCAGGCCGGGTCGCAGGCCGTGCAACTTGCCAACCTTTCCAACTTTTATCTGGATGTCCAGATCTCCGAAATTGATATTCCCCTGGTCGCCATAGACCAGCTGGCTGAACTTGTCTTTGATGCTTACTTCAACGACACCTTCACCGGTCATGTGATCCAGATCTCCCCGGTGGGCACAGCCGTCCAGGGCGTGGTGGAATATGACGTCCGCATCCAGATGGATGAAGATACAGACGGACGGATCAAGCCCGGTATGACCGCCGCGGTGAACATCATCGTGGAAGAAAAAGAGGATGTCTTTGTCGTGCCGAATGATGCCATTGTGATGATTGACGGGCAGGAAAATGTCTTCGTCAAACGGGATGGCACCTATGTCGCGGTGCCGGTCACGCTCGGCGGATATTCTGATTCCTACAGCGAAGTGGTCAGTGCTGAGATTGAAGAAGGCGAACCAATCGTGATCAATCCGCCAGATGACCTGACCAGCAGTATGCCCTTCGGCGGGTCACCCGGCGGTTTCAGTAATTTTGGAAATTAGAGTACCGCATGACATTGCAAGACGATGTAATTCAAGTTGAAAATTTAACCAAGGTCTACCAGATGGGCGAAATCGAGGTCCATGCCCTGCGGGGTGTGAGCTTCTCCGTCCATCAGGGCGAAGTCCTGGCCATCATGGGGCCTTCCGGGTCGGGCAAATCCACCCTGATGAACATGATCGGCTGTCTCGACGTTCCCACCAGCGGTAACTATTTCCTCGAAGGCGAACTGGTTTCGGAACTCGATGAAGACCGGTTGGCTCTGGTCCGCAACCAGAAGATCGGGTTTGTCTTCCAGAAGTTCAACCTTCTGCCCCGGGCGACTGCCCTGGCCAATGTGGAACTGCCCCTGCGCTATGCCGGCATCACCAACGACCGCTCAGAACTGGCAAAGAAAGCGCTTGAAGCCGTCGGCCTGGGTGATCGCCTCACCCATCAGCCCAACGAACTCTCCGGCGGTCAGCAGCAGCGGGTGGCCATCGCCCGCGCGCTGGTCAATAACCCAGCGATCATCCTGGCCGATGAACCAACCGGCAACCTGGACTCAACCTCAGGCAGTGAGATCAAGAAACTCCTGCTGGACTTGAACCACAGTGACGGGACCACCCTTGTGATCGTGACCCACGACCCCGAAGTGGCTCAGATTGCCCAGCGGGTGATCCACCTGCGGGATGGGCAAGTCGAAAGAGAGGAGGTGCTGGCATGAACCTGCTCCTCAATATTAAAGAAGCTATGCAAAGCCTCAGCGCGAACAAACTGCGCTCCCTTCTCACCATCCTGGGGATTGTGATCGGCGTGGCCTCCGTGATCGCCCTGCTCTCGATTGGCGAAGGGGCAGGGAGTTCTATCACCGGCCAAATCGAAAGCATCGGCACGAACGTGATCTATGTCCTCAAGGGCAACGGTGAGGAAGACGTGAGCAACCCCAAAGACCTCACCCTGCGGGATGCTGAAGCGCTCTCCAGTTCCGCCCGCACATCCAAGATTGCCTATGTGGCCCCTGTGGTCAGCGGCGCCAGTGAGATCACCTACAGCGACGTGGGCGTCGAAGGGTCGATCTCAGGCGTGACCCCGGATTATCTCTATGTCCAGAACCTGACGATGGCGGAAGGGGACTTCATCACCGAATCGCAGGTCGAAGGACGCAGCGCTGTGGTCGTGCTGGGACCGCAAATCGCGAAGACCCTGACCGGCCGAAGCAGCGGCGTGGTCGGCCAGACCGTGCGGATCGGCGGGTATCCTTACCGGATCGTGGGCGTGACCGAAGCCAAAGGCGGCAGCGCGTTCAACAACCCGGATAACAACATCTATATCCCTATCTCCACCGCGCAGACGAGGCTCCCCCACAGCGGCTCACCGGACCGGGTGCAGTATATCCTGGTCTCCGTCGCCCAGGCGGAAGATGCCAATGAAGCCATCGACCAGATCACGACCGTCCTGCGCTCCACCCACCGCATTCCGCCCCGCAGCCCCAATGACTTTACCACCCTGAACCAGCAGGACTTCCTGGCCGTGGCCTCATCCATCACCAGCGTCCTGACGATCTTTCTCGGCGGGATCGGCGCAATCTCGCTGCTGGTCGGCGGGATCGGCATCATGAACATCATGCTGGTCTCCGTCACAGAGCGGACCCGCGAGATCGGCCTGCGCAAAGCGCTTGGCGCCCGCAAAGGGGATATTCTGACCCAGTTCCTGACCGAATCCGTGCTGCTGAGCATGATTGGCGGCGTCTTGGGGATCGCCCTTGGCTGGGGGATCTCGCTGGTGGTGAGTCAGATCGCTGTCCGTTCCGGCACGATGCTGGATGTGAGCGTCACGCTGAACTCCGTGCTGCTGGCAACGCTTTTCTCGGCAGCCGTCGGGATCTTCTTTGGTTATTACCCGGCCAACCGGGCCGCCTCGCTGGCGCCCGTTGAGGCCCTGCGGTACGAATAAGCGCCAGTAATAGGTCAATGCAAGCGGCAGGTTGATGAGAACCTGCCGCTTTTGATTCCGGATTGACCGCAAATAATGGCTCGAACTTGTAGGGCGATCGTAGGGTAATCGTCAAGTAATTCCCCCTGAAATTTGCTAATATACAGGTAGCTAAGACACTTTTCTTCTCCTTCTGATGACCGCCAGGGTCGGCGTCCCTGG